>Ga0131853_10003250_pt1 | contig 29179 bp, 17 predicted proteins | sample TergutLab28metaG_FD_92764 | JGI IMG/M metagenome (GOLD analysis project Ga0131853, IMG submission 92764) | Labiotermes labralis P1 segment gut microbial communities from Petit-Saut dam, French Guiana - Lab288 P1 (version 2) (version 2) | ecosystem: Host-associated > Arthropoda: Insects >... | reverse complement strand
TGTAGGGGCAGCAATCTGCCGCCCGATTACGACAATATAATTCAATCACTTTCATTTGACGGCTTTGCAGCCATTCAAGACCCGTTACGCAAAGATGTCTTTGACGCTGTTCAAAGAGTAAATTCGGCAGGAATCGAATTAAAAATGCTAACAGGCGATAATATCGTCACCGCAACGGCAATAGCAAACGAATTAAAACTTTTAGATTCAGGCGGTATTGCCATAGAATCAAGCGAATTAGAAAAACTGTCTGACGAGGATTTTGCCGAAAGAATTAAAGCAGTTAAAGTTGTGGCAAGATGTACCCCTTCTGTCAAAATGCGTATCGTACAAGCCCTAAAAGCGCAAGGACAAGTGGTCGCGGTAACTGGTGACGGAATCAATGACGCGCCCGCGCTAAAATCTGCCGACATTGGTATTGCGATGGGCATTGCAGGGACTGAAGTCAGTAAAGAAGCAAGTGACATTGTCCTGTTAGATGACTCGTTTTCCACCATTGCCACCTTTATAAAATGGGGGCGCGGCATATACGAAAACTTTCAACGCTTTATCACCTACCGCCTTACAGCAAATTTAGCCGCAGTCGCAATTATTCTTTTGTCGGCATTACTCGGCATTTTCCTTGACGGCTTTGGAATAGTTTTTTCTGCCATTCAATTATTATGGATTAACCTACTAATGGATGGGCCTCTAGCAATTACACTAGGCTTAGAACCTTTAAGCAAAGACTTAATGCAGCGAAAGCCTTTAAAGAGAAATACCTCAATCGTATCAAAATCTATGCTGTTTAGAATTCTCTTTAACGGCTTATTTATGACTGCCGTTATTTTACTGCAGCAAGGTATCAACTTTTTAGGTGTAGCGGAATACGAACGAAAAACCGTACTCTTTGCCGCTTTTGCTTTGTTTCAATTTTTCTCATTCTTTACCGCAAGAGAATTGGGCACTACTTCCATCTTTAAAACCATTCACAAAAACCGCGCCTTTCTAATAGTCGCAGCAATTACACTTGTCTTGCAAATTGTCTTAATACAATTTGCAGGTGCATTTATGGGAACAGTCCCCTTAGGAATTATAACATGGCTAAAAGTCTTTGGTGTAGCATTAAGTTTGATTTTAGTGAGTGAATTAACAAAATTGGTGATGTGGGTTGTAAGAAAGAAAAAGCGATTAACATGATAATGGGGCGCAACGGTGTGCGCCCCATTATCAATCGTCCTCAAAGCCCAAAAGGTAATCAGAACTTACACCAAAAAACTTTACCAAAATGATAAAGTTTTTTGTACGAGGGATAGACTTACCTTCTTCCCATTTGATTAGAGTACCCTTGTTGATATTTGTTTCTTTTGCTAACTCAGCTAAAGATAAACCTTTTTTGAAACGCAATTCTTTTAATCGTTGTGAGAAAATTTCCATATAGAAATTGTAACGCAACAATTTTTATATAAATTGCTAAAATACATTTTGGATTAAAAATATTTTAATGAAACTTCTGCGCACACATTCTTCTTTGCTAAACCTTACTAAACGCTTGCTCTAAATCACCTAAAATATCGTCGATGTTTTCTGTACCAATCGAGAAACGCACAGTGGTAGGATAAATACCAGCGCCCTTTTGTTCTTCGGCACTCATTTGCGAATGTGTCGTAGAAGCAGGGTGAATTACTAGAGATTTGACATCAGAAATATTTGCGACAAGCGAAAACAGCTCTAAACTGTCGATAAATTTCTTTGCGGTATTTTCGTCACCCTTAATCTCAAAGCTGAAAATACTGCCGGCGCCTTTTGGGAAATATTTTTTATACAACGCATTAGACGCATTAGCTTTTTGCGAAGGGTGATTGATTTTTGCCACTTTGGGGTGTTTTTCTAAAAATTTGACCACTTTTAGCGCGTTTTCAACATGCCGTTCTAAACGCAGCGAAAGCGTTTCGAGCCCTTGCAAAAACAAAAAGGAATGAAAGGGACTTAAAGACGCGCCCATATCGCGCATAAGCGTCGTGCGGATTTTTAATATATACGCTAAATTGCCGCAAGCCTCAGTAAAGACTGCGCCATGATAGTTAGGATTAGGTCTTGTCAAACCCTTAAACTTATCGCCCTGCTTTGCCCAATCGAATTTGCCGGCATCAATAATAACACCGCCCAAAACCGTGCCATGACCGCACAAAAACTTTGTAGCCGAATGAACAACCACATCTGCGCCATACTCGATAGGACGCAATAAGTAAGGTGTAGCCAAAGTGTTATCCACTATAAGCGGCAAGCCGTTTTTGTGCGCTATATCCGCAATCGCTTTAATGTCCGCTATATCGCTGTTAGGGTTGCACAAACTTTCGATAAAAATTGCTTTGGTATTGGGCTTAATTGCTTTTTCATAAGCCTTTAAGTCATGCCCGTCCACAAACGAAGTTTCAATACCGCTCTCTTTTAGCGTATTTGCCAAAAGATTGTAAGTGCCGCCGTAAATTAGATTGCTAGATACTATATGGTCGCCGCTGCACGCGATATTTTGAATCGCATAAGCTGTTGCCGCACTGCCGCTAGAAGTAGCTAAAGCCGCTGCGCCGCCCTCTAGCGCCGTCATTCGTTTTTCGAAAACATCGTTTGTAGGATTCATCAAACGAGTATAAATGTTACCGCCTTCTGATAAGGCAAACCTATTTGCAGCTTGTGCGCAATTATCAAACACATATGCCGTTGTCGCATAAATAGGCACTGCCCTAGCACCTGTCGCGCTGTCCGGCTCTTCCTGACCTGCATGTAACTGCAGAGTTTCAAATTTGTAGTTTTTTTTGTCCATGATTTGTTCCTTTTAAAAATTGAGTGTCAACCCGCTTAAATCTAAACAGGCTATGCATAATTATACTTTATTATTGCATAATTATGCAAGCATTTTTCTATACTTTTTTTAATTTTTTTAAATATTTTTTTTCCAATTCTTAATCGCGTCCCTTATAGCTTCTTCCGCCAAAACCGAGCAATGCATTTTTTGCGCAGGTAAGCCGCCTAATTTTTCAATTACCTGCTTGTCCGTCACGTTTAATGCGTCCTCGACACTTAGCCCTTTTATCATCTCACAAGCTTGTGAACTTGACGCAAAAGCCGCCGCGCAGCCGTATGCTAAAAAAGACGCGTCTTGAATCACATCATTCTCAATCCGTAAATAAATTTCTAATATATCGCCGCAGCTAGCGTTTCCTACGCTGCCTACAGCATTTGCATTATCCATTTTGCCCGCGTTGGGTTTTGTTGCGAATAGTTCTTTTACTTTATCGTTATACATTTTATTTCCTTTTCGGGCGGTCAATGCCCGCCCCTACGAACTCATGCCACAATGGTGAATACTCTCTTAACTTCGCCACACTCTCTTTAATCACACACACTGCCCTGTCAATTTGTTCTTTACTGTTATGAATCCCAAAACTAAACCTAATCGAACCATGCGCCTCTTCGGGCTTTTGTCCCATTGCCACCAAAACATGGCTAGGCTCTAACGAGCCTGACGAACAAGCAGAACCGCTTGAACACGCTATCCCCGCCATATCCAATGTTAATAGCAAGGATTCGCCTTCTATAAAATGAAATGTCACAGACGCGTTTTGAGGCAAGCGGTTTTCCTTATCGCCGTTGTATGAAATATGGTCTACTGCGGCAAAAATCTCTTTTACAAAATAATCCCGCATTTCTTTTACTCTAGCCGCATTTTCCTTTTGGTTTTTTATAGCGCGCTCTAGTGCAAGCGCAAAGCCGATAATCAAAGGCACATTGGTAGTTCCGCCACGCATAGTGCGCTCTTGATGACCGCCTGCTATCAATTTTTCTAACCTTACGCCGCCTCGTACATACAATGCCCCCACACCTTTTGGTCCATAAAATTTATGTCCCGAAAGCGACAGCATATCCACACCCAAATCCTTAATATCCACAGGGATAGACCCAATCGCCTGCACTGCGTCCGTATAAAAATACGCATTGTGCTGCTTTGCTGTTTTCGCCATCTCTTTAATAGGCTGAATTGTGCCAACCTCGTTATTTGCAAGCATAACACTAACAAGCGCCGTCTTGTTACTCACTACTTTTTTAAGTGAATCCACTGATACAATGCCGTTTTTTCCTACAGGTAAAAAATTAACCTTGATACCCTTTTGGGCTAATTGCTTTGCAGGCGAAAGTACGGACGGGTGTTCTATCGAAGAAACAACCACCTCGTTTTTTTCTCTTGTCAGGGGAACACCCTTCATCACCCAATTGGCAGCCTCTGTCCCGCCGGAAGTAAAATAAATCTCACTCGGCTTTACACCCAATAAATCCGCTACTTTCCTTCGCGAACTATCCACCGCCGCCGCCGCCTTTTGTCCATAGCTATGCACGCTGTTAGGATTGCCGAAATCCTCGTAGAAATACGGCATCATTGCGTCCAAAACCTCTTTGCACACATGCGTCGAAGCCGAATGGTCAAAGTAAATATTTTCTAAAGACGGCTTATAATCGCATACCTTTTTTTTCCGGGACGCCCTTGTTTTAGCTGTTCCTTTCACTTTAAATCAGTGTAGAGCGTACAGCAAAATAAGTCAAGAAGTTTTTTTGCAAAAGAATAGTTGTCTTTTTCAAAATGTCAATGTATAATGCGCTTAAAGAAAACAATGTTTAAAAAGCTGTTTCAATGAGGCTGCTTTATACACATACTGCCGCGTAGGGGCGGGCATTGGCCGCCCGTTCAATATACCTTATCTTTCCCCTTGCTTCTGTGGCTCAGTTGGTAGAGCGAGGCATTCGTAATGCCTAGGTCAGCGGTTCGAATCCGCTCAGAAGCTCCACAAAAAAATACCTATTCCATTTCATTAAAATTAATATCAACTAAACCTAAAAGAGGATTAAATCCATGCCGTTTGTTCCAGCAAAATGCACCCAATGCGGTGCTGCAATTCAGATAGACAACACTCGCGAAGCGGGTATCTGCATCCATTGCCAAATGCCGTTTATTACCGAAAAAGCGGTAAATAACTACATTAGTCAAACACACCATAACACGCAAAATATCGACCAACGCATAATTGTTAAAAACATCGTCGGCAAAGAAATGAACGAAGCCGAAGATTACATAAAAAATGGCGATGTTTTTTTGAATTTAGAAGAATGGGATAATGCCCGCAAGCAATACCGCAAAGCAATCGACTCCGCTCCCGCAGACTGGCGCGGCTGGTTTGGTCTTGTAAAAGTTGCAACGGAAAATTTTACTTACTTAGCAGACGATAGTCATTTGCAAGATTTAGAAAAAGCCTTAGCCGTTGCAACTGAACAAGACAAGCGCGTTATAGAAAAATTATATGACGAATATGGAAAACAACAATATCTTTCACACTTTGGGATTGAAGACGGAATCCTAACAAAATATACAGGACGGGATAATCATGTTATTATTCCTGACGGTGTAATGGAAATTGGAAATTCTTCATTTAATAAGTGTTTCCACTTAAATAGCGTAGCGATACCAAGCAGCGTTACTACAATTGGAGCAGGGGCTTTTGCTGGCTGTGGAGGATTAAAAAGTATAACAATACCGGATAGCGTAACGGAAATTGGAGGTGGGGCATTCAAGAGGTGCACCGAATTAACAAGTATAACAATACCGCACGGCATAACTTCCATCAATTATAATTTATTCAGTGATTGCACCGCATTAAAAAATATTATAATACCGGATAGCGTAACTAAAATTGAAAATGAGGCATTCCTGAGGTGCACCGCATTAAAAAATATTATAATACCGGATAGCGTAACTAAAATTGGATGTCGCGCATTCCTGAGGTGCACCGCGTTAACAAACATTATAATACCGCACGGCATAACTTCCATCGGTGATCAGTTATTTTGCGATTGCACCGCATTAACAAACATAAAAATACCGGATAGCGTATGGCTCATCAACTATGGCGCATTCAGCAAGTGTACCGGATTAACTAGCATATCGATACCGGATAGCGTAAAAATCATCCATGATGGTGTATTTTTTGGATGGGAAAAAACTCAAACTATTTATGTTAACAAAAAAAACTCTAAAAGATGGCATAAACGATGGAAAGAATGCTGCAGAGCAAACATCATATATCGTAAATAGCATACCAACCTTATCCTATAAAAATTACATTATGATGTCACGCAAACAAAAAAAGCAATATATCGCGCTGGAAAATTCTCTGGCGCAAAAATTTGACAGCACCGGCGAAAATGAGTTGGTACTGTCCCATGAGGATTTTAAAGACGGCAAATTAAAATCTTCTGCCTTTTCGCGCCTAAAAAACGAGTGCTGGTATATTCCGTACGAAGAAGAACCTGTGATAAAATTGCCAAAAGAGTATGAAGGCGAATTTAAAAATTCATTAGAGTTTATGGCAAGCCGAGAATTGTCAAAAGTCAAAAAAGACAGGCGTGAAGCTCGTATTCAAGCCATTATCCTTTTTGCTATTGGCATTGTCATATTGGGTGCTTTGGCGCTATGTTTGCGGTTGATTGACAGCTTATCTGACATCATGTTTGTAACCGAACTAGCCACTATCGTATCATGGGTTTTTGTTTGGGCGGCTGTCACAAAGTTCTTTATTGACAGAAAAGAAGCAATGGACTTACGCTTTACGCTGCTGCAATTACTTTCTGCAAAAATTATTTTAATAGAAAACACCTAAACCTCTTGACCTATTAAAAAAACCATGTTATCATATTATCTGCACGGAGGGATACCGAAGCGGTCATAACGGGGCGGTCTTGAAAACCGTTAGGTTAAGAGCCACGGGGGTTCGAATCCCTCTCCCTCCGCCAACTAAAAGGTACTTTAATAAAGTATCTTTTTTTGATTTAGATAGCAAAATAAAAATGGCACCACACTGATAAATGCGATGCCGTTTTTATTTCAAGGAGAATAAAGGTTTTTTCTTTAGCAAGAATTTTATCGAAAACAAAACAAAAAATAAACGATGAAATTCTTGTTGCAGGTAGAAGAACACCTATATTTTAACACGGTTTTTTATTTTTTCAATATACTTCGTCCAAATCCGTCGTTTTTGCGTCCGCATTTGCACTGATACTTATAGAAGTAGCACCCTCTTCTGAATCCATAGCATCTTCTACATCTGCGTCAGCTCCGATACCTGCCTTTTTCTTAGAAAGCTCGTGCTTTCCTTTGATAATCCCCAATACATTTAGCGCAAAGAAGCCCCAAACCAAAAAGCCTGCAAGAAGTATCACATTTGCAACAATAAGCAGAATAACCCAATTAGGCATGCGATAACCTACGATAATAGGATTCATTGCGTTAGAGTTTACAACCGCATATAGAATATTTTTCGATGCGTTTCGCATTGCTGTAACATGGGTAGCACTTTGCGAAGGATTAGTAACCCCGTCATGTAATTTACCTACAGCCGCTGATAGCTGCAAATCGCCTCCCGCTCTTATCTTTCGACTACCCATCATATAGGTTCTGCGAGGGTCGTAGAAGTCTGTAATCACTACTCCTCTAAAACCCCATTCTTCTCTTAAGACTTTGGTCAAAAGATTGTGACAGGCTCCGGCCCATGTTGTACCGATACGATTATAAGAAGTCATAATGCCAAGTGAATCACCCTCTTTTACCAAAATCTCAAATACTCTTAAATAAATCTCACGCATTGATTGCTCGTTAGCCCAAGTAACCAGTCCTCTAGTTGAACGATTTGTATCTTGGTCATTTAGCGCAAAATGCTTAGCAAAGGTGATAACACCTTTGTATCTAGCACCTGCAACCACTTGTGCTGCCATTCTCCCTGACAAAATTGGGTCTTCTGAAAAATATTCCCAATTACGACCGCTAAACGGTGACCGATGAATATTTACTCCCGGCGCGTACCATCCAGAATAAGTTAGTCCGCCGCCTCTTTCGTCGCCTACAAGCGCCTCATTACCAATCATATACCCAAAACCTCTTGCCATTTCTCTACTAAATGTAGCGCCTATAACAGCAGAGCTTACATAAAAGGCAGTGTCATAAATTGGAGGCTGCCCAATAAAACCTTCCTCCTGCATAAATGCCGTAAAGCCCGCAGGACCATCTGCATGAATTGTTAGCGGTATGCCCAAGTTAATTAGCGGCACTGTTCCAAAGCCTCCTATGCCGATTAAATTAGCCATCTGCGCAAATGTAAGTTGATTTAAAAACAAATTCCATTGCTCATCACCAAATGGAACGCTCATCATATCATACAGTGCAATCGCATAACGCGCACTCATCGGGCGACTTGCTTGATTAGGCATCTCGGAGCTAAACCAAGGTGTCCCTTCTTGATCTAAATCTGACAAATCAGGGCGACCGCTGTATCGTCTTGTCCAAATTTCACCAACCGAGCGTTCGGCTACAGTAGGTGGTGTAGGAAAACTATAATTTGGATTTGTTTCTAAATCACTAACTCTAAAATGACTTCTTGATAAAAATGTAATGTTACTTGTAGGCGCGCCCGTTGCAGCATCACAAAAACGGTTTACTATAGGCGCACTATTCGGCGTATGCGGGTCATAGCGGAAAGTTAGACCTGTTCTGCCGTTAGCAGCAGTATCGTCAGCTGCTTGCGCTATCTCAAAATCTACACTTAATGCAGCATCCCAAGCTGTTTGCGGTCTTGCCCAAGAATTAGAATGGCGCGAAATATAAATCGTATACTCACCTGCCTCTGTTTCCCATCCATAAAAACCATTGCCATTAGCATCGTTAAAGTCATATGACGCAATGTCAAACATATTAAACACTAAAGTAAGCGTTTGATATGAAGGATTGCCTGCACCGCCCAATAAATCAGTTTTGGCAAAATCCATTAAAACCACATGGGCTTTTTCTATACCGTTGATTGTATATGGTGTCCGTACATATAACTGTACAACATCCTTGCCAGGCTGCCCGCCGGCATGTGTCACCCTTACATCAACCGTTATGAATACATCGTAATGCTCGGCAGTTAGAATGCTGGGAATTTGTCCTTCCTCTTGTACAAGTTCTCCTTCTGCGTTTCTTCTTGCCAAGCGCACATCGCCTAACTCCCACTCGAAAGTAGAATAAGATAATCCCCAGCCAAACGGAAACACTACGCGTTGATTATACCAATCTGAATGACCTGCCCTTTGCATCTCATATGCGCGGGTTTCCCAATAGCGGTAGCCTAAGAAAATACCCTCTTCGTATTCAACAAAATACTGTTGCGCAGCTGCACCGGCCGCACGACCATCAGTAAGTAAATACGCGTTGCCTCTTCTTGAGCTTTGGTCACCAAAGTTGTTCCATACCGGGTCTAGTCTAAAATCTCTGGCGTGAATATTGACCATTCTGCCCGATGGGTTTACTGTACCATTTAAAATACGACCAAGCGCCATAATGCCATAGCCGCCTGGGCTGCCTATCCACAAAGCTCCGCGAAGATTAGCCATTGTGTCAGCAACACGGGCTGCATCTGTTATGCCAAAGACGCTCTGCCAATAGCTAGGGTCATCTAAAAATCCAAGCTCTAATGCATTGTTAGAGTTTATAATCAAAATTACATTGTCAAAATGGTATGCAACATGCATTAAAAGGTCAACCTCATTTGCATCTAACTGCAAATAATGGTCCGTGTTGCGCCTTGCACCCTCTATCAATCCGGTCACTGCTCCATTACCGCTTCCATCACCAGAATTTCCATCAAACCTATCTCCCATCGTACGCGGAAGGTCAAAGCCTTCGCCCCCTATTCTTGTTATTACAACAAGTGCTGCGTCATTGTATTGTGCATAACTATTCATAACCGCTGTATTTGCGGTTAACTCACTAACTGGTCTTTCTCCTGTCGGAAAACCCGGATGAAAAGTATCAAAGCTGGGCGATACCGGACGCCCTGGGCGACCCTCATAAAAGGTTCTAAGAACTGAATTATATCTAAAACCAGCATCTTCTAGGCTTTCAAAAATGTTTCTTGTTCTAGCATCACCTAATTTAGCGCCAGAGCCAGAGCCTCCGTATAGTAGTTCGACTGAGTTTCTGCCAAACACACTAACCGCTGCCTCATTGTTTAACGGCAAAGAATCATTTTCGTTGCGAAGAAGAACAAAACCCTCTTCTGCAAGTCTAACATTAAAAGCGTTGGCGGCATCTAAAACTTCTTCTTTTGTCTCATACTGTCCTACAAATAAACCCCTATCACCGTCAATGACGGGCCGTAATCCGCCCCACATATATTCTAGCGTGTTTCTTGCTAAAGGAAGGTTTGTGGCAACCATTGTCACCACAAAAATTAGTGTCATTAAAATGGTCGATACCAAAAACCATACTTTTGTATGGGCTTTTTTCCATACTAAATTTTTAAAATTCATTTTGTTAGAATTCATTAAGTTTATCTCCTTGATAAAGTTGGATAGCATCATAGCGAGTTTTTACATCACAATTTCTTTAAAATAGCATATCAAATCGAAGCGGAATACTGACACAAAGTAAATGATTTGATGTCTGTACTCCGCCCCTCGATATATTTTCTAAAAATTCTATTGAGATAACCCGGCCAGATGTAAACTAGATTCCTTTGCTAAGCTAATGGCCAAATATAACCAGCATCTGAAAGATTAAAAGTTCTTGCCCCGGGTCCGCCCCATCTTAAATCTGTTGTAGAGTATAAAATGAGAGTATCAATGGCAGGACCACCCGAATCGCCTTGTCCCCACACATCAGCCAACCATCCGTTAGTGTTAAGCTCCGTTGCCCAATTAAACACAATTTGGTTTTCCCCTGCATTGAGTTCAATTTCTGCTATAAAATGAGTAGCAAACCGTATATGTCCTCCGCTAAAACCGCCTAATGTAAACGGACCAAACTGTGCAGGCTGCCCGTTAACTGTAATCGTATGGTTGCCGCCGCCAGAAAGAGAACTCATGACTCTATTATAAGGAATCTCTTCTAGACCCATATTTAAATACAGTCTTGCAGTAGTGGCTTCTTCGGCATAAATTTCCCACCTAACACGCGAATATGCGTTGTTTGAAGCAAGAGAGCCTTGAAGGAAGAAGGGATATAAGTGCCCGGTAGAAGGAAGCCAAGAATGCTGATGAGGATGTCCTGACGACCTTTGAATATTTTCGTACCCTCTAAATGTATCGCCATACTCTATACTGCTGTTATAAAAGTCGTCTATAAAGGCATACACCGTAAAAAACTCATTGCGGGTTAAAACTTCTGCTACAATAGAAATATTAAAAACTGCTGTCACACTATCAAAATTGGGGGCAGTTACCACAACTGTAAAAGCAACCGGGGTGGCAGTAACCGCTGTAGGAGTACCTGATAATAATCCCGCAGCACTTAAAGAAAGACCCGCAGGTAAATTGCTTCCCTCATAAAGCGCGTAAGTAATCGTAGGGGTGCCTACATTCGCGGCAGCTGTTGCGATAGAGTGAGAATAAGCCACACCTACAACGCCTGTAGGAACTGTACCGCCTGTAAATGTTAATGCGGGGTCATCGCCAGAACCGTCACCGCAAGCTGCGAATGCACCAAATGCTATAAAAGCAATCGCAATACTAATCACAACTGATAATAACTTAAACTTTTTTTTCATAATGATATATTTTCTCCTTTGCGGCAATGCCGCTTTTGCGCCTATAAGTAGTACGCTAATTTTTTTAAAGCCGGCATGTTTTTGCAAATCTTTAAAATTCTACAAGCGAAATTGCTTTCGCTTGTAGAATTTATAAGAGCTGTAAACAATGCCGCTTATTCTATTTGCTTGCTTTTCTTATTACGAAGCACCACAAATAACACTAAGCCACTTGTTGCTGTTGCTAGCACAGCAAACAATACAATAGAGTCTGCTAAAGCAAATCCGCCGCAGCCGCCTGTACCGGGAGCGCCGTCTTGACCTGGTGTTCCGCTAGGTCCCTCTGGGCCCTCTGGACCTTGAGGACCTTCGGGACCACGGACTTCAGGAGGGTCAACAACCATCGTAGCATGAATATAGAAAGTATGATTTGAAACTGTTTGAGCGTTTCTAAATGTAGTTCTGATTTGACGATGTGCTTGGATAGTAAAGTCAAACTGACCGCTAGCTAGCGGCGTACCTGTTACACTACCGTCTGAATTAAGCGTTAGCCCTGCAGGGAAATTGCCGCCGACAACAGAGAACGATGTTCTTCTGCCGTTTGGATATTGTTCAAACGGACCTACTTGGTCCATTCCGGGATTTTCTAACACAGGACCATCTGCCACATGGAAATCAGCACGAGTGCCTTGGATTTGTGCATTAAAAGCACTACCAACAGTTAGACCTGTAATAGGCAAATGCAAAGGGGTTGCATTATCTATATCGTCGGCATTGATGTTTTTACCATTAGCCAAAGAATCGCCGATACTAAAAGCACTTGTAGAATTAACTGTCACTGTGCGTCTAGCTCTAACTTGACCATCTACTATCATGTCTACCATAAATTCAAACGGTCTTGTGCTGGACTCTCTTAGCCATGAACCATTAGTAACATCTCTAACATTGGCAGTAGTTGCACCGCCGCCTGCACCCATACCGCCTGGATTTAGCCAATCGCGGTCGCGGTAATCATTAGAAGCGCCTCTTAAAGCACCCCAAGGTGTAAGTTCTAGACCTAAAGGCAAGCTGTTGCCGGGGATATTAGTTAGCCTATATGTCACCCCGCCTTCATTAGGCAGCAATGTAGAAATGTCAGCGCCGCCGGCAATACCGGTAGCAGAGCGAATAGATGTGCCGTCAGGAGAACCTGCTGCAACAGGTGAACCTGCTGCATTTTGAGCCCAAGTGAGAGTCATTCCTGCACCCCATGCTCTTATTGCATCTAAATACAACATGTCGCTTGATTGCAATACATGAGATAGCGCAACACTAAATAAGACACGGTGAGCTGCTCTTCTGATTGCATAGTAGTGCATTGCAGATTCAGGAGTGTCAGCAATACCATGGAAGACATGCCCTCTAACATTAGTAGCGGCTGCGTTAGGGATTCTTACACTGCCGTTTCCGCCTCTTAATGCCGCATCCCAAATGGGTGTTAAACCTGCGGCTGCTGCACCCATAAACTGGTCTGTACCGGAACGGATTTGAAGGTTGGTATTAACCGCGCGGTGGTTAGCAGCTGTAGCAGACATATCGGCTGAAATCCAACCAATAAAACCCCACTGACCTCTTGCAAGCCCTTCAAGAAGCGCCCAATTTTGAACAACTGAATTGATACCTAGTCTGGTATAAGCTGTCATGATACTTACCGCGCCACCGCCGCCATGACCTGCAGCATCGTGAACAATGCTCATTCTAAAAGGCTCGGCATAGAGTTCTCTGAACGCTTGCTCTGTTAAGAATTTGCTGTAAGGATTTTGACCGGCAGAACCCCCGTTGTACATAATAAAGTGTTTGATTTGTACTTGTGTACCAACGCCTTGCGCACCACGAACATAACGCATGCCCCTTGTGCCTAAGATAAACGGATCTTCTGAGCATACTTCCCATTGACGGTGTTCATGCGGAGCTCTTCTAAGATCTAAAACTAACGAATACAAAAGATGTACGCCGCCTAATCTAGCCTCTGAGCCATGATGACGGCCAACACGATACATCAGCGTTTGACACCAAGTAGAAGCAATCGCACCAGGTGCAGGTGTAACTGTACCTACGATAGCTTGTCCAGGTGCAGCGCCTGTTTCGCCGTCAAAATTATCGCCGCCTATTTGTTGTAAGCCATGTACGCCGTTTACTGCATATGTTCTAGGCAACCTGAAGCGGGTATTTTGTCTAGTACCAAATGAACCGCTGTTTAAAGTTGTAATCCACAACTCATTAAGTGTCCACTGATTTAAGAAGTCATCCCATTTATCATCTGCAAAGGGTACGCCAACCATATCAGGGAAAGTGATTGCAGGGTTAGCATTAGCAGCGGTAGCGGCTTGTGTCCAATCGCTAGGAATGCCGCCAAAGCGTTGCATCCAAGGCTGAGTCGCTACATCACCATGAGTCGGACATGTAGGACTGAATCCTGTAATTAAATATGTTGCAACAGCATCGCTAAGAGCAAATGTGTCTGCATCAGGGATTGAAGGCCAAGAAAGGGCGGGATTTGTTTCTAAATCTGCCGCTCTAAAATCTGCCCTTGTAAAGATAGTCATTTCGTCACTAAAAGTATTAAACACGCCTGCCTGGTGACGAAGAGCAGTAGCATTAACAAACTGACCTGCACCTGCGCCAATCATAGCTGCGCCGGTGCCTGTGCCGGTTAGACCGTCTGTTAGTCTAATCGCCGCACCTGTTGTAGGATGGTTTACAGTAAATAGATTATAGACATATTCTCCGCTATCTGCATCAGTATGCCATCTAAAGCCGCCAGGTCTAGCAACGCCTGCACTATTAACACCGCCTGCCACAAAGTCAGGACCGCTTGTAGGTACAGTGTAGGTTACATACAATTGTTGATTGCGAACATTAGAATTGCGCATTAGACGAATTTGATATTCGCCTGACTCTAGTACATAAGCGCCCCATCTGCCGGGTACAGTGTTCGGGTTAGCGCCCATACCGCTAAGGTTGTTCCAATCCCAAGATGCCATTTCTTGTACTCTTAGACTTATTGTAACAATTTGAGATTGTCTGGGTTGAATTAATCTGGTTTTTTCAAAGCCGGCAAGCTGTACAAAAGGCTTTTCGATGCCGCCTGCTGCCCAAGGTGCTGTAAAGTATAACTGAACAACATCTCTGCCAGCTAACGCGCCGTCGTTGCGTACTCTTACTCTTACAGTAATTTCGCAATCAGGGGTCAGGTTTCCAGGCGCAGGATAAACGCTTTCTAAAGTCCAGCTAAAGTCTGTGTAGCTTAGACCATGACCCATAGGGAATACAACATTATTGTCGTACCATACCCAATAAGCATCGTTAGCAATTAAAGCAGATTCAGTAACATTGCCTGCCGCTGCACGAGCCATTTCGTAACCGCGGGTTTCAAAATATCTGGAACCTATATAGATGCCTTCTTCGTATTCATGGAACCAGTTTTGATGAGTTCCGCCGCCTGTATCAAATCCTCCTGCTGCGACACCAATTTGTCCTAAAGTAGGACCTTCTGCTGTCACCCTTGACCCGGGCGCACGATGCTGAGCGTCTGCGTGGAACAATGCGTTTGACCAAAGGTCTGTTCTGGTAATGTCTGTTGCACACCTAAAGTGATGTGTGCCTGTACCGACATTATTCCACTGAGGAGTAAGTCTTGTATCTTCTACAAACATATTAACTGTACGACCTGAGGGATTTACTCGACCGTTTAGGATTCTGCCCAATGCCAAAATACCATCTGTACCGGGGTGGTCCATGCTTAAAATAGCGCCAACACCGTCTTGTCTTGTCAACCAGCCAATATCCCAGCTTTCTGCAGAGTTAATTACAACAACAACTCTGTCAAAATGCTGTTGAACAAACTCTATCAAAGCTCTTTCTGAATGAGTAAGCTCATGGCCATGATTAAAGTGATCTTCGGGATGCGCATATACAGCCATGGCTGCTCCTACAGATGTTTGGTTTGTAGCCGAACTATTACCTTGTCCTGCACCAAAATTAGCATCAGCCCAGCTTCTCGTATAGATTGCATGTCCGACAGTGCCTGGATTTTGCAGCACAATTAGTGCTGCATCGCCATATCTGTTAAACGAGTTGATAACTTGGCTGCCAAAAACATCACCCATAGTAACATTATCATCTGCTAACATTGCCGCAGCACCGGGCTGAAGGCGGGAATCCCTATAGTTTGCCGAAGTAACCGTTGTCACTATTTGTGAACCGTTAGGGTTTGCAGCATTGACAACACCGGCATATCTTAATGCAGGATGCTCAAAAGTGAACCCCGGCCATGCATAACCACGATAAAAATCATCTAATGTGCGGTTAAGTCTAAAGCCTGCTTGTGTTAAGCTGTCGTCAAAACTAGCATGAGCAGTTGACATAGATTGTCTGGGTCCGCCTCTTGAGATATGAGCAAACCTTCTTGACGCATCACCAAATACGCTGATGTTTCTTACATCAGTGCCAAAGGGAAGTGTGTATTCGTTATTTTGTAAAAGAACAATACCTTCCTCTGCAATTTGCTGATTTAATTCTCTGCCTGCCCTATGAGCATCACCCAAAGTCGCATAGTCAGAGATGAATCTTCCTTCTGCGTCCGCCATGTAATGGTTGATTCTATTACCATTAGAAGCTAGTGCAGAAACCATCGTGGGTACTATCATTGCCATAACGACAGCTAGTGTAATTAAAAGCATCATGATAGATTTTTTTGATTTTAAAATAGTTTTTGATTTCATCATTCTTTTCCTTTTATAAATTTTTGTTTTTATTATTGGTTTTTTAGTTTGCAAAACAAACGAATCGTCGCCTAAGACAAAAGTCCCTCGAGGGCATTTTGCATATGGCACAAAAAAGCATTGCGTGTTTATTGACGCCTATGCCTGTTGTTGTCATTAACTTACCTGTGTTTTATTGGTCAACACCTCCTTTTTACCTAAATTTAAGAGCATCCTTTGCCCTATATCAATTTTAACTATACATTTTTATAACTCTAGCACGGTTTTTTGATTTTTCAACACACTTCGTCCAAATCAGTCGTTTTCGCGTCCACATTGGTAAATTGATAAATTAACATGTTATTTCCGCAGATAAAGCCTAAAACTTAAAGTCCAAAAGTGGTGACTTGAAAAAATACAATTTACACAACTACTAAACCCGCCATAGTCTATAGGCATGTCATAATCCTCTAAATTTCTGCCCCAAGAACCTGAACCACCCATAAACGCATGACCTAAAAAATGTATCCAATATTGCGCAGAACGACCGCAATCGCACATCATAGAAAAAAACAGCATATCCCACTCTTGCAAAATTTCATAAACAGTCAAGCAAGCTAATTGAAAAACAAACTTCGCCGTGTAAGAATGAAAAGGCATATCAAACCACTCGTATGTACCCCCGGCAGGGAAAAATTCACCTACAAAATACCATAGTGACGCGGGTGAAGTAACTGTAACCGAAACAGCAAAATGCGTCACAAAACCACTTTCCGCAACAACCCTAATATTAACCGTGTGCGTACCTACGGGCAAGCCCTCTCTTGGTCTAACTATAAAATATATACTTCTGTCCGCCTGCCAATATCTAACAAGATTCGGCAAACTATTTGTATTAACCGTAAAATGTGGACTATAGCCTGTTATTGTTACAATACCCGTCTCATTTTGACCCATATTCATTACATTAACTCTAAACCCATTAGGCGGTGTTTGTCCATGAGTCATAGACGCAAAATTATGCCCTGTCAAAAATGATCCCACCCATCCAAACCTAATCATTTGAGGTTCTAGCAATTTATTAAAGTCCCAACCATTGTTTCTAAAATTTTGCGTTGCACCCGTAGGTATGTAAAAGTAATTATCATCCATGCGCGTAAGATGAAACGCATTAACACCCAATCGCGGAGGCATAGACCCCAGTAGTCTTATTGTCGCTGCCGTACGCACAAACGCGTGTCGTGCAATGTATGTCACCGAAGATGGAATAGTGAGCTTACCATTAAATATATTAAACGCAGGGTTTGTACCGTTGCCAATGCGAGTGACAAGATGACCGTTGATGCGGTATGGGATATTTATGCGAGTATTTTCTGATGTTGGAATTCTTAGTCCAATTATTGTTGAATGATTATCTGCAGTATAAAAAATGTCCAACGGATTTAAAGTTTCTGTACCTGTAGGAATAAGAAAATAATAGTTCCAATTGTGAGGTCTAGGTAAAAAGTTAGGATGAAACCTCCAAAAATCCCCCCTAGATACATAGTCTCTTATTAGGTATGCTAATGGTCTATAAGTTAAATGGCTATGTCTAAGCCCATGCGTTTTTCCGATGGCATTATTTTTTAAATCCATCTCTTTATCTAAACCGCTTGAGTCATTTTCCCACGCTGTAGTCCACACTTCCGCTCTCTCAACCCCCATAACAATAGCTAATGAGGCGCTCCAATAGCCATGCCTGAAGGCATCACTATTATTCCCCCATGTGTTTTCCCCATAAAATCTATGTGTGAAATCCTCTGCGATTCTGCCCCAATGTCCGACCACACTAAATTCAATTGGATGTCTCCACATCATTTCTCTAACTAAATCGTTTGGAATCCTATCAGAAAATAATGGCACAATAAGAGAATTCGCATGTTTGTTTGCAACATATATCATTTTATTTCTAATAAAAAAATCAACTTCAGACTCCGCCAATTCATAATTTTTTTCTTTAAATCTATATCCCACATGTGCTATCTCAAATAAGTCATCAACCGTCAAAAGATTAAAACCTTCTGGCTTTTGCAACAACGACTTTTGTAAATAATCTTCATCTGCTATCTCGACAAATAAATCGCAATATTGATTAGCCATTGCTATATTATTTCTAGTCATAAATACTATTGCTATCGCGAGTACCAAAAATATCATAACTATTATCAGTAATGATTTTGACATCTTATTATCTTTTTGTGTTTGATTCATGTATATTGGCTCCTTAAAATTTGTTAAAGTTATTTCTCTAATTATATCAACATGATGGAAAGAAAAAGTTAAAATTCCACTGCCATGAAACATACAATTTTAATGAATCCGGAAAGAAAACTACTGTCCGCCGCCCATGTGCAAAATACCAGTAAAATTCTTCCTCCTCCCATGGTGGGACAAGTGATTCACAAGCAGGAGGGTCGTACCTACGAACATCTCTGCTTAAGTCACCAACCCACCACCATCCTGTAGGAATCCCGTCATACTCATCATAAATTGAATTGTAAAATATAAAGTCTTCACTTTCTAAAAGTCTAGTTGGCATTGAGCCTAGTTGTAGTATGGCATGAGTAACCATAAGACCAGGAAAATCTTGCCACGACCTAAAAAATAGAGAGTATGTTCCATGAGGTAAATTAACTCCTAAAGCCCTTTGTACTTCTCTAACATCTTCAGGCATACCTCGACAACCACCAAAAAATGCACCCACACTAAGCACCATTAATAAACTAATTACTAATGCCGCTATTTTTGTTGCTTTTTGTTTTATATTTTTATACACAAATTAGCCTCCTCTATATAACTACTTTAATACGATTTTTTGATTTTTCAATACACTTCGTCCAAATCAGTCGTTTTCGCGTCCACATTAACACCTTGAGGCAAAATACAATAAAAACGGACGATTCTTGACCAAACCGCCCGTTTTTTAGGTTTTTTTCCGATAAAATGCTTTTTTTCTTAAATGCCTTTTTTTCTTAGAGCCTGAATTTTAACCAAAAAGATAGCTACCTTAGACACTTGAGCTTTCATCTATACAGGTTCTTAATCTTCCCTAATAGGAACCAATACATCTAACACAAATCTATCGTCCTTTATGTTGACCTCCATATTACCGCCATATTTTTGGGCGATGTAGCGAATACTTTTTAAACCAAAGCCATGATTTTGTTTATCATCTTTGGTTGTCTGCGGCAGCCCGCTGTGTCCTTTCCCGTTGTCATTTTCAAAAATGGGCGGCTTTTCGATAAAATTTTCTAAGTGAATCGACAACAAATTCGCTTTTACACCGATTGCCATTGAAATAATGCGTCTATCCTTATCCTCAATACTGCTAACACTTTCGATAGCATTTTCTAGGGCATTATCCATCATCAAATAAATATCAACGGCATTCATAAACCGCATTGCCATTCCGTCGGCAATGTACGAAAAATCAATTGCACGCGTTTGACACTGCATACTTTTTTCGGATAATACAATATCCAAAGCCTCGTTTCCGGTTTTAGCTATCGCGTCAAAAATCAATATGGCTTTTTCTATTTCCTCTATACTTTCTTCCCGCGCCTGCCTGTCGTTGATTTGTTTTAATGCACCAACCTGTATTTTTAAATCGTGGCACTTGATGTTAATAAACTCCATGCTCTCCTTTGCTATCGTGCTGTGCCGCTCGGCTTCGGTTAGCATATGCATAATTGTTGCCTTCTCTGAAAGAGTCTTATCCTTCTCAATCAATCCAAACTGAATAAATAATGCCATTGCGCAAGCAATCAGCCTAAAAAAGAGTATCGCGTTGTTTCTGCCGATTCCCTGCTGAATGGAAAACAACCCCAATACCATAACCATCAAAATCGTCACGGCAGAAACAATTAAAAACGGAATTCTGCTGGTAGACAATATATCGCCTCCCTTGATTTTTCGCGCAAGTAAAAAATAACCAGCCGTGTACACTGCGGAAAAAACCGCAACAATGACTGCCAAACCTTCCCAAGAAGGACCAAAGCTTATACCTGCAAAGTCTCTAATCATAAACATCAATGCGGACGCAAAGTTTTGAATCGCATATGCTGCAACACCAAAAAACAATATCTTTATAATTTTCTCGTCAAAGCATAACCACATCAAACCCATCGAAACAACAAAGGCGATTAAAAACATAAAGTTGAACCAGCCTACACGAAACACATTGGGCAAAAAGTACATACCAAAAAAACCACCTACGGCAATGACTGCCCAGATAGGAAAATACTTTCGTCTTTTTGCACTGCGGATAAAAATCATCACTGCCCCAAAAAGCTGAATGATAAAGGTACTTAAAAAACTGTGAATGACACTCATCTATCCTCCCCCTCCCCCGAGAAACACGGTGAGCTTGCTGATAAACTCTTTCTTTTTAGATCTAGACATATCCAGCGTAACTCCTTCAATCACAATACTTGCGGTTTTAATTTCCTGCACAAACGCAAGATTAACCAAATAACAGCTGTTACATTTTTCAAAGCCCTTTCCTTTAAGTTTTTCTTCAACTTTAGCTAACGATATGTATTCTTCCATCTCACCCTGTCTTGTAACATAGCGTACACGATGACGCAAATTTTCGATATATAAAATATCCGCAATATTAACCTTTCTAATTTCACGCCCTTGTCTAATCAAAACATCTGTCATTTTTTCTCTTTCCGCTAATGCAAACGCTTTTTTTAACCGAAACGAAAAATTGTGGTAGTTGACGGGTTTGACAACAAAATCCAAAGCGTTGACTTCGTAACCCTTTATGGCAAACTGTGCCATGTTGGTTACAAAAATAATGATTACTTTTGTGTCCTTTTGCCTGATTTTTTTAGCCACCTCTAATCCGTCTAAATAAGGCATTTCAATATCAAGGAAAATAATATCCTGCGGAAAATACGCGTCAAGCAAAACCAGTCCGTCAGGATACCAAACGGGCTTGATTTCTGTCTGTGCCTCTAAAGCGAACTGATGACAGTATTCCATCAGCTGCCCAGCCACTTTCTCATCATCTTCCACAATAGCAATTCGTATCATTCCCACCTCCTTGATAGAGCCCTCACTCTCGTAGTTTGCCCCATTAAAGAATAGTCTATTTTACCACATCTAAAAACATTTTTCAATACACTTCGTCCAAATCGGTCATTTTCGCGTCCACATTGGTAAAAGAGAGAAGCTATCATACTATTTCTGCAGATAAAGCCTAAAGCTTAAAGTCCAAAAGTGGTGACTTGAATAGGTATTACTTATACAGCCGCTAGACCAGCCATAGTCTATAGGCATGTCATAATCCTCTAAATTTCTGCCCCACGAACCTGAACCGCCCATAAGAGCATGACCTAAAAAATGTATCCAATATTGCACAAAACGACCGCAATCGCACACTATAAACAAAAACAGCATATCCCACTCATGCAAAATTTCATAAACAGTCAAGCAAGGTAATTGAAAAATAAACTTTGCCGTACAAGAATGAAAGGGCATATCAAGCCACTCGTATGTACCCCCGGCAGGGAAAAATTCACCTACAAAATACCAATTAGGTAAATCTCTAGCCGCCCTAACCGCCGCATACGCATCAAGCCGCCCATTGCTGACGCTTAAGCCTTGCAATGGATTGACTCCGTTAAAATTGGGACGATACGCTGTGTCGAGAATGATTTGTCTAACAACATCCGGTCGATACCTAAGAGAAGGATTTATGGACATCATAAGAGCCGCAGTGCCAGCAACTTGAGGCGCGGCGGCGGAGGTTCGTCCAGAACCGTTATGATAAGCACCATTAAAACGCGTCGTGCGAATGCTACTGCATTGCCCCGGTGCAAACACGCAAACTCTTGTGCTACTATAATTAGAAGCAGCATGGACATTGTCAATCCATCTATGATCACTTTTATCTGATGCCCCAACCGTGATTAAGTTTGGTAAAATAAATCTAGCAGGATATCTGATCAAGCAATTGTCAAGATTTCTATTGTCATTCATTGCCGCCGCAACAAATAAACCATTCCAATCACCTATCGCAGCATATAGTGTGTTGAGTTGAGCAGGAAGAAGGATAAAGCCGAAAGCCATACTCATGTTTATAATAGGTATATTATGATATACAACATGCTGTATAGAAGTAATCATATCTTCTATAGTTAACCGCACTCCCATTCTTATCGATACTAATCCAACATTTTTCGCTACTCCGGTATTTGGAGAAGATATTAATCCAGCACTAGAAGTTCCATGACCGTTATGGTCATGATGAGGATTGCCATCGTGCATAAAAGTTATTCCTTTATCCTGTATCACCAATGGGTTTAAACTAGGGTGGTCAGCCCGTATGCCGCTATCAATAACAGCAACAATAATACTATGGCATCCTTTTGTGATTTGCCGCGCTTGCGGAACACCTATTTTGTTCTGCGCCCAATAAAGGTCATCTGCTGATAGCGGATTTATCTTGTTGCAATATGATTCTCCAGATTCACTAATTGGGTCATAGTCTTTTTCTAAGTAAAAATTTGGCTCGGCACTTTGAACATCTTTACGCAATTGGATAAGATTGATACTATGTAAGACATTTTGCTTGCAGGGATTTTTTAGTGTTAGTTTTAGAATGCGCCTAAAATTACCGCTTACTCTTATACCGTTTTGAAATCCAGGCGTAATGCAATATACATCAGACAAAGTAGCTTCAGGAAAATCCTGCACAGTAAATTGCCTGTCTACACTAGACTCTCTTGTAAGTACAACCAAAACCGTTCTATCGCAAAAGCTAGCCTCTAACGCTGTCATATCGACAGTTGAGGCCTCCGTATGATTTTGCCCTATGCCCTGCCATAAAAACATTAAAAATACAAGCACAACTATTAGTATTAACGATACAATAAAGCCTGTCTTTCTTTTTTTGTGTGTTTTTCTTTTTGTCATAATTTTTTCTCCTTCTTTTCTCTACCATGGTAGGAAGATTGACATTCTAGCAGTTGTGGTAGTTATATCTAAAATATCTGATTTACTTAAAGCAAGCACCACAGCGCCTTCTTCCGAATGTGCATAGCCAGGACCAGGTATTCTAATTACTTCTGCATACAACTCACTACCCTCTCTAGTTAGTGATATTTCGTATACTTCTCCCCCCATATCGGGAAAATGAAAAGCAAAAACAATCAACGAATGATAGATGAAAAATTGCTCATCAGCGTCTATTGTTAGCTTAGGCATAGGTGCAAAATAAAAAGGTTTTTCTTCGCGGAAACGATTGATAATATCTAAGTCATCCCATTCTGTTACTGTGTTTATAATAATAAAATTACTTAGCATAAACCAAAACGGTTCAATCCGGTACAAAGCACCGTATGTCCAACACACCAAATCAAACTGCCAACACATACGATTAAAAACCATAGTAGAATCCACCTCCCGCCTTACAGCCCTAATCGCCGTTTGTGTCTTTTCCCGCGCCTCGCGCACCGCCAATTTTGTTTCTGCCGCATTGATTGCACCAATGCCTGCCTCAACATAGCCTTGCACTCTCGCCCAATTTTCTAGCGTAAAATTGTCTTGGTTTTTTGCTGCAAAAACATTTTCCAAATAAGTTACCGCTAAAGCACGATACTCGCGCAATGCGGCGTTTTCGTCATAAGAGTCACATCCCGATAATGCTGCTATGGATAATACCATGATTAGCGAAATGATAAATGACACGATTCTTTTATATTTTTGTTTCATTCTTTACTCCTCTATATAACTACTTTAATACGATTTTTTGATTTTGCAACACACTTCGTCCAAATCGGTTGTTTTCGCGTCCATATTGGTAAGGATAGGTTTTTCAGTATTTTGGGGCAAGGCAGCCCTTTGCGGTCTTTTTTTCCAACTGCAAATTACGCAGGCGATTGAAGTTAGAATACAAATGCTCAATAATATTGTTATTGTTAAAATTTGCGGGACTAAAAAAGCGTTGCCTAAAATGTTGATTGTCATGGCTCTATCTAATAGCGAACCCACTGTCAAAGGGTCTATAATAAATAATCCAAAAGTCAGGGCTGGCAGCGTTAGGGCTGCCATAGCGATATATTCGTTTGGGCGGACAAAAAGAAAGCCGTTTAGTAAAATTGCAATAATAAAAAATGTTATCATCCAGCCGTTTAAGCGAATTGGAATATAGGTATTAGGATAAGTCGCATATAGAAGGTATAGTATAAAAGTAGTACAATGCAGCGCGGTTAGCACAAATGCGATGTATGCAGAAACCGGACGAGATATAAATAGTTTTTTAAAAAATGCTTTCATTTTAGCTTTCCTCCTCAGCGTTCTGCACCGTGACACAAGGGTCGAGAGTCCCTACTGTTGCTTCGTCAATTTTTTTTCTTTTAAACACAATCGACAGCACATACATTGCTATTGCTGCAATTCCCAAAAATATCATGCTGCTCATTATGCCGTAAGTAAGACTCATCCAAAGTGGAGTAACAAGTACAATGCGCGTGTATGGGGATATCCAATTAGTCAAATTAGAATGTGCCCACGCATACGCGCTATTGCGCGCGGCTCTTCTTAAGTGGTACAGCAAAACTCCGCAGTCATAGTTTCTGACCGTGTTTAAATTTGCCGCCGCACTCATTCCCCGTCCATCGACGCAAAAAGAATCCGAGCCCATTACAATTTGTGTTGTGTAATCGCCTCTTATATCCCCTCTAAATGGCTGATTAACATTAGCATCAGTTATAACCCTGCCCCTAAAGCCCCACTCACCGCGCAGCACACCCGTCCTTCCAACCAACGCGTAGACATTAGGCGAATACACAACACCCTGTCTTGAATATGTCAGCATAGTGACGCGCACACCGCCGCGCATAACTTCGACTTCGCCCGTCGCACTATATACATTGCGATTTCTAAAAGCAAATTCAAACCCGCGTAAAGCATTTTCTCTAAAGCTCTGCTCGGTATAAAATACCGATATCCCTACTCTAAAAGTTTCTTGGTCGTTGCCTGCAAAATGCTTTGGTCCTGCTACAACGCCGCTTTTAGTAAATTGAGGCAGTTTTGCAGCCAGCACCTTTGAGGTCAAATTTGCGCACTCGCTAAAATATTCAAATTGCCGTCCGCCAAAAGGAGTGCGATGCAGGTTACCTCCGCCACCCCATTTTTCCGGGTGATTTTTAAACAATGCTTCTTGTCCCATCAAAAACCCGCGCCGTTCCATAAGCTCAACATTAAAGGAATTAGCTAAAAGCGACGAATATAAATTTGACCCTTTTAGATTGCCCTCGCCAAATAACGGATTATTCTGCGTTAAATCTGCGCCTGTGTGCCTATGAGTCGTAGGAAAGTTTTCGTGGTTAGAGTGCGAGCCGTCACCCGCTTGTCTGCTCGGCAAAACAACCGACGGTATTGCCGTATTGCCAAAGTTATTTTGCGGAAAAAGAACCAACTCTGCTAATGGAATTTGGTCTAAAAACCTCTCCCACCTTTCGTCATAAAAGCAAGCGCTGCGCATGTCAAAAAACCTAATTCCGTGATAAACGCCTTGCCAATGGTTTGCTATCCCTTGCGCAAAATCTGCTGTTGACGCACCCTGCCCCGGCACAAAAAAATCGCCGTTTAGCCCCCATTGCATAACATCACCCAACGCATAAAGATTAGTTAAGGTGCGCGGAAAGGTGCCTGCCCAATCCAATCTTGTAAGGTAAGTGACCTCGGGTTTGCCATTTTGACGATTCCAATAATTGATACATTTTTGTTCAAATTGATTCTGCACCAGAAAACCATTCTCGCCGTAGCGGAAGCTTTCTTCGTCCCGCGCTTGCACCTCAAAACGATACACCGCGCCTAAAGACCCTTGAACGCCGTTATATGCATAGAGTATCGCCCGATATACTCCATTACCCATTGCATACAGCACATTGTTTGCAGCTGTGTATGCATTTCCAACAGCAAAAAAATACTCGCCCGCATCTAAGACAAAACCGCCTTGACCGTTATTTGCTTTTGTGTCATAGCTAGCAAACAAATACTCTTCAAATTCGATAAAAAGTATCTGAGAGGTGTTTGGTTGAAGCAATACTGTCTTGCCAAATCCTACTAAATTGATAAAAGCTTTTTCGACATTTGTTGTTTTTTGGCTATGGTCGAAAGGGACTGAAGCAAAAATCAATGTAGAATTTTTACCTGCTATATCCCCCGTGTTAGTCACCCTTACTTCTACCCGCCAAGTAGTGCGATTGGGATTATGCGCATCAAAATTTCGCGTTGCGCTTAAAATTTCTTCACTAAATGTTGTGTAGCTTAACCCAAACCCAAATGGCAAAATAACCTCGTTTTCGTGCCGCCACTCATTAGCAGAGGAAGTATCCGTCCAGCAATTTATTCCCTCATAGCTGCCCCAAAAGTTATTGCGGGCGGGTGCTCCAAACGCACCTATGCCGCTTCTGGCATTGCCTAGATTGCGCACCGCATCCGCATGACGAGTAGAATAATATTTATAACCTATGTAGATATTTTCTAATTGAACCTGCACTGCCCGTATTTGCGCATTTGGTATAGCTTGACGAATAATACCGCTTTCTCTAAGTCCCCTATCAGGGAAATTAGCCCAGTCGGGAGTATTACAATTAGCGTTAGGGACTGCAGGTGAAGAAAGCGAATTTTTTGCCCATGTGCTGGTTGTGCGCCCTGAAGGATTCACCGCGCCCGATAAAATCCGTGCAACACCGGTAAAGCCTGTTAGTCCCGGGCTGCCGATAATCAATCCCGCATCTATGCCGTAACGCGGGTCGGCGGCAAAGCACAATTCCATTTGATTAACGGTGTTTATTAAAACAACTATCGTTCCAAAATTATGCGATTTTATCAATTGCAAAATTTGATGCTCGTGATACTGCAAAGCGAGCTGGCTGTAGCCGGAAATATTACCATCGCGGTCTTCAAGACGCATCCTTACATCCTGTCCATTTCCTTCCCCTCCAAATCTTGTAAGCACCATAATGGCAGCATCGTTATATGACGCAAAGGATTCTGTCAAAGGAATTGCGTCCGCGCCACTCCCTAATCCTTCTGTATAAAAATTAAGGGGCAACTCAAACTGCGACATATTGCCGTTTAATAAAAGCGTATTGCGTTGCCATCTTATATCCCTGTATCCCAAATTGCGCATTTTAGCCGAAGTAACTCTTGGGTTTACTACAAATCCCTCGGTGGCTAGTGCGTCATGTAAATGCACTCTGGAAGTACCTCTAGAGTGTTCTGTTGTACCAATAGAAGAAGTGCGTAAAGTCGGATTGATAGATGCGCGTCCAAATAATGTAATTCGCGCACCTTGTCTTAAGGGTAAAGCATTACTTTCGTTGCGAAACAACACCGCGCCTTCTTCTACTTCACTTATAGTTTGCCTATGTGCCGCGCGCGTAACATTATATAAGCTGCTTCCGCTAATCGTACCGCCAAATTCTTCTGCTATAGTAAAATGCTCTACATCGCGTGCATAAACACCTTCGGGCGATTCGTCTATCTCGCGCGAAGAGGCTATCGCAAATTGCATATTGATAAAAGAAGCGTTGTTTAATAACATCACCGCCAAAAAAATGCCTACCAACATCAAAGAAGTAAACACCGCCGCCAAAACTCGCCATAAATTTTGTTTTTGTAAAATTTTTTTCATTTTGACAAAAGCATATCACAAATTCCCTAGCGGTCAACACTTCTCTTCCAAATCAGTCGTTTTCGCGTCCACATTGGTATAACAATCAAAAAGGGACATATGCAAACTTAACACAAAGTCCCTTTTTCTATGCCCAGCGGATAATTTCTCACCCCAACATCACATACGCCCTAAAATAAAATCCATCGGTTATCCAAAAAATAATTTCTAATATTTCGCCGCAATATAATATTCTTACAAAACGCCAGCAAGAATCATAATTGCAAAAATTAAATTCTTTACTTATACCCGGCTCTAACTCAATAATAAATATGCCGATATGGTGACAACATTCATAACAACTACAATCTACAGTCAGCTTAGCATACCCGGCATCACCTACACTAAAATACCAATGACCAGAACCCTCTAAATAACCGTCATATATATGCGTCCACCCAAAATCTCTTGCCGCCTTAACCGCAGCATATGTATTAAGTCTTCCACCGGCTACCGAGTGGTTGGTGATTGAATAACAATCAACTGTATCTACTGTGTCAAGGATAAGCTGTCTGACTTGTGCGGGTGTGAGATTAGGGTTAATCGACCACATGAGGGCGGCTGTGCCGGCAACTAATGGAGCGGCGGCGGAGGTAATGCCGTAGTTGTTCCTATATCTACCTAATGTGGCTGTAGTACGAATGTTGGTTCCGGGGGCAAAAATACAGACTCTTACACCGTCAGGACAATAATTAGACCCCGATGGAAAATTCATGCCGGTGTGAGGATTGATGTTAGTACGGGTAACTCTACGGTCTAATTGGTCTGATGCACCTACTGTTATAAGATTTGGCAACAATAAAATATCGGGGTACAGTGCATTATCATGATTGATATTCCTATCGCTATTCATAGCAGAGCGTACAAAAAGACCATCCCAATCCGCGATTTTTTCATGTTCCATTCTTCCTGTTGCTCTTCCTCCTAAATTCATACTTCTGTTAATTATGCGTATGCCGTGCAATTCGGCATGTCTAATAGCATTAATGGGAGGTGTATCACGAAGAGATACCAATCTTGCCTGTTGAGCCACGCCTGTATTTGGAGAACTCACCAACCCCGCCGAGCTTGTCCCATGGTTAAATAAATCCACATGTGGATCTCCGCTGCTAAGTCCCAAT
>Ga0131853_10003249_pt1 | contig 29181 bp, 25 predicted proteins | sample TergutLab28metaG_FD_92764 | JGI IMG/M metagenome (GOLD analysis project Ga0131853, IMG submission 92764) | Labiotermes labralis P1 segment gut microbial communities from Petit-Saut dam, French Guiana - Lab288 P1 (version 2) (version 2) | ecosystem: Host-associated > Arthropoda: Insects >... | reverse complement strand
TCCAAACATTTCATTTTATTTCTAGTATGTTGCTCGTTCTACTGAAATTACTTGTTGAGATTATATACTGTAATATCGTTTATCCTTAAGCTGCAAATAGGAACAGCGCAAATTAATTGCCCTCATGAGGACCTAAGTTGATTCCAGAGCTCCTATTTATGGCTTCTAATCTTCGCTTTCCTATTAACATCTTTAAATCACTTTTAAACCTTTCTTCCCAACGTGTTTAAAGTTAGCCTATCAAAATCTCCGCTACCTATAGTAACGCCTAACTGCACATGGCAAACTCAAGGCTTTATGACAGTTGTAGTTGTGGAATATATAAGTTTATGCAGCTTTAGTTGCTTCAGTATTTACTATATAATTTTCTCGTGCCCGTTTCATAACGTTCTGACAATAATGTGCAAACCGTGCATTCGATGAACTTTTTCTTTGTTACTGTGTGAAGACAGAAATAAAGAATACGTCTTCGAAGGATTCAGTTTCTATTTCAAAATAATCAAGGTAAGATATCATCATAAAAAGGGCGAGCAAATCCAGTGTGCCGGGTCGCCGCAGCGAATAGACATTATGGTTTAGTGTCTAATATTTGTTGATGTTCAGTGTGAAATTTGCTTCACGTCACATTTTAGCATGGAATTTTGAAATGGCTCCTAGATTTGTGGAAAATTTGTTCGCCCCAGGTTATAAACACCAATTAACCTTTTGACGCCTAATGTCAACTATAGTGACGTACCGCACCGCTAACATATAAAGTTGTATTTTTTATATTTATTAAACAAATACAGGTACTGAATATTTTAAACATGGTATATACTCTCCGTTTTTTCTCTTCAAAATGCAGTTTGTTTCATAATTCTAACATATTTGGTTCCTGTTTTATTCATATTTTATATACAGGGTGTGCTAAAATTAAAAAAAATAATTCCGGCGCCAAAAGGTTAATTACAGATGTTCATAAAAAATATGATTCTTTATTAATTATATTATATGGAACACACAAATAGAGTAGCACCGTTCCATTTCACAAATATCTCCATTAATTATTTACGAATCCTTTTAAAATTTTACTTTGTAAGTGCAAAATTTGATGAAGTGCAAATAAATTAGAGCAAGTAATTCCACGATTCGCTGAGCCTGTCTTTACTTGCAGACTAACAAACAGACCTGAAAATGTAAGGTCGATTTGTATTAGTGATACATTACACTCAGTGAAGATGATCTGAAAAAACATTCAGCATATAATATATTGGCAACGTTAATTTCACCAGATTATATTAAATTGCAATGAAAACGTCCGTATGTGACACGTGTCTGTAAGTCGAAGGAAAAATTCCGCTATTTTCTTTAAATATTGTGACCAAAACCAAGTGTAACCTGCAGAAAATTGAAATGAAAGATGTCGACACTGTCACATATTACACTGATATTGCAAAAGGAAATAGGGTACAGGTATAGCTCTACTCTCCCATGAACGCGGCACTAGAAGGGGGTGAGTGGTCAGCAGCACGCCCCGGCCGCACTTTACACCCGGGATAGACCCAAACCCATTTTACAGGAGGCTGGGTGGGCCCAGGGCCGGTCTGGACGGGCGGAAAATCTCGTCCCCACTGGGATTCGATCCCGGACCGTTCAGCTCGTAGTCAGTAGCTATACCGACCAAGCTATCCAGCCCACACACATATATGTATATGTATGTATATATATATATATATATATATATAGTAAAGTACCACTGCGCAGGAAACATTAAGTACTCGAATGTCACTGTAGCAGAATTTCACGAATTAGGTCCATATAAAGAAATAATGGTAGAAATATTTCATATCCCATTATGCTTGAAATCGAATTTACTGGTATCGAACAATAAGTGTAAAATTATTGGCATCGAGTTATTATCCATTTAATTGTACTCTTGTATAACACAAAATTTATTACCATTGTGGTATATTTTATTACAATTATGACTTGTGACCATGCAAGTAAAACCGACTTTATTTTATCACACCAAATTTTGTATTTTAGATTTAAGTTTGTATTATGGTATTGTATAACATCTGTCCTAATTAACGGTAGTAGCTGTTTTAGCAGAAACACGGTATGTCCAAAGTTGATTTGTTAATATTTGTGAATAAATTCATATTATTTATATATTTATTAACCAGTGAAAACAATAGATATCTGTAATCTGAAACCTCAATACGTATTCAACAAAAAGATGTTACCTACTTGCGATTAAGAGGGTATTATACTAGTCTTCACTTTTCTGATTTTGAAAATAATGACATCAACTTTTCAAAAGAAGAAAGATAAGTAGCCTACGATTTTTGTGACTTCCATATAGCCAAGTAAAACTGATATTCTTTAGCGATAGCCAGAAAGCAAAGTAATTAACAACGACCGTGTTTACTAGATAAAATATTCTTTTGAATTTTACAGAATAGCTCTTGAAAATGAATATATACAGCCTTCTTATGATTAACGATATTTGTCAGACTCAGAAAATGCCTTTTCTATTTAAAAAAAGTACACAGTAAATCAGTGCAACAATAGTAAATTGTCTTCATTAGCATGTAAAATTTAGAAATCATTGGGTCTTGTGCCCTGCAATTGTAAGCTCCTTCAAAGGACTTCTGCCAGAAATGAAATTGAAATTATAACACAATAAATTTTACAAGTTGATTCATGTTTCGCTGATGCCGTAGTTTGCATCTGTGGTCTATCATAATTTACTCTTTCTGATGTATGTTGCAGGATAGGGAAACGTAAGGCAGAACATGTATACTATCACTACATGAAATCCTACTCGAAACGACTGAGAACCAGGCCCAGAAAATTTGTTGGGAATTCTAGGAAATAAATAACCAATGCAAGTGTAGAAAGGCTTCATTCGATCGGGCTTCTGAACAGTTCATTTTCAGTTGATATGTAGGGCGTGAGAATGACCCTGCAACATTTTGTGTTCGAACTACTTTTCCTTTCGCTTTCTATTTTAAATTCAGTAAGAGTAACAGGCGGCAGTGTAGAGTGTTGAACTGGCTTCCTTTATTCTTTCTACTTTTTTCCTGCCCACTGTGCTGCTAGGGCTCAAGGGAAGTGAAAATAATATTGGCAATCCAACTCGGTGCGACATTTGGGATTCTTATTTCATTCATCTTTCTTACTAAGACTCACTCCTCTTCTCCTTCACACCACCTTCGTGACGTATTAAAGCTTGGAATAGCGAAATATGGTCCTAACAAGTCGGTCCTTTCCATTCTCTCTTTCAACTTAACCCCAAACAATGGATATTTTATTTAGACACATCGGTATTCGCATACTACGAGAGGTGAATTTCAAATTAGAACTTGAAACTCTATTGTTACATTCGAAAGAATAGAAATATCCGTGTTTCTTAATAACCTCCGAACTGAACACAAGTTTGTACTTCACGTTGTGTCAATTTTGGGGGGGGGGGGATATTCATAAGACCAAGTTCTAAGAAATTTTTATTTTTAGTTTCTTCTGTTCTTCCGAAGCTTTTGAAATGTTCAGCTGCTTTCCTGTGCATATGGATGTAGCCGAATACGTCTCATATAACATGTTCATGAAAAGAACGTAATAGTCTTTTATGTGTTTTGCTTTCATAGAGAAACGTCTCTTCACCTCACACAAATACTGGATTTCCTCCACCTCATTTCCTGTTTCAAATATTTCTAACTTAACTGTGCTTTCGTCATCAGAAAAATAAAGAAATGAGACCTATTTTATTGAGTACCCCAGACTGAGCTAACCTCAATGAAACTTCGAGTTTTAACTAAACACGAGACGATGAAAAAGTCCAGCATTTACTCGTTTTTGTAACAAACCTTCTGTACATTCCTAAGGCTTTATTCAACATAACAGCTGTTTGTATGGATTAAGTTTATCCTATGTTACTCTTCAAGCCTGCTCATCTACCACAGACGTTTTCTGCGCTATATGATATAAATATTTACGGTATTGTGTGTATATACCACAAACGTAACATATCTTATATACAACAATATTTATTTCTGGGAGTCTCATTTTACAATCTCTGTTTTGATTGGTATGCAATCATATTATATATGCTGGTAAGAATTTAATGAAAAACCCCGAATTTTGTGGTATCATGGAGAAAAATTTATAACACTTTTCAAAATATCTGTTTGTTATGAGGAATACAAGTAGCATGCGAGAACGCAAAAGACGACATGACAGGAAAAAGTGCAATTTTGCCTGTGCATTCCACGAAATTATATGGAAGGAAACTCCATTCATTCTTAACACCAGACTAAAATAGAGTAAACAATCAGTTTTACTTCCCGGTTCCGTCATTCCGGAGGAAAACGGCCAGTGAGCATTGATTAGGAGGCTGGGTGTGTCTGGGAGATTTAGAGAAGAGATAAATGTTTTTTTTTCTAACAGAAAGTTTTGTCATGATGTCTCGTTTGATCAGGTCGTCGCTACACCAACTGAGCTATCCCGATTCACAAACGAAGGTAAAAATATTTGTTTTATTAATATGTTTCAGGCAAGGGACAAGTGGCAAGTTATTGTGTAACTTTCGGGTTCCATAAATTTTGAGACATTTCTTGATCAGTAGGAAGTATCAGCTTTAGAGGAAGATTTTTGCCTATTGGAGTTGATCCTTTATGACGTGTTATTGATATATAAGCTCAGAGAATTTTTATCACGGAGATAAATTGTTTTTGTCTACAGTCTCTGGATAGGTAGTTATATTTATGTTCGACACTCACGTCATTTTTGGCATATACTTTAATTACTTTCTATATTCAGATTTTATTTTTAGATGAATTTGTTTTTACTTAAATGATGTGATTAAACATTTCCGTTCAATTTCGTATTTTATACCAAATTTAGCCTGTCCCTTACTACAAACTACAGAAAATTTCTTAAACATACTCTTGCAGAAACCAAGGGCAAAAATAAAATTATTTACTTGCGTACCTGTATGTGAGAATTTATGATACGCCAAATAGAATCCTGCCTTTACCCTAGATATTGGAATTTTATCTAGCAGGTGCTTTAAAGTGTGCAGAAAGATTTCTGTTGCGTACAACACGTTACTAAGACACTTCATTTCTGGGCTATGAGGTTATCTTTTCTTCACCTTAGATTCAAACCAAAACAAATGTCCCCACTTCACACTCACGTTTAGTTTTCCAACTCCACACGCGCCATCCTGACTACTACTGTTTCACATCTCCTTGAGTCCAATTCTGCCAACAAGAAAACGAAATAAGCTAGAGTATTTCGCAACATCCTCCAAACTGGAGCATCACAGACAACGTCAACAACTTTCATATGTCTTAGCGCTTCTGAAACTTCACTGATCTTCCCCTTTAGGTTCGTGCGTATGTGTGGCTTAAAAACTGGCAGCATTTTTCTCTACATTGGTTTGGTGAACATAACAGCTTTCATCTTTCAGTTTCCTCCATATTTCATGATCAAAGGATACAACCTCTGCAAAAGCCAGAGATATTCTCCTGTAGCCGTTTTCATCCTCGTAAGCCCTAAGACTCCGCCAGTTCCAGGGATCGAATATATAACCCGTGGTAAAGGCCACAGACGTTTGTTGGTATGGCCACTACCTACAACGACAACATTCCTCAACTTCACTCTTCGGTAGCTACTCTTCGGCTTCCCCGATGCACACGGAGCCCTTAAAAACTCTGACAAAACTTTCGTAGACTCTGCTGTGGATTTTTCAGGAATCTATATTTGTTTAGAAATTTCGCATCCCAGTAGCCACAGAGCCGTACTCCCAATTCATGGACATTGAAGAGGAAAAGGAATTGCGTTAACGGCGATAAATCAGATCCATCCGAAGCACTCTAAGTCAAAGGCCTTGCAATTACTACCGCCTCACAATCCCACCGAACAGCAACACGTTCTAGTACATCAGAGAGGCCCTTTCCAAGGATATTTTAGGAGCTGCTTGATAACCCGAATCAACCGCTCCTACAATCCACCCTACCAAGATGATTCAGTTGGACTGAACTTCCAAATAATTATTTGAACAGAACTATATCTAAACACCAAGTCCATATCCATTCATTTCGAACAAAGCCGTGCTCCTCTAAGGTAAGTCCCATTATGCCAATAGATGACGGATGCTCTTCCTCTGCGAGCAACAAATCTTCCAAAGGCCTGCAAGAAGGCTTGGTAGATACGGAGGTTATCAACTCAAGATGAACGGCACGAAAAACAGGGCATGTAAAGAATTCAAATATATTACTTTTCATCTCCACGTAGAAACATCTGTCGCATAAGTTCGGGCCACATATTTTAAATACCGATGCCTCCGTCAGTCTGTCCGTTGGTAAGGGGGCCAAAGCCGGATCAGGCTTCCTACCCTCGAAACAACGACACCTTCCACATTTGGAGATTGCAGACTTGAAGGTTCGTCGCCTCTCCAAAATCCTACAGAACTCTCGTACTAGACGCAAAAGCAATTGCACACCAGCATGGCAGTGTCTCACATGCGTGTCGCGGACCAATCTTTTCTCTACAGTATGTTCATAAGGCAAAATAGCGGGACATCGGAAAGTGAAGGAGTCTTTTCGTAATACCTATTTTTTTCACCTAGATTAACCCTGTTTCTTCAAAGGGGTTCAAAGAAGCCAGTAATTTGTCCTCATCGCCACCAAATGACTTCTCTTCAACTAGCCTAAGACCAGGTTTTCAGCAAACTTCAGCTCATCTACACAGAGTTCGCCACTTCTTATAGATTTTGGGGGTTCAGCAATTGCCAATGTAGCGACACTTCCAAGCCAAGGCTCTCTTCATGTCTTCAAACGTAGAGGAACGCCACAGGTCTGAGATATCAGATTCTTTGAGGAATAAAGTAGCCAAACAGAGAATGGACATCTTCCTCTCGTAGCGACACACAGCCCATCCTTTCATCGGTATCCTTTAAAATGTTTGATTTTTGGTAGCCACTATATTTAAAGGCAAGTAAAGTAATTCTTATCTGTCAGGTTTGAGTGTTACCGTCAAGGTATGGAGGAAGACCCTTGCATTTTTCATCATGCTTCTTATAGCGTAGTCATGGTCGTCGTCAGGCGTTTTACTTGTGCTGAATTTTAATTTAAGCTCTTTACATATCATAATCACATGCCCTCTCCCACAAAACACAAAATATGATTTTGTTTTATATTTTTCGCCACATACCCAGGTTTTAGAAAAGAAAAACAACAACCACTTTTCCTCAACATTTTCTGCTTGTCCGACAACTCCATCTTCTGTGCAGAAAGACAGTTAGAACTGGAATGTGCCTCGTTACAAAACACAGAATTCGGCTTATCCCCCTGTATTTACGCGGTAGAAAGATGTTGTAGGTACGTCTTCTTTGGATGCTGTTTCGAAAGGTGCTTCCTCTTGCAAACTGATGTGGGGGCATTAGGCGTTATTTGAAGACCGGTCATAGTTAGGTTGAACCTCTCTTCTCCCTTCAGCTACAGGCTTAAAATTCCATTATGCTATTAATTCTGCCCCTTGTATCGACTCCCTGTGTGGAGTTCACTCTCCGTTCCATGCTATTAGAAGCTCTTTTGGTAAGCAGGACTCCACCAGAGGAAACGACATTGGCGAACATGTGTTCGTCGTGACACCTAAGGTTTCAAGTAGCCACAAGTTGGATTCTAGTTCATCATTGATTGAAGAAAAATTTATCGCCTCTTTGGCATGGTGAAAGGAGATTATCTTCTTTAAAACTTCTCCCACATACACCTCCACCAACAGATCTCTGCCAACTTGGCCTTCAGTCTGGCCACGGCCTTCCAATAATTTTCACTGGAAAGTGGGTAGGTTTCCACAAATTTTGTCGCCCTGGACTCTGCTAGAGTAGCTTGCAACAAGTACCGAAATTTATCATCAGGTAATATTTCTTCTTCTTGGTCAATTTTCTGGAACTGACACCAAAATGGCATCCAGTCTTCAATATTACAACAAAATTTCCTGAATTCTAATTGCGGAAACATAAAAATTTATTGTTATTGTTTGCTGGCGCAATAGATGCTGCCCTCGTCGTGTATTCTTCGGCTTGATTCGACCACTAGCACTCTTTCTATGAACTTGGCTTGGCTACCGCCATCTCATTGTCTAGCTCGACGTCAGCGTCGTCTAACAGCAATTCCAATATCTGAGTATCGTGTTCGCGTAAATCCGCTGCTTTCTCCTCTAAGAGGCGGTACTTATCTTAGATGGATTTCTGGTCCGATTCTGCTGCTTCAATTAAGTTATAAAACTGGTTCAGCAACCAAGTGAATGCCGCACGAGTGACCTTCCGTAATCGCAACTCTCGATCTTACGCCATTGCTTTAACGTCACCCTACGAATTTTAACAAATGAAGTCCTATTACGGTCCCCAGTTGTTGCTTACACACACACACACACACACACACACACACACACACATATACACACACAAACTAACACCTCAGTTCTAGGCCATGACGTTATCTGTTGTTCGTTTTAGAGCCAACCAAAACAAAGTGCGCTACTTCACCCTCATCTTCTTTGTTCCATCTCCACACACGCCATCTTAGCTACTACTGTCTCAAACTTCCCGTGAGTCCAACACTACCAACAAAAAACTAAATAGACTGGAGTGGTCTGCAACAATAGCAATCCTCTGTTTTAAAGTCAGAAGTTTAGTCTAAAGTACTTTTAAGTAAAGTTTCATGATAAGGAGCCCTGCAAAATACTGTGACACAACACGTCCGAAGATGTCTCCCTACAGCACTGTTATCTCTCCTTCATTTGCGAAGAGGAGGAACTTTATCATAAACTTCGGAGCAGGAAACTCATCTCTGTCCATGTCAGAAGTACAATCGACCGCACACGTACAGCGTACACATGTGTGTTACTGATGGGGCAGTATGAAGGTAATTTATAGCTAGAAAGTTACTGTTCAACATCTTCCGACGAATAAACGAAAAGTGGTCACAAGTTAGGAGATGGGAAGTAGCTATTTTAGTTTACGTCTTGTATGTCTAGCGCGCTTGTTATGAACAAATATACAATTACGTTTAAAGGATATTCTTGTTGTTTCCACAAACTTTATGCAAAGTATGAAAGTGTTACTCTTTTAATAACCTATGAGTGAATAGGCAGTGAATTAGCTGCGATATCTGTTGCCTCGTTCCATTCTAACTGTTGCAGGATTGAAAGAACACTTTCCCAATCTCCAGTCAACAGAACAATAACAATATATTTAGTAAATGCTTAGTGAGACATTTCGTACTATCTTCTGCCAGTCTTCTGGTAATCCTGTAGAAGCAGCACGCCTCTTCAGTCTCTATAAATCCATTAACACTGTGCTACAAGCCCGAATGTCGCGGGTTCAATTCCCGAAGGGATCGTTGGTTTTTTTCACTGACTTAATTCTTTCGGCCACTCTATGACCCTGATGTCCACCCAACCTCTAACATAAGCGAGTCCTAGGGATATCTCTTGGTTGAGGGGGGTAAAGGCGGCTGGTTCCTAGGGCTGACAACCTTCCCTCTTTCATGTGCCGATTGTCGAGACGTTCTGGGAACCTCAACATCCTGCAGCCCTAAGGGCCTGCTGAGCCCTGTAATAGGAAAGCGATATAAGGCGAGTGAATTGAAAAAAATTCCTGACTTCAACGGAATTCACAGATGTTAAGAGCAGAGTACTGAAGAGGAAACAACTATCACACACTGTTAGTGACATGCTACATAAAATCATACAACGACTAATTTGTGTTTTAAAAAGCTATTTTTGGGTGAACAATTAAAAATGACGAGACGGTGAGGACATGTAGCATGCACGATAATGATGAGAAATACATACAAAATTCTGTTTTAAAATTTAATGGAGAGTGACTACTTTGCAGAATAGGACATATAAGCGAGAACAGTATTAAACTGCACTTTAAACAACTAGGGTATATACCGCATTCGTTCGCATAAGGATAAAGGGCGTTTAACCTTGTGATGTATTATCTTCTGACATCAGAACATGTGGAAGTGTGACTGTAGAGCAGCTGAGCGATTACGAAGGTGTTTTGATGTTGATATTTACTCTTTTACTAATTTTAAAACAGTTTAACTATGTTTTCATAAACTAAAATATAAAAAAAAAATACGTGTTCGACATTTTCTGGCTGGCTATGATGGTACGTTCAGGGCATTAAGATAATATGTAGCCGTATATTTACATTTAGCTTTTGGTATAAGAGTTATCTTATTTACTAATTTTATGTTAATTGTCTGTCATTTTAAAATAAGTGTGTTAATTTTAGCACCTATATTGTTTATAGCATCTTGTGTTGTGTATGTTAATAGGTGCACATATTTTGTTGCAGATCCATACACAATATAAGTATAATATAGAATATGCACCATTATATTTAAAATATTGATATATACTATTTTGTTTTAAATAATAAACTTCACATATAATTATGTAAATAACGATTAAGTATAAATCACTCAGTTATTTCAAAACATCCAATTCATTCAAATTGCAATGTAGGCGGACTACAGGTTTAAAAGTTTTGTTTTACGAGTACATTTAATGTAGCAAGAATTTGTGCTGATTTTAACTGTTGTTACTTTAAATAATATTATGGGCAAATTTATTTGCTGTGGGTTTTATGTAACGTTCTTTTTATAAAACTTTAGTAAAGAATGTAAGAATAAATCTTGTCAGCTATGAAGTATAAATGAATTTGGGTACGTCAGAATCAAATGTTATAGCGCGTCTGATTTTCTTCAAGCGAAACGTGTTTGTTTCACTTATTGCTTATTTGTTTTATCAGCATGTCAAGAGAAAAGGGTCTATAAAAGTGAAATCTTCATAAAGTTCCGGAAGTGAAACTTAAGATGAAAAAGAAATACGAAGATATCTTTTGTTCTTTAAGAAGAAATCAACTTGTTAACATTCGTAGCGATTTACCGTTTCTCTGCCTTGATAACACAAAGGAGGAGTCAAGGAATTACTTGTCGTTAGGTCACGGTTGGGAAACTCTGCTAAAATAAACAAATTGACGGAAATAAAATCTCTAACAAGTTTGTGTTGTGAATAAGCAATATAATTTTTTTCTTCTGAGGGATGCTTGTCAAATAATGCACAAAAGCAAATCTTGCTCTCTCCGACAATAACTGAACATTTGTGAAAACATAAGTGGCTTTAATTAGTATTCGTATCATCTGATGATTCTAATCTCTTTGAATGAGGCTCTTTTAACTATTGCCTTATCTTGTGGTGGTCATAATTTCATCCCTAATGGCGGATTTATCAGCACTGCTAATACAGCCTTGAATTTTACATTCAAGGGTCCGTGCATCGTGAAATATATGCCAATAATTGTCCAACAAGATATAAGTATATACCGTTTATTTATATCTGTAAACCGCTCTACATGCTTCGGGTGGTATTTCCACCCATCATCAGGAGCTCATGTCAATGTATCCACAGCACCTGGCATTAGTAAAACCGTAAATGCAAACTGTCGTGAACGTGACTGGACGGGAACTGCAGTTCCCGTCCAGTCACGTTACGGTTACGGTTTTACTAATGCCAGGTGCTGTGGATACATTGACATGAGCTCCTGATGATGGGTGGAAATACCACCCGAAGCATGTAGAGCGGTTTACAGATAAAAATATACTGTGTATAGTTGCATCTTTTTGGACAAAATTGGCATGTACAGCCTTTAATGTCAGGATGAATTGTGAACAGTATTTGCGGTCTATGTGCCAGGTAGCGCTCCAAGAACTATATGGAGGATATGAAGAAATCTACAATAAACATACATTGCACCTGAAATATGGAAAATTGGTTATTTAAGTAATACATCTACTAGGGTTTCGTAAGTAGGAACCGAGTAGACGAACGTCCAAATATCGGTGTCGATTGCTATAAACTGATGGAAATAGCATGACACTTGTTAAGGATGGTGAGACAGTGGAATGGAAGAAAAATATTGAAGGTTAGATTTCATTTGTCGCCACGTAACGTATAAAAATCGCAGACTTAGAAAAGCATATGAAGCGAATTTGTGAGTATAATAAATGAAATTTATGATAACTGGCGGCCACACAGTATTGGACCATTAAAGAAACAATGAGACTTTCGCTTAAATAAATCGAAGTACAGGAACATTACTTGACAAGACCGTTTAAACAATTTCAAGAAACCCAGAAATGTAATGGAAGTCACAGAACGCCAAAAGAAATCTAGGGTAAGGTAGTAAATTTCCGCTTTGAATGCAACTGCGATCATTATAAACTGTTGTGGTTTCTTTCGTGAACCTGTTGGTTCTTGTGTAACTACGGTGCTGTTTTGCTGGCGGTGGGTTATTTTCATCTACCAAGCAGTTTGTTTTTAAAGATAGGCAGTTTTTTGTGAGATATTCAGTAATCCTTTATATCTTTTTGATGCTTTGCTGGCCAAGCATCTCGGTATAATCTTAGCAACTGACCAACTTAATGTACAAATTCTTTTTTTTTTAAATAAGTTTATTGTATTCCTCTACATGTTTCGAGCACTATAGTGCTCATATGTAGGTGGCGATACCAGATACTGTATAATATAATTTGAACTCCTGATGATGAATACAACAGTGCTCGAAACATGTAGAGGAATACAATAAACTTATTAAAAAACAAGAATTTGTACATTAAGTTGGTCAGTTGCTAAGATTATCCTTTATATCTATTTGTCCTATTATAAAATTTTCACACTCTCATTGGTTCATGTAGCTTATTTCTTTCAGTTTAGAGTCATACTCTTGGTGCCCCTGTTTTCCGACATCAGCACGTGGTCGGTCTCTGTGACAGTCACTAACCAGTCACGAAAGAGTTCAGTATTAACTAATTACTTCCTTTATGCTACCTCACGTACAATATCAATCAATACAGAAGATATAATCTAGATGGAAAGGAAACTATTCTACTAAATGCACGCCGACACTACTAATTGACGTAATTTTAGAGAATGCGCAAGATAATAATGGGTAGAGGTTACACATGTGGGAAATGAAGGTCATTAAAGCGGATTTTTCCAAGCTAAATCCGCCATTGCGCACTTTGTATTATTCTGGGGAGGTTAAAATTCACGAAATATGTTCACAATAACAAACACAAACTTACATTTTAGTGTTTTATCAGCAGGTCCTATCCAGGTAGATAATCAGTATAATCCTTAAACCTGGACAAATTAGAACAGGTACAATATTTCATAACTAATTACGGGGGAAGTTCAGGCCTATTATTTGTGCCCTTTAACATTATGGCCCGTGTATACAAGATAGTATGCAGCTAGTGCCACTTAATTGGCTGAAGTACTATACCATCAAGGTTCGTTATGATTCACGAAATTTGTTAGTCGACATAGACATTTAGGAACTAAAGTAAGATTTAGGCGCCTATGAGTGTTCATTAAGCCCTCTAAATTCGCAGGCATTCTTTGTTAGGAGAGAGGAACTAAAATTTATTAAAATCACAAACATTACAAAAAATGCAAAACTTACGATATCGCCGTCATCATCATCACCATCGCTTCGTCATCATAGTCATCATTATCATCATAATTAAGTTTAAATGATTAATAAATAGATAGTAATTCAGATTTCCTTTATCAGGCTCCAATATCATAGTATTTTTCTTACGTTTAACTTCAGCATTTCTTTCTCATGTCGTTGCTTCTTTAGTTACAAACAAGTGGTGTCTTTGCAGTATAAAACTAGGATTATGTCAGTTTTACTCTACTTATTTATAATCAACTCCACACAAGATAATTATCACTAAGACGTCAGCAAGAAATAGGCCAAACGTAAAGTTCATCTTACGAAGTGAAGAGAAGATTAGGCCAAGGAAACGAAAAGCATAATATTCGATTCGTCTGACTACGTGAAAAAGTTGTAGCAATTTCGATGCAAGGAATATCTTTCACAAAACATCATCAGGATCGTCATCATAGAGCTTCCAGTGTTTGAGACCTCGTGAACTGTTCCGGTCCCATTCACAGTCTAGAATTCTGTTGAGGGTTGTTGTTGGATTCGTTTCCCACATAGTTGATATTTCATAATTAAATGTGGCAGTCTATCTCTGTCCATTCGCCGAACATGTCGTAACAGTTCATTTCTGTAATTTTGAATTTTCGTCACAACTGGGTTAATTTTGAGTTCTAAAAAAATGTATTCATTAGTTTTGTAATCTTTCCTTGCGTATTTTGCTCTTGTCCTCATCAGTTTCATTTCCGTTGACGTTGTCCTGAATATAACCTGTTCTTTAACTGCCAGAGATTCGCATCCGTATAATAAGGTAGGTATTGCCGAAGTGTTATATATTTTCAGTGTAGTGTGGTTTTGGACTTCAGAGAGATTGAAGTTCAGTTAATAATGCCCGTTATCTGGAGAAATTCTGATATTTTAACAGTAATTACTTTTTCATTCTTGTATGCAAAAATACAACCTAAGTTTCACCTATGATATTATTAATTATTATAATTTGACTTATGACTGGGCCTCTTCCATTTTTTTGTGTTGAAATCTTTTGTCTTTATTTTGAAATAACTGTATCAAGTTTCTGTATAGAAGTGTATACTGCATCTTATAAATCCGCCAATATAATTTGGTCGTCCGCAAGAAAAGAGCGTCTTACTGTACGTATTTCTTGAAATTTTATCTAATTTTCTTTCCATTCCGTAAGAATATGCTTTATGTATAGATTTATGTATGTGTTAAATAAAGTCGAACTCCTTTTTTTTAATTTTTGTTTTTTAAAAAATAATAATAAAATAATGTCAAAATTAACAAAAATAGAAAATTTTAATGTGATGTCGAATGTAAAGAAGCAAAAGAGGATTCAGTTTTTACAAACACGTCGCCAGGGAAAAAATATTGTGTTTGCTTATTAAATTATTATAATGCTAAACGTATGAAAAATATGATTGTGAAATTTTTCCACATATGTAATGTCCGCTACCATGAAACATGCTTTGGTGTGAAAGAGGAAAAACCACTTCGATTGTGGTAAATGTCGGTAACCAGATTTGTACCAGCAACTAATCATGATTGTACCACTGAGGTATATTTTTGATCAAATTTAAAATTTTCTAATGTACTTACTATAATAGAGTTTGAATAAAGAGAAAGGAAAGGATTATACACATACAGAGAGTCAATAAATAATTACATGGATTGATAGAAATGATGGTATTTTAATTAAAGTGTGAAACAGTAAGCAGTACAAATCTACAATACGGCTCTAGGCTGAAATTCAAGTGTGGATGATGTAAAATTTACCTGTTGTGTTTTTTACTGGTGTTAACAGTTGACACTCAGACGAGTATACAGTAATGTAGTGTAATGTAATGTAACGTACAGTGCATCGTAACACTTGAGAAATGAAACATAAATAATTACGAGATATTTCTACGTAATGTAGCATTTTGATCAACACTATAACTTTCAGTCCAAGACACAACATAATAAACATTACAAATTCTAAGCATTTCGATGCCGTCATTTTATCGCCTGTGGTACAGGTAAAGTTTACTGAAATATGTGTTTTATTAATGGCCTTTCAAAATATTTAAAATCTTTCATGTGCCTGAATTTAATAATTTTATTTTTTCCAAATTCCTCAACGCAGTTTATAAATGGACATTTTACGTTAAAATATGTAGTGTGTTTTCTTTTGGGTAATTCCCCGGCGTCGCAATTTGAGACGCCGGGGAACAACCCAAAAGAAAACACACTGTATTCAGAATACGGCGAAAATTTGAAATCAAGAATACTTTCATATAATCTACAGAGAAGTTGAACATTTTTAAATGTGTAAAAATTCAATTCGTAGCTGAGAATAAACACATTCCAACTCTGTTATAAGAAACTATCAGCTAATTCTATAAAGGAAAATAATAGCTTTTTTTGTCTGAGATCCGTATAAGGCGCATAAATGCACCATATAGTTAGCATGGGCAAGTCGTAAATGTTAAAGCCGGTTGTATATAATTAACTGTAGGGATTAAAGAAATAACACTAAATTAGTTCGAAATCCAACGCTGGCTTAGCACTTCAAAAGGAAGTAATTCCTGGAATATAATGATACAAATATTCTTTTCTTCATGCAACATGAATAAGAAAAAAGGAATAGTGTGGGTTCAAATAATTGAACTAAGATTTATTATGTTTTGGAGATAGGGTGGAATATTCATAGACAACAGACTGAACGAAAGATTAACTAAGTACCAATAGGCAGACAAGAAATTATATTTAAATGAAGTATTGTGGTACTTTTTCTGGTAAACTGTGATATATTGTAGGGATGAGATATTTAGATATAGCAGTAAAATTAGTACTATAAGCTACAGAGCTGTAAAATGGAGTATTTAAGTCACGGAAAGATGTAAAATAAAAGTATTTTAGTTGTAAAAAGCTTTAAAACGGAAATATTTATGTTAAATACAGCTGTAAAATAGAAAATTTAGTTTATATGCAGTTTTAAAATCAGTTTCATTTTGAGTTTTTAAATAATTTGTTGCAACAGAATCAACAGTAACACTTCATTATTTACTTACTTCTTTCCAACATTCACCTCTTATTAAACTCTTGTCCTTATATTCTTTATGTAACTCCATTACGTATTTACTTTCTTACGTACTTACTCCATGGAGCAGAGTCCTTCTTGGGAATTTAACCATTTGTCAGCTAGTCAAGAATTTCCTCAGATTTTATGGAACCGAATGGTTCATTACCGCATTCACAAGTGCCCGCCACCTGACCCCATTCTGAGCCATTTCGATCCAGTCCATAAACCCACATCCCACTATGTCAATATCCATCTTAATATTATCATCCCCTCTATGCCTGGGTCTTCCAAATGATCTCTTTCCCTCATATTTCCCCACCCAAACCCTGTATACGCCTCTCTTCTCCCCCCTATACTAGCTACACGCCCCGCTCATCTCTGTTACCTCATTCCCCTTAGACCCAAATATTCTCCTCAACACTCCATTCTCAAACGCCCTCAGCCTACATTCCTCCATCAATGTGAGCGACCAAGTTTCAAAAAAAAAAAAAAAAGCAAAATTTAAGATCTGTATATCTTAAATCTTGAAATTTTTGGATAGCCACCTCGAAGACAAAAGATTCTGCACCGAATGATTGCAAGCATTCCCTGATTTCAATCTACTCTTAATTTTGTCCCGAATAGAATTTTTATGTATTGAGGTTCTTCACAAATATTTGAACTCTTCCACCTTCTAAAAAGAATTATTATCAACATTTATACTGTGACTTCGTCCTGCATTATGATCAGCATTTTCTTCTAATACAAACTCCCTACCAGCCAATACCAAATTTTTTTGCGATTTCCTGCATAGTATGTACGCTTTCTACGAGTATATTAACATCATCAGCATAAACCAGAAGCTGATGTGTACCATTTAATTTCAAATCATCCTCTTTTACCTGAATGCTCCTAATGGCGTACAAAACAGCAAAGTTGAAAAGTAATGGTGATAGAATATCTCCTTGTTTCAAACCATTCCTAATAGGAAACAGGTCAGACAAATTCTTGCCTACCCGGACTCTGCTATATTTTTCAGTCAGACACATTTTTATTAGCCTTACCAGTTTCATAGGGATACCAGATTCAATATGAATATTATACAAGACATCCCTCCTAAATGAATCATAAGCTTATTTGAAAGTCTATAAAGAGCTGATGCACTGCTTCATTTTATTCCCATTCTTTCTGAAGTATTTGACGAATGCAGAATATATGATCAGCAGTTGACTTGTTGGGTCGAAACCCACACGTTTGATCCCCAATGATTTCCTCTGCATATGGAGTTAACCTTGACAGCAAGATGTTGGATAAAATTTTGTACGTGGTTTGTAAAAGTCGTATGACCATATAATTAGGAGTATCTATTTTATCATCCTTCATAGATAGGTACAATGATCGACTTCTTCCACTCCTCCCATTATTCCAAATTGAAGTAATAAGTTTATTAATATCATGGCGAATTGTTCTACCCCCTGCCATAATCAATTCTGGTGGAATTTTAACAGTAACTAGTGATTTGTAACATTTTAACTGTTCAATAGCCAACGCAACTCAAAGGTACTTGGCTCAGGCTCTAGTGGTTCTACTGTGTGTATTTCTCTCTGCCTGACATCATTAAACCCACGTAAGTACATTAGATAGCTGAGAGATATGGTTCCTCCAACTAGCCACAATACTGTGGGAGTCTGCAACCAATCACCCTTCACATCCTTTACTGTATTAGTTCTAAGCTGGTAACCCTACTTGAAGTCATTGATGCCCCTTTACACGTCCTAAATATATTTGATCTTACTGTTAGTTTCAAGTTCCTCAATTTTAGCTTTTAGTTATGGCGTAATTTGTTCCTGGAAAGTCTGCTAGCTTTACGTCTTACATTGTTTAGGTTATCTACTTTGCTTTGGCTTGGATTCTGTACCGCTGCTTTTTAGCCTGCTTCCTTTGATCTTAGAAACCTAAACATTCTTCATCAATTCATGGTTTATGCTGCTTTAATTAGTGCTGACTTAGACTCTCTTTAGCTGAGGGTTTGATATCCTCTTTAATGTTCTCCCAAGCCATATTTATGTCCTCGCCATCATGTAAGTTCTCCAAAGCTGCAAATATGTTTGTAATCTTAATCTGATACTGTTTCCTAACCTCCAGATTATTTAGCTTCATGAGATTAAATCTTACCTCATCAAACTTCTGTTCTTCTTGTTTACTTACTGCCAATCTTTCCCTAACTTTTACAACCACCAAGGGTTATCAATATCAAAATCAGCTCCCCTGAAACTTCGTACATCTAGTACACTCGAATACCGCCTCCTATCTATCAATATGTGATCAATCTGATTGTGAGTCTGCTCATCGAGAGAGGTTCGAGATATACTTATGAATGTTACGGTGTGGGAACAACGTGCTCTTAACAAATAGATTTTTTGATGTAGCAATATTTGCTATTCTAACACCACTATCATTAATATCCTGATGCAGATGCTCATTCCCAGTTTTCGGTTTGAAAATATTCTCTCTCCCCAATTTTGTATTAAAATCTCCAAATAGGATTTTCTTATGGTACTTAGTAAAATTATTAAAAACATGCTCTAATTTCTCATAAATACTCTCCTTGATATCATCACTATTTTCCTCACTTGGTGTATATACATTCAGAAAAAAGATATTACCCCACCGACATCTCAGAACTACACATGTCAACCTGTCACCAACAAACTCTACTCTCTTAGCAACTGATACTATTCTGTGTTGTGCAAGAAATCCTGTTCCAGTTGATGGCTTTCACTTCCACAAAAAAAATTATTATCTCTACCGGTACCGCGCTCCCTTTGTCCCACTTAACTTCCTTTACACCAACTACATCTAATTTATAACTTGCTAATTCTCTGGCTGTTGCTGTAATGGAACCTGCCCTATGCAGGCCTCTAACATTCCAGTACCGAGTTTCATATCTCTTTACCATTGCTTAGGTCGTAGCAAAGGATCATTCCAGATCCGAGGCACAAGTTTGTTTCGTAGCATGATAGTTCTTACGATGAGGATTTGTTAGCCCATCGTCCGACCCACAACCTGGAGGGCCATTTCTTGTCGTTTGTTCGCGACTGCTTATTCAAGATATTCGCAGCAACCCTTCATATTGAAGGCCGTTCCTCCATCCGCAACCTGTGGACATGACATTCCGTGGTTACAGGGACCGACTTATCACGCTTTATACAACTCAAAACTTTTCTTTTTGAATCAGATATGACGATTTGAAACAAATTTACCGAGACATTAGATGTGTTTGAGCATTCGGCAAAGATGTGTGTTGGAACTGATTTAAGTGAGACCTTTGACTGTGATGTCTACCCTCTTGCCTCCCATGACGGATATTGCTGTTTAGATACTCTTTCGCATACCTATCATTCTAATGTGTTTCATGCGGCTATCTTTCGTTTTTCTGGTAAAATGTTAGAATACACCCTTGAAATATGTTATGGCCATTTCCGAAATTTTCTTTCTGTTTTTAAAAAATTATCTTAATGAGGTTAAGGAACTTGGACATTCGTTTTGTATGCTTATAATGCTATTACAATGTTTTGTTTCCATTCTGATATGTGTATTGTTCCATGTAAAAGTCTACGTCATGTTCCTTGGTTATTCTCTGTTAACAGAATCCTTAATACGAATTCTGGCTTTAGAGTGAGGCACTAAGTTTCACGCTTGTAAGTGGAAATATCATGCCCATTTTTTATACGTCCTCAAAACTTGGACATATGTTTGCGAACAGTGAGTACTGCCTTAAGAGAACAAGACAAAAGTGAACCTTCCCTGCTTTGCTATCTACTTTTTATTTCTTTTTTCCAGAATGCGTAGGAGTAGGTTTCGGCTTTTTAGTTACACGTACTCTTACTCAGCATTTCAATTTACTTAACTCAACAAACTAAAACTTAGTTCAAACAGCGAGTGCGATCGCCTTTCAGAAGACACGTTCTGGCGATATAGCGCCTTCATTTTTCTATCTCTTCTTTATATTCCTTACCCTTGTTTTATAAATTCTTTCAGTTGAGGTTTATACAAACTTTATTTTCCTTCCAGGCTTGCATAATTTTGAGGTGGTCAAGTTACCACTGAAGGTTTCTGTATTAGAAACATATTTTTTATTACCACTAGGTCGCCAAATCGCATTCCCTTTAGAAGTTGGCATTATTTGTGTAATAAGTTTTATCATGTTTTGGAATTTGATGCTTAGTGTTATATTGTAATTTAACTATTTGAACGCCGAGTTAAATCGCATCTGTCAGCTGCTGGCTTTATTAGGAGCTTACCTTATTCTCCACGTTAGCAGGATAAGGGATAATACTAAAAGCTTCAGTCCAAGGTAAAAGCCTTGTTAATTGTGACATTAGCAACAAGCACATGCCATGAATTTCCGCCATCGTGTCATCTTCAGGCATGCTGGGAAATTATTAATCTTCTGGAATTTGTATTATATATGAAGAGAGCTATTTAAGCATGTTACAGTTGATGTATGTACTTACAACTTAATAAATCGAACACTTCAGAACTCTGAAAAAGAATGTAGTTGGTGGAGGGACATTTTGTTTTAAAGCCTTATAAATTCAGCTTTAACATCGTACATCTTACATCCCACAGCACCAGGTAAATCGTTGCCCAGTCCTTGTGTGACTCCATTTACGTGCACATTGTACTGTGCGGCTTGCCAGTAACATAGTCAAAGTATGCAGAAGGGTCTTACGGACTTAGAGATTGATAGCCGTCATCTTATGGGGTAATTAGAATCTGAAGTACAGCTATTATTACTATAAGAATAAATTGTTATCGTAGGTTGTCATGATCTGTGCTATACCATTTCAAATTTTTAATGCTATGTAGATGTAATGATGTGGCATGATATTTTATGACAAAATAGGCAGCGTGCATTATTTTAGTCTAATAATTAATTTATTTAAAACTTGGACTGTGTTACGCTAAGGGCAAATTTTATAATAACTAGTTTGCTATTTTTTTTGTTTTTTTAAAATTTGTGTGTAAGTGTTACACAGCATCTTTGGGAGCGAGATTAAGGCGGGTATATGACGTCATAGCGTCCCTTCTTTGAAGTCAGCGTGGCTTCAGCCAGTCGCAGTCTTCCAGCGTCAGTGTGTGCGTGTGTAGCAATCCAAAGAGGAACAAGTAGGCAGCACGTCCCATTATAATTGTGATATAACAAAGGGCGATAATTCTGGGCTGCATAGGGCAGTAATCACATTCAATACTCATAAGGAGTGTATGCTTGAGTGCATTATCAACAATCAAGGTGTTAATAATATCAGTTGAACGAAGAGTATTAAATGAACTTGCGTGTGCAATACAATACTGCATTATATAACAGTACATTCAGTGAATAATTTGGTACTATATGATAACTAATTATTGTGTATGGAAAATCGACATTAAGAGTGGTATAGTGAGTGTACTAACATTTATTATTGTAATTTGTGGCGTTCCTTTTAATAATAATTCATAATCGTTAATGAACCAGCAAGTACTGACAAATGAAAACCCTTTTTGTAGCTTTATGTTCCTCGAGCCAGACGAGGCGACAGACTGTAAAATTTAGTGTTTACAAATATTACATTTTATTTCGTTATATATTTCTATTCATTAAAAGGTTTTATTACATTAATTGCATTTTTTGATTAAGAGCGCCTTTAGTGTTAAATGGCAATACTTGTTTATTTTAAACCGTATTTTATATCCAATTGTGTAGAGCCATAGCAATTCAGGTGGCCTACTTTCATCCGCAAGAAACAGTTAGTAGGTTTTGTATAAATTAAATTTCATTACAATTGTGTTAAATAAATTTTAATATTATTAATTTTTTGTTCTTGTAGCCTTGCTCATTTCGTCTGACCAACTTTCGTAATTAGTGAAACTAATACTGAGCATTTTTTCCAACAAAAAAAATAAATTAACTTCTCCCACGTTCTTAAGTTCCTTGCATTTATTTCTCGTTTAAAGAAAAACTCCTTGTCTTAATGAATAATCGAGTATGAAATGTGTGTAAAGCAATCTGTTGATTTCCTTTCGTTCATCTCACATTCGTATCTTTCAAAATATCAAACTTCCACTTTTATCTGTCCCTACTATTTTAGTATTATCCGATGTCATTACTCTTGGCGAAGACAGTACGCCATTTCTCCCGAAATATACACGCATTTCTCAGCACACGTTATAATGAAATACTTATGCGAAATTTCGCTCATCGAAGTTAAACATGTGAAGTGATTTTCATTTTAATTCATGTCTGTCAAAAAATGTGTAACATCAGTTACTATAGTGCTGCAAATAGTTTTCTTTAATTTTCATTAGATAATGCATTATAAGGGCTTTATTTTAACAAAGTCAGTGGTTTATGAAAGAATTAATTGTATTCATGTACACAAATACCAATATCAAAGTTGTAGAAATTTGCAACGGAAGTAAAAATAGTCATAGAATAGTGTCAAAAGTAACACCAAAATGTCGTTTAATTCCGACAATTCTAATTAGGGTATGAGCGTTATATTTACAGTATGAAATTTACGAGTACTTCAAAAGCTTATGACACTTAGTTCTTACGTAAAGGAAATAAACACACACACATATATATATATATAAAACATATATATATATATATATATATAAGGTACTTTCCAAATATTTCTGGGATCACTTTATTTCTGAGAAATACACACCAGTACAATCATGCTACCTTTTTTACTTCAAAACAGTCCCATTGTGCAAATATCCACCTCTGCAAGCGACTGTAAACATGTTGGAAACATTCCTGGAAGCCATTTTGTTAAAACCTTTTCGGTTCCTCCGTCGCATTCTTAATAATGTCAGTAGTTTCACAAAAGCACCGTCCTTCCCTTCAATGATGCTTTTCAATTGAGGGAACAAGTAAATATCAGCTGCAGCCAAGTCAAGAGAGTATGGGGGATGCTCCAGCCTTGTCACATTGTTCTTCGTTAATAAATTCTCGACCAAAACTGACCGGTGTTTTGGAACATTGTCGTGAAGGAGAAACTAGTTGTTATTTCTCCATTTCTCCAGGCGTTTTCTTACTTTCGTGGCGTTTTCTTTGACCACATCCCTAAGGCGATAAAGCGTGTCAAAATAAATTTCTTTATTCACAGTTCTACTGAAACTTTCCTCATGCAATATGAGAGAATTCATGTAAATTTACTAAAGAATTCCTCTTAATAATAAAAGCGAATTCCGGGACCGTTTTGAAATTATGACATGGAAATACAGAAACTGTGTAAGTATAAACAAACGTTTTGAGCACAACTGTACAATCGGTGTTAAAAAAACACATATGGAATCCTTGAACTTCGCAATATGTTATATTGCTAGTTTTCTCTTGTGTATCGAAGTATAGCATACACGCTCACTGCCTATGTACAGTTTGTGCCTCTGGCTATCTTAATCTAGCAGACAAGACTCTTTGGGGTATGAATATGATACAGTCTTTGTTAGTTGCATTTGAATTTTACTTAATTAATTGTACCATTTTCAGTGAGGTCCATTTAACTACTTTAAGAATTGAAGGTATTTGTACGAATCTCTATAAATCTTTGCCTATTGATCTGATCACTAACACTCCTCGAAAAAACAAATTTCCTCCCTGTGTGTTAACCAGGAAGCATATTTTGATTCTAGTGAGAAAAATTCACTATGATATTCACCTGAATGTAACGAACTCAGATAGGTTCCTTCATGTGCTAGAACATCCAATCATTGTTCTAGAATTTACTTGGATTGGAGATTCGTACTCATAGGAGCTCTGCGTCGGTTTGGTTTCAAGGCTCACTGTTATTAGCGAATGCCCTTACACCTCCAAGTAATTTATGAGTACTTCAAACAATCACCATTCATTTAGGAAATTAATCAACTAGACAGTTACTTCCTTTTTCAGTTGTTCACAGAGGATCCGAGCCGTAACGTCTTCTTGAGCAATGACCTTCCGAAATATGGCAATTTTGTGAATGCAACTTATTTTAGGTTTTACCACGGTAAGGACTTTCGAAGAGCATGTGTACTGCAGTTGGCCTTCTTTCTGTTGTGCACGGAAGGCTTCGAACAACCCGTAACTGAGGGCTAGAAATCTCACTGCCTCGTAAACAAAATATACTAAACAATGTTCAGCTTCAATATTCAAAATAACAAGAAAAGGAAAGCAGTTTCTGTAGTAAGTGACTCCCTTCACTGTACATCTGTTATTGCACTTTAAACTTCCATGTAACAGACTTACCCTTTTGCACACTGATGTATTTATTGGAACAAACTGTTTCCTTACTTCACAGTCAGCTGGCACACTACAATATTTTCTACAGAAGTTTGTTAAATTAGCCTATTCCAATCATATATCTTCGTGGTATTTGTTACTGTTTCGCCGGTAATTTAATTTTTCATATACTCGTTTCTTAACACCTCCTTCTCAGAAGATGTCAATTTCTATTCAGTCTGCAAAGTGAAGTGTCATTATTGTTTATAGAAGAAGTTCTTTACGGAAAAAAATATTAAATGTTTATTAGTTCTTTACCTTAGTCACAGAAGACAAAACAACCTCCAGTGAATTGCAGCAGGCATCAGACCAATCGCAAGTGATATTTTTCATTTTATGGGGCTTGTGTTCCCCTTCAATGTCGTAATTCCACTGAGTCAAAGCAGTGTGTTATGACAGATAGTCGCCACAAATCTCTGCGACAGCCCGTACATAAATCACCTCTGTCATAAATCAGAGATACTCCAAACCGTCAGAGCAGACGAGTGTTATGCAATTGAAAGGAGAAACCAACAACTTTAAGTTCACTACATTATATCTGTTACTTTACACTGGTTTTTTTTATTGTCCGGTTACTTCTGTTCAAAATAACAGAAAAACGAATATTGTCAAACCTGATGCTATCTGCTGACTGTCGCAATGTTTTCTTAATGGCGTACTGCTCGTATGAAGTAATACAAGAGGACGTAGCTTCACAGTTTAAAAAAGAGATTGCTAGAGGGGAACTGGACATAAAATGAGCTTCTCTTCTTGAGAAATAGGCCTTTGCCCTACTCAAAAAGAGAAATAACTTTGTAGCTATGATTATTTTAGGCACTTGCTACGGTTTCTTAACACGGGGTGTCACGGCTCCGGAACAACTGTACCAAGGTCGCACAAACAGTCACATTCGCCAGACAGATTAATTTTGTAGGTGCCTTGGACGGAACAGCCGATTTGTTCGGCTGTTCGCCTTGCTCTAAAATTTAATTTGTTATTTCAAAGGATTATATTAATTAACATTTACCTAATACAGTATGTGTGTATATTTATCATATTTACTATATAAAATCAAATATATTAATTTATCAACATTTAATTTTACGTGTTGTCTGGGAATCTGGTATAGTGTGTTTGTATAGCGGGTAGGCTACGGTCTGTAAAATCTAGGATTTTTTTCGATTCAAGATAAGGGAAAGAGACGTGACACTCTTAAAAATCATGCATAAGGGAAATGGAGCCCACTCGTCCTCTTTCTCAACAATCTCTTTAGCCGGGATAAGCCGGAGGGGAGTCAAGATGACCACCCACCCCATTTAATGGTCAGGTTAAGATGGAGTGGAGCTATACACCCTTTCGCCCCTACGCATTAATGCAGTGTACAGAATCAACTTTCCCTCTCACTCCTTCCTTGCATGAACGGAAGTGGATCTCTCACACGTTAGGAATGATTTCTTTTAATTTGCCTTGCACTGAAGTTGTGTCTGTCTCCGTTCTTGCTGGCAATTGCCCAAATTCGCGATAGAAACGAAAACCGATATTATGGATTTCAAAGAGTTATGGATTATAACTGTATGGATGTGATTTACTTTTTTTCATTTTGAAATGACGTGGAAAATGCAATTAAAATTTGGTCTTAATTATAACTTTAGTTATAAAGTTTTCTTTTGTAAGTTTTATACAGGTAAAATTAATAATTTCTGTGTGCTTATTTTCAAGATTATTCTCTACATTACTTTCATAAATTGAGACATTTGGTTGTTTGTTGTAATATAGGTAAAGGTAAAGGTTAAAGTAAAGAAGGCCTGGAGTGGCCCAGAGGGTTCCAGGAAGTTAAGATTCCCAGATTTCATGACAACGGCACAGTATGGTGGTAAGGTTGTCAGCCTAACGCACCGGCCGCCTTTGCCCCCAGTAAATGCTCCTGGTACTCATTTCTGTTAGAGACTGAGTCGACCCCAGGGCCATGGTGCAATCGGAAGCATTTTATGTCCATGAAAAGCTCCAATGACACCAGCTGGGATCGAACCCGCTACCTTCCGATTTGTAGCACAGCACCTTAACCACTGTGCTACCGCGGTCCCCTTGTTGTAATGTAACAGGTCATAATTCTATGACATTCCATATATATGGTTATTGTTAGATGAAGTTTGAGTTTTTTATTGGAAAGAAAAATTAAACTGTTGTAATGTGTAATTAATTGGGATTTGGTTTGAAACTTGCAATTTGTAAATGGTAGCTTGGAGCTTGGAAATTTTACTTGTTACATGTAGACAGGAAGCGACTGCCACACACTTTCATTTGTTCAGCAAATGCCGATGCCGTTCATTGGACTTGGAGGCGTCGTACTGATGTAAGTGACGTGACAGTTCGCTAAACCTTTTAGAATAGCTGACGTTACGCTTCACCTTTATATAAACCCATCAGCACGGTAAACGACCTCTCATTACGTTTTTAAATACGCAAGATTTAAGTGGATTATTATCGAAGTTACGTTTCCAGAGTTGCTGAAGGAGATCATAAGTGAAAGCCGTACTAGTTGATGGTGAAACTGGCAATGATCTTCTGTTTGCTGATTTCGTCAGGTAAGCCGTACTGATTGTTTGGAAAATCTTGATTAAATTGGGTTGCGTACATTTGGATTGAATTCGGATTTAATTGTTCTAAATTCTAAATTCTTGTAAATTGGTTTATATTCAGGCAAGATAACTCTTTTTACTTAACTAAATTATTTGAGAGCTTATTTTCTGTTCCCACTGTAAATATTGTTAACATATAAACTTAGAATATATATAGTAGGCGAATTTATTACATTAACTTGAGTCCTTTTAATCAGATAGTAATCTGATTGCTGGCAGCATAACTAGCCAGCGAAACGCTGTACATCTTTTACCAGAAGTACTAGTCGATATAAGATTTGGTGGAGGTCCAGCCCCATTCCGACATACACTACACTATTGTCCACTGTGTTATGAAGCAATGTGCTCTAACTGAGGCGGCTGCGACCTGAGTTAGATAGGATTAGATTTGATTTTATTCAAAAAAATGAAGTGTTCTCCTACCATTCGCACAGTACTGATGTAATTGGCAGAATATGGATGCGCATGTACTGTGAGTGAAAACATGCAAACATGTAGGACAGTTCGGTAAACGTGCATGGCAAAAGTTACCACACACACTATAAACATCAATCGCCACTCTATTGCGTCAACAGACATCCCGCAATACACATCTCATGTATCTGCGTGGCAATGCTGTACGTTAATGACAGATGAATCAGGAGAGTAACGAATCAATTGTTTAACTACATTGTTTGCATTAACCCACCGCCATTTTAGTAACAAAGGGGCTCTTTCTCTTAACATATCGTTTTATTTTCAGATACAAATAAACGTTATTCACAAGCTCATCTGAAACTAAAAGAGATGTAGAAAGAACAGATAACAGATACTTTCCAAACACTCAATACGCAAATGCGGTATTTGAAAGAAAAAATTTCGTATGAATTTTAAATTATTAAAATCAGGTCAGTATTTTAAATATGGCTGAGGGAGGCAATTTCCACCAGTTACTTTGCAAACACAAAAATACATTAGTAGAAATAATGTTTACTGATTTCTGAAACGCCTAAAAGAAGACAGGTATCTGAAAGGAAGATTACTTAACAGAAATGGGTCAAAATTTTAAGTGTTTCTGTACAGTTGCACTTAGAGTCTAAGTGGCATAAATGGCTTCAAAAAAAAAAAGGAGAGGTAATTGCGATCACCAAGAGGGGCAATTCCCATCACAGACTTTTACAAATATATTGCTTCAGGTTTCGGGCTACAACACCTAATTTTTCAACGTATATGCTGCTTATTCAAAGGACTACTACTAGTAGTTTGGCTCCACTATTTTCAAAGAAAAAAACAGCGCAAGAGAAACCTCCGTGAATACCGACCACTCTTTATTTTACGTTTAAGAATCCTGAGTCTGCTCGCCATGAAGTTTCAATTTCAGACTTTTAGATAACATTATCATTCCTTTTTAAGTCTTATTTTCCTGCTCCACGTAGGGGTGAAGAGCTTTAAAAAATTAAGATTTCTCAATGGCAGTATTTGGGTGGTGATGACTTAAAGCAGTCGCATCCTGATGGTGAACTATCCTTAGTGGTTTAAACAGAGTGCGGTCTAGAGGTAGGATGATACGTGACGTGAGATGCAGCACACACTGCAACTTGTTATGTGTAGTGTGATGCAGCACACACTGCAACTCGATATGTGTAGTGTGATGCAGCACACACTGCAACTTGTTATGTGTAGTGTGATGCAGCACACACTG
>Ga0131853_10003248_pt1 | contig 29183 bp, 30 predicted proteins | sample TergutLab28metaG_FD_92764 | JGI IMG/M metagenome (GOLD analysis project Ga0131853, IMG submission 92764) | Labiotermes labralis P1 segment gut microbial communities from Petit-Saut dam, French Guiana - Lab288 P1 (version 2) (version 2) | ecosystem: Host-associated > Arthropoda: Insects >... | reverse complement strand
CCTTTAGGGGCAAGCCGGTGAACGATTTGCGGTTGGCAAACCTTTCGATGAGCCTATAGGCTCTGCCGGCTTACTGCCCTAAGGGGGCAGACCAAGCCACCGGCACGGCCGGTGGTTATGACTGTTTGTATCTGTCCAGATATTCAAAAAGGAGTGTTTTATATGAGAGCAGATTTACAAGGAAGTCCCACGTACAAGCCGCCGGGCAGTCAATATCTGAATTTGGCAAACAATGAGAATTTCAACGCGACCTGGCTCTCTATCATAGGCGACACGATGGATGAGATCCTAGAAGATGTGCCCTTTCACCAGTATGGGCCTTCCAGCTATGAACATTTAATTCGCGCCTATGCGAACTATGCGGGCGTCACCCCCGAACAGGTGCTTCCCGCACCGGGGTCAGACAGTTTGATTCCCCTTTTGATTAGTACCCTGTCAGAGCGGGCAGTTGTCACTTTTGATACAGACTTCTTCCGCTATGGTCAATTTGCGAAAGTCTTTCAGCGGACACATGTCCGGGTTCCCATTGCAGAGGGTGCGGCGGGTCTGATTGAGGCGGCTAATGCCCACCAGGCGGAGCTGATCATGTTCTCTAACCCAAACAATCCCCTGGGGATTACCCAGGATCGAAGCGCGCTTGTCACACTGCTTGAGCATGTGGATGCCTATGTTGTGATTGATGAGGCCTATGCGGAATACCATGGTGAGAGCATGGTAGATCTAGTTGCAACCTATCCCAAACTGCTGGTGATGCGAACCTTGTCAAAGGGTTGGGGACTGGCGCGTCTGCGGGTCGGGTTCTTGATTGCGGATCCTCTCGTAATCCAGTATCTAAACGCCATACGCGGCCCCTTTATCCTGAGTGATCTAAACGCAAATATCGCGACTGCCGTTTTGGGCTATGCGCATTTAATGCGTGCCTCCGTAGAGAAAACCATAGAGGCGCGGGAGAAGTTTCTTGCCTTTATACAGGCACAGGGACTCAAAGCGCATCCAAGCGGCGCGAACTTTGTTTATATCGAAGTCCCAGACGCAAAAGCCATTGCCGCAGGCGCTTTAGACGATGGGATTGCCCTGGCGGTCTTCGGAGAACATGGCCTACGGATTACAATCGGAACTGAGGCGCAAATGACAGAGCTGGAGCAGAGTTTAGCCAAACACTTATCCCGTGTGAAATGAGGAGAATGAACATGAAGCAGTTCAAAGAAAATCTATTCAAAGTTCTAAACGGCATGAGCATCGGGATCATCGTGGCGCTCGTTCCCAGTGCGATATTCGGCAATGTGATCGACCTATTATTCGATGCGCCCCGCATCATGATGCTTCTCAGTTTCTCCACCACCATGCTCTGTATGACCATCGGCATTTGCATCGGGCTACAATTTAAGCTAGACCCCATCTCTCTTTGCGTTTTGGCGATTACCACGATGATCTCCGGCGGTGCGGTACGCGGGATTGTAGAGGGCGCCATTCAAGTACAGGGGTCGGGAGATATTCTAAACGCCACCTTGGGTGCCGTTCTCTCCTTGGTTCTCATTCACTATCTGGGGCCACGGTTAAAGGCGTATAAATTGCTCATCCTGCCGGGTCTTTCTCTTATTTTAGTTGGATCCATCACATCCTTCACCGCCGCACCCGTCGGTGCGATCACCAGCTTTATCGGCATGATTGTGGCTCACTTCACAACTTTGCAACCTCTCATCATGTCTATCTTGATTGCCATCTCATTCGGACTCATCATTGTCTCTCCCCTCTCTACGGTGGCAGTTGCACTCCTCATTGGGCTCAGCGGTACCGGATCTGCGGCGGCGAATGTGGGGGCTACGGCAGTGGGGATGTCTTTGGCTATTTTGAACTATCGCAGTAACGGTCTGGGAACCGCATTGGCTCACTTCTTAGGCTCACCTAAGATTCAAGTGTCCAACTTCATCAAAGCCCCTATCATGATCTTACCGGGACTTGCCGCCGGGGCGATTGCGGCGATTTCCGTACCCATTTTTGGTGCGGTGGGGACGCCTATGTCTGCAGGTTTTGGTATCTCCGGCGGGATCGGCCCCCTTGGGCACTTGGGACTGACAGGATTTGATCCCTACAATATCTTCGTGGCGCTTTTCGTATTTATCGCGGTTCCGGCAATCACCAGTTTTGCCATGGTGTTCCTCTTCCGCAATTGCCTGAAGATTGTAAAAGACGAACAGTATAAGCTAGACATATAATCTGAGAAAAGAGGGAAGAGAGATGAAAATAGCAATGGCAGGTGCCGGCGCCATGGGGAGCCGTTTTGGGTATATGCTCTCAGAAGCCGGAAAAGATGTCATCTTAATCGATCAATGGGCAAAAAATGTACAAGCCATCCGAGAACACGGCCTGCAGGTGAATCACGACGGAGCGGTCTCAACCATACAAATCCCCATCTATTTCCCCGATGAGCTTGTAGCCTGTGGAATAGAGGCGGATCTCATCATCCTATTTGTAAAATCCCTGCAACTGGACGAGATGCTCCGAGCAATCCAGCCGATTATCAAGCCGCGCACCAACGTCTTGTGTTTGCTCAATGGAATCGGGCATGAGGAGATTATGGCGCGGTATGTCGCAAAAGAAAATGCATTTCTCGGCAACACCATGTGGACTGCCGGCCTGGAAGGTCCCGGGCAAGTAAAACTATTGGGAAGCGGATCCGTAGCGCTACAGAATTTGGGCGAGGGATCAAAAAACACCGCATTACAAATTGCGGCGCTTCTATCTGAGGCCGGGCTCAATGCAAACTATTCCGATCATGTGATGTTCGAAATTTATAAAAAAGCTTGCGCAAACGGCTCGACAAATGCGCTCTGTACCCTTTTAGATGCCAATCTCAGCACATTTGGAAACACAAGCTGTGCAGAAGACATTGTCCGAGCCTTCATCAACGAGTATGCCGATGTTGCGGAAGCGGAAGGTGTTGTCTTAGATCGTGAGGCGATCACAGCTTTTGTCAAATCGGCTTTTGACCCGAAGGGAATCGGCAGACACTATCCGTCCATGTATCAAGATTTGATTCTAAACAAGCGCCTCACAGAGGTGGATTGTATCAATGGGATCATTGTGGAAAAGGGGAAACGCTACGGCATAGAGGCGCCTTATTGTGCCTTCATTACACAACTCATTCACTGCAAAGAGGAGATCGTCGGGGCGAAGCCTGATGTGTTTATCTGAACCAAGTCGGATAAACAGAAGTGTCCTTATCGCATTGAACTGTGATAAGGACATTTTTAATTGAAAATGTTCACAATTTAAGATATACTGATCGAAACTTACTAAATACCTTTGGAATGGTGTGAAAGGGAGCGTATCATGAACCAGATTGAACCTACATCAAGTGAATTCCGCATCAGACATGCCGAAGCATGTGATACCAAGCTAATTCTCCAGTTCATCCGAGAGCTTGCCGAATATGAAAAGCTCTTACACGAGGTCTCCGCAACGGAGGAACTGCTCCATGAGTGGTTATTTGTAAAGGAAAAAGCAGAGGTGCTCTTTGGCGAAGTGGATGGGCAACCTGTAGCAATGATGCTGTTTTTCCACAACTTCTCCACCTTCTTGGGGAAATGTGGCATCTATCTGGAGGATCTATTTGTCAAGCCTGACTTCAGAGGCCGGGGCTATGGGAAAACTATGCTGAAACATCTTGCAAAGATTGCAGTTGAACGGGGATGCGGCAGACTGGAATGGGTATGTCTCGATTGGAACACACCCAGCATCGAGTTCTATCTGTCCCTGGGCGCTGTGCCAATGGATGATTGGACACTATACCGCACAAGCGGAGATGCACTGGAAGAACTCGCAAAATAGTTAGACACCGCAAGCTTTTTGTGCTACACTCTCTATACATCTATAACAAATATACCCAGAGGGAGGTTCGTATGGATATCAAGCAGATTCGATATTTCGTTACAATTGTAGAATGCGGTTGTAACCTATCTAAAGCCGCAAAGAAGATTCATATTTCCCAGCCTGCCCTCAGTAAGATGATTAAAGAGTTTGAAAAGAAGGAAAACGCCCTGTTGCTTGACCGCTCCGCTGAAGGGTTCAAGCTCACCCCGGCAGGAGAACGATTCTTCCGCTATGCCCAAAGTGTCGTAAAGCAATACGATGAAATGATGGCACAACTGCGGGAAGATGCTACAAAGCTGACTGGGAAAATCAAAATCGGGATCCCTCCCTTGATTATTTCAGCCTTGTTCTCTAAAGTATTGAGCAATTTTATCATCGAGAATCTGGATGTAAAGGTGGAGGTCGTTGAAGTCGGCGCCTATGAGCTGAAGAAGAAGCTTATTTTGCAAGAGATCGACATTGCCATCTTGCTCAAGCCAACTACCCTGTGCCCAGAGAGCTTTGAAGAGGTTTTACTGGTGCAAGATACCCTTTGCACCTTCATGGATCAAAACAATCCCCTATCTATAGAAAAAACGCTATCTTGGTCACAACTAGACGGGCAACCCATGGCCATTTTTGATCGGAGCTTTATGATTCACCATCAGGTGATGCAAGAATTTGAACGGCGGAACATTAGGCCGGATATTTTAATTACCTCAGCCTATTGGGATTACTTACTCCAAACCACCATCAAGACAGACTTGATTACCATCCTGCCCTCGCCCATCGCAGATTACTTCCTAAACGCACAAATTGCAAAGGTAGAAATCCAGGATCCGATCCTATGGGACGTGGTGCTTTGCCGCCATAAAAAAGAGTCTTATTCCCCGGCTGAAACCTATATGTTTGACCATATTTTGCACTATTTTTGTGATGCTCCAACGCCTGTAACAGAGAAAGGGAGGTCGAAGGCATGAGAATTTATCAAATTGACTCCTTTACGGACAACTTATTTGCCGGCAACCCGGCGGCGGTTTGTCTGCTGGATGGGGAGTGGCTCCCAGAAGAACAGATGCAACAGATCGCAATGGAAAACAACCTTTCCGAGACCGCATTTGTGCGCTTGGATCCAATGGAAATCCGCTGGTTTACGCCGGTGGCAGAGGTTGACCTCTGCGGTCACGCAACCTTAGCGGCGGCTCATGCTTTATTTGCCCATGAAAAGGTACAGGCGCGGGAATTGATATTCCAATCTCGCCGCGGGACTTTGAAGGTAGCTTATGAGGGGGATCTCCTTGTACTCGACTTCCCACGGGATCACATCTATCCTGTTGACTTTACAGATCAACTGGATTGCTTTCCAGAGAAACCCGTAGCAACCCTGCGGGGTACGGAAGAATATCTTTTGGTCTTCGAAACCGAAGCGCAGATTGCACAGGCGGTGTGCAATCTGGAAAAGGCGGCGCAGATTGACTTATGCGGTTTTATTATTACAGCGCCGTCAAGCCGGGAGGGTGTTGACTTTGTGTCTCGGTATTTCTCGCCTAAGTACGGCATAGACGAAGATCCGGTAACCGGTTCTGCCCACACGCTCCTTGTGCCTTATTGGCAGAGTGTTATGGGCAAGGATACCTTCCATGCCATGCAGATCTCAAAGCGGGGCGGGACGCTCTATTGCAGAGCAGAGGGAGACCGCATCAAAATCGGTGGGAAAGCGGTGACCTTTTTTGCGGGTGAGCTGTTCCTATGAGCCGCTTAACTGAGTGCCTCGCCCCCTATCGCACCATCTCCATCATTGGCATGGCGAAAAACGCGGGGAAGACCACTACGCTCAATCATTTGATTACAAACTTTCATCAGGAAAACACTTCCCTGGCACTGACCAGCGTCGGGCGGGACGGGGAACGGACAGATATCGTCACCAAAACAGCAAAGCCTGAAATTTTTGTGTTTCAGGGCACCTTCATCGCCACAGCGGAAGGACTCCTTTCTCTATGCGACATCACGAAGGAAATTGTGATGCTGACCAATATCAACACACCCATGGGGCGTGTTGTAGTGGTACGTGCTTTGTCGGATGGTTTTGTCCAACTGGGCGGCCCCTCGATTACCACACAGATCGCGGATTTATTAGAACATCTTCCGACAGATAAGGTCATCGTAGACGGTGCGATTAGCCGCAAGACATTGGCAAGTCCCAGTGTGACAGAAGCGACGATCCTTTGTACAGGCGCCGGTCTGAGCCGGAACATGAACACCGTGATAGAAGAAACCCGCCATGCTGTGGAGATGCTGACCATCCCCAAGCTGGAAGATCCGCGGATTTTAGCGGAACTGGAACAGGTGACCGATGAAAAAACTGCCATCCAGCGGGGGTATCTCTACTTGCCGGGCGCAGTCTCAGATACCTTTGTTCGGAACTTTATCATGTCAAACGCCAATCTAAAGGGGCTTTATCTGATTGCGGAAGATCCCAGCAAACTTTTCATAAAGCCGGATACGTATCAAAAGCTTTTGCTCCGGGAAGTGGTTTTGACCGTTCGAACCCCTATCCATTTGGTGGGGCTCACAGTTAATCCTGTTTCACCTTACAGCGTTGGATTTGACCCTCGGGCGTTTTTAGAACAGATGCGGGAAGCGGTTTCCATTCCTGTGTATGACGTGTGTGCCACATCAGATTTGTAAAGAGGGAGGCCTTCCATGTTTGGCTTGGATTATACACAGCAAGAAGCAATCGGGCTAAGCTTCCTATGGAATAAGCTGATCCCGAACTCGCCCTATGGTGTAGAGCAGATAAAGCAAATCAAGCCTTTTGGCCGCAGTGGTCAAGCCGCGCTTGCAGAGTGCTTTGATCATATAGAGACAGTCATCCGGCTTGCAAAAGAGCATAAAGCGGAACTTGACACCCTATGCCTCCACCTGATGTCACTGAAAAATATCCGTGGATGTGTCAATAAGTGTAACAACCATACCCTGCATCAAGTGGAGCTATTTGAAGTCAAGCAGTTCCTCTTGGTATTTGAAAAGCTCTGTATCACCTACAAGGCATTAGAGCAACGTTTTCAGCTCAACGGAATCGACTTGTTGGCAATGGACGGGGCGCTTGATATACTAGATCCTGAGCAAAAACGGATTGCGGCCTTTACCGTGGATTCACCGGAGCTTGCCGTAATCAGACGAGAGAAGCTACACGTAGAAGCGCTCTTGCAAAAAGAGACTGGAGAGAGTGCGAAAAATGTACTGACTACCAAGCGCTTCCAATTGGTGAAGCGGGAGGAGCAGGAGGAGACGCGCGTGATGCGTGAGCTGTCTGAGGCGCTTCGTGTACATCTCCCGGCATTTCACTTTAATATGGACAACATCGGCAAGTTGGATTTGATCATCGCAAAAGCAATGCTTGCCTTAGAATATGGCGGGATTCGCCCGCAAATCAGTGATCGTGGGATTGTTTCCTTTCAAAACATGTCAAATCCTTTCGTTGCAGACGCTTTGGCAAAGAAAGGGCAGACATTAACCCAGGTATCACTCACCCTCTCTGAAGGGGTTACGATTATAACAGGCGCCAATATGGGGGGGAAAAGTGTGTCTGTCAAGACCGCTGTCCTCAATGTGACACTTTGCCAAATGGGCTTCTTTGTATTCGCAGAGCAAGCTGAAATCCCGTTGTTTGATGGAATTTGTCTAATCTCAGAAGACATGCAGGACATTGGACGAGGCCTCTCCAGTTTTGGGGCGGAGATCGTGCGGTTTAATGAGGTTGTCACTCGTTTGAAGACAGAGTTCTTATTTGTTGCCTTAGACGAATTCGCAAGGGGTACCAATCCGGCAGAAGGTGCGGCGCTTGTCCGTGGGGTTGCGTCTTACTTATCAGAGTCTGGCTCTGTCTGTGTGATGACGACCCATTATGACGGCGTGGTATTACCGACGTTTAAACATTATCAAGTGGCAGGCCTCAGTTTCCCGGAGACAGAACAGGAATCCATGGGCAATCTTGCCTTTATTGCGGACTATATGGATTACAATCTGATCGAAGCGGGCACCGAAACTGCACCGCCTCGGGATGCGCTTACGATATGTAAGATCATCGGCTTAGACCAAGGTGTGCTAGAGCGAATTGGCAGTGAATATCCGGATATCAGTGATTGACGGATATACACATATATATGTTGAAACCAGGAGGGAGGATCGTGTGAGAAAAATAGACAAAGGAAGCGAGCAATGGTATATAACTTTTGTTTATACTCGTATGAAAAAGAAGTCTTAGACAAAAATGCCCAAATTGTATATACTATAGCTTAACTTGGATGTTCATTTTCCAAAAAATTATGTAGGGGGGAATCTTTTATTATGGAACTGTCAGTAAACTTAGCCGCAACCGCGTGGACCCTAATTCCAATCGCACTTACCATCATTTGCGTTTTCTTGACAAAGCGCATCCTGCTCTCCATGTTCGTTGGTATCTTCTCGGCGGCCTTTATGGCGTCGAACTTCCACTTCTTCGATTCAGTTATCCTGATCGAACGCACCATGACCGGGATTATCTTTACACCCGGTAGTGCTACGGCTCTATTCAGTGTATTTAGCCGTTGGTACATGTCTATCATCATCTTCTTGCTCGGCCTCGGTCTCGTTACAAGCTTCGTTGTCCTAACAGGCGGCGCCCAAGCCTTTGTTAACGCGATCTCAAAGCGTGTAAAAACACGTAAAGGCGTACAGTATGTCGGCGTTCTCGTTGGTATCATCCTGATGATTGACGACTATTTCAACGCAATGGTCAATGGTAACATCACAAAAACCCTTTGTGACAAGCACCAGCTTTCCCGCGCACGTTCTTCTTACATCGTAGACTCCATCGCGGCACCGATCTGTATCGTTGCTCCAGTATCAAGCTGGGCGGTTGCCATCATGGGTAACATGGGTACCACCTTTGAAAATATTGGGGTAGAGCGCAACGTCTTTGCAGACTTCATCAGAATGGTTCCATATGCGTTCTATGTATTTGCCGCAATTGCACTTGTTCTCATTACCACCAAGTTTGATTTCAATATGTTCTCCATGAAAACTTTCCAAGAGCATTTTGAAAAAACAGGCGAAGACCTCTCTGCTGACAAAAATGCAGAAAGTCTCTTGGGTGAACCTCAGTCTACCAAAGGTACAGTTTGGGATTTCTGGATTCCGCTAATCTGCTTAACAGTAGCAACCATCGCCACCATGATCATCACAGGTTGGCAAGGCGCCATCAGAAACGATGCTTTCGGCGGCGACACAGGCTTCATCTATGCGATCCTCGGTAACTGGTCTCTCTCCATGTCACTTCTCATGGGTGGTCTCGCGGCTATCGTGTCTTCCATGTACATGGGCGCAAGACATGTGAAATCCGGTGAAGTCACGAAACAACAATACTGGAGAGCCGTTATCGCGGGTCTCAGATCCATGGCGACTCCAATCGCGATCCTCGTGCTTTCTTGGACAATCGGTACACTCATCGGTCACCTAGAAGTTGGTCAATGGGTTGCAGACGTTCTCTATGCCGCCGGTTTCTATAGCGGCTTCATTCCGCTCCTCATGTTCATTGCGGCGGCACTTTTGGCTTTCGCTATCGGTACTTCTTGGGGTACATTCGCCATCGTTCTGCCAATCGCAGGAACTGTTGTCCACACGACAGGAAACATGCATCTATTGCTACCAGCTATGGCGGCTGTTCTTTCAGGCGCAGTATGGGGCGACCACTCTTCTCCAATCTCCGACACAACAGTTCTGGCTTCTGCCGGAACACAGTGTAATGTCGTAGACCACTTTAGATCACAGCTTCCATACGCAATTCTTGCGGCATTGATGGCGGCTCTAGGTTTCTTCTTATTTGGTCTAACAGGCACTGTATGGGTTGGATACATCGGTCTTGCAGTTGCAATTGTGCTGATTTCCATCTTTGCGAGAAGCAGACAGCGCAAGCCAGCAAAACCAACACCAGAAGCATAACTTGTTCTAACTTCAGATCAATGGCTGTTCTCAAGCCGTACATTTTACTAGAGGTGAATCAGATATGAGAGACGTAGTGATTGTTGCGGCAGTGAGAACGCCCATCGGCTCCTTTGGTGGGAGCTTGAAAGATGTGTCAGCCACAGCGCTTGGCACAACAGTTGTAAAGGAAGCTTTGAAGCGTGTCAATTTATCCCCGGAACTGGTGGATGAAGTGATTTTCGGCAACGTCTTGCAGGCGGGTCTGGGGCAAAATATTGCCCGGCAGATTTCGATCCATGCGGGACTCCCGGAAGAAGTGCCTTCCTTTACTGTCAACAAAGTTTGCGGTTCGGGGCTACGGGCGGTGCAACTCGCCGCCCAGGCCATCCGCGCCGGAGAGGCAGACATTATCGTCTGCGGTGGTACAGAAAGTATGAGCACTGCCCCTTATCTCATGCAAAACATGAGATGGGGGCAAAGGCTCGGCAACGGCGAGGTCATTGACTCCATCGTCCATGACGGTTTAACCGATGTCTTCAACGGCTATCACATGGGGATCACCGCTGAAAACATCGCGGAACGATTTGGCTTTACTCGTGAAGAACAAGACCACTTCGCGGCACAGAGCCAGCAAAGAGCGGAACAAGCTATCTTAAACGGCAAATTCCAGGCAGAAATTGTGCCTGTTATCATACCCCAAAGAAAAGGGGATCCCATTGCTGTGGATACGGATGAGTATCCCAAAAAAGGCGTAACAGCAGAAAGTCTCGCAAAACTCAGGGCGGCATTTAAGAAAGACGGCACGGTAACAGCAGGGAACGCCTCCGGTATTAACGACGGCGCCGCGGCTCTCATCGTGATGAGCGCGGAACGTGCGAAAGAACTGGATATCAAACCTCTTGTTACCATCAAATCCTATGCCAACGCCGGCCTCAGCCCGGAGATCATGGGATGCGGCCCCATTCCGGCAACGAAGAAAGCCTTGGAAAAGGCGAATATGACCATAGCAGACCTAGATCTAATTGAGGCGAACGAAGCCTTTGCGGTTCAAGCACTCAGTGTATCGAGAGAGCTTGGTTTAGATCCTGCAAAAACCAACGTAAACGGCGGCGCGATTGCCCTGGGACACCCGATTGGTGCCAGTGGCGCGCGTGTTCTCGTCACCTTGATCCATGAGATGGAAAAGCAAGATGCCAAAACCGGTCTCGCCACCCTTTGTATCGGCGGCGGTCAGGGGACATCAATGATTGTTGAGAGGGAAGCGTGTAAATGAGTAAAGTAATTACCATACAAGAGGCCGTAGATCAGATTCAGGATGGCGCGGTAATTATGTTCGGCGGATTCATGTGTAACGGTTCCGCCCTGAAACTGATTGATGCCTTAGTTGAAAAGAATGTACAAGATATTACCATAATCTGTAACGACTCCGGCTGGGTTGATAAGGGTGTTGGAAAATTGATTGCCAACAAGCAATGCAAGAAGATCATCACCTCCCACATCGGTTTAAATAAAGAGACCGGCCGTCAGATGACAGCTGGTGAGCTTGAAGTTGACCTGGTTCCCCAAGGCACTTTGGCAGAGCGCATCCGCGCCGGAGGATATGGCTTAGGCGGTGTTTTGACCAGAACCGGTATCGGGACACTTGTGGAAGAAGGCAAGCAGAAAATCGAAGTTGACGGCGTGAGCTATTTGCTTGAGAAGCCACTACGCGCCGATTTTGCGATTTTGTTTGGTTCGACTGTGGATCAGAATGGAAACATCTGTCAGTATGGTTCCGGCAATAATTTCAACCATGTGATGGCAAGCGCCGCGGATGTTACCATCGTGGAGGCGGGCGAGCTTGTGGAAAACGGCAAGATCCCTCCAAATGCTGTTGTGACACCCGGTGTGTTTGTCAAGTACATTGTGGATGGGGGTGCCTTTCATGGATAAGGCGGATATACAAAACTTTATCGCGAGACGTGTTGCGGAAGAGCTCACGGATGGTTCTGTTGTGAATCTAGGCATTGGCCTCCCTACAAAGGTAGCGAATTTTATTCCGGAAGACATGTGTGTGCATTTCCACTCCGAAAATGGATTCATCGGACTGGGACCTGCGCCATCTGAAGCGGAGATAGACGAATATATCGTAGATGCCGGCGGACGTCCCGCTACGATTTTGCCCGGCGGTTGTTTCTTTGACAGCGCAACCTCTTTCGGGATCATCCGGGGCGGACACATTGATCTGACAGTTCTAGGCGCCTTGCAAGTGGATGAAAAAGGGAATATCGCAAACTACCTGATCCCAGGGAAGATGATTCCGGGTATGGGCGGTGCTATGGATTTGTTAAGCGGTGCGAAAAAAGTCATCGTCGCAATGGAACACACCGCAAAGGGTGCGCCTAAAATTTTGAAACAGTGCACACTTCCTTTGACAGCATCTGAAGCGGTTGATCTCATCGTCACAGAGATGGCAGTCATTGAAGTAACACCTGAAGGGCTCCTTCTCAAAGAGGTACGCGATGATTATACGCTAGAGCAAGTGCTGGAAGCCACAGAAGCGGATTTGATCCTGAGTGAACATCTGAAGTAAGGGTAACGAATCAAATAGGTTTGATAGAGGCCGCAAGCAACTGGGTAGGTTTTGGATGCGAAGGGAAAGCGTAACCGAGGACAAAGCCGAATGAGTTCTTGCCGAAAGGGTTCGTACACGCTTGTACGTTCACTTGGGGGTATTGCTCAGGGCAATATCACTGTAATGCAGAACATGCATTGCGCGCTATTAAGTATGGAAGCCATACTTAATAGCGCCTTTTTGTTTGTTGTAAGACTATTTCGAAACGGAATGAATATAAGGGGGAATAGATCATGAGTCAGACAAAAGCACTAATACGAGTCAGAATGAGTTCGGGGGATGCCCACTATGCAGGCAACTTGGTAGACGGCGCGAAAATGCTTCATCTCTTTGGGGATGTGGCAACAGAGCTTTTGATCCGCCACGACGGTGATGAGGGGCTTTTTGTGGCCTATGACAATGTGGAGTTCCTTGCACCTGTCTACGCCGGGGAGTACATCGAGGCGGAGGGTGAAATTGTGTCTGTTGGAAACTCTTCCCGTAAGATGGTGTTTGAGGCGCGGAAGGTAATCCGTCCTCTACCGGATATCAACGTTTCGGCGGCTGAGGTCTTAGAGGAGCCGATTGTTGTTTGCAGAGCAAGCGGGACTTGTGTTGTCCCGAAAGCACAGCAAAGATTCAAACGCTAATTTGGAAAGGCGGAGGCAAGTATGGAAAAGCTGATTATCACAGCCGCGATTAGTGGCGCAGAGGTAATGAAAGAGCACAATCCCGCCGTTCCGTATACGGTGGAAGAAATCGGACGGGAAGCGCGTTTGGCCTATGAAGCGGGCGCAAGTATCATCCATCTCCATGTGAGAGAAGATGACGGCATATCTACACAAGCTGAAGCCCGCTTTGCCGCATGTATGGCAGAGATCAAGCGTCTATGTCCCGATGTGATCATCCAACCTTCAACAGGGGGGGCAGTTGGGATGTCTAACGCGGAACGGATCCAGCCGGTGAACCTGCACCCGGAGATGGCGACTTTGGACTGCGGGACATGTAACTTCGGCGGAGATGACGTATTCGTTAACACGGAGAATACCATCAAAGAATTCGGTGAAAAGATGATAGAGCTGGGTATAAAGCCTGAGGTTGAAGTCTTTGACAAAGGCATGATTGATGCCGCTATCCGTCTCAACAAGCAAGGGTATATTAAGTCCCCCATGCACTTTAACTTTGTGATGGGTGTAAATGGCGGGATTTCTGCAACACCAAGAGACTTTATCTTTATGCAAGGCAGTATTCCACCGGGTTCTACCTTCACAGCCAGCGGGATTGGCAGAGCGCAGTTCCCCATGGCGGTTATGGCAATTATCTCCGGCGGACATGTCCGTGTTGGTTTTGAAGATAATGTCTACATTTCAAAAGGTGTACTAGCAAAGTCCAATGGTGAGCTGGTAGAAAAAGTGGTACGCCTTGCCAAAGAGCTTGGCAGAGAGATCGCCACACCAGCCGAAGCGAGAGCGATTCTAGGCTTACAATAACTAGAGAGGAGACGAACTATGACAAAAAAAGCATGTAAATACGGCACCCACAGGGTGCTAGAGCCCCAAGGCGTATTACCTCAAGCGGCTTTGAAAATTGACAACAGCATGGAGATTGCCCCCAATGAGATTTTGATTGATGTCATTTCTCTAAATATCGACTCCGCCTCCTTTAAGCAACTCAAAGAGGAAGCAAATGGGGATGAAACGAAAATCGGTGAAAAAATCAAGGAGATCGTTGGACAACGCGGTAAGATGCAAAACCCTGTCACAGGTTCCGGCGGTATGCTGATCGGTGAAATCGCACAGATCGGTACAGACTTAGACAGACCCGACCTGAACGTGGGCGACAAGATCGCAACTCTTGTGTCCCTCTCCCTCACACCTCTGGAAATTGACGAAATTATCGCCATACATAAAGATATTGACCGGGTGGATGTAAAGGCAAAAGCAATCTTGTTCGAATCCGGCCTTTATGCAAAACTTCCTTCCGACATGACAGAAGCCCTGGCTCTGGCGGCTTTAGATGTAGCAGGCGCGCCTGCCCAAACTGCAAAACTTGCAAAACCCGGCGACAGTGTACTGATTCTTGGTGGCGGCGGGAAGTCCGGTATGATGTGTTGTTATGAAGCAATGAAGCGGGTAGGTCCTACAGGGCGAGTAATCGCTATGGAGCGTGATGGTTTTGATGCAGAGAAACTGCTCAGCAACAAGCTCTGTCACGAGGTAATCCTGGGCGATGTGACCCAGCCTCTGGATGTATTGGAAAAAGCCCTTGCCGCAAATGGCGGGCGGGAGTTTGATCTCTCTATCAATGTGGTAAATGTCCCAGACAGCGAAATGGCAAGCATCCTCCCTGTGCGAGACGGCGGCATCGTATACTTCTTCTCCATGGCCGTCAGTTTCACAAAAGCCGCTCTTGGCGCGGAAGGCGTGGGCAAAGACGTGACCATGGTGATTGGTAACGGTTATACCAAAGATCACGCAGAGATTACACTGCACCAGCTACGGGAAAACAAAGCGCTATGTAAGATTTTTGAAGAGAAATACGTCTAAAAGGGAAAGGAAGGAACTCATATGAACAACTCAATTTTTAAGAATGTTCCGGCGGAAGATTGGAATGACTGGAAATGGCATCTGCGCAATAAAATCCAGACCGTGGAAGACCTAAAGCAGGTTGTTGAAATCAACAAAGAGGAAGAAGAAGGTATTGCCAAGTGTCTCGGTATGCTCCGCATGGCGATTACCCCTTACTATCTCTCTCTCATTGACCTAGACGATCCCCAAGATCCCATTCGTCTACAAAGTGTTCCCTCTATCGCAGAGCTGAACATGGCTGACGAAGACTTAGAAGATCCCCTTCATGAAGATGCCGATTCTCCGGTGCCGGGGCTCACACACCGCTATCCCGATCGTGCACTCCTTTTGGTCACCGACCAATGTGCCATGTACTGCAGACACTGTACACGCCGCCGCTTTGCGGGGCAACAAGACGCCGCCCTCCCTATGAGCCAGATTGAAAACGCCATTGACTACATCGCCAAAACCCCTGTCATCCGGGATGTCCTTCTATCCGGCGGGGATTCCATGCTCTTAGATGATGATAAGCTGGAACATATCGTCAAGCGGCTCCGCGCAATCCCCCATGTGGAAATTATCCGCTTTGGCTCCCGCTTGCCTGTGGTATTGCCACAGCGGATCACAGATGATCTTTGTAACATGCTGAAAAAATACCATCCGATTTGGCTCAACACCCATTTCAATCATCCCAGTGAAATTACACCAGAATCAAGCGCCGCTTGTGAGCGGCTTGCAAACGCCGGCATCCCTCTTGGGAATCAATCCGTTCTGCTTGCCGGTGTAAATGACTGTGTTCATGTGATGAAAGATTTGGTACGCCAACTGGTCAAAATCCGTGTGCGGCCTTACTACATTTACCAGTGTGACCTATCTCAAGGACTGACCCATTTCCGCACACCTGTCGCGAAAGGGATCGAGATCATTGAAGGCCTCCGGGGACATACCTCCGGCTATGCAGTGCCTACCTTCGTGGTAGACGCGCCCGGCGGCGGCGGTAAGATTCCGGTTATGCCTACCTATCTGATCTCTCATGCCGCCAATAAAGTTATCTTGCGTAACTTTGAGGGTGTGATTACCACTTACACTGAGCCCGAGCATTACGTAGAGACCTGTCAATGTGATGTTTGCACCGGCAAGCGTGAGGTGAAACTGATTGGTGTTGCGGCTCTGCAAAACGGGCAACAACTCTCTCTAGAACCGGAAGGGCTTGAGCGGAACAAGCGCAAGCAGGAGGGGCATTAAGATGCATCCGAAGTTAAACCTAAACCAAGAACAGGTCGCGCTTGCCCGCACATACGCAAAAAGCGTGGCACAGGATACGCAAGACTTCATTGATCTGCACACAACCGTAGCTGTAGAGCGTACCATCTGCCGTCTTCTCGGGATTGATGGGAAAAACGAGGTGGATATTCCACTACCCAACGTGGTGGTAGATCACTTGGTGGAACACGGGCTTCTCTCTACAGGTGCCGCCCTCTTGTTGGGCAATGCCATGATACATCTAGACCTGGAACCCCAGGAGATTGCAGAGCAGATCAGTAGTGGCCTCTTAAACTTGAGCGAGATTCCCATCGGGGATCTCGCCCAGATTAAAGCGCGGGTCAATGCCGTTGCGATGAAAGCTGTGGCGCGCATCCGCTCTAACCGTGTGGAACGTGCAGAACTCCTGGAAAAGCACGGTGACAAAGCAGGCCCACTCCTGTATGTCATTGTTGCGACAGGTAATATCTATGAAGACGTCACCCAGGCAGTCGCCGCAGTCAAACAGGGTGCGGATATTATCGCCGTAATCCGCACAACAGGACAAAGTCTCCTGGATTACGTTCCCTTTGGGGCGACAACAGAAGGCTTTGGCGGTACTTACGCGACACAAGAAAACTTCCGCATCATGCGACGAGCCTTGGATGAGGCCGGGGAAGAGGTTGGACGGTATATCCGCCTCTGCAACTACGCATCCGGACTCTGTATGCCGGAAATTGCCGCGATGGGCGCTCTGGAGCGTTTGGATGTGATGCTAAACGATGCGCTTTACGGCATCCTCTTCCGTGATATTAACATGAAGCGCACCATCATTGACCAGTATTTCTCCAGAGTCATCAATGGCTTTGCCGGGATTATCATCAATACCGGAGAAGACAACTACCTCACAACGGCAGACGCGGTGGAAGAGGCGCATACGGTACTCACCTCCCAGTTTCTAAACGAGCAGTTTGCCCTCATGGCAAACTTGCCTGAGGCACAGATGGGCTTAGGTCATGCCTTTGAGATCTCTCCTGATGTGAAAAACGGCTTCTTATTCGAACTTGCCCAGGCGCAGATGGCAAGGGAGATTTTCCCGGATGCACCACTCAAATATATGCCGCCAACGAAGTTTATGACTGGGGATATCTTCAAAGGCTCCGTGCAAAACGCGCTGTTTAATATGATTACCATCATGACAGAGCAAAGACTCCATCTCCTGGGTATGCTGACAGAGGCGATTCATACCCCCTTCATGTCAGACAGAGCCTTGGCCATTGATAACGCGCAGTACATCTTCACCACCATGGCTGATCTGGGCAATGAGCTGGAATTTAAGCCGGATGGCATTATCCAAGGCAGAGCCCATGAGGTATTGGAGAAAGCTTGTGATCTCCTGGCACAAATTGAAAAGAACAAATTGTTTGCAACCCTAGAACAAGGTATCTTTGCCGGGATCAAACGGAGCCGAGATGGCGGAAAAGGGCTTGGCGGCGTTGTACTGAAGAGCGAAGGGTATTTTAACCCCTTCATTGATCTCATGTTAGAAGGAGGCGGACAGTCATGAGCGAACAACATGTAAGTCAAGTTGACTACAATCACATCCGCCCCTATGGGGATACAATGGATGACGGTAAGGTGCAACTCTCCTTCACCTTACCTGTAAAAAACGATGAACGAGGTGCTGAGGCCGCGATTCTGCTGGCAAAACAGATGGGCATCAAAGATCCCAGTGTTGCGCATAGGGGCACCCTGGATGAAGAATTCACCTTTTACGTGGTCTATGGCGGTGTGACACACAGTGTCAATTACAATGACATCCAGGTACAGGCTGTTGAGACAGATGTGATGGATATGGGCGAAGTTGCAGACTATATCCGGGAGAACATCAAGCGCGAAGTGGTCATCATCGGCGCCTCCACCGGGACAGATGCACACACTGTGGGAATCGACGCCATCATGAACATGAAAGGCTTCGCTGGACACTATGGCCTAGAGCGTTATGACATGATTGAGGCGCATAATCTGGGTAGCCAAGTGCCCAATGAGGAGTTTATCCAAAAAGCCAAGGATCTCCGCGCGGATGTGCTTCTAGTTAGCCAGACGGTGACCCAGAAGGACATCCACGTTCAAAACCTTTCTGAACTAGTGGAGCTATTAGAGGCGGAGAATATGCGGGACAAAGTCGTCTTAATCTGCGGCGGCCCCCGTATTACCCATGAACTGGCGAAAGAGCTGGGTTATGACGCCGGATTTGGAAGCGGGAAATATTCCGAAGACGTTGCCTCCTTTGCGGTTCAGGAACTGGTGAATCGCAGGCTGGTGAAGTAGGGAAAACAAGCAAAAGGCAAAGCCCTAGTATGATAGGATGTCATACTAGGGCTTTGATTTTTCTAATTCTGCTTATTTTATACCCATAATTCAAGTCGCAAACATTGGCTCAATATATTTCATAATTAACTCCACTCTGTCCTTTGCCGTGGGCTTAAAAAGAGATGCGATAGAAACAACTAATTTTTTGTTCGGGTTTATATAAATCACATTGCCACTGTCGCCCATAGCCGCATATCCGTTTCCAATGTTAGGCCACCATAAATACCCATAAGGGAGTTTAAGCTCTTCCCAAAAACTATGCTCACTTATGCTTTCTTCTACCCACTTCTCTGATATAATTTTCTGACCATTCCATTTCCCCTTATCCAAATAAAGTGTCCCAATTTTCGTCATGTCTGTGACTGTCATTGTAAGTCCCCACCCTGCCGTGTTTGCGCCTTTCGGGTCAGAGACCCAAGCACTAACACCCTTTCCTTTTATAAAAGCAAGCTGTTCTTCTTTATCCTTGAAAATTATATTATCTTCGACCATTATGCCCAAGGGAGAAAATAGGTGTTCGGTTGCAAAATCAAACACGGATTGGCCTGTAGCTTTCATCAGAATACCCGACAAAATATCTGGGCCTATAAGAGGCGTATAGCGAAACGCTCCAACTGGTTTTTTGCCGCCTAATAAATCAAGGGCTGATTTCACCCAGTCATCGTTTGTGAAATACTTTGTATATGGTGCTGATTTATACTTATATGGAGCTGTCATCGTCAACAGGTTGCCAATCGTAATTGTCTGTATTGTTTTTTCACCTCGTTTGATCGTGTAGGCCGGGAAAAAATCTAAAACCTTTTGGTCAACACCTCTGATGTAATCTTTGTCAATGGCAATACCAATCAGCAGAGAAACGATACTTTTTGTTATTGAGAATATGTGGATAGAAGTGTTACTTGCACACTCGTTAAAATAGCCTTCATAAAGAATTCTGCTATCTTTTTGTATAGCCATGCCCGCTATATTCGTATAATCGCGCTTTATTGCGTTCTCCAGCTCCAACATTTGATTCTGATTCATAAAAATCCCTCTCTCTAAAAGGCATATAATCCCTTATGACTATAGGATAAGCCCATTAAAAATGCTTTGCAAGTATTTTTTCGGCAAAATAAAAAAGCAACAAAAGCATGGTAGGATGCGTTCATTTGCGATATCCGCTACTTTTGTGCTACAATTAGCTTGTAAAGAACAGGAGAGCACCCATGCCAGCAAATCGCAATACATCACGGAAGCGCAGAGGGCGCAGGTCACGGAGACGGCGACCGATTTTGACTTTGTTTATCCTGGTCATCGCCGCCATAACCGCTTACTTCGGTTACACATTCGCAAATCCGCTACTGCCTATAGCCTTGGAAGACGGCCATGCGGCAGTCCACTTTATTGACGTGGGGCAAGGGGATGCGGTCTTGATTCAGACCACAGCCGGTCATGTACTGATTGACGGCGGAGATAATCACATGGGGGAACGTGTGGCCTTGTATCTGCAATATGCAGGGGTACAGGAACTTGCCTATGTCATCGCCACCCATCCCCACGCGGATCACATCGGGGGACTGATTGAGGTGCTGAACACCCTCCCTGTGGGCACCCTCATCATGCCCAATGTCACACACACCACGCGGACATTTGAGCGCTTTTTAGATGCCATTGAACACAATCACATTTCTCTGCGGGAACCTGTGGCAGGGAGCACATTTTATGTTGGTGATGCTGTCTTCACCATTATCGCGCCCAACTCCAGCGGGCACGCGAATCTGAACAACTATTCCGTCTCCATCCGTATGGTGTTGGGTGATACCAGCTTTGTTTTCACCGGGGATGCCGAGGTGGAGTCTGAAACGCAAATGATCCTTGCGGGTCATACGCTATATTCCGACGTACTCCATGTGGGGCATCACGGAAGCAGTACCAGTACAACCCAGGCTTTTTTTGACGCTGTAAGTCCCAGCATTGCGGTCATTCAATTAGGGGCGAATAACACCTACGGACACCCCCACCGTGAAGTGCGAGAGCGGCTGGAGGGCATCCGTGTGTATCGCAATGACGAGCATGGGGATATTGTACTCGTGACAGACGGCGAAACCATCACAGTAAGGGGGGCGGCTTTATGGCGGGTATGGCTCACAAGACTTATGCAGTGGATCGGATAGAGGGCGGCATGGCTCTGTGTGAGTGCCTCGAAACTGGTATTCGCCTGACTGTGGACATTGCTCATTTGCCTCCTGAGGTCAAAGAGGGAGACGTGATCCGGCAAGAGGGGGATGGCTTTATCCTGGACAAATCACAAACCGAACGCCGGCGGAAACAGCTTAGGGATCGTCTCAATGGATTATTTGACAAAAGCAACTAAAACTGTGGTGCGCACACCAAGTGTGCTTGCCACTCCCTGAACCCCCAGGCTAACGAAAGAGAAACGTATAACCCAATATCGGGCCATACGTTTCTCTTTTGGTTTGCATGACTTTGCAAACTGAATGCTTATTTTGTGCGGTGTTGGATGCCTTTTGTAGGGGCGACCGTCTCGGTCGCCCGCGCCTTTACCTCAAGTGATACACACGGGCGATCGGGACGATCGCCCCTACAAGATAGGCGTGTTTTCATTGATTTGTACTTTCCCCACAAGCCTCTAGTTGCTGGCCTTGAAGTTATATGTGGGGCGTATTCGTTCTACAATATCCGCGGTGGGTGTGATGTGCCGCAGGATTTCGTCCATACTCTTATATGCCATGGGCGCCTCATCCAGGGTTTTTCGATTGACTGAGCTTGTATAAATACCGCTCATTTCGGATTCATATTCCGTCATCGACAGTGTTTTGAGCGCCGTCGAACGGCTCATCAGGCGTCCCGCTCCATGGGGTGCGGAGTGATTCCAATCGGCATTGCCTTTTCCTGTGCAAATCAGACTTCCGTCACGCATATTAATCGGGATCAATAACCGCTCTCCGGCCTGCGCTGACACAGCGCCTTTGCGGAGCATCATTGTGTCTGTGTCGATATAGTTGTGAATCGTTGTAAAACGATCTGTTTCGGTCAGGCTCATGCCCTTCAGGATGACCTCCGTCATCGCCTGGCGGTTGAGTGCCGCAAACTGCTGTGTGAGTTTCATATCATGCATATAGTCGTCAAACAACATGCCGCTGACATAGGAGAGATCTTTGGGGATACCTCGACAGATTTTATATGCCTCGTCTTGATAGAAATTCGCAACCTGTGTGCCGAGGTGACGGCTCCCTGAGTGGACGACGAGATATAAATCACCATCCGCTGAACGCCCCACCTCAATGAAGTGATTCCCTCCGCCCAGAGTGCCGATGCTTCGTTTTGCCCGCTCCAGATTGACTTCACGAATACAGTGCAGTTTGGTCAAGTCAATTTCAGTATTCAGGGGATGATGCGCCGATCGAATCTCAAAGCCGGAGGGGATTTCCCAGCGGATTAGCTTGTCCAAGGCTTTATAGTCAAGCTCTTTTTCTGCAAGCTTCACCGTCTCCATGCCGCAACCGATGTCAACACCCACCATACCCGGGACAATTTTGTCACGGATGGTCATGGTCGTACCTATGGTACAGCCCATACCCGCATGTACATCAGGCATGATGCGTATGGTACAGCCCCCGAACTCTTCCCAGTCACAGACAGCTTTTATTTGTTTGAGTGCGGCGGCTTCCAGCGCGTCTGTGTAGCAGATGGCGGTGTTGTGGGTTCCGCTAACTTGTATCATGCGCTTTCATAGCCTCCGTCAATTAGTTTTTTCATGGTCTCTTTTGTTTGCTCATTTACTTCTATTTCATGAATCCGTACAAGCTCTGCGTAAAGCTCCGGCGAAATGTCAGACAATGGTTTCCCCAACTCTTTTACCCAGCCCGACAAAGCGCGGCAAGCCATATTTCTGCCGCGAACCACAGGGGAATTCAGCCCCGTTTTGATTAGCTTGCTCCCCTGCATGGGATGCGCCGCAAGTGCCGGCAGAACGAAATCGAGACATTGATGCTCTTGATTGTATGCCTCCGCAAAGAGGTAATCCCCCATACCTTCCGCCATCTCATCTAAGGGTAAGGTGTTTTCGCAAAGACGAATGATCTCATCCGCCATGCCTGGATTTTTGAACAACTGCGGGATGTGCGCATAATATTGCAGGAGATCCTTCTTCACAACAGCAAAAAATTCCTGAGAAACGTCAATATCTAGGCGGGAAGCTACGTTGCAGGCACAGAAAAAGACAAAAGTATCCTCCTGGCGTTCTATTGCGGAAATGAGTTTCTCTTTCCAATCAGATGCGCCTATAATTGTCTCGCATTCCGCCGATATCTCGCTTTTGTGCGCCCCTTCCGCCCAATCACGTAAATTTACTATGCGCCATAGGTGTTCTACTCTAGAGACGTGCCCCTTGGCGTGGCGCAAATATAAGTCCAGCGCTTCTTCCGCATGTTCATATGCACTGATTCCGGGGGCAGGCCCTTCGTCGAGCATTGCGTCTATGAGTATGGAAACACCTGCAAACAAGGCATCATCAAGGGTCTCCTGCCTGAGTGCAGAAATCAGGTCGCCCTTCTCCGCACAGATTAAGCCCAGATAGGCATTCATTATGCCGTTGGAGCAACCGTCGCGTAAAATCCAGTCACGGATTGTTTCGTTTTCAGGTTCCAGCCGTTCTACCGCGTAAATCTTTCCCCAGCCGACTACATGTTGTGCGATCTGGAATATCAGTTGATTGCCATTCGTCCAGTTTGAAACAGCGGCAAGGGCATACAGGGTGAAGTCATCATAGCGTGCCAGTGTCGTGACTATCTCCGATAGTTTTTCCTCGTTACCCAAATCGAACAAACCAAGCAGACCTAGGCAGATCTTGATGAGTTCAATATTTCCGCTTGTTTTCACCAGGGTTCGGCTGGCTTCAAATACGCGGTTCGCATCCAGCCGCTTGTGCTTGGCGCGAAGATTTTCCAAAATCGGATCAATGATAGAAATCGCCCGAGTATCGGTCAAAATGCTTTCGATTTGGGTTATGTATTGCCCGTCACCGGTTTTGAAATGCTTTTCTAAAAGCTTTACAACTCTTTTTACCGCCTTCCGCTCCTCCTCCTTTCCCACGTGGAACATACCTATCCCATCCATTGCGCCGGGCAGAAAGCCGAGTTGGTTTGGGGCGGGTTTTTCTTCCAGAGAGAAGGTGTGGGGCAGTTTGCCATCCACCCCAATGTTTGATCGAATCAGTTCATATGCGCTGGGTTTATTCATTCCGCCACCTCTATGTGTGTATACAGCTTTATCTTTCTGATTTCATTGATTGCAACTTATTGTATCAACAAACTTGAGGGTTTTCAATGTTATGCATATTATTCTGATTGCTCCAAAGCCTATGCCAGAGGTGATTTTAATGGCAAACAAAAAGACGCGAAATGCCCAGAGGAAAAATAATGATCAAAGCCCTCCGGCGCGGCGGGAGGCGAAGTCTGAGCTAAACGACGACACCCGCGTGATTCATGGGGAAGAGCCGAATCGAGACGATGGGTAAGGAGCAGACGCTGGAAAAAGGGGAGCACTTCTAAATGCTCCCCTCGCCGCCTATCATAGTGCGCGATAAAAAACTTCTTGATAAATTTCTTCGTCAGGGCAACAGGTGGTGAGTGAAAATGTACCCACAAACACACGATCTTTCGATGTGTCACTCGGCACAAGCGATCCGTTTGTGTTGTACCGAACCATCTCAACGTCAACGGGAAAAAACCATATATCAAGATGCGACTGACAGCACCGAATTACATATGCGCCATTCGGAGTTCTGTGAATCGTCCACTCCCATGCAGGAAATTCTGACTCGGGGTCTTCTTCATAACATGGCATTAAGGGAAACACAGCATTGCCGGTTTCGGCGGAAATGATTCTCCCATTTGCGCCAATCTCTACAATACTATCTTCGCCATTACGCCATATTCCCGCGAATTGCTCTAGCACGCTTTCATTGATGATGGAATGGGCTTCATCGTCTGTTTCATCGGGATACTCCGGCGTTTTCGGCTCATCTGCACTTTCCTCTAGCGGCTCGTTCGGCGTTTCGATTGGAGGGCTTGGTTCTGTAATGGATGGCTCCAATTCCTCATCGGCACAAGCACCCAGCGTTCCGACCAGAAACAACAAGACTAGTAAGAATAGAAACAACTTTTTCATGTTTGATCCTCTTTTTTGCGTTTGATCGTATAGACGACACCCCTTGTTGCATTGTTCCATACAACATATAAAAGCGGGAGGTACTAAACCGTCCTTAGCGTAATACTTCCCGCATTGAAACCTGCATAAACCCGTCAGTTCTGTGCGCAATCATACGATTTATTTCTAAACGGCACGTGCTCCATCTCATACTCATAACTGGCGTGGTCACTCTTTTCGTCAAATAGCACATGATCCCCTTCTGTAAATCGAAACCGAGCCGGACAGGATAGCCGCTCGCGGATGACATGGCTCATCTCGCCGGCTCGCGGTGCCGCTAGGCTATGCCCCTTCCGTGTGTCGGTGGTGATGGAGAGTTTATACTTCCCTCGCTTTAGCACCATGATACCTGGCTCACAGCGGATGATCTTCCCGCCATTATAGGTCGCAAATCGGTACTCGCGGCCATTTTGCCACACCACGCAGATTAAGCCCCAGAATCGCAAGCCGTAAAAGGGGATTCTGGCCACCGCCGCCATAATGGAACAGTCCGCTTCAAAGTCGTTACACTGTACCCAAGTGTATCCCCGAGGGAAAGAGCGTCCGCTGTCTGACTCGATATAACCCTTCCCGCCTGTGAAGTCATAAGGGGAGCCGTCTAGGGTCAATGTGCCGTGGAGGGTATGGTTCATGCTGACAATCCCGTGGCGGCACTCCATGGGGAAGAAGCGAAATGGCCCCATGATGTCGCCCTGGATGGGCACTGGGTTTTGGTATTTGATTTCACCTATGAGTGTTAGCTCAGGACGGCGGATATCCACGCTTATGCCAGCGGGAGAGAAGGTATTGTCTCCCACATGCAATGTGTCGCCTTTTTGATATTCGTCTAAAGGATAGGTAATGTTATAGGCTTGTTTGTCGGTTATAACTTGTACAAAGGCGTGGTCTTTCCCTCGTCCGGGAATCAAGGCGATGGACTTTCCATTTGCCTGATGTTTGTAGTACCAGCCCTCAAAGCGTGCCCGCATCTTTGGAATCTCCCATGCCTCGAAATCCTGATTACTCACACCATAAAAATGTCTTTGTCATCCTATCATACCCAATTTTTGTATTTTGGAACATATTTTTTGCTGATTCAATATGCGCTTCCGGTTCCGTCAATGCGGGCGAAAAATGCGTCAGCCATAACTCTCCTACCGCGCCCTCTTTGGCAAGTGTTGCCGCTTCAGAAAAAAGCATGTGTTTGTACTCTTTTGCCTTCTCCAATTTTTCATCCTCTCCATATATGCCTTCGCAGATAAAGAGATCCGAACCATAAATAAACTCCGGTATCGCTTCAATGGGGCGCGTATCTGTGATATAGCTCACTTTCAAACCCTTGCGCTCCGGCCCCATTACCATGTCAGGCGAATATGTGCCAATTGTCTCTCCATTTTGCAACCTGGTCCAAAATTCCATTGGTATGCCCTGTTGTTTCGCTCTTTCGATATCAAATTTCCCCGGACGCTTCAGACTGATGCTATACCCCATACAGTCTTGCCCATGTTCCAGCGGCAAGACTGCAATATTCCATGCTCCAAATGAAAATGCTTGTTTTTCCAAAGGAAACTCTACGAAAGTAAGTGCATAAGGTAATTGTGGCGCAATCATGCACAAGCCCTGGACAACCGGCTGTAACCCTGTTGGACCAACTAGGGTCAAGGGTTCCGTTCGGCCTGCATTTCCAATTGTCAAAAGTAATCCCGGCAGACCTGCAATATGGTCTGCGTGATAATGCGTAAAGCAGATATAATCCAGATTCTTGACGCCCCAACCGAGCTCTGCCAATGTAACCTGTGTACCTTCTCCGCAGTCAATCAGTAGCATTCGCCCATTTAGCCGTGCCGCCATTGCTGTTAAAAAGCGATTGGGGAGCGGCCGCATCCCGCCTGTTCCAATTAATGAAATATCTAACATAGTATTTATACTCTGCTCTTTTCTTAAAAATATTACACCAGCCATATGGCTGATGCCCCCGCAAGTTTTTGATCTCTCTCTGTTAGAATAATTTTCAGCCTTTGACACATCTTATAGCTGAGGTGATAAAACATGGCAAAAAAATATCAAAATTTGGACTTGCTTATGGCGCAAGACGCCGAGGCCAAGCGCTACTATGACAATTTACCCGACTACGTCCGGGATCAAATCGCCACCCGCTCTGAAAGCGTCAACTCCTTGGACAGTCTCCAAGATTACGCAGAGAATCTGCTCCGAGGTGATAATTAATCGGATAGTACGCGATGCCCGGCATATTTGTTTGCTTGGGCATTCGCTTTGGTGGAAAAGTCGCAACCAAGCGTGAGTCAAAAACTCTTTACGGGGAACAATGAGGTGGCTTCTCTACCCATTGGCATACGGTTTTGCATAGCAAAGTCTAGTGTGTTATGTTAGCTCTATTGACTGATCGGGCGGGGTTTGTTGACCACCATTACAGAAATCCATCAAATAAATCGGACAAGCGAACACCTAGCGCTTTTGCGATCAATAAACAAGTACTTATACTTGGAACTGTTCCACCGCGCTCTATGCGTTCTATCGTGGCTATTCCAATACCCGACGCTTCGGCAAACTCGTTTTGAGTCATCCCTTCTGCTTGCCGTAGCACATAAAACTTTTTGGCAAACCATGATGCAAAATCCATGAATTAACTCCCATCAAAAATGATTGTTGAAATTTGCTATGTGAATTATTATACTATAGGACAAGATGGTAGTGCAAGCTACGTATCTATAATTTTATTCGCTTTGATAGCGAGAAAGGATTTTATCATGTTAAAAATCAATTTCCCAGCACACTCGTTTCGGAAACTTCCCAATCCTTACAAGGGCGCATCAGAAGATGCCCCACAAATGTTTTATGCACTTTGTGATGTGACCGAGCTTCCGGACAATTTCCCGATGGACACCAATCCCCGAGAACAGAAGCTGACCACCAGCGTTGCCAAGCAGATTCGGAACTCTTTAAGCGAGGAAGCTGAGCGAGATTTTTACTTGCTCAATCGTGGCATTTTACTTTCGGTGAAGGATGTCAAGTACACAAACGCAACGAGCGAGCTTTGTCTCACATTTGAGGATGGTTCCGTCCACGGCAACATAGATGGCGGACACACTTACAAAATCATCAAAGAGCTAAAAAATAAGACTACCCCCGGCATGCAATTTGTAAAACTCGAAATGCTGACAGGTGTCGAAGATGTCTTTTCAAAACTTGCGGCGGCAAGGAATACATCTGTTCAAGTAGACAGTAGCTCCATAGCGGAACTGGAAGACCGCTTTGAGCTTGTAAAAAGAGTTTTGCAGGATGAACCACTCATCATAGATCGCTTAAGTATCAAGCAAAATGAAGCTGGAGATGTGGATATAACTGAAATTCTTGCAATACTCAACCTCTTCAACCTATCAGAGTATCCCAACGATCAAGCAGAGGGCCTCCCCATCCAATCCTACTCTGGGAAGGCAAAGTGTACCGATCGCTACATCAACGTGCACAAAGACCTCCAAGAAAACATAGAAAACCCCTACGTGAAAATGAACCCTATCATGCTTGATTTTTTTAAGTTATATGAGAAATTGGAGACAAATATTGGCGATTACTACGCCACTGCCAATCAAGGTGGAAAATATGGAAGCACCAAAGGCGTTTCTGGGTCAGTAAACAGTGGGAGATATTTCTCGAAATTTTTCTTCCGGAACATGGACTACTCTACCCCAACCGGATTTATTTACCCTATCTTAGGCGCATTCCGGGCGCTTGTCACCTTAAAAGAAAACGGATACTATGGCTGGGCAATGGATCCTTTTGCCGTGATGGATCAACTTGGCCCAAAGCTTGTAAGTGCAACTATAGACAGAAGTCGTACCCTCGGCAACAACCCCCAGTCAGTGGGCAAAGATAGAGGCCACTGGCAGACTCTCCATATGATGATAAGAATGCATTTCTTGGAAAATCTTCCAACATAATATCCACGGCAACGAATGGCAACTTCTCTTTACACAAACGCTTAACAAAGAGCAGAGTACCGAAACGGTACTCTGCTCTTTGTGTTTTTACCCTCAGAACCACACCGTCACGGCGAATCCGCCACGGAAGTAAAAATGGTTCGTCTTTGGGTCGTTTGGTGGAGGTGGGGGGAGTTGAACCCCCGTCCGAGAGCGCTTTACAAGGAGCTTCTCCGGGCGCAGACGGTGATTTACATTCCCTTGCCCTAGCGCCGCTCCGTCAGGCTCTAGGGTTTAGTAGCTTCATGATTCATGGTGCGGGCAAAGCTTACCGCACACACGTGCCCCACTAAAGTGACACCCTAATTGCCGATCCGTGGGAAACCGGCTAGGATGAGTAGCGGCCTTAAGCGGCTACTAGTTGGTTATTATTGGTGTTCTTTAATTTATAAAGATGCCCATTTT
>Ga0131853_10003246_pt1 | contig 29184 bp, 20 predicted proteins | sample TergutLab28metaG_FD_92764 | JGI IMG/M metagenome (GOLD analysis project Ga0131853, IMG submission 92764) | Labiotermes labralis P1 segment gut microbial communities from Petit-Saut dam, French Guiana - Lab288 P1 (version 2) (version 2) | ecosystem: Host-associated > Arthropoda: Insects >... | reverse complement strand
TGCTCTGGTGTTTACCGCTGTTTCTATACTCAGTTTAACACATCTGTTTGCGGATTTCTCCGCTTTCATAAATTATTTGTGCCGCCAACGTAGGCGGCGGAATGGAGTCAAAAATGAAAAAAGAATTTCGTGGAGTATGGGTGTCTACAGTTTCAAACATAGACTTCCCAAGCAAGCCAGGCATTTCTGTTGCAGAAATGAAAGCAGAAACGGACAGCATTATTGCCAGAACTGTTGAAATTGGGCTTAACGCAATTATTTTGCAAGTGCGCCCAACCACAGACGCCATGTACAAGTCGGCCATATTTCCATGGTCGCGCTACTTAACTGGCGAGCAAGGCAAAGCACCAGAAGGCGATTTTGACCCACTGGCCTACTGGATAGAAAAATGCCACGCCGCAAACCTGGAAATACATGCATGGATTAACCCGTATCGTGTTGCACACATGTCACAACAAATGCAATCGTTGGACGAGCTTGCGCCAAACAACCCTGCCCGCCTTAACCCAGACTGGGTAGTTAAGTATGAAGGAAAAGACTACACCGGCGCATGGTATTTTGACCCTGGTATTCCCGAGGTTAGAAAGCTGATTGTAGATGGCGCGGCAGAAATTGTAAACAATTACGACTTGGACGGCTTCCACATAGACGACTACTTCTACCCTGGTATGGACTTTGACGATGAAAAAACATACCAAAAATACGGCAACGGCATGGAGAAAGCGGACTGGCGCCGTGAATGCGTGAGCGAACTTATTCGCGAATTCCACGAAGTTTCTAAAAAAGCGGGCAAGCACTTTGGCGTTTCCCCGTCTGGTATTTGGTTAAACAAATCTTCTGACCCGCGCGGCAGCGACACAAAAGGTGGCGAACATTACAAGTCCCTATACGCAGACACATACAAATGGATTAAAGAGGGCTGGATGGACTACATGGTGCCGCAAATTTACTGGCATATCGGCTTCGAAATTGCGGACTATAAAGTACTTGCGCCTTGGTGGGCAGATGTATGTAAAGATACTGGCGTAGATTTATACATTGGCATGGCCGCATACCGCGCTACCAACAAAGATAAGCCGGAATTTGACGGTGAAATGACACGCCAATTGCAGTTCAATAAGGACATGGGCGACCATGAAGGGCATGTGTATTTCACATACAAGAGTTTACTTGGGCATGTTGGCGACGAGATTAAGAAATGGAACGAGAAGAATCCGTTGAAATAAAAAAAGGGCGCAAGCCCTTTTTTGTTTTATTCAAATTTTATGTTGTACGTTTTTACTTTGCCATTGTAGTCGAACTTCACAACCACCATATCGTTTTGGTTGTCAATGGCTGTTTTAACTTTCTCGCACGAAGCAAGTGCTTTAACTTCGTTAGCTTTGGCAATTGTCATTTCATATATATCATAACCAATTATGCCGTTTGCGTTGGTAGAACGCACAGGGATTTGCGGAAGCTCAACTTTTACACCGTCAGCTTCAATCCAAATTTGGGGCGGGATCGGACATTCAATATCTGCGGCTTTACACGAAAAGCCAAGCCCATGCAAGTCAAACAGCTCGCCCTGGCCGCCCTCGGCAACAAGGTAAATGGCGTGTTTAAACGACAAATCTCCGATTTGTTCGGAAAAATCTAGTGAATATCTTTTAACGTCTGCACTCGCGCCCGCCTGGCTTACAATTTCACCAACCTTGGTGCCATAATGTGGTGCGTTTTTCCAAGGTGCGTCCAGCCAAACACTAATCTTAAACGCCTCTTGGGTTTTAGCAGATATAAACACATCGAATAAAGTATCCCATTCCAGGATAGCAAAGTCAAAATATTTATAACCCACGATATCTCCGTTTTGCAAGCCTGTAATTGGTGCATGGTTATTCCAAATGTCAAATGCGTCGGCTTGTACATTCAGGTTTGACAAGTAACAGGCAATACCCGCAGAATGATATTTGTACAGGTCTAGCCCAGATATATAAAAACCATCTGACGTAACTTCTGCACCTTTGTACTCGTAGCCACCTGCGGCAGTCGTCTGAAAATTATTAGGAGTAAAATAATTCCACGCGCGGATAGATACCTTACCGCCTTGGGCAACCGGGGTTTCGTCCCATTCCACGTTAATGGGAGCAACCATTGGCTGGCGCGCGTAACCAAAACTACGTGGCGCACGGTGGTAAAATGCATACCATTGTCCGTTAATTTCCTCTATGCTGCCGTGGGTATTATGTCCGGAATAGCTGGTTTGTAGTGCTGTACCATCTTTGTTTACAACCGGCGCACGCGAGTCTACAAGCACACCGCCACTTTTCCATGGACCAAACGGGGTATCGCCGTATGCGTAACGCAACGCGGAGTTTGTGCTGCTTAACCCATACTCTGGCCCAGAATAACCACTGTATACCCATACATACTTGTTGCCAATTTTGCGTATGGATGCTGCTTCAAAAAAGTTAAAGGCCTTTAAGTCCTCACCCGGGAATAGGCTTGGGTATGTTGTGCCTTCTGGATCGCGAATAACGCCGTAGCTAGAACTTGCAGGAATAAAGAATTTTTTGATTTCGGTACCCGGACGCACTGAATACATTGTGTTTTGGTCGAGTTCTGCCGCGTGAGAACGCTGGAAACCCCAGTATCCATACGCGCGGAAACCAATTTCGTAATCCGGATCGGCAGGGTCGGTAATATAGTCTACATAAATGGCAGGGTCAAAACCAAGTACACTGCCGGGCAGTACATTCCTACCGTCTTCGGTCATATTAATTGGAGTAAACGGCCCAATTGGGGTGGGTCCTTTGCAAACCATTGCCTCACGCCCAGGACCACGGCTGTGCGGATACAGGTAATATTCCTTTGTGCCGTCTTTGCGTTTAACCTCTACAAGGTCTGGCGCATACATAACATCCCACTGTCCATCAATTTCGTATGTGAAGATCGCGCCCTCGTCACGCCAATTGCGCAGGTCTTCTACCGGGGCAGACCAGGCACGGATATCCGGTCCACAATAACTGTCGAAACGCAAATCATGTGAGCCTATTATATAGGCACGGTATTTACCCGGGTTTTGCGGGTCTTCAAAAACGCGTGGTTCGCCATCCGGCAGATGCTCCCAAAGTGGGAGATACGGGTTTGCCATACAAATCCCCTCCAAAAATATAAAAAATTATCTATAATACGCCAACAGTGCATTAACCACTGCGCGTGCATATTCTTCTTGGCGTACTGGGTTTACCAGCCACGAAAAATCATGAATATTATTTGTAAAGCTGGCTTCCAGCAAAATCGCAGGTGACCACATCGGACGCACAACAAAGAAATTGGCCTGGTTCACATTAGGGTTTCGATTTGTACCCGGGTTTACATTGTGCATTATATCCAGAAATGTTTGCGCTGCAGGGCGACTATTTTCATTTCTAAACCATACAGTAAAACCACGGGTATTGGTTGCGTCATGTGTTTCCACCGTTGCGTTGGTATGAAGCGAAATAAACATATCGGGGTTGTGGTTGCGGCTGATGTTTACGCGTTGTTGCAATGTGAATGCCGTGTCGCGGTTACCACCAATGGTTATAACTTCCGCACCCAAATTACGCAATTGTGCAGCGATTAAATTCATTTGCGCGCGTACAATATCTGCTTCTGCCATAGCACCACCCATTGGCCCAACTGCGCCGGGGTCGTTACCACCATGCCCCGCGTCAAGCACAAACGTAAACCCTGCAAAAGGATAATTTCCTGTGGTTAGCGGGCGGCGCCGGCGCAAACGCAACTCTAACCTGCCGTTTGCAAAAGCGGTGTAAAAGCCCTCAAGGTTTTCGCCCTCGCGCAATGTCATAAAATATGCAGGCGTACCATTGTGTATGCCTATTGTAATTTCTGAAAATAAAGTTTCGTCAATATTGTTGCTAATTGGCGGCGCGGTGTTCTGCCTGCCAAGGGAAACGATTAATTGCTCGCCATCAAATTCTGTCAAAACCACCGGCGCAACGCTTGTGTTCCAACTGATAATATCCCAATAACGCCCTGGGGAATATGTCCCGTCAGAAAGCACAGTACCTGGCAATGCCGCATCGGTAAACGTACGAATATTTGCATTTTCTACCCAACCGCCAGATGCAAGGCGCGTCCAATTACCGGAAATTGCAGCAACTCTATCTACCTGGCCGGGTGATAGCATTAAGCTAGATCCGCCTGTCGCAGTTGCCCCCGGGAAGACCCAGGTCGCAGCACCCGTTACTTCTGCAAAAAACGGTGCGTCCAAACCTATTTGACGTATTTGTCCATTAGCAGTTACTGTGCGGGTTTGCCCTTCCCATGTCATGGTGTAAACCGGGCGACCAATATCTATAATTGCATTGTTTGCACCGGGAGATTCCAGTATAAAAGTACCTGTAAATTGTGCCGCAACGATATTATTAGCCGTGGCGCGCAAATTTGCATTCGTTTGAGTTAGGCTAATTGTTTGTCCACCAATTTGTGCGGTAACAGTTGCACCTGCAGGGGCAGTAGCACGCAACGTCAAAGTTGTGCCTACACGCGCCCATTCATCTGCCACGGGGAATACGTTTGTTATGCCAACTGCCATTGTTGCAGGCGGCTGTGGCGTGGGCGGCGCATTGTTTGTTATGGTACGAGTTACATTCGGCTGCCCGTCTTGGGTAAATGTAAATACATTTTGCCCGCGCTCAAGCGGCATAAACACGCTGAAGAAACCCTCCTGTGTGCGGTTGGTTATAAGCTGACCATTTACATATACAGGAGTATCCGGCACGGCAGAACCATAAAACCAAAAGCCTGCCGCATCTGTCATGGTGCGGTTTGCACCGGATGGTTGCGCCACTATTAACCTGTCCATTCTAATTGTAGGCGGCGCAGGCCGCGGTACAGTTGGCAATGGGATAATTGGCCATTCCCAAACGGGAGGAAGTGTTGGTTGTGCCATTGTAGGGCGTGTTGGTACCTGCCCCGGCAAATGCATTGCATAAAAGTTGCCTATCGCATCACCGATGTCGCTACGCATAAAACGCTCGCGGAAAAAAATGCTGCCCTGTGCCACAGGCGAACGCGCAATACGTTCCAACTGGCGGATAATTTGCCCCTCCCAGCCATCACGCCCTTGCACTTCGCGGTACGGCGCAAGCCCTATATACAGACGCACATCTGTGTCTGCCACAAGGTCCTCCCACCAGGTGAGTACAAGCTCGAAACAGGCAGCCGGATTGCCCTCGAACCAGTAAATTTGCGGCACAATATAGTCTACCCAGCCCTCTAGCACCCAACGGCGCGAGTCTACATACTGGGAATGAAACGATTCAAAACCACGCGTTTGGCTGCCACGCGGGTCTGTTTGCGCATTTTGCCATATAGCAAATGGACTAACGCCAAAAGTTGCATCTGCTTCGTGGGCAACGCGCTGCAAATCACGAATAAGCGCATTCACATTTTCGCGCCGCCAGTCATGTATATTCATGCCGTTACCGTACCTGGCAAACGACGTTTGGTCTGGGAAGTTGCGACTGGGGTAGAAATGGTCGTCCAAATGTATGCCAGCAAGATTATAATTACGTAAAAGTTCTGCTGCGCCGTCTACTATTACCTGGCGTGCGGCCGGATTGCCCGGGTCAAAAATCAGCCCTGTACCGTAGGTGACAACAAGGCTAGGATCCAGCCTTGCAGGGTGATTTGCCGCAAGCTGTGCAGGATTGGTTATACGCTGATTTGGAAACGTGACACGGAACGGGTTTAACCATGCGTGTACCTCTATACCCAGCGCGTTAGCTTGCTGTACCCAGTATTCCAGCGGGTCAAAACCACCGGCCGGTGCAACGCCCTGCGTACCAGTTATAAGATGCGACCAAGGGAAAATTTCTGACCTGTAAAGCGCATCACCAACCGGACGTACTTGCACAAACACGGCATTTATGCCTTGGTTTGCCGCACGATATAAAATATCATCAATTTCTGCCCTAATTTGCGCCGGGGTTAACCCCTGCCGCGACGGCCAGTCTAAATTGTAGGCAGATGTTACCCATAGCCCCCGCATCTGTGTAGATTGTTCAATGTACGGTAATTGCGCGCCTGGTGTGTCTGCCCTTACACTCATAGTTATTTGCGGTATCAACATAGCACACACAAGCAGCGCGGCAAGAATATTTTTGTAAATTTTCATATAAAAAACCACCTTAGACATTTTCTAAAAATTTTGTCACTGGTGGTATTATATCACTATTGGCAAAAATTACAGCAAGTAAAAATATGGTAGGAGTTTTTTTATTTACAACGCAACAACTACCCCACCCCTATTCGCATAAGTAGTTGTTACACCTTTGCTTTCGTGTATAACAATATCCTTTGCTTTTAGGTGTTTCATAAACTCGTTTTTAAGTTCCACTGCTTTTTCGTATGCTTTAACATGAGTGATGTTAATTACGCGGCTTTCGATATCGGGGGTATTGTTTTTGATTATGTCCACAAGCTTATGAAGTGCCTTGCCGTAACCGCGTGCTTTGTCCAGCATTTTTATTTCCCCATTTTCCGAACCACATACGGGCTTTATGTTCAAGAATGACGCCACTTTAGCAATATATGGGTTTACGCGCCCGGTCTTAACCAAGTTGTCAAATTTATCTAATATAAAATAAGTATTCATGCCTTTTACAAATTGATTTACCTGCTCTACAACTTCGTTTGCGCCAAAATCTTTTTTTAGCAAATCAGCAATTTTCATGGCGATAACACTTTCGCCAACAGACGCCGCCAAACTATCAAATACATGGATAAATTTTTTACCGTATTCCTCGAAATACATATCTTTTGCCGTTATGGCACTTTGATATGTAGCACTTAGCTTACTAGACAATGTTACAACAAAAACGTTGTCGCCTTTTTTAAATTGCTCGAAAAAAAGCCCTGGCGACGGCGCAGACGTTTTTACAGCCACTGTGCTAGATTCCATGTGGGACATATATTCGTCCTGGTTAAAATTTTCGTTGTCCAGATACACCTTATCCTCTATTTGCAAATTAAGTGGTACATGCGTTAGAGTGCAAATGCTGTCACTAATCAATGCTTCGTTAATATCACAACCACTGTCTACAACAATGTGATTTATCATTACGTTCCTCCTAAAATTTTATCATTTGGTAAAGTATAACACCCTATTAAGCCAACGTCTACATTTTGTTAATTGTTACAGTTGCACTCCTATCTTAAACACATGATAGCAGTCTTATTATGTATATTAAAGGCATTGGGAATGTTATTCGTTTTGTGCAATTTTCATAATTAAATTTGTAAAATTGAGAAAACTGATTTCTATATCGTACAAATATGGACACTTGCACCATTTCATAAGTTATGGTATATTATTGCGTACATGGGGTATTAGCGCAGCGGGAGCGCACTTGACTGGCAGTCAAGGGGTCACGAGTTCAAATCTCGTATGCTCCATAAATATCAAACCTTGTAGCGTATCAGCTACAAGGTTATTTTTTTGCAAATCCCAATTATTTTTGCAAACACGATGTGAATATTTATTCAAAAAAATGATAATAAATTCATCTCTTTTGGTAATTTACAACAATGATTTTTGCAAAATTTTGATAGCTTATCTCTTTTTTGCGATTTTTTTATTATGGTATTGTGTTGATAAACATTATGATATATACTCGCAGGAATAAAAAATATGACTTTTTGAATAACTACATAACTATGACTTTTCCGCTCTGCGTTTATCGCATGGGATAAAATAAACACCATTTTATTTAGAAAGGAGCGTACTGGAACCTTACAGGTTTTATTTCTATACCTGTGCATTTTCTTTGAGCCGGGAACAGTATGCACAATAATAATTTCTAAAACAGAGAGGTGAGAGGGTTTTATGAAATGTAAAACTAATCAAAAGGTTAAGAAGTTTGTTGCTGTGATGATGGCCTTGACTATGGCCATAACTGCTTTTTCGGTGCCTGTACTTGCTGTGCCGCTTGATGACTACGCACAAGCAGAAGTACAATTGTCTCGCGCTGCAGAGCCCTTGCAGGTACCTATGGAGTACACATTAGGTGCCGAGGTTTTGGATTTTCTTCTTCATACATTGGAGCAAACACCTGCAGGTGTGATAGGTTTTGAAGGCCCTTATGAACTGCCTGACAATCCTAACGAGATGGTAGACATTGTCGTTCAATTTAGAACGCCGCCTGCGGTTGCGCTGCGTCTTGCACAAGAAGTTGAGAACCCGCGTGCACGTGGGTTAGGACGCGCTATGGATACAGCCTTTGTGCCGGCTGCATTGGAAGCGCATTCTAGCTTTTTGAACGAACTTAACACTATCCCTGTACCATTTAGTGCAGATGGCAACATTGAAATTGTGAGTGAACACCACATGCTATTTAATGGTGTGTTTATGCGCGTCCCTGTTGGCATGATAGAAAGCATTGCACTTTTGCCAGAGGTTTTTGCTGTTACACCTGCCATGGTTCCTCACACTTTGCAAGATTTAGAGGCTATGGCTAATGGCACCTTTGGTGCTGAGCCGACGACAGGTACCATATATAATCATGCGACGCTTAACAGCATGATTGTTGACGGCGTTTTGGTAGTGCCATCTGATTTCCAATGCTACGAATACCAATGGCATCCTGAATTTAATCAAGGTGCTAGGGATCTATTTGAATTAGATCACATTAATAACACGATGGGCATTACAGGTGCAGGCATTAGAGTTGGTATCATCGACACCGGTATTGACTATCGTCATCCTGCTTACTGGCACATGCTTATCCCAGTAGCAGATGGCGCGGGTTTTGTCCGTGACGAGAGCGGCCAATACTGGTCTTTGCCGGGCGGTAACTTTTTAACATCCCCTGTCGGTGGACGTGCTGTGGGTCGCAACGCTAGCCCAATGGAAATGATCCATGGCCCTACCCACTCGACCCATGGAACCCACGTTGCAGGTATTGCCTTGGGTACAGCCCCTGGTATTCAGCTTTATGCATTTAGGATACTTTCGGCAGAACCCGGCGGCGGTGGGTTGCCACAAGCTCCGATGCTCGCAATCGAATATGCTTACTATCTTGGCCTTGACGTAGTCAACAACTCTTGGGGTTATGTAGGCAACTCTAACCATCCTTGGTATGCCTTCACCTTTGCGACCAACGTTGCCGCGCTTGCAGGGCAAATTTCAACCAACGCCACAGGCAATGACGGTTTAGGTGGCTTTGGCGTCAACAATGTGCCTGGCAACGGCGGCTGGTTCTCTCTTGGCGGTGGTGCCTCATCAGCCTCCTTGGGTATTAGCGTTGCTTCCGGCCAAGGTGGTAACAGACATTCACTTGGCCTGCAAGATTCATTCGTTAATGGCATCCCTGCTCCGACGCTTGCCTTATCGGGTATCCCAACTTGGTTTGATCCATTTGGTGATTTACCGCAAGGCAATTTGGACTACACTTGGTTTGGCCGTCTTGAAGTACCGACACGTGCCGAACTTGATAACTCTGCATTTGCGGATGCGTTTGTACAGAGTATTAGAGATGATTTCCTTGATGGTGGAGACCTGTACGGCCAAGTTGCGGTATTTGCCCGTGGCGGCGGTCCATTCCTCTCTTATCACTATTTAGCTTATCGTCTTGGTGCTGTAGCTACAATTATTACAAATAACGAAGAAGGACCGATACTAAATACAACGCACAACACGCCAAACCCAACCGACCCACCGCTTGTAATGCCAAATTTCTCTATGGGATTAACCGAAGCAAATATGCATTTTGGCGAACCACTTCCTGTTCCTAATCCACCATTAAGGGGAACTTTAGATTTGGGAAATATATTCCATATACCTTCACCTAATTTAAAAACCCCGTCATCAAGCGTGGGCCCATTGGGTCCTGTAAGTGCCGGTGATTCCAGTCAAGCTATCATGCATATATTTCCAAGCATTACAGCACCAGGCGCAAATATAGTTTCTACTTTTACTATTTCGCATCCTAACTCAATACTCGGCCGCCCATATCATGCACAGGGTGGTACATCTATGGCAGGCCCTGCCGTTGCAGGCGCAATTGCACTAATGCTTGAGCATTTTGACGGTCCTTTAGCCGAATCAACACGCCCGGGAACACGCGCAGTTGAAATGAGAGCTAGATTAATGCAATCTGCAACGCCTCTTGACGGTTATGGTGGGCAATACAGCGTTAACCAAGTTGGCGCAGGTCTCATGAACCCACTTGGGGCACTTCAAACCACTGCTTTTGCTACAACCGTGCATCCAGTTCCTTTTGGGCATGGTGTCACAATGGATGACATCACATATCAAGTGGTTGGAAACCACCTGAGAGTATTTGCAGACCATACGATGTCCTCCTTGTCTTTTGGACGTGTACAAACAGCAGAAGATGAACCTGTTGAAACACCTACTTTACCTGTAACAATTCACGGAGATGGCACATGGACATTTGACAGGCTTGAATGGCACATGCCGACACAAGAACTGCGCAACCCTGCTACCGGCGACTGGACTGGCAACTGGGGACCTCGCTTGCAGCATACTGTAACCGGTGTAGATTATAGTATTGTAACTACCGGCCATAACACCTTCAATGTATATCTTACCCATGATGGCTTGCTGGACAACAGAGGTTTTGCACAGGGGCATATTTTTTTCACCAATAACGCCGGCGACGAACTCTTTATGATTTTTGGCGCGTACTTTGATGTTGAACTTCCACCACCGCCGCCGGCAGAACTTTCGGTGAGAAATTACACCGGTATATGGCGTCCTGTAATTTCTGGGTTTGTATCTCCTAATCACGCCGGTTATGACGACCCAAGAGAATTCCCTGCCGGTTGGTTATCAAACCCAGGGCTTCATATAATGACTGCACAGTCTAATTATTCGCCGGTTACTTTTGGTTTTGACGACGACTCCGGCACGCCAAGAAATGTGCGTTTCTATATCGGTCCTTATGGTGCGTCTTTGGGAGATGCCGAAAAGTTGTTCCACACACAATTTGCGAATGTTACACCAGGCACAAACTTCTTTTCTGGCAATTTACTGCGCCCAATGGTTGGCGGTAGTCTTTTTGGCATAACCGGTCAACCATCATGGCAAGCAGGCGACGGTCATCTTTTATCGCCGGGGCTTCATACTTTGACAATGTTTATCGCAAACCCGGGTGGTGAAGATTTAGTCGCGCCGTTCCACTTTGTAGTAACCAACGACAGGCCAACGATCACATTCGATCAAGACGTATTTTTATACAGGGAAGGCGACACATCTGTCACAATTACAGGCAGAGTAAATAGTTTGGGACATGACCTGGCTATAGAAAATGACCTTGTGGGCATGACTGCTTGGGCAGGTACAACGTATCTTCTACCTGGCAACACAGGATTGTTCGATTACAGCCGTACTACAGTCTGGCTTCCAGCAGCACCTTTCACAGAATTCCCTGTTAACCCAGACGGTACGTTTAGCTTTAATATGCCCGCGACAGGAAACTTAACCCCTACTACACTTAACCTGCGCGCGACAGATGGCGAAGGCATTGGCATTGTTCCAAATATTTTAGGCCAATGGAACTCGATTACTTTTGCGGCCGCCAATCAGTCTGCACTTGCATCTTTCACTTTTGTGATGTGTGACTGCGACCCTTGCCCAGATTGCGGCGAGTGTATGATATGCGGCGAGTGTCAAGCATTCGGCCTCAATATCTTTAACAATGGCGAAGGCGGCACGCCATCCACACCAAATGCATCGTTGGCAGCGGGCGGCACAATCCGCATGTGGACACAGCGTGGCGGTGTAAATGCGCCTGTAAATCTTGCAGCAAGGGATACAATGGTCGCAATTGACCAAAACGGCCAATGTGCTTTGGAATTTGTAAGCATATCCCCAATGTGGGTAGCCGGCCAAGGTTGGGCGAATGTCTTCAACCAAATAAACGTGAATAAAAATGCGCCATGGCAACGGATATACTTCTCTATAACAGTATGTGGGCAAACAGTGGATGTCGTGCTGGTAAATGCCTTATATGAACCAACTATCCCAGTCTTTGGCTTAAACATGTTTAACAACGGCGAAGGCGGCAGCCCGTCCACACCAAATGCCTCACTTGCGGCAGCAGGCACCATTCGCATATGGACACAGCTTGACGGAGCAGGTGCGCCGGTATACCTTGCGGCAACAAGTACTATGGTGGCAATTGACCAAGATGGCCAATGTGCGTTGGCATTTGTAAGTGCATCCCCTATGTGGGTAGCCGGTCAAGGTTGGGCAGATGTCTTTAACCAAATTAATGTGAACAAAAACGCACCATGGCAGTATATCAACTTCGAAATTACTGCATACGGTCAAACCATTGAGTTACTGCTTGTAAACAGCAGGTTCTTTGGCCTCAATATTTTTAACAACGGGCCTGTAGAGCTTGGTGCAACACCATCACATCCAAACGAGTCACTCGCGGCCGCAGGTATAATCCGTATGTGGACACAACTCAGTGGCCAAAGCACACGCGTACCATATGCACAACTTACGGTTGCAGCAGAACTTCCTGATGGAAGCTGCGCAATGGCGTATATCACTGTTCACCGCAGCCAAGACTACGTACAATCGATAGATGCAAACAAAAATGCCCTATGGGAGCGCATTTATCTGACTGTAACCCTATTTGGTCAAACAATTGATGTCGTATTGGTTAATGACAGCGCGCCTGCATTTAGCTTGGACATCTTCAACAATGGGCCGGTAGAACTTGGTGCAACACCATCTCGTCCAAACCCATCGCTTGCTGCAAATGGAACAATCCGTATGTGGACACGTCTTGACAACGCAAATGCCCGCGTACCGTATGCGCAACTCACCGTAGCCGCAGCACTTTCGGACGGCACTTGTGCAATGCAGTTTATTACAATTAACCGCCCTTGGAACGACCAAGATAATGTCCAAACGATAGATACAAACAAAAACCTTCCATGGGAACGTATTTATCTGACCGTATCATGGCGTGGGCAAACGGTTGATGTCGTACTTGTTAACAGCCTGTACGAACCTGCCGAGTTAGGGTATCAGGAGTATTCAGAATGTTCGGAATATGTAGAGTGTTCGGAGTACCCAGAGTATTTGGAATATCTGGAGTATCCGGAATATTAAGTACAAATCAAAAAAACCTCGTAGCAATTTAGGCTACGAGGTTTTTTATTGAATTTAATACACTGTTACCCTATCGCCACGGCAACGTCCCCCACAGCGGAAGCCCTGGGAACTGTTCCCTTGTACGGTATCTGGTAATTGGATATTCTAGCTGCATTTCGTCCAGCGGGATTGGCGCACCAGAAAGCATGTGCGTTACATCCAAGTGGACTTGGCGCATACGCGCAATATCTTGGTCGCGTAGGTCTGCACGGTCGCCTTCCGCTACACGAAGAAGGGTTTCCGTCACAGGCAAAACGGTAAAGTCTTGCCGTGGCGTACGCGTTGGGTCATATGCCCGTACCCAAATTGGCACATAAGATGCACCTACAATATACGCAACACCGTTTTCGTCTCGTGCAACATCGATATAAAACACAGCACTGGCCTCGCGCGGTTGCGTACGTTGCGCAGATACAAAATTAGCCATAGAATACGCCATAAATGTGCGGCGTACAGTGCCGCACGGGTCGGTGATATACACAAACTCGGCAGGTAGCAGAGTGTGGGGGTGATGGTTCATAACAATATCGGCACCAGCTTCCAAGAAAAAGTGCATAGTACGCATCCAGTTGACCCAGCGGGTGTCTGTACGGTCGAAAAAATCCCACTGGTGTCCACCACCTGCGCGGTTCATTGTGCCGTAGTATTCGATACCGATATGCGGCAGTACAATTACAAAGTCTGGGTTAAGGGCGCGTGCACGGTCTACCGCACCTTGTATCATCTCGTAATCTATTTGTGATTGCTCCACAAGGTCGTGATACACAATTTTCATCATATAATTGTAGAAGCCAAGGTCTATGGCGTTGGTATGCATCGTAACGCTAAGCAATGCGAATGTAAAACCGTTAACCTCCACAATTGTAGGGATATAACGGCATTCTGGCGTTAAAAACGTACCTGTAAAACCTAAGCCAACATCGTTTAGTATTTCAATTGTAGAACGCACCCCGGCAACCCCAGCGTCAAAACTGTGATTGTTACCTGTAGTTACATAATCAAAACCGGCATAAAGAATGGCCTCTGCCAATGCCCGCGGCGAACGAAAAAGCGGCCAGCCCGCAAAGCGCGACTGCTCTGGGTGAACCAACGTGGTCTCTAAGTTGCCAATTGCAAAATCTGCCGAGCGAATGTATGGGGCTATGTAGCGAAATGCGTAATGGAAACAATATTCGCCCGGGGCTATGCGTGCAGCATTAAGCTGCTCTACATGCGCCATAATATCACCGACAAAGGCCAGACGTGCTGTTTGAGGTTCCGGTTCTGGCTCGGGTTCTGGTTCAGACTCTATATCTAAAGATGGCGGGTTATCGCTAGGTGTTGCAGGCGTGTAATCGTCCTGTCCGTTATAATATGCGTTTGTATAAGGCGACAACTCGGCAAATACAAGTTCTTCTTCAGGTTCACTGTCTAACCCTACAAACCAGAAAACGCCAAAAGCAACTGCTGCCACGATGGCAACGGTTGCCAAACACGAAATTACAAATTTTGCACCTGATGAGTTTTTTCTTGAATGTGCCCTATTCTGCCGCATAATAATCGCTCCTATTTTATCCGGTTTAATTCACTATTTGAATTTCGATATCCTGCCCAATTTTCGCGCCAAGTATTTCAGCTATAAAACGTAGCGGCACAAAAGTGCGGCTATCTACGATTACAGGTGTTCCTATATCGTCTGGCAGTGGTTCGCCAACCGGTAGATATATTATGCCGTTGTCTGTAAAGATTACAACCGTGCGTGTTTCCGGTATCCAATTTACGTCAAGACCAAGTGCGTAGGCAACGGTACGTATTGGCACCATTACTCTGTTGTACACTGTGTCCATAAACGGTGCCGCCACGCTGGCATTTAAGATACCATTGTAAGTATAGAACATACTACCTACTGTAAATTCAAGAATGCCCAGTTGTTGTACAACATTAGTCTCAACAGTAGCAATTGTTGTAGATAAACGTTCTAAGCGGCCATAGTTATCTAAGTGCCAAGCCCTAACAAGCGGGTTATCGTCAGATATCACAGCTATAGACAATTTGCCGCCAAAATCACGCACAGCCTGTGTGCCTGCATAAACGGCAATTATAAATACCAAATCGTTTTCGCCAATCTGATTTAGCTGATACGTTGTCATGTCATTAGGTTCGACCATTGCCAAAGATACATAAATGAATTGATTCCCAGCCACGATATCATTTACAGTGTTTAGTGCGCTACTGTCGAAAGTAATTGTGCCTAATGGTAGCTTAAACTCGACCTCCAATTTACCCGGTGCGGTCGCAAAACGGTTCCAAGCCTGGCGTGACACTGCAATTGTATTTACATCTTCAACAGCAGAGAGATCAAATACTATCGTGCAGCCTTCCATATTATTAATTATGCGGCTTACAGCGTTGTTTGATAAGATTAGCACCGCTTGGTTATCTTCTACATTTATAGTTGCACGCTCTTGACCATCATTTACCGGGATTGCTATAACTAGTGGTTGGGTGACCAGCGGTGCATAGGGTGCATAAGATTCATAAGACTCGTACGCTGGATCATCTGGTACATGGTTAGCGGGTTCTACTTTAAAATTAACCGCCGGGCTTAGTAAAGAATTCGCAAATAGCCCTTCGCCAATAGCCATTACTTGAACATTATACAAACCGACAGCAAGGTTTAGTTCTGCAAGGTCAAATGTTAGGGCAGCGACAGATTGCCTGTAAACCCCATTTATATAAATGCGATATCCAACTGCATTCTCGACAGCTTCCCAACTTAACCAAACGCCTATTATCGTTGGTTGTCCTGGCGCAAGCAACGGCACAGGCTCAATGCGCTCGAACACAGCCCTAAAAATTTGACCCTCTGCAGGCGCGTCTGCAACTTGGGTGTTCGTAAACGTGCTTCCATCATATTCCCAGTATAAAAACGCATAACCAATGGCAGCAGTTGTTATCGGCACGTTAGTTGTGCCTATTGGCAGCCCAGCCTGCGGGGCGCTATAGATAAGTGCTGGCGAATCTTGATGTAAAGTATGCGGGGCTGGAACTACAAAAGTTATTGTTAGCGCTGGACGCGCTGCAAAAGTAAACACATGGTTGCTTTCCGTTGCCATATGTTGTTCAGAAATTGCAACCAAGCTGCCTGGTACTGGCAATGCAGGATACCAGCTACCGCCAATTGCGGCATAACCTACGTCTGGAGTTAAAGTAACTGCACTCCAGCTTGCAGGGAAGCTTGTACCCTGGCGGAATGTGTTTGGATAAAGTGTAGCTGTGCCATTTATGCCGTTTACATTGACAGTATGATTTGGGCTTTGCACAAACACGGGACGCAACGTAATTACATAGCGTGTTTGACTATTGTTTAACACAACATTGGCATCTATCACGCCGTTGGTTAAGATATTTGGCGCGTTGCCCTCTTGCTCCCAGTGTGAAAACCGATACCCTGTAGCCGGGTTTGTTGCAGGCGCAAATACTGTGCTTACGTTCGCACCGTTATTGATATTAAAATAGGGCGTATCTGCTAATGCACCCATGGAAGCATCTACCGGCTGCGCAAATTCAACGCGGTGTACCGGCGAAAATACCGGGCTAATTGTTATTATTACTGGCGTAGCAGAAGTTATCACTATATTGCTGAGACCACCTAGAACAGCGGGGTGGTTACTTGCTAAATTGGGAATACCGCCACCAGGAGGTATATCTTGCGCCCAACCTACATGTACATAATAAGGGAGCCTAGACGGAAGCGTTGGCACAACTACCATGCCCGCACCAAACGCTCCATTGGAGATGGAATGAAACTCCGAAATAAAAGTGTTATTATGGTCTACAAAACGAATAGTATGAATCGGGTTTCGTGGAGTTGGCACATCTACTCCCTGCTGCACCGCAAGCAAAGCAATCGGTGCTGCTACAATCATGGATAGCACAATTACTAATATCGCCGAAGCCTTAAACATTTTCCTTCTCATATATAAAACTCCTTAAACGCTCTGTATGCCATATATACATCAATTTTGCTAACAACCTCGTAAGGTGCGTGCATGCTAAGCACAGGCACGCCAATGTCTACAATATCCATATCATACTGCGCTAGGAATTTTGCAACCGTACCGCCGCCGCCTTGGTCCACTTTGCCAAGCTCGCCCACTTGCCACTTGATTTCTGCGTTATCCAGCATCTGGCGCACAAATGACATATACGCAGCAGAAGCATCTACTGTGCCGCCTTTACCACCAGAACCTACATATTTAGCAACACCAACGCCGTGATGAACATGGCAGGTATTGCGCTTTTCAAATACGTCTGGGAACGCAGGATCGTATGCAGCGTTTACGTCGGCAGAAAGTGCCTTGGTAGCCGCAAATACACGGCGTGCTTTTGCTCCAGCAGAATCTGCAAGCTCTTCTATAAAATATGCGAAAAAATTGGATGCAAGCCCTGTGTTGCCGTCGCTGCCTACTTCTTCTTTATCTGCAAGAATGGTAACTGTTGTATATTCTGGTACAGTTGTTTCAAAATCTGCCATAATAGACGTGTAGGCACACACGCGGTCGTCATGCCCATAAGATGCGACCAACGCACGGTCAAACCCAATGTCACGTGCCTTATATGCCGGCACAGCCTTGATATCAGCCGTGTGGAAGTCTGCCTCGGTAATACCGTATTTTTGGTTCAAAAGCTTTAGTACGGTAAGCTTTGCCTTTTCTTCGTCATCTCCGTCTGCATCTGGCAGACTACCTGCGATAAGGTTCATACTTTCGCCGCAAAATGCTTCTGATAAAGTTTTTTGCCCCTGTGTTTTGCCAAGGTGCGGCAAGAGATCGGTAATACAAAACAAGGGGTCGTTTTCGTCCTCGCCAATATTAATACGCACCATTTCGCCATTCGCTTTAAACACCACACCATGCAATGCAAGGGGTATAGTTGGCCATTGGTACTTACGTACACCACCGTAATAGTGGGTTTTTAGATATGCAATTTCAGATTCTTCGTACAGCGGGTTTGGCTTTAGATCCAGCCTTGGCGAATCTATATGCGATGCAATCACACGCAAACCATCAGAAAACGGGCGTGTGCCAATGGTCGACAAAATAATTGCCGCACCACGATTACGAACATACACTTTTGCCCCTGGCGCATATATTTGCCCTGGAACAAACTCGATGTAACCGCGTGATTCCGCCATTTCTATAACGGTTTCTACACAACAGCCTTCCGTTTTAGAGTTGTTCAAGAATGTTTTGTACCCTTCGTTAAATGCAAAAATTGTATCCATTTCGCTTTTGGATAGCGCGCTTGCAGCATGTTTACTTGTAAACATTAATTCTTTGCTCATGTTGGGTTGCCCTCCAGAATATTTTTTAGGAACATTGCCCTATGTTGTAAACATGTCCCATGTTTTATTATCGCATGTCTATGCACCGCTGTACCATACCCTTTATGAACATCAAATCCATACACTGCGTGCTTTTGGTGTAGTTCCCTCATTATATTATCGCGCTCTTGTTTTGCCAAAATACTAGCGGCTGCTATTACATGACTCACACTATCGCCCTGCTTTATACAAACTGCGGGGCATGGCAAGCATTGCGGTAATTTGTTGCCATCTATAAGCGCGAACTTTGGTACAACAGAAAGCCCTTGCACCGCCTGACGCATTGCTAAAAGCGACGCTTGTAAAATATTAATTTTTTCAATTATGTCAACGCCTACAATGCCGAAGGCATACGCTAAAGCTTCGTTTCTTATACATACTGCAAGTTCTGCCCTGCGTTTTGGTGAAAGTTTTTTAGAGTCGTTTACACCTTCAATCACAAGCCCAGGCGGAAAAACCACTGCGCATGCGACAACGGGGCCGGCTAATGCGCCACGCCCTGCTTCGTCTACGCCCACAATTGGGAAAATGCCCTGCGCAGCATAGGAATCTTCATAGGTGGTAGGGGCTGTCGGTATCAGTTTCTTCATTAAATATCCCCTTTGTAAAATAGGCAACTAACCCCACGCCGATAAGCGCAGCGAAGGCAAGCTTTAGCCATGGGTTTATAGGCAACGGCGTAAAATATCCTTCAATTATACCTGCAACAATAAGCAGTGCCACAATGCCAGGAATAAGCCGGGCAGTTTTTTTGAATTGCATAATTAGCGAATGTCTACGGGTATAGTCACCAGGCATTAAAATCCCTTTGCCTATCATAAGACCGCAACCACCACATATAAAAATTGCCATAAGTTCTATCACACCATGCGGCAACACCAGTGCATATGCAACCAGCATATTTGCCCCTGCTTGATAAAAAAATCCAAACAGCGCACCCACTATAATGCCATTATAAATAAGAATAAACACCGTACCTAACCCTAGCAGCAACCCACCTGCTATGGCATTAAACGAAACGGCTATGTTATTGGTAGTAATTTGCGCAGCGAATAATGTGTAATGTACATCTATGCCGCCATCGCCCCAATCGGGAACTTCGCCCTCGTCCCAGCCAGCCCCCAGGCTTGCGGGCATAATATCTTGTAAACGCCCTGGATTAGCATGCACATAAAAACCTGCAAAAAACATTCCCAATGCGAATAATGCCGCCGCAAATGCCCAATATCGCCAGGTATCGCGCACCGCCTTTGGGAATGTATCTAAAAAATAGCCCTTAACATCTGCAAATGCCCGCTTTTCCCGCACATAAATATAATTGTGTGAAACGCCCAGCACATTGTTTAAATGAGGCAATACATAGCTTGTTGGGAAATGCGTTTTTACATATGCCAATTGATGGCTTACAAGCCTAAAAAGCCGTGCAAACTCTCTAACCTCCCCTGGCGCAAGCTTTCTAACGCCAACTTTTGCAATATGGTGGTTAAAGGTTTCCAGGGCTTTCCACGATTCTTCGTTTTTTAATATGAAATGGGCTTCGGTCATGTTTGCCTCCATCACATTTTCCTAGGATCATGTCATTATAGCTATTTGTGTGCTACAATGCAATTCTAAGGGGTGATACCATGATACACATGGCAATTTGCGACGACGAAAAAGTTGAAACCGACTACTTAACCAACTTGGCATACACATGGGCGGCGACAAGCGATTTTGATATTTATGTCACAACTTTTGACAGTGCTGAAAGCTTCCTATTTGCATACGAGGACATGCCGCGGCTGGACATTTTACTTTTGGACATACAAATGGGTGGCATGGACGGCATGTCGTTGGCACGGCATTTGCGTATAAACAATGACCATTTACATATTATTTTTATCACAGGCTATCAGGATTTTATGGCAGAAGGCTACGATGTTGCCGCACTGCATTACCTAATGAAACCCGTTGACCAGCAGCGGCTTTTTTCCGTACTGGATAAGGCGCAATTAAGCAAACCTAAACCGGAACTGCTTGTACAAACTACCGGCACAACAATAAAAGTTGCCCACAAGGATATAATTTATATAGAAGCATTTGCCCACTATGTGCAAATTACCACCACGACTGGAATACTTCAAACCAGGGCAAATATTAGCGATATTACACAAGCGCTGGGGGAAAGTTTTGCGCGTTGTCACCGTTCGTATATTGTTGGGCTACGGCATGTCCGCCATATAACCAAAACCGACATTGTGCTAGACAGTGGTGTCACAATCCCGCTTTCGCGGCGGTTACACAAGGATGTGAGCCAGGTGTTTGTAAAATTCCATAAAGGGGTGTAAAAATGGGAATACTATCGTGGATACTTGCGTCACACATAGACAAACGCATTGCCGCATTCCAAAACGACCTAATGGACAAACATATTACCGAGGTGGAAAACATCTACAGCCAAATGCGCGGCTGGCGGCACGATTACCACAACCATATACAAAAAATAAAAGCCCATATGCATCTTGGCCAGTACACGGAAATTGGCCAATATTTGAACGAACTCGACAAAGATTTAACCAGCGTTGATACGATTCTTAAAACCGGCAATGTAATGGCAGATGCTATTTTAAACAGTAAACTTTCACTGGCGGCAACCAAGGACATACACATAAACGCGAAGGCACTTGTGCCAAGGGTTTTACCATTTGCAGAGGTTGACCTTTGTATTATCGTTGGTAACTTGCTGGATAATGCAACAGAAGCGTGCTTAAAACTGTCGCAAGGGGAACGATTTATCCGCCTGTACATTGCGGTGCTAAAGGGGCAATTATATATTTCTGTGGGGAACGCCTGCGCAGACGTAAAGCGTAGTGGTAAGTCATTCCTTTCCACTAAGGCAAAGAGCGGCGGATTTGGAATTGTACGCATCGACAAAATTGTTGACAAATATAGCGGCTATATCAACCGCCAGCACGAGGACGGCGTATTTGTAACAGAAGTTATGCTGCCGTTAAAATAAACCGCTTGTGCCTGCCTGGTGACCATTCGTGCCAGGCTTATTTTTTTGCAAGCCAACTATGATATTCTCCCCCCGAGGTGAAAAAAATGAAACAAGAAATCACGCAACATTCAATTCCGTCTAACATATGTCACTTTTTTGGCATGGCGTACAAACATTACAAAATTGTATTTGTGTTTTTAATTGCACAAATTATTTTGGGTGGTGCACTCCCACTGTTTGGGCTATATCTACCGCGCCTTGCGGTAGACCTGGCAATGGGCAACAATAGTATTTCCCATGTAGTGATTGTACTGGGGATATTTGCGGGGACTTATGTGCTGTTGCAATGCCTAAACGGCGCAACAAGCCGTGGCATTTACCCCTACCAAAATATTTTGCGCAATATTTACCACATCGAAATGTTCCAAAAAGCCCTAGACTGCGACTACGACATTATGGAAACCAGCGACGGCAAAACATGGTACCACAAAGCATACAAAACCATTAACTTTGGCGACCATTCTGTTACTTACGCCATGATGAACGGCACACAGCGGCTTATATCTGGTGCAATTGCATTTATTTTTGTTGCAGGGCTACTTGCAATGCTTAACCCACTTATTGTGGCGGTGCTCATTGCGCTGTCTGTGCTAGGTTTTGCGGCAGACATCTATCCACGCCGCTATTCGCAAACCGCCCGCGAAATAGAAGCAGACCTCCAGAAAAAAATCTCATATGTACAAGATACAATGTCGAATGTCGCCGCAGCAAAAGATATGCGCTTATATAACTTGCCTGCGTTGGTTTCTGGGATAAAAGAGGAGCTTTTCAAACGTGCATTTGCCCTTTCTGCAAAAATACGCAACCGCCACTATGTTGCCGCGGTAGCAAACAATTTTTTATCTGTAATCCGCGACATTACCGCCTATGCATTTTGCATATGGCACGTGACGCATGGCAATATTTCTGTGCCAGACTTTATACTGTTTATGAGTGCGATTGCCGTGTTTTCCGGCTGGCTAAAAAATATCACACGTGAGATAAATGACTTAAAACACGCCAACATTCAAGCCAACGACCTACGCGCATTTTTTGGTCATACCAACCGCTTAGACCCGGTAAACCCTACGCCAATTTCTGCGCTGGGCAGTGAAATTAAAATAGAATTCCGCAATATAAGTTTCGGTTATACCAACGATATGGTGCTGCAAAATTTGAGCTTTTGTATAAACCCGAGGGAAAAGGTCGCGCTTGTGGGCACAAACGGCGCGGGTAAAACAACCATTGTAAAATTGCTGTGTGGCTTCTATAAAACTACCACGGGCGAAATTTTGTTAAACGGACACAATATAGACAATTTTAACCGTACGGATTTATATGGGTTATTCTCTGCTGTATTCCAGGACATATGTATCTTGCCGCTTACCGTGGCAGAAAATATTACAATGCTGCCGCCCGAACAACATGACACAACTCGCATTTTACAATGTCTGGAGGCCGCAGGAATAAAAAGTGCCATCATGTGTCACCCGCAAGGCATAGACGCCCCCATGACAAAAACCATGGACGAAAATGGCATAGAACTTTCCGGCGGGCAGGCACAAAAATTTACCCTTGCCCGTGCATTATACAAAAATGCACCACTACTTATCCTAGACGAACCAACCGCCGCGCTAGACCCCATTGCGGAATCCGAAGTTTACGAAAAATTCCACGAAGTAACAGCAAACAAAACGGCAATATATATCTCACACCGTTTAGCAAGCACCCGCTTTTGTGACAAAATCCTTATGCTAAAAGACGGCTGTATAACCGAATCCGGCAACCACCACCAGCTAATGACACTTGGCGGCGAATACGCAAAAATGTTTGAGATACAAAGCCATTATTACAAATCAGAGGTGACAGCATGAGTGATGACTACAAGGTTAAACGGACAGGGATAAAAGGTGCGTTACGCGCGTACAAAATATTTTATCAAGTTGACAAATGGGCGGTGCTACTGTGTTTCCCCGTTGCGATTATTAGTGCGGTTATACCGTATATACCACTGGTAGCAACGGCATATATCTTAGACGGCTTTGTCACAGAGCGCGATTTTAGGCAGCTATTAACCGTAGCTATTGGCGCAGTAATTGTCGTTTTCCTACTGCGCTGCTTAGAAGGCTATATTGATAAATTGCGTTTTGTACACAACTATGTCGCCATGCGAAAAGCGTATGTAGAAAAAGCAGAAAAGTACATGAAGCTGGATTTTCAGCTATTAGAAAGCCCACGTATACACGAAATTAATTATAAAATAAACCGCGACAACAACTGGGGCAGTGGTTTTTATAATTTGACAACCTATTTGCGACTGGCATTGTCAGATATATTTGGATTTATTGCAGGCGTAGCGGTGCTTGTGCCGCTTTTAGTAAGATATCGCATAAGTGGCGGTGTTATATTTGTTATTGCGCTAATGCTTTTTGCAACGGTAGCATCTGTAATAAACAACAAAATTTTTGGTAAAAAAACTACCGACCTCATGAACCGCCCCCACAAGAAACGTAATGTACTCAACCATTTTATATGGCTTTCGCAAATAGAACCATTGCTTAAAACATCGCGCATCTACAACATGCGCCAAGTTCTTGCGCCACATATTACAGAATTCTACCAAGAGCAAAATGAGTTTGGCAAAGAATTTACACGCCTTTCCATAGGAAGCGGGCTTACCTCAAGCATTGCCAGCGGCGTGTTAAGCGTTGCATCTTATATTTTTATAGTGATGCGAGCAGCGGCTGGTGCCGTTTCTGTCGGTAATATACTCTTGTTAACAGGTGCTATTTACAATGCCGTAAATAACTTCCGTACCTTTACAGAAATTATCGCTGAAATGTATAGCCAAACCGACCGCCTGCAAAGCACACTAGACTTTATGGAAATGGAAGATGTAATGCCAAAAGGTACCCTGCCCATAGAAAAACGGCTGGATAACGAATACGAAATTGAATTCCGCAATGTGTCATTCAAATACCCGAGTAGCGAGAAGTATGCGCTGCGCAACTTTTCTATGAAGCTAAATATTGGGCAAAAGCTTGCAATTGTTGGCATGAACGGCAGCGGCAAAACCACCATGATAAAACTGCTGTGCCGCTTGTACGATCCTACCAGTGGGGAAATTACCCTAAACGGCATAGACATTAAAAAGTACGACTATGCAGAGTATTTACGGATATTCTCGGTAGTATTCCAAGATTTTAAGCTGCTATCGTTTACACTTGGCCAAAATTTGACTTGTAGCAATGAACTGGATACACAAAACGTTACCCATATATTGGATAGCGTTGGTTTTGGCGAACGTTTTGCCACATTGGAAAAAGGGCTAGGCACATATTTATACAATAATTTTGAAACAGGGGTAGAAATATCCGGCGGCGAAGCACAAAAAATCGCACTTGCCCGCGCGTTATATAAAAACGCGCCATTCATACTACTAGACGAGCCTACCGCCGCTCTAGACCCTATTGCCGAGTACGAAATTTACTCTAATTTCAATAAAATCACAGGTGACAAAACTGCTATTTTTATCTCGCACCGTTTATCTTCATGCCGCTTTTGCGACGATATTGCTGTATTCCACGATGGCGAACTAGTACAACGTGGTTGCCACAATACCCTACTGCAAGACGAAACCGGCAAATATTATGAACTTTGGAACGCCCAAGCACAGTACTATGATCAAACTATTTCATCCGCTTAATTATATTTTCGACAGGCTCCTTGTTTGGACGGTTATATCTATGCATCCTGTGCAACGCCTCCCGGTCGCCTTTGCGTAAAATATTAATTCCTTCTTCGCAACCAAGGCACGCAACCATGCCAAGTTCTTCTAGCACCTGGCGCGAACCGTCGTCAACTATACCCAGCGGGTATATAAACACATTTGGCATGTATTCCAAGTGTTGCTCGCAAAGTGCCTGCAATTTTTGCAAATCTGCCTTTAGTCGAGCGTGATATGCTTCTGCACTTTCGCCTTTTTTGCGCCCACTTCCATGTTTGCCGTGTACATTGTAGCCATGGCTTTGTATTTCGCACAAACCAGACGCATAAAGTTCTTGCACTTGCGGCCATGTTAGGTTTGGATATTTGGCTTTTGGGTTTTTCTCACTATCTATTGTATAACGGTCTATTACATCACCCATTATTGCAAGCACGGCTTTCATTTCGTACTTTTGTAAAAGCGGCAATAAATATTGATAATCACTAAAATTGCCATCATCAAAAGTGAGCACAATTGGTTTGGGGGGCAACGTGTGACCATTTTCCACAAAATTAATCAAGTCTTGCATGAAAACGGTGGTGTAGCCGTTTTCTTTTATATATACCAAATCTTTCTCCAGCTCTGCAGGGGTAACGCCATACTTACCAATATATTTTGACCGCTCTGTGATTAAGTGGTACATTATTATTGGCACGTTTACACCTTGTTCTTCTTCATAATTGCTTGCGATCTTGTGTGCCGCGACGGATGTTGAAGAAACAAACAGGGCAAGCAAAGCAAGGCATAATATTACAAATATTTTTTTCATTTTATGCACTCCAATTCTATTTTAGTGATAATTTACCCACTAATATTGTTTTTATGCCTTGACATGCCACTGTTTGAGTGTATATAATACCTTGCAGTGAATTTTAGGAGGAAAATATAATGATTAGCCCCAAGAAAAAAACATCTAAAGCACGCCGCGACAAAAGGCGCAGACAAACATGGAAAATTGCTATGCCAAACCTAGTAAAATGCGACAAATGCGGTGTACTTGTTCAATCGCACCATGCATGTAAAGCCTGTGGAACATATAAAAGACGCGAAGTTTTACAAATTGCAGAATAATAGCTTACGGACTCAATATTAGCAGCGGCCGCGCGCAGAGGCTGGCTTTTAATGTTGACGTCCGTATTTTTTTACGCTTAGTCAGGGGTAAAAAATGGACAAATTAACAATTGCAGTAGATGTCATGGGTAGCGACCTTGGCCCTATAGAACTGATTGCAGGCGCGAAACAAGCCATAAGCGAGTTCCCCAACTTAAAACTTGTGTTGGTTGGCGACCAGGAAATTATACGCCCACAGCTCGGTGCAAATTTTGATACCGAACGGTACGAAATATTACATGCGCCTGAAATTATCGGCTATGACGAGCAACCAACGGTAGCAATTAAGAAAAAGAAAAATTCGTCCCTTGCTGCCGGGTTAAAGCACTTAAAATCTGGGCAGGTACAGGGTTTTGTTTCTGCTGGGTCTACAGGGGCGCTTTTGGTTGGCGTTTTTGCGTATGTAAAGCGTAAGCAGGGTATCGAACGCCCTGCCCTATGCGCACTACTGCCAAACAAGACTGGACATACTTTGCTGCTGGACTGCGGTGCCAATGCCGAGGTTAAACCGTCGTACCTGTTACAGTTTGGGCAACTTGGTGCAGAGTACATGCAAAATTGTATGGGTATAAAAAACCCGCGCGTTGGGCTTGTTAATGTCGGTACAGAAAAAGAAAAAGGCACGCCCATACTACAAGAGGCGTATGGGTTGCTTGAAGCATCAAATCTTAATTTTGTTGGTAATATAGAAGGACGGGATATCCCGGCTGGCGAAGTTGACGTTGCCGTTTGCGATGGGCTAGTTGGTAATGTAGTGCTAAAACTTACCGAGGGGCTTTCCAAAACCCTTATGGGCATGATAAAAGCAGAGTTAACAGCGTCTGTAGTGTCTACGCTTGGTGCGCTTTTAGCAAAAGGGGCATTTAAGCGGCTAAAAAAACGCTTCGACTATCGCGAGGTTGGTGGCGCACCATTTTTGGGGTTGGAGTCGCTGGTAGTTAAGGCACATGGCTCGTCAGACGCGCTTGCGATTAAAAGCGCGATACGCCAGTGCATACTATATGCAAATTCGCAAAACACAGTTTTGTAAAACCAGAAAGGAAGATATAAAATGGAATTTGAAAAAATTAGAGACGTAATTGCAGAACAAATGGGGGTTGCGGCAGATAGCATTACCCCGGAAACACGCTTCCAACAGGACCTAAATGCCGATTCTTTGGATATTTTTCAAATAATTTCGGAATTGGAAGAAATTTTTGACATGGAGTTTGACAGCGAAGACGCAACAAAAATTGTTACCGTTGGCGATGCCGCCCAATATATAAAGAAAGCATTGGGTGCATAATAACTTATGAGTGATGCGTTACAAACACAGTTGGGTTACGACTTTAAGCGCACGGCATTATTGCGCCAGGCCGTAACCCATTCTTCTTTTGTGCATGAACAAGGTCTTGCGCAAGACGAATCTAACGAGCGGTTAGAATTTTTGGGTGATGCGGTACTTGAACTATGCATCAGCGATTTTTTGTACCACAAATATTATAGTCTTACCGAAGGCGAACTTACCCAACGCCGCGCAAATCTTGTATGCGAAACCACGCTTGCAAGTGTTGCACGCAAGCTTAAGCTTGGCAGCTATCTATTGCTAGGGCAAGGGGAAGTGCGCGAAAAAGGACGCGAAAAGGACTCCATTTTAGCAGACGCTATGGAGTCTGTGCTTGGGGCAGTTTTTTTGGACGGCGGACTAGACGCGGTACGCAATATAATTATACGATTATTTTCCTCAATTGCAGAAAAGCCAGTAAAACAAGCCAAAGACAGCAAGTCTACCTTGCAGGAAATTTTGCAAAAAAATAGCCGTGAAACGGCTACGTACACAATTATCGAAGAAAGCGGCCCTGCCCATCAGAAACATTTTGTGTCGGAGGTTTCGCATTTGGGTAAGGCACTTGGTAAGGGCGAGGGCAAAAGCAAGAAAGACGCCGAGCAAAATGCAGCAAAAGTTGCGCTTGCCCTACTTACCAAGCAGCGCAACAACCTCAAATAAGTCATTACACACGGTTACTGCCATTTTGCGGATATCGTCGTCTGGTTGTAGTATATCTGGGACTATGATTACTTGCATGCCAGCGTGATAACCTCCTGTTGTACCTGCGGCAGAATCCTCTAGTACAAGGCAAGCTTGCGGGGCTATACCACACAAGCTTGCTGCTTTTAAGAAAATATCCGGGTTTGGTTTGCTGGCTTCAACTTCATCGCCACCAACTATAACCTCAAAACGGTGGGCGATGTTTGCCCATTCTAAATTGCGCGTGGCCTTTTCCTTTCTTGTAGAGGTTGCCACGCATTTTTTTATGTTCATTTTTTCTAAATAATCTAGCAATTCTAAAAGCCCGGGTTTTAAAGGCACGCCATTGGCTTGCATATAGTCATCCATATAATCGCGGGCAACATTATAGCCGGCCTCGTAGTCGAAATTTGGTATGCTGGCGGTTATCACTTTACGGCAATTGTCTGCATTTGTGCCAATTATCGCGTTAAATGTGGTGTCGAAAAGCTGTTGCGATACATTTAAATTTTGCGCTTTTATGGCCGCTTGCCACCCTTGCATAGATAGCGGCTCGGTATCCAGCATAGTGCCATCCATGTCAAAAACCACAAGTTTTGGTATGGTTAAGTTCATTTTTGACTCCATTCCGCCGCCTACGTTGGCGGCACAAATAATTTATGAAAGCGGAGAAATCCGCAAACAGATGTGTTAAACTGAGTATAGAAACAGCGGTAAACACCAGAGCACGTGA
>Ga0131853_10003245_pt1 | contig 29189 bp, 31 predicted proteins | sample TergutLab28metaG_FD_92764 | JGI IMG/M metagenome (GOLD analysis project Ga0131853, IMG submission 92764) | Labiotermes labralis P1 segment gut microbial communities from Petit-Saut dam, French Guiana - Lab288 P1 (version 2) (version 2) | ecosystem: Host-associated > Arthropoda: Insects >... | reverse complement strand
GCCTTGAGCCGGGATCTCATACTAATCTCAAGTAAATTCTAAAAATTTGCCCAAAATGGAAAATATCAGGCTTCAATGATTTTTTCATTTTGGGCAAATTAACATTTTAATTGAGATTAGTATCATAATCTATTGCAAAAGAGTGGGGATCCCGGCTCAAGGCCGGGATGACGAGGATGTTGGATGGTGTGAAATCACTTAAAATTGCTTTCTGTGATAAATCGAAGATATTCCTCCAAAGTATCCCCAAGATAGGCAGCCACGCCAATCAGGGGATACTTTTTTGTTGCCCAAAAAAAGTACAAACTCTAAGACCGTGTCCTAGAAATAAATTACACGCTGTGTGTATAATAAGCCCATCGAACCGAAACGCGAAACAATCATCGACTATAAGCCAAGATTCATTAGCTTGTCCAGGCGGTTTGATAATTCCCCAAGAAAGGAGGTGAAAATATGGCAGTCACAAGTACACATTTGGCAGGTACGCTAAGGTTTATAAATGACGAAGACGAAGCCGTCAACTCATACCAGCGTATCCGCCCAAACATCCAAGGGGTGCATGTAGAAAACTTCTTACAATCAGTGTTGATGCTAAGAGGTGAAACCGGTGGCAACGCATTCTTGACCCTTACCACAGAGCTGGAAGAGACAGGCGTGTAAACCCACAATGCAGTGAAAATAATACCCGAAAGGAGGTGAACAAATGGGCGCAAGAGTTAATGCGGTACTGACCTTTTATTCCAATGTAGGCGAGAAAGTACGGCTTACTATCCCCCGTGCTGACGAAACCCTGACAGAACCACAGGTAAGGACAGCAATGGAAGGCATAATCGCAGGCGGTATAGTCATAACCGGAAACGGAATCCCCACTGGTATACATGGGGCAGAACTTGTGGCAACCACAAGGGCACCGCTGGTTAGCGCATAACCAGCAACACTAAAATCTACAAGAAAGGAGGATGAGTATGTTTGAAACCTCAAGAAGGCTTGTACTAAGGTACAACCCTGGCCAATTCAGCTTCCGTCACTTTGATGTGATGGCAACCGATGAAGAGCTGTATGGCTTAGCAAGGCAGCTTAACTCGGTACAGGAAGATGATGTAAGGCATATTGTTAAGGTGCAAGTTTCCAAGCTGCGCTAATAGCGGTATAGGCAGCGAAAAATATAAATGAAAGGAGGTGAACCATCTAATGATACGTGAAACAGGCGAATTAACCTTCTCAACCTCACTAGGAGGCACAAGGGTTATAAGAATCCCAGACCCTATGGCGGTGGTACCGGCAAATATACTAGAACTGGCGGAAAACGGGATACTAATGGCCAACCCATTTGATGAATCCATAGGCAACTTGGTCGCGCTTACACGTGCGGAACGTGTTGTTGTTAACAGGACACCGTTGATATAATAGGCAGATAGCCAATATCAACAAGTTAAGGATTTATGATATATCGTAGGGGCGACAACCTGTCGCCCGCAGTTTGGCATAATGCAAAGCTGCGGGCGGCAAGGTTGCCGCCCCTACGAGTATGTATAGATGTTTCCAAGTTTCTTAACTTGTTGGCAGTAGAAAGTTAGCCCAAAAAGCGTAAAAGGCGGATTTGTACAGACATGAAGATTCTTGTCTGTATAAATCCGCCTTTTACGCTTTTTTATCTACTCGGGCTTGTTCATAATAGAAGCAATCAACTCAACTGTTTCGTCAGACTCATTATAAACTGCGTGTCCGCAGCCATGTGGGGTTATTAGGATATCCCCTTCTTTCATGTAGCTAATTTCGCCATTGTCATCTACCCGGCAGGTGCCTTTTGCTACATAAAAAGACTCCATGTCATTTTCATGTACGTGGTAATCTACTTGGGTACCAGGTGCTAGGCTTATGCGGGCGTACATACGGCTTGCGTTGTACATTTCTTCCGGCTCGGCCAGGGTGTACAGCACTTTGCCTGGGGTTCTGGATACGGTTTGCTGGTCTTCTACTCTTCTGATCATTCTAGTTCCTCCTAAAAATATATATGCTTACTGCATAACCTCAGTATTATCAATAACAACATGCCCGCCATAAACCATGGCGTTATTCATCCCATATACATCTCTAAAAAAAGCAATAGGTACATAAATCACCCCGTCAATTACAATAGACGGCTGGTTAAGGGTAATAAGAGAACCGCCTACGGCAAAGTCGCTCATTCCCGCGTGGAATACAATGGTACCATTTAGGCCTTCCATGACAATGTCCCCTTCGGCATGGTTCCAGTTAACGTGGGAGCCTAGGGCATCGGCAATCGCCTCAAGGGGTACATGGGTTGGGAAATAGCCGTCCCCTACAATCCTGGGGATTGCCCAGTGGATGGGTAAGCCGTTTACAATAACTGTGGCCTCGGTTCCATACATGGTGGGCGGGTCTATTGTTACATGCTCTATATGATAGTCATATTCATCATATATTTCCGGCTCTGGCTGGTAGGCAGAGGGGGGGGAGGCTTCATATGTGCTGTCCCCTTCGGGCCCGGTTTCATAGTGGCCGGTGTCTTCGGGTTCATGGGGGGTGTAATCGTCACCATAGGGCTCATATGTGTCTGTGTCTTCTTGTCCGCGGCCGCAGGCGCTAAGCCCTAGTAATATTACCGCGGTACTAATGATAAGTACATTTCTTGCCAATTTCATTTTCATTTGATAATCACCTCACATCAAAAGATATACCACTGGTGCGCGAATTTCAACCATTCGTGCATTTTTTTTATTTTTATCCCTTGCATATGGTACTCTGCATAAGAGGTGATTATATGAAAAAAGTAAAAGAAAAACCAATCTATACAACAAGGCAAAACACAGCATATGTAATAAAAACATCTTGGGCCAGGGATAAGTGGGTGTTATGCGCCATAGTTATACAAATCATGCTTGTGGTAGCCATAGCAACAGCAGCAATCTTCCTGCCAGCCACGGTGGTAGAACAGATAACCGCAGCTGTAGAGCTTAGGACATTGATAATCACAATCCTTCTATTCTCTGGTGGTTTGGCATTGATGAACGCAATCAATGTCTATATTGACAGTGTGATGATGATAAGGCGTATACAGTTGCGGATGTTTATGAACTATGAATTTCTGGATAAGGTTATGTCTACAGACTACGCAAACCTGGAAGAAAAACGGTTTACAGATTCTAAACAAAAAGCTTTGGAAAACCTGATGAGCAACGATACCTCTACAGAGCAGGTTTATGTTTGCCTAAGAGATTTGGGGGCCAATGTACTAGGTTTTGTGGTGTATATTGTGCTGCTGGCAGCTATCAACCCTATTGTGATGCTTATAACAGCAGGCACAGCGGTTTTTGGTGTAGTGGCAAGACAGTGGGCCAATAGGTGGGAATATGCAAGGGACGATGACCTTGCAGCACCCAGGAAGCGGGTGTGGTATGTGGCCAACCTTGGCAGCAACCATGGTATTGCAAAGGATATACGGCTTTTTGGTATGGTTAACTGGGTAAAAGAGTTGTTTGATACCAGCCTGAAAGTCACATATAACATACGGCGCGGGATACACATCAGGCATTTGGCGGCAGACATTGTTGGGGCTGCGGCTACCTTTGTGCGCGAGGGGATTGCCTATGCCTATCTTATATGGCTGGTGCTTGGCGGGGATTTATCTGTGGAGGGTTTTGTGCTTATGTTTGCCGCTGTTGGCGGGTTTTCTGGCTGGGTTGCAGGGATACTTAGCGATTACGCAGCCCTTGCAATGCATAGCTTAAACATCTGCCGTGTAAGAGAATTTTTTGAATACCCAGCAAAGTTTAAAAACAGTGACGGGGAAGCAATCCCCCAAAAAGAGCAATATTCCCTTGAGCTTAGAAATGTAAGTTTCCGGTACGAGGGGGCCGCGGCCAACGCCCTGGAAAATGTAAACCTTATAATAAAACCTGGTGAAAAGCTGGCAGTAGTAGGGCTAAACGGTGCCGGCAAAACCACCATAGTAAAACTGCTATGCGGTTTTTATGACCCTACCCAAGGGCAGGTGCTGCTTAATGGCCAAGATATTAGAAAATATAACCGGGAAGATTATTATAAACTGTTTACCGCAGTGTTCCAGGAATTTAATATCCTGCCCACTTCGATATCAGACAACTTAGTAATTGGGCCAAAAGATAAAGCTGATATATCCCGCCTAAACAACTGCCTGCGCCTTGCAGGCCTTGAGGAAAAAGCCGCATCTTTGCCAAATGGCGTGGACTCTCTTCTTCTTAAAGAAGTAAACCTGGACGCTGTTGAACTCTCTGGCGGTGAAACCCAGCGCCTTATGCTGGCCCGCGCCTTATACAAAGACGCGCCCATTCTTATGCTGGACGAACCAACCGCAGCCCTTGACCCAATAGCCGAAAGCCAGTTGTACGAGCGGTATAACGAGCTTTCCCATGGGCGTACGTCTGTATATATATCCCATAGGCTGGCCTCTACCCGTTTTTGTGACCGCATTATCCTTATCGCCAACAAGGGCATAGCCGAGGAAGGCACCCATGACCAGCTAATAGCCCAAGACGGCCAATATGCAGAGCTTTTTAATATTCAAAGTAAATATTACCAAGAAGGGGCTGTTGTACAATGAAAAAGCATATAAAACTTATATCCCGCGGGTTTAAGATTATTTTGTCATTTCCTAAGCCAATGCTTCAGGCATCTGCCCTTTCGGCTATGGCCAGGGCTGGGGTCCCTTTCATTAATATATGGTTTTCTGCCAGGATATTAAATGAACTGGTGGGGGCAAGAAACCAAAACAGGCTAATAATGCTGGCGGCACTTACCCTTGGCCTAAACCTTGCGGCCCAGGTAGTAAGCCGGGCCTTGGCAAGGTGGCACCAGCAATGCCAGGTGGGCAGTTTTCAGCTGGTATCCAAATTGCTGTCGGATAAACTGCTTACTATGGACTATATTGATGCGGAAAATCCTGAAGTCCAGCAAAAACATTCTACAATAGCCAGCCACAACCAGGGCATGGGGTTTGGCCTTGCAAAGCCTATTGATGTGTTCGAACGCATTATTGAAGGCCTGATAAGGATTGCAATATCTGTTGCCTTTGCTTTTACATTGTTTACAACCCGCACCCCAGTGGGTTCGCCCCTTGCTTTTTTAGATACTGGCTGGGCGGCGGCGGTTGTGATATTGCTTTTATGTATGTCAATGTTTGTTGCGCCGCTTATGACATTGATTGGTGGAAAGGTGTGGGCAAAACTTTCGGAAAATAATAATCATAATAACCGGCTTTTTGTTTTTTTCTTCACCAGCATGTCAAATGATAATGAGCGTGGTAAGGACATAAGAATATACAGCCAACAACATACAATTAGGAATGATATGCGCAAGCACTTGGATGGAAGCGTGAAAATGTGGAACAAACATGCCAGCTACTTTGGCAAGTTTCAAGCCCTAAGCAATATAATCAACCATGTATCCAATGGCCTGATTTACCTGTTTGTTGCCATGAAAGCCTTTGCTGGGGCCTTTGGTGTGGGCAGTATTGTGCAGTATGTAGGGGCAATAACCCAGTTTGGGCAAGGGTTTTATGATGTGCTGGTTAATGTGGGCGAGCTTGTAAATAATAACCCGTACCTGGAAAAAACCTACGCCTTCCTGGATATCCCCAATAATAAATACCAAGGCACTTTGCCTGTGGAAAAACGGGATGACAATGACTTTGATATTGAATTTAAAAATGTGTCCTTTAAATACCCCGGCACCGAGGTTTATGCACTAAGAAATGTGTCCTTTAAGGTGAAAATAAGCCAGCGCCTTGCGGTAGTTGGCATGAATGGCAGCGGCAAAACTACTATGATTAAGCTGCTTTGCCGCCTATATGACCCTACCGAGGGGGAAATCACCCTTAACGGGATTGATATAAAGAAATATAACTATGACGAGTATATGGATATCTTTGGGGTAGTGTTCCAAGATTTTGCGCTGCTGCCCTTTACCCTGGGGCAAAATGTTGCAGCCAATGTTGACTATGACGCGGAAAAGGTGCATAAAACCTTACGGGACTCCGGTTTTGAAGAAAGGCTTGCCACAATGCCCCATGGCCTGGATACTTATCTTTATAAAAATTTTGAAGAGGACGGGGTAGAACTCTCTGGTGGTGAGGCGCAAAAAATAGCCCTTGCCAGGGCCCTTTATAAGGATACGCCATTTATTGTACTTGACGAGCCAACCGCTGCCCTTGACCCTATTGCCGAGTATGAGATTTATACCAAGTTTAATGAAATTGTGGGGGATAAAACAGCGGTTTATATTTCGCATAGGCTGTCTTCTTGCAGGTTTTGCGATGATATTGTGGTGTTTAATGAGGGGGAATTGGTGCAGCGGGGCAGTCATGATGAGTTGCTGGCTGATGGTGATGGCAAGTATTATGAACTTTGGAATGCCCAGGCGCAGTATTATGCTGTTATGGCTTAAGGATTTGTTTGTGTAAGTTACAGTTAATTGGACAGGGAAAAGGCGGAAAAGACAGGATTTACACGGATAAGAACTTAAAAATCCGTGTTAATCTGCTTTTTCCGCCTTTTCCCTGTCCAATTATCATATGCTTTGCAAAATCTTAACCATGTGTGTTGCCAGCCCTGAAAATTTATGTGATATAATTATTATCATTACAGTGCAACACGGAAATCAATTTATGATAATTCCACACTATCCAAGACCCTCGTCATCCCGGCCTTGAGCCGGGATCTCCATTCATTTGCAATAGATTATGAGATCCCGGCTCAAGGCTGGGATGACGAAGGTGTGATTTTTGGCAAATTTTATTGAAAATGGATTTCCCAGTGCAAGAGGAGATTACATGCGAAAAATTTTATTTGTGGCCAGCATTTTATCGGCTATTGCAACATTCCGCTGGGCATTTGTAAGCGGCCCAACTAATAATAATACAATTTTTATGGCTGGTATCACGGCAGCCTTGGGTATATATGGCTGGTTTTATGACAGGTTTAAGAAAATGCGCTGGCTTACTATTACCCTTGCCACCCTTATTGTGTCGGTTTTGGGTTTCTCTGCCTTTATTGGCGTATATGGGCGGCGCAGTACTGCCGATTATACAGAAGATGTTGTGATTGTGCTGGGTGGCGGTATAAGGTTTGGGGAAGTGCGCCCAACCCTGCAAAGACGCCTGGATCAAGCCCTGGCATACCACCAGCGCAACCCACATGCCATGATATTGGTAACCGGCGGCAGCGGGTATGGGGAGGTTATATCTGAAGCAGAGGCAATGGCGCGGTATTTGATACGAAATGGTGTGCCCCAGGGGCAGATTTTGCTGGAAGAGGAGGCAACCTCTACTTACACAAATATGTCATTTTCCCGGGAAATATTGGATGCCCACTTTAATACGCCGCCTAGGGCAGTGGTTGTTACCAGCGACTTTCATATGTTTAGGTCGGCCCGGTTTGCCCAAAGGCTTGGTATTGAGGCTACAATTTACCCGGCAAGTACCCCTTGGCTTGGTGCGCCTTTTTATTATGTACGTGAAGTTGCTGCTGTTATAAAAATGTGGGTTATTGGGCGGTAGGGTAGGTAAAATTTAAATAGGGGGTTGTTATGCGGAAAAATGGGATGATAATTCTGCTGATTGTTGTGCTTATGGTATTGGTTGGGTGCAGTTCCTCCAATACACTCAGCGCAATCGACCCTGGCGATATAGATAAAATCCATTTTGTTCAAGCAATGGGGAACCCTGCTTATGGGGCGGATTCAAAAATTATTACAGAGCGCAGCGAAATTGCCGCGTTTGTTGCCGCGTTTAATAATGCTGTTATTGGTGATGCTGCTGTGCAAGAAGTGGGATTTCACGCCACTATTCTCTTTTATAGTGGGGATGAAGTTGCTTATCAATTCTTTTTCAATGTAAATGATACAGAAAGGGTGCTTCTTAATTCAAGATATTCAAGATTCTATTATGTTGAATATCCTGGATTAACGCCCTTCGAACTTTATTTGGCATCAAGTGCTGAAGTAATCGTTGTTGATGAAAATTTGATTGAAATTGAGCGGCCGCTACGGTAGAAAGCCATGAAATGCGGGGCTAAAGGTAAGTGTCATTTAGATAATCTGTCATGTAAATTTTATAGTTAATTGAACACGGGAAAAGGGTCAAAGGCGGATTTACACGGATTAAAATCATAAAATCTGTGTAAATCCGCCTTTGACCCTTTTTCTGTGTTCCAATATAAGCTATAACATACACGATTGCTTCGTTATAGCCATGTCACTTTAAACCCACAGAAACCAACTTTTAGTAATTTCACACTATCCAATATCCTCGTCATCCCGGCCTTGAGCCGGGATCCCCACTCTTTTGCAAAAGATTATGAGATCCCGGCTCAAGGCCGGGATGACGGAGGAGTGGTTTTCGCAAATCCTGTAGAAAATTAATTTTCGTGCTTTAAGCCATTGATTGCATGGCTCTTCACTTTTTATTAAAAGCCTACCCTAAGCCAAAGCCGAATGTGTTTCCTTTAGCTGGTTAACAATTGCCAGTTTTTGCGGGCATTTTGTCTCGCACACCCCGCATCCTGTACACTTTGCGGCATCTGCGCTTTTTATCCAGCCCTCCCCGCGCATGACTTCACCATAGGCTTTTTTTGCATGGTCTGTAAGGCCATAAACCCGGTGGTAGTTCATGATATTAAATATATGGGGGATGTTAATCTCCTGGGGGCAGGGCTTGCAATAGTCACATGATGTGCAGTATAGCTGGGCAAATTTCTTATTTTCTTCCATCATGGCTTTTACCTGGGCCACTTCCGCGCTGGTCAGCTTACCGGTGGCAGCGGCTACTTTTGCGTTTTCTTCCAGGTGGTGCATGGTTTCTATGCCAGAAAGGGCCATGTTTACATTTTCATTGGCCAGTACGAAGCGCAGGGCCATTTCTGCTGTGCTGGCTGGTTTTTCTTTCAGCAGGCTTTGGATAACCTGGCTGGGTGCGCCAAGGCGCCCGCCGCCTACCGGCCCCATGATTACAACACCAAGGCCATTTTCCTTGGCAATGGCCAGGTTTTCCTCGTGAGACCTGTCTAGCAGGTTGTATTGAATCAGCACAGATTCGAAAAGGCCGCTTTCTAGTAAGTGCCTGCAATTTTCCGGTTTATCGTGATATGAAAAGGAAATATGCTTAATAAGCCCTTGGTCTTTTGCCCGCCGGGCGGCTTGGATAGGGCCGTCAGATAGGCCCTCCCACCTGTTGAAGCTTTCCAGGCCAATTCCCCAAAAGTGGTAAAAGTCAATATAGTCAACGTCCAGCTGCTTTAAAGAGTTTTCCAGCCTTTTTGTCCAGTCGTCTCCGGAGTCGTTTTCTATGGGGTTTTTGGTTGAAATGTATACTTTGTCCCGGTAGCCTTTGATGGCGCGGCCTACGGCGGCTTCGCTTAGTTTGTCTACATAGTATGGTGCGGTGTCTATATAGTTTACCCCTAGGTCAAAAGCCCGGCGCATCAGGGGTATTGCTAGGTCGTCATCTATTACCTTTTTGCCGCCGTCTTGCCGTGTGGGTAGGCGCATTGCGCCAAAGCCCAGGGCGGAAAGCTTAAGACCGGTATTGCCGAATGTTGTGTAACGCATGAAAAACCTCCTTAAAAAGGGTATAAGAAAACCGCGCTATGCGCGGCTTCTGATTTTAGCATTTTTTGCATTTTAGCATTGGTTTTGTTGATTGATTAAACAGCTTTGTTAACCAATTTGCTTAGCTTTGATTTCTTCCTTGCTGCAGTGTTTTTATGATAAACACCCTTAGAGCAAGCTGTGTCAATAGCGGACACTGCCTGGGATAGCAATGTTTGGATATCATCGCTTTGGCCTGCGCCTACTGCCGCTTGCAGCTTTTTGATGGCGGTTTTGGTAGAAGACTTGATATGCCTATTGCGTGCCTGCCGCTTGGATGTTACAAGGATTCTTTTCTTAGCAGATTTAATGTTAGCCAAATATTTCACCTCCTTATTGCCGGATTATATGTCTGGGCCAGGTGACCCTGATATCTTGAAACATAACTTGGTGATTGTACTCAAATATCGCTGGTACGTCAAGGATTTGTTGAGGTTTACACAGAAGTCAATTTAAGTTATATAGCATTATCCAACATCCTCGTCATCCCGGCCTTGAGCCGGGATCTCATTATATATTGCAAAAGAGTGGAGATCCCGGCTCAAGGCCGGGATGACGAAATTGTTGCATTGTACAGATTTATACGAAATTGATTTCTGTGTAAGGTTTAAAATTTTTTTTCCATAACAATAATATCCCCGCTATGCCTGGTTACCGCAAAGCCATGCCTCTGCCAAAAAGCTATGCCCTTAACATTGTTTTCGATTACGCCCAATTGGGCCAAGGTGTACCCTGCCTCTTTTGCGGCTTTAAATACAGCTTGTATAAGCTTGCTTCCAATTCCCTTGCTGTGGAAACTTCCATGTACAAGAAATAGCCCAATCCAAAGGCATGTTTCCTCTGGGTAGCCTATTATTATGTCTAAAATGCTGATGACTTCATCGTTTTCCCATATGCCTAGGTAAATTTTTTGGCCTAATGTACAACTTGGCGGTATTGCGCCTATATCGCCAATGCTGCTTTCTATTGTGGCTTTTTTGCCCTGCGTCAACAGAAAAAAATCTTGATTTGAATCATATACCTTAAATATCTGCTCAAAATTTTGCTTTGTAATTGGTTCGATTTTATATTCGCTTAGCTGCTTTTTAATTTGGCTTATCATACTACCTCCCTATACCCCATTATACTGCCACTTTGGCCTAATATGAATATACACAGTGATTGCCTTTTGCGGGCAGCGGTTAACACAGCGGTAGCATAATGTGCAGTTGTTTAAGTGTGTTATCCTGCCGTCTTGGCTAACCAAATTTTTCATGGGACATACTTTTGTACATACATTGCAAGCATTACAGCGCTTGTGAACGCGGACGTCCTTCATCAGTTTTTTTTCAAGTCTTTGGGGGGCAATATTGCTTGTGTCTTTTTGCCACGGCTTGCCTTGTATATACCCTAGCAGAATGGAGCCCCTAGAAAATCCGCGTTTTTTTACTATATTGCCTTTGATATCATGGCACACTGCATCCATTTTTCTTTCGGATTTGCGGATGAATTTTTGCCTGGACTTTTCGGTTGGGGAAAATATACGTGACCATATTGGCAGGTTGCCCATGTTTTGCTGCATATTAAAATGCTCGGCATAAGCAACATCTATTGCGCCTTCTTCAAATAAATCCGTAAAAACCCTTGCCCCATCACCCGACAATACTTGCTGGGTTACAAGAATTATAATCTTTTTGCCAGCTAAGGCGGCCATATGTTTATGGGCAAATTCTCTCATGATTCTTGGGACTCTTGAACAATAAATTGGGTAGCAAAATGCAATCATGTCCTGGGCTTTTATTTCTGTTGAAAAGTCTATATTTTCTTCTATGGAAAAGCATTTTGCGTTCATCTTTTGGCTGAATAATCCGGCAATATATTTCGTGTTGCCTGTCCCTGAAAAATATAAAGTCAGCATTTTTAACTCCCTGTGCTTTTATAATGCCTAACCCCAACCCGCCAAACCAGCAGCCCCATACAAAAAAACACCCCGCCGGCAGGCAGTGCCAGCCATCCCCGCCAAAAAGCCCCGCCCCAATCCCCAATGGCAGACGCGGGGAAGTAGATAATCACCAGCATGGGCATAAAAAATGTAAAAACATACCGCAGTGCCCGTGGCAAATAAGGGGTGGGGACCCTTACAACTTCCCGGCTTGCGCTGGTTAAAACATGAATCCAGTCCAAGGCATTGATAGTAAAAAACGCAACCCCGGAGCTTAGTACAAAAACCCCTGCGTAGGTAAGAAACCCGCCAATTATGGCGAAAATCAGCATTGTCACATTTAAAAAAGTAAACTGCACACCCATGCGGTTAAGTGACCATACAATTATACACAACCCCATAAAAGGCCGGGCCGCCCTGTGTATATGAAAATAACTTGCCGAAACCTGTACAAACAGTGACTTTGGCCTAAGAAGCACCCTGTCAAAATCCCCGCTGCGTATCATGCGGAATGGGAAGTAGCTGAACCCCCGGAACAAGGTTTCCCCAAGGCCATAAGCGGTAAATGCCATGGCGTACATTAGCATAATACGCTCCATATCCCAATCCCCAATGCTGCCGAAGCGGCTAAATATAAGTACCACAGCCAATGGGTCGCCAAAGGTTGTAAGCAGTACTTGGAAAATCATCAGCCACCAGCCCTTGTACTCCATCCCGGACAAAAGATTAATTTTAACAAACTGCCGGTATACCCTGAATTCTTTAAGCATTTTATCCCCCCTGTACAATAAGGTTTGAAACCTTACGGCTAAGCAAATACCTACCCGCTGTGATAAAAATCACTAACCAAAAAACCTGCAGCCCCATGGCCCAAAGGGCGTCAGCCGGGGCAAGTAAGCCAAGATACAGCCTAAAAGGAATATCCATAAGCCCAGCAAAAGGCTGCAAAATAAGAAATCTTTGCATAAAATCCGGCCAAAGGGCGAGGGGAAAATAGTTGCCGTTTAGCAACATGCCCACCATTTCAAGGATGTAGGTAGGCCCTTCGCCCCATGTTAGCCCAACACGCACGGCGGCCATCAGCATTGCAAAAGCCGTGCACAGCAAAGCACCAATACATAGTGAAACAATAAACAGCAAAAACCCCGCCAGTGACGAAGGCGGTGAAAGCCGAAGTGCAGCGGGTACAGCAATAGCAGCAATTATGGTAAACACTGCCCTCCAGGCGGCGGTGCCAACCTTGTTTGCGATAGTTTTTGCATACCAGTGGGCATATAAGTCTAAGGGCCGGCATAAATCCAGGGCTACATTCCCGCTGATAATCTTTTCGCGGATTTCCGCGTCAACTGTAAAGTATCCCACAAAACTCCACATAATCTGGGTAAGCCAGGCATAGGTTATTGCCTGTGGCAATGTCATGGCAGCGCCGGTGGCGTCCCCAAATGTGAAAAATATAGTAAATACAACAATCTGCATAATGCTCCATATAATGCTTATGCTTGAGTTGGCAATGCCCGCCGCTCGGTATTGCAGGTTTTCCGCAACCCTTATTATAAATAGCGACTGGCAGGCTTTTAAAGTCCGCTTCATAGGGCAAGCTCCTTGTACATGGCCGCTATTACTTCATCTATATCTTGTCCTTGGTGGGAGGCATACCGGGTTTTTAGCCCGTCAAACCCGCCATCATACAGCAGTTGGCCGTGGCCTATTACCATTACCCGGCTGCAAAGGGCTTCAATATCGTCCATGTCGTGGGTAGTTAGCAAGATGGTGACGCCAGTCTGCCTATTTTCTTCTTTTAAGAATGCCCGAAGTGCAAGCTTGGAGACAGCATCCAGGCCGATTGTAGGCTCGTCCAAAAAAAGCAGCTTTGGCCGGTGTAATAAAGAAGCGGCGATTTCGCTGCGCATACGCTGCCCCAGGGATAGCTGGCGGGCTGGGGTTTTTAGTAAGCCCTCTATGTCCAGGGCTTTGGCAAGCTCTTGGGTTCTGCCTTGAAATTCCCTTTCTGGGATATCATAAATATCACGCAGCAGCCGGAAAGAATCCATGATGGGGACATCCCACCACAGCTGGCTGCGCTGCCCAAAAACTACGCCAATATCGGCAACATGGGTTTTGCGTTCCTTCCAGGGGATTCGGTTGTGGATTTGGCATGTTCCGCTGTCTGGGGTTAAAATGCCGCTCATTATTTTTACTGTGGTGGACTTACCCGCACCATTTGGGCCTATCAAGCCCACAAGTTCCCCCTGATTGGCGGAAAATGTTATGCCGTCCAGTGCCTGTACAACACGGGTGTTGCGCATGAAAGCCCCTTTTAACATGCCCCATTTGCCTTCTGGGCGCTCGTGGACTTTGTAGGCTTTGCGGATGTTGGAAAGCTCTATGTGCGCCAATTGCTGCACCTCCCTTATTTTTAGATCACAGGAATCAATTTTTAGCAATACTTGCGAAAAGCTCCCCCCCCTCGTCATCCCGGCCTTGAGCCGGGGTCTCATAATCTATGGCATAAGAGTGGGGATCCCGGCTCAAGGCCGGGATGACGAGGGGGGAGGGTGAAATTGCTAAAAATTGATTGACCTGTTTTTAGTGGAGGTGACTTTAGCCATTTTTATGTATGGTGTAAAACTTGGTATTTGGCGGTGCTATGCATTTATGGGGTGGAAAGTGGTTTGGATTTGCTTTTTTTTGCGTTTTTTTATAAGAAAGCTTTACAACCTAGCATTTTTGTGCTAATGTATTTTAGTAATCAACGAACGGGTGTTGGTCTGTTCCCTATCAGGTGTTAGGGGGGGGGGCGTTTTTTCTGTGGTGATTGTGGGTGACAGCGTAGGCTGTCTTTTTTTATGTCTAAAAAGCGGATTGGCCTGGATTGGGTTTTGCTTTTACCTAATCTGTGTTAATCCGTTTTTTGTGTTTCTGTGGTTAAATGATTATGTGATGCCATAGTAGTCTGCTGCCCATAGCCAGGTGTAATTGTGTAATATACACAAAGGTGCTTTGTTGCAAAGAGCAGCAAAATATTCAGAATTCCGTATATTTACGGGATTTTAAATTGCGAGTGAAAACGTCATGAACGTAGTATAAAGTGCATATTTGTCTATATTGCTATTTTATCCAGTGCATATTGACATCTGCCACCCCCTCCATTTAGGATATAACTGCACGTATATACCCACCGGATTGTCACAATTCAACATTCCGGTGGGTACTATTCCATTATTGGGGGTTGAAAATGTATAAGCTTAGAATGTCGATTTATTTCTTTTTCACATACCACGGCAAAAAAATCCTGCTAGCCGGATTAGTGCTTATTCTTGTGGTTCCGGCCTACTTCGGTGTGCGACAGCTAACGAGGGTAGCGTCCCGTCGCGCTGGTGAAAGAGCTGAAGCTAGAGCCTTAGCTAGAGCCACTTACAGATTTGATAATATGCCAATAGAGGATATGATTTACGATTTTGAATATCTAATAACCGCCCTGGAGGAAAACTGGCCGTTTTTTAATCTCTCCATCAGCGCAAACAACGTTGATGTACAGGAGCATGCCAATAATACCCGGGCATTATTGGACGCCCCGGATGCCAACATTGATTGCCCCATTGACTTCCTTGAAGTTATTCATGAGCATTTTTTTGAGCCAATAGACCAGCTTGGGCACTTGCGGCCAGTTAGGTTTCATGAATATGTATTTGATAACCTACCAGATCTTCGGTTGCGAGCCGTGGGGCCAAGTGCAAATCGAAATGAAGCATTTTTGTACGAAATGCTTACCAGGCCGGATGTAACTGTATTCTATTCACGCCTAATGGATTCCGGTCGTGGTGTTGCGCCAACAGATACTTCATCATTGCCGGTTATGGAGTTTGATATTATTGAATACGGGGAAATTGCGCACATAAGTATCAACCGCATGATTAATGTATGGGATGACACAATCAACTGGACCAGAGAAATGTATCATTACCAAGCATTAATGTTTGATTTTAATTATGAAATTAAAGATTTTGAACACTTAATTTTTGACTTCCGGGGAAACTGGGGAGGCATCTCATTTCACTTTGACTGGTTTGTTTTGTCAAAATTTATACATGAAGAGATACAGCTTCCGGCATATGTTTTTTATCTGGAAGGGAATTATACTGCCCAAGCAAAAGAAATATTTGACATGAGGACTTTTTATCCTGACTGGTATATTACAGACCCTGAATTTAATAGGTTTTTAGGCTATGAACTTGCCATGGAAGAAGTATTTTTAACACACTCATTACCATACATGGATATAGAAATTAATTTTGCAAATACCTTTTTATCTATGTATACAATGAGCCCATGGCACTATGTCTATGGTTCATTTCGGGGCGCGAGGGATCGCGTACTATTTAATGGGCACATATGGGTGCTGACAGACGAATACACTGCATCTGCCGCAGAGTCTGCGGTAGCCCAAATGAAATTAAATAACATTGCAACAGTAGTCGGGGAGCCTACCAGGGGCATATTCGGCACTTTGTATGATGCAACCAGGATTCACCTGTCCCTGCCTAACACAGGGATACTGGTAATGTTTGACGTAGGGTACTACACAGACCATTATGGCCGCCCCCTACAAGGCTACGGCATACAACCACACTACCACAACCGCCCCGGCATGGACGCGCTGGAGACTGTACTGGCTATGATAAATGAAGGGAGTTATTAAACATATTAGATAATCGCAAAAAACTGATTTATATAAAATTAGCCCATACTGCAGTATGGGCTGTTCTTGTAGCGGCAATTTTGTATATACTTTATGCCGGAATATTTGACAGCGTTGGCATGTTGACTTGGTTTAGTATAGGGTTGATTTTTGTTGAAGGCATAGTTTTACTGCTTTGCAAAGGGAAATGCCCCTTAACCTTGTTAGGCCATAGATATACTAATAATCCCTGCGAAGGTTTTGATATTTTTCTCCCTGTATGGCTGGCAAAATACAATAAAACAATCTTTGGAATTTTGTTCTCGGTAGGCTTTGCTCTGGTCTTGTGGCGTTTATAGTAAATACTCCATAAAATATCAACACACCCTAATTCGATTTTGGTTTTTCGCAAAATGGGTCTGCACCCATTATCTTCTCAATAAAAGGCCATTTATATTTTTGGTGAAAGTAAAACAGGATTCTTACCCCGGTTACTACCAGCCCAAGCCATGCAATAATATTGGCATATAACAATATAGTGCGGGCTTGAGAGTTTGTGAAAAATATACCAGACGCGATTATGGCTATGATGCCAGAGTCAGTCATTAACTTGCCAAGCCTGAATACTGTATCTGTAGACGTCTTTTCCTTTGGGATAAATGCAATAATTATGCCTATCATAATCACCGAGCCTGCAAGGGTAAATAGTGACATTTCGTGGTTTCTTCTTAATATGTTCAGGCCTACAAATACCATACCAATAATACCTATTATCATTGGCGACCAAAGGGTGCGCTTTGCAGTACTCTCTGGTAGGGGTAATGAAATAGCTGCTTCTGCTTCATGTTGGGTAGGGTCTGGGATTAGTGGCGGGGCAGTGGGATTTACCACTGTTTCGTTTTTTAGCAAATAATCTGTTGTAACATTAAAAATCCTGCTTAGTTGTACAATATTGTCCACATCTGGCATGCTTTCGCCAAGTTCCCACTTTGAAACCGCTTGCCTTGTTACAAGTATTTTTGCTGACAGCAGGTCTTGGGACATTCCGCTTTGTTTTCTTAGGACTTGAATCTTTTCGCCTAGGGTCATTATGCTTACCTTCCTTTTAGTTAAATTCTTTCGGGCATGTAATTTATTGTAGTACCAATCACCCAAGAAAGCCAGCAATAATGTGTGGAATATCCGCAACCTGCGGTTGCTTTACTCATTTTTATGTTTTTCGATTTCGCTCATTTTAGGCAGTATGCGGACACTGGGTACCAGAAATACCAGCACACCTATTACAACATAGCTGATCCCTTGGTAAATAAATATATGGTCTACAACCGGCACAATGCTGCCTAAGAAGCCCCCAACTAAGGCCCCGATTGTAACAAATATTGCGGACACAGTTGTTGCAATTGTATCAACACGGCCAACCATTTCTTTTGGCGGGATTGATTGCCCAAGGGATTGGAAGATAATGCTTGTAGCATTGCCCATTGCAGCATAAAACACAAGGATTACAAGCCCGCCAGAAAGATGTGCCGGAAGGATGTTAGCAAAAGCAATACGGGCAATGCCTGCAAGTGCGAACATTATAAGCAATAGCTGCCCCACCTTAAACTTTTTACCAAATATGCCTGTAAGAAAAGAAGCAGAAATCCCACCCAGCATACCCATTACAGCCAAAATTATATATCCTTGGGCCCCAACATGATATTCTGCAAACATTGGCATACTGATGGAGGCGACTTCAATAACAAAGACTTTTGCAACAAAGGCAATGGTGAGATAAAACAGGACGCTTTGCCTTACAAAGTGACCGCCGGCCCTTAGGTCGTCTTTATAATTATGGGAAGTCGACTGCTTTTGTTTTGTATCAAAATCCCCATAATAAAGGGTGGATTTTTTTACAATTGAAGCATTTGGGTCTTTAAGAAGCAGCGCAAATAAAAACGCAAAAGCAAGAAAACCTGCAGAAATGCCGTAAATAAAGGCTACGTTTGTGTTTTCATCCAGGGTTGTAATAAGTAGTATTGCTATCACTATCCCACCAACCAATGTCACAATCCTGATTAGGGAATTTGCCTCCATTATCTTATCCTCTGGGACTATCTGGGGTAGCAATGCCGAGCTGGATGGTGACTCGAAAAGGGCGGCAAGGGCGTAGATGAATATTACCGTAAACATGAAAACAACGCCAAACCACTCCTGAAAGGGGATGAAAACAAGCATTGCCAGCACACCAAATTCCAAAAGTGTAGTGAGCCACATAATTGTGACCTTATTGCGCCTGTCAACTATGGGGCCTACAGCAAAAGCAAATATAAATGGCAAGGCCATCAAGAAACCGGCTATACCAGTGTATATGGGGTTTTGGTAAATAAGATGTACTGAAAGCAGCATGAATAATGAAAATATGCCTCCGCCAAGGCTAGAGAAAAATTGATAGGCCAGAAGCAAGCGGAATGCCTTGTTGTTCTTAAATAATTCGCTCATTGATAGACACCTCTCATTAATAGTATTTCTTTATTGTCAAATACGATGATGTAAGCAATACTGTATTGTGCATAGTAATATATGATATAGAATTGCATTCGTCAACCCCATTAGAAAATGTAATACCCATTCTAGATAAAAACCTGACTAATACTTGCGAGGATTTTGTTGCAAGACAAGGAGGGGCTGACGACGCGGGCTAAAAAGGCCCGTTAGGTAGCACCGGCAAGATTGCCGGACGCCCGAAGGGCGGCTTTGCGAAGCAAAGTGCTGAAAGTGCCGGCGCAGGATTGCGACAAAAGGCCGCAAGGATTAGACAGGTTTTTATCTGGAATGGGTATAAACAGAAAAAAGGGGCTGTCACGCTAGTCATTTCTATGAATAATTATGTAAAAGGGACGTATGGGTGGCGTCCTGGGTCTGTTGACAAAGGGGTTATGTCGTGCGGGCGGCAGGTTGCCGCCCCTACGAAACCCCGTAATCCCGGCATTTCTGGCGTAGGGGCAGCAACCTTGCCGCCCGCAAATTTGCATTTGCCAACAGCCCCAGGGCGCCGCCCTAAGCATATTGCATATAAATTCAATTAGATGCACTAATCTCGAAAATCATCGTTGACGACACATCGCGAAAAACGGCTTAAAGCCGCCGATTTGACCCTCGGTTGCCGCCGTGATTTTCTGAGATTCGTATTAGCTTGGTAAGGCAGTCCCTTTTTATAAACTTTGCCGCAAAAAAATAGGAGGCGGTCTGGGCCGCCTCCATACAAGGAATATATGATGCGGAAATCCGCATTTTTTATAATGTTAAATATATGCCTTGCCGGTAATAGTATGTGCAGTTATTTGCCGGATATACACCGGCGTTACCGCCCGCGCAATTGCTGGCGGTTTTCGTAAATTATGTCAATTATACCTTCGTAGTATTCCATTATCCGCCTATGCTGCTGCTCCATATTGTCCATGGTTTGGCGGATTTGGTTTTCGGCTTTTTCTAATATTTCGTCGGCATAGTCCATGGCATTTAGCCTTACTTCCCTGGCACTGCGCTTGGATTCCTCCATCAAGTCTGTGGCTTGCTCAGATGCCCTGCGGAAGACCTCGTGACCGCTTGTCATGGATTTTGCTTCCATTTTTGCGTCTTCCAACATATTGCCAGCCCTATGTTTTGCGTCGTCTATAATTTTGTCGTGGTCACCCACTATACGCTGGGCAAACCGGATATCTTCCGGCAAGTTAAGGCGTATCTCGTTAAGGATGTCCATTACGCGGTCCTTGTCCACCGATACTTTGCCGGTTAATGGGATGCTCTTGCTTTTCTCCAGCACCTCTTCTATGTCATCTAAATAATCTAATAATGCATCCATAAAACTTCCCCCTTGTTTTCTTTTCACGGGTTACCCGCTCTTTTGTAGTTTTTCTTTTAATGCAGCATGTACTTCTGGTGGTATTGTACTTGCTAAAAAAATGTCATCGCGATTATTTTTATATGCATAGTTAGCTACTTCTTTAACAATACTGCTTGATATATGGGCAAGGCTTGGTTCTGCCGTAAAGTATATTGTTTCTACTGGCTTAGTAAGCCCTAATCCTTGATTCCATATGCTATAGGGCAGTTCTTTTGATAAATCTTCTGGGCCGCGCAGGCCCCGGATAATTACATGTATATCCTTTTTATGGGCATAATCCGCCAAAAGCCCGGAAAATGATTCAATTTCTATATTATAGTCATTGAAAAAAACCTTGCGCAACATTGCAACCCGCTCTTTGACGGAGAAAAGGGGGGTTTTGCGGGGGTTGTCCAGCACGGCTACAACAACACGCCCCAAGATTGCTGCGCTTCTTCTTGCTATATTAATATGCCCATTGGTTACAGGGTCAAAACTGCCGGGATATATGGCACTCATTTATATCTTCCTTTTGTATAGCAATAGCTGTGTATTTCCATATGTTCTATTGTCTTCTAACACAAAGGGACTTACATCAGGCAATGGTTCGTCTGCCCCTATTTCGGCTATTAGTATGCCTTCATCAGAAAGCAGGCTTGCTGTTTCTAGGGCTTTTGCTACTTGAGGGAAAAGGGTGCTATTGTATGGCGGGTCCATGAAAATAATGTCGAAACAGTTGCCGTCAAATTTTAGCTTGGTTATTGCCTGTATTACGCACATCTGTAGTACTTTAGACTGCTTTTCAAGCCTTGTACGGGCTATATTGCTGTTGGTTGCAAGTATTGCATCCTTGCTTATGTCAACAAAAACAGCCGTTTCCGCGCCCCGGCTTAGAGCCTCAACGCCAATGGCCCCGCTGCCGCAAAATAAGTCAAGAAACCGGGCACCGGGAACATAGTGTGAGATGATGTTAAATAAATTTTCCTTAACACGGTCAGCAGTAGGGCGTGTTGCTTGCCCCTTTGGCGCTGCAAGGGCCGTGCGCCTGGCCTTACCTGCAATAACACGCACAATACACACCCCGCTTAGCCGCTGGCTACAGTTTAGATTATAGTAAATATGACAACGCTAGTAAACATTTAAACATTAAATAAGATAAATTCAATAGTACGTGTACAAAAAGGTGTTGTCAAATCAATTTTTAGCGTATAATGGGCATTGAAGAGAGTGAGTACATTACATTTTGCAATGTCATTTTTGCAAAACCTTTTTTAGCCCAGTAAAATAGCCATTTTCCATAAGGAGGACAATTATGAAAAAAAGATTTTCGACCCGGGTCATTTGCCTATTGGCAGCCCTTGCAATGCTGACCAGCGCATTAATGGTGTCTGCCATAAATGGCTCACCATATGAAACCTTTAAAAACGCAGTGCTAGACGCCATTTTCTATGACAATGTTACAATAGAGGGTGAGTTTGCCTTTACAATAGATGGTGAAGTGCACGAATCTAGCTGGCTAATATTCCAGATAGGGGAAGACAGCACCCTATCCATAGATAGGGAAGAAAGCCCCTGGCGCGGCGAGTCTAGGTACAACACAACCTATACTACCCAAAACTTGAACATACACTCATCACTACTTTCAGTTGACGGAACCCAGTGGTACTCTATCCGCAGGACACATACCCCCCGCAACAATACATCCCCAGGCTATGAATTGTTTGGCCAGGCAGGCCGGGATTCCAACCAGCTGCGCCTTGTGGAATTGCTGGTTGACCTTTTTGTTGGGGATTTAAAAAATAACCTTACAATCAGCTCCAATGGCGACATGCGTCGTGTAAGCGGTGCCATTACAGAAAGCCAGCTGCCAGAAATAGTAAGGCTGCTTATAGATATAGGCATAGAAGAGCTGGGCAGGTGGGATGATAGCCGCCAGCGTGACGAGTTTAGGCATGTGCTGGAAATTCCTATGCGCGGGCTTACCATTGACCGTATATCTGGTGATGCCGATATAGACAGTGACGGCAATCTGCGGTATGTAAGCGGCCGTGGCCAGGCTACCATTGTAAACATGTTTAATGACACCCATGTGCTTGAAGCTGAAATATCACTCCGCTTTTCTGATATTGGCACAACTGTACCAACAAGCCCCTTCCCATATGTAGAAGAAATATTTTCGGAAGAACTGTTTAGAGAAATTGCTGGGCGCACAACAGGCATACTTTATTTTGCCCTTGATGAAAACGGCAATATTGACATGTATAGCATAACAGACCGTTGGCCCGGCAGCCGCAACACGCCTGTGCGTACAGCCCAAACAACACTAACCAGCACCCCAAGTACGGTCAGATAGATGATATTAGAGCTTAAGGGCGTCACAAAACTATATAGCAACGGGCGTGGCGCAGAGAATATGACATTTACCCTAGCCCCCGGCGAGGTGCTGGGCCTTCTTGGCCCAAATGGCAGTGGCAAGACCACTACCATGAAGGCCATCGCCGGGTTGGTTACAGTAAACAGCGGGGAAATACATGTATGCGGTGTAGACGCCATAAACCAGCATGAAAAGGCAATGGGCCACACGAGCTGCCTAATAGAGGCCCCCGCTTTGTACGAGCATCTGTCCATACTAAAAAACATGCAAATGGCAGCAAGATTCTACGACCATGTAGATGACGACCGTATCACCGAAGTTTTAAATATAGTAGAAATGAATATGTACAAGTACGATAAGGTGCGCAATCTAAGCCTTGGTATGCGCCAGCGCATAGGCCTTGCCCTTGCCCTTTTGCCAGAGTCAGAGCTGATTATTTTGGACGAGCCTGCAAATGGCCTGGATATTGAAGGCATGGTGCTTGTGCGCCAGGTAATAATGGCTGCTGCCGCAAAGGGCTCTGCAATTCTTGTTTCATCTCACCTTGCCAATGAAATACAGCAGTGCGCTACCAAGGTAGCTGTAATCCATGGCGGTAAGCTTCTTGGGATTATGGCAATGGACGAGATATTGGCCGAGCATATAAGTGTAGAAAAATATTTTATAGACCTAGTGTCCAAATCCCGGGGAGGGTATATCCAATGAGGGCTTTTGGTGCAGCTTACCGTAATGAGACGGAAAAGCTGATTAAACGTCGCAAATATATAGTATTTATAATTATTGGTGTGCTGATTTGTACCATATGGGCTGTGGGGGGCAATATGCTTTCTGCCCTTATTGGCCGGCAGGTCGGCTTTCTTTTTATACTTACCCCAACCCCAATGGGGGTTTTGCCCTTCTTTTTGCAGGTGCTTTTGCCCCTGCTTATTTTTATGGGGGTTACAGACCTCATCACAACCGAAGGGGCAGAGCATACAATGAAAGCCATGATTTACCGCCCTATAGAGCGCTGGAAGCTTTACGGTGCCAAGCTTAGTGCAGTGCTAACCTATATTATCTTGTACCTGTGCTGTATATTTTTTGTTAGCGCATTGTTTAACCAGATAATGGGGCGCCCCTTAAGTATTGGTGGGTTTGCACAGGCATTGGCGTCTTATGCGCTGGCCATTCCTACTTTGGCAGTTTTGGTGACATTTGCTGCTTTTGTTGCCATCAGTGGGCGCAGCAGCTCACTTGTTATGTTTTTACTTGTGGTGATATACATGGTTATGCGGGTGCTGCCGCTATTTTTCCCCATACTTTCCGAGTTATTGTTTACATCCTTCCTTGGCTGGCACAGGCTTTGGATTGGGGTGATACCGGGGGCTGGGCGGGTATTGCATATGCTGGTTATTGTGGCCGGGTATGGTTTGGTGTTTTTTTTGGCTGGCAGTTTGGTTTTTGATAAAAGGGAATACTAGAAACTATGAAGCTAGACGGAAAAAAGATACTTATCACTGGTGTCAGCCGCCCAATGGGTATTGGCGCAACACTTGCCAGGCGCTTTGCTGAGGCTGGCGCGGTTGTTGCTGTGCATGGGTTTTCTGGTTATGACATGACTGTAAACAAGGACTGTTTGACTTCTATGCCAAATGGTACAGAAACTGTTGTTGAGCAATTAAAGGCTGAAGGGCTTAATGTGACGCTAGTCACCCCTTCTGATTTTACCCAAAAAGGGACGGCTGCGAGGGTTGTGGAAGAAGCTGGGGAAAAACTGGGCGGGCTTGAAGGCTTGGTTTTAAACCACTGTTATGGCACCCATGTTGAAATAGGGCAGTGGACAGAGGAAGATATTGACCCACACCTTACTGTCAACATCCGCGCCTGCATGATGATGATTCAAGCCTTTGCTGCGCAAGCAGATACAGCAAAAGAGAATGCAATAACCCTTTTTACAAGCGGGCAAAGTGATGGCCCTATGACTAGCGAGATTGCTTATTGTGTGGCAAAAGAGGCAATAAATTGCCTTTGCCGCCAGGCAGGCGCGCTGCTTAGTGGCAGGAATATAAGAGTTAACTGCATAAATCCCGGTGCAAATGATACGGGCTATTATTTTGGTGATACCAGTAAATGGTGCACCCCCAACGATGCCGCCGATTTGGTGCTGTTTTTGCATAGTGGTTATGCAAAATGTATTACTGGGCAGATAATTGCTAGTGATAAGGGGTATGGGTTTACTGGTGAGTGGTAATATAGCCATTCCCCTTTAAAATTGGCCCAAGGCGACGAGGATTTTTGCAGCAAGCCAAGGAAGTGCCGACGACGCGGGCCAAGAAGGCCCGCTAGGAGGTGCTGACGCCGGATTGCAGCAAAAAGACCGGCGCCTTGGGCCAATTTTAAAGGGGAATGGCTATAATATAAATTGTAAAATTGAATAAAAATCATGTGGGGCTGTCACGTTTAGCAAAAATTTGCATAAACATGCAAGCTCTCCGTCATTGCTAGCGTAGGGTCGCAAATCCAGGCCTTGTTATTACTGGATTGCGGCCTTGCTACATTCCTCGCAATGACGGAGAGTTTGCATAATATGCGGTAAAAATGCTTAATGTGACAGCTCCTTTTTTATGTGTAAAATTACCAATTGAGCTAATATCCTCACTAGAGTATAGTCAAATTATTGATTATTAAAAAAGGCGGTTAATGTTATGTCATTAAGGTATGGATTGCTTGGGCTTATCAACTACAACCCAATGACAGGGTACGAGATGGTAAAGGAATTTGACGAATCACTGGCGTATTTTTGGCACGCTTCGCCACAACAAATATATAAGGAGCTTGACGCAATGGAGAAAAGCGGATGGCTTGTTAGCGAACGTATCATGCAGACTGAAAAGCCAAACAAGCGTGTCTATTCCATTGCCCCAAAGGGTAAAGAAGCATTGGTGGATTGGGTATCAAAGCCTGATGATGGTGTTAATAAATTTATGCAGGGGAAAAATCCATTCTTGATGCGCTTGGCTTTTGCCGGTGAAGGAAGCGATGCAAATGCTTTGCAAATGCTTTATGAGTTCAAAAACCAATACCTATCTTTTGCGCAAAAAATGGAGAACACAGATATAAACGAGATAATAACCGAAGAAGAAACCATCCTTGGACACAAGGTAATGAAATATTGGAAGATAGTAGCATTGCATGGGGAAATAATGCGCAAAGCAAGACTTGAATGGGTGGAAAAAGCCATCGCCATACTTGAAGGTGAAAGGGACGAACAAAATGAGGAAAATTAAAGGGTTTTTAATAAATCACACTTATTCCGCCTACAGAGCCTATGTGTCGGCTGGTATTGTCCTTGTGCTTAATTTTTTAAATAATAGGGTTTTTGATGTGCCTTCGCTGGTATGGCGCGTATTTAATGTAATATTTTGGTTGCTTATGACACATTCGTTTTTTTACCCGCTTGTACTCAATTTTTTCCCCACGCTATATATGTTTATCCGAAACGGTTTTAAGCTGCCTGCCAAGGATAATTATACCAACAAAAGCGATTATATTCTGCCATTTACAGGCAAGTGGACGGTGGGGAATGGTGGGTTTAAGCGGGGGGAGTATCATTCAGGGGGGTTTTTAGGTTCGGAGCGTAATGCCTTTGATTTTAACATTATGGAAGATGAGGACGGCGTGCCGGATGATTGGACTTTGCCGTCAAAAGTAGAGGAATACCCCTGCTATGGCAAAGATGTGATTGCCGTAGCAGATGGTGTAGTTGTAAAAGTAAGGAATCATCACCCCGATAGCCGTACAAAAAATTTAAAAGCATATTGCGACACATATGACTATAAAGGCAACCATATTATTATCAAGCACAATGATAGTGAGTACAGCTTGACTGTTCACCTTATGCCCTACAGCATTACAGTAAAAAAGGGTGATAAAGTAAAGCAAGGCCAAATTATTGCACGGTGTGGTAATTCGGGAAATTGTGCCGCCCCCCATATTCATTTTGCACTTCAATCGGGCAAAAGCCGTTTGTTTGCCTATGCGCTTCCTATTGCGTTTACCAATATCAAAGCAGAGGATTCCCCCGCCCACAGGGCGTTTTGTGAAGCATTGGGCAGAAAACCCGCCAAGGCTGGCGAAAACATAGCGGTTGCGGGCAATAAAACTTATATCGGGCGTGGGCTTGATGTTGAAAACAAAGTTGATTAGCGGACAAGAATGAACACAGCTATTAACCCTTACACATGAAATCATCATATAAAGCTTCAAAGCTATCATAGTACTTTATCTCACGCCCGGCCTTCTCATATTCCAGGGCGTAATCATCCATAACTTGCATAAACTTGGTTAAAACTATATCCAGGTTATCCGAATCAAAATGGCCCATTATGTCATATTTTTTTGTGCCTAGCCGCCCTGTCATTTCATCAAAGTAATGCTGTGCGCTTAGGGCAGTCAGGAATGCGTAGGATTTGTCTTTTGTGCTTACACTTTTTATGATTTTATTGCGGTTATTGCACCAGCATTCCTCGTACCAGCCTTTTAGGTTTTCGTAGGTTGGTGCAGGGGGTATTACATATTATTTTTTCAGTTTATCTCTTAGGGCAATTGTGTTGGAAAGCAGTTGGGTGGCGGCTTCCTTTATATCACCGGCAGCTTTGGCATCAATTATGGCCATGTACAGCTTCATATAGTCTTGTGGCAGATACTTATATGTTGCTAGCTCTTCCATGTACCTTTTTACCCCCTGCTTGATGCAGGTGTTGTTTAGGCTTACTATGCTGTTTATTATATTGTAGACAAGGCTGGCTGACGCAAAGCGCACAGGGCCCATGTCATTGGTAAGTATCATGTCTGCGAAATCTTGCTTGGCTTGGCCTATGTGTTTCCCGGCCCTTTTTATTGCGTCTGAGCCTATGCCTTCTGATAGTTTTGCCATGGCTATTTCTTTTAGGGCATTAAATCGCTCCATGTCCTCTGGCTTTGGGCAATATAATATTTGCAAGTCTGTCAGGCTGGAGACGCCTATACAATCAAGCTCGGCCTTTTTTTCCAGGTTGCCCCATGGTGTGCAATATATATCGTAGCCAACATCTTCTAATATGAAAGAAGTGGCGATGCTCCATCCTGCATCTGTGTTGTTTACAATGATTAAATCCAGGTCGCTTTTTTCGTGGAAGTCGTTGGTGGCGAAGGACCCGGTAAGGCCTATCAGGGCAATTTCTTCGGGGAAATCGCGCTTTGCCCGCTCTATTACCATATTTATTATGTTTTGATTTTTTTCGGCAAGTTTTTCTTTTGTTGCATTGTCCATACAAAAACGCCCCTTTCTTGGTGAATATACCACGTCAGGGGCGTTTTTTATAGGCATTATTTAATTATGAAATAAATTGCGTAAGAAACTCAATGATTGCCTGAGAAAATTCTATATCACGGGAGGGATAACTAACAAAAGCGTCATAGCATACAAAGTGCCAGTCACCTTCCCGTAAAAATGTGGTAAGGGCAATATTATTTTCCGCCGCCGCCTGGCGTAAGGTTTCAAAGTGGGAAAATGGCACTTGCCAGTCCTCTGTGGAATGCATTAGCAAAATAGGGCGCTGGCCCAGCCTTGCTATCCCCCTTACCGGTGTGTTGCGGGCTGTGTCAAAGCCTAGGCGGAAGCCCATGTTCAAGTGCATGAAAGGCGTTGACGCAATGCCTACAAACCTTGGTATATTGAACGTTGGCAGTAAATCTATATACAGGTCAATAAAATTTGAATACGCGGAAATGGCGATTATGCCGTCCAGCCTAGGAATTTCGCCCCCTGCAATAATTGCGGCGGCACCCCCGGCAGAGGTACCAAGGGCTATAATTGGTAAATCCCCGGCGCGGGGGTCATTATCTAGGAAATCCATACCGGCTTTTATGTCCAGCCATTCTGTTGTGCCAAAGCCAATCTCTCTGCCTTCGCTTAAGCTTCTTGCCCGCTTTTCAATCAGGAGGGAATCCCAGCCGTTTTGGGCCAGCATGTTGGCATAGCCAAAAAACGCGGTTACAGAAGGGGCTTGCAGCCCGGATACTATTATCACTGTGCCATGGGTGGCTTCGACTGCGGAAAATGTCCGCCATGCTGCAAGGGCTAGGTTGTCGTCTGTTGTGAGGGTGATTGGGTGGGATTCTATGCCATAATCTGCAGAATTGTGCTGGGGTTGGTATATCCTTTCCCCTAAGAACATGGATGCTACAAAGGTGGGAACCGCGATTATGACTAGCAGAAAAAATAGTGTAATAACATAGAGGGTAGTGGTAATGTGTTTTTTGTATTTCATATCTTTCTCCTATCCTATCCACACATAAGACAGACCTTATTTTAATAGCTATCGCCCGCGTCTTTCCCCTCACATCTTTGTTTATTAACACACTGGGTAAGTAAATATTCTATCTGCCCGTTAAGTGAGCGGAAATCATCCTCTGCCCAACTGGCCAGTTCGTTATAAAGAGACTCTGACAGCCGCAGGGGTATCTGCTTCTTCTTTTCTGTTTTTGATGATTGCTTTTGCTCATTTTCCATTTTAGTATAAAGAGCCGCTATTAATTATAGGCTGGGCTTCGGAGTTGGAGCAAAGCACCACCAGCAAATTGCTTGCTATCGCTGCTTTACGTTCTTCGTCAAGATATACTACATTGTCTTTAGAAAGGCGTGTAAGGGCCATCTGCACAATATCCACAGCACCGTCCACAATAGTCT
>Ga0131853_10003244_pt1 | contig 29191 bp, 16 predicted proteins | sample TergutLab28metaG_FD_92764 | JGI IMG/M metagenome (GOLD analysis project Ga0131853, IMG submission 92764) | Labiotermes labralis P1 segment gut microbial communities from Petit-Saut dam, French Guiana - Lab288 P1 (version 2) (version 2) | ecosystem: Host-associated > Arthropoda: Insects >... | reverse complement strand
TTTGTTGGTAAGCCTCTCTGTTTTTGTGTTTTCGAGGGGTTGTTTTTCTTTTGGGGGGTGGGGGGGGGGGGGGTGTTGATTTTCATCTTCACAGGATCTATCCATTGAAACGTACATTAAGTTGGTTGTATCCAATGAACACATTCACGCCTTATTTTTAAAATCGGTTTTAATATTATCTCCAGTCTCTTCCTATTTATCATGTGGATGCTGTCGTGCTAGTGTGAGAATAAGGTTATAATGGATTATCCAGCTGTCCTTGCTTGTTTTGCTTATCTGGATAGGCATGCACGACATGAAGTGCAGAAGTATGCAGCTAATAACAAAGTTTATATCTGATATGCTGGCGTTCCAGCCCGTAACGACGACTTTTCTATCGATGTGGAAGCTACGAATCTAATTACCGTACACAGGAACGCCATCTGCTTTGTGCATATTTTGGATAAATTCCGGTGAAAGTATTTGTGAATAAGAACAATTTGGAGATTCTAGATATCATAGGAAAAATGGGATTTGATTGCGGGCGGAAAATAAAGTTACACTGAAGGACATTAGCTTATGAATTCGTAACCGAAGCACATTGGCAATGGAGACAGTTTCAATTGTCTTTAGACTTTGCAGTTTAATTTGAATATTGCAGGCGGTGTTTGAACGGGATAGTGGATTAATGATGTTTGAGGTTATCACAGCTGTGAACATTACGATTAATGCCGTGTGGGACGTGCCGCCTTGTAGTTTGGTTGATAATTCTCTCAGTAGGTATATTTATTTGTTTGACAGTACCTCGTGTCTGCTACAGAATGCTCGACGTCCGTTATAGATATTCAGTTATACAGTGGATTTTCATGCACGTGTTATAGGATCTCTGTAAAGAAAAGAGAACGGCTGTCTGATTAACCAAGTAAATGATTGTTGTTGTTTTTGTTTTTGAAATACAGGGCGAAGTTTAAAAAATTCAATTACTTTAATGACAGCTGACTTTCATTAACATATATTTCTACCCTATTATTGTAATATATTTTAGTAACAAAGAAATGTAATACACTCTGCGAGATTTATTGAAATACTGACGGACATATCAATAGCATCGAGAATATTCTCTCTCACATATAGTTATGCTATGTACATCTCAGTGAACGACGTCATTTATAACTGAACGAAGGAGAAAAAGGGCAGTTCAGTTACTACGTAAACCATACAATGAAATCCACTCGAATGAGAATTTCACGTCATAATTCTTAAAAAGTAAGTTACTATACAACTTTGGAAATGCCTTGATATCGGTCTTCTTACGACGTTTCCAGCAGATTTGTAGAAAATTGAACAGGTATAGTACGAGGACTAACGCAGATAAATGTTAAGGCGAGTAAATTTGTACAGGTTACAAAAATGGGTTTATACTGCTACTTAAAATGCTGGAGAGCTTGTTATTCGAATGTCATGCAGACTGCAGTGAGGCAAATCGAAGAGGAAACTTCGTTCTTCGTTTACACAGCTCGTTGTTACGTTTTAGATCACTTTAGTTGGAATATTTATAAATTCGTAACGGTTAATTTTTTCTAACAACAATAATAATATATGTATTACTTTAAAGGACCGAACACACTGGCCGCCCGGTCTGAAGTGTGGGACTGCGGTCGCCTGCTTGATGAGATTGCGGATTCGAATCCCGCCGGTGGCAAAGATGTCTGTCTGTTGTGAGTGTTGTGTGTTGTTAGGTAGAGGTCTCTTCGTCGGGCTGATTCCAAAGGAGTCCTACCGAATGAGGTGTGTCTGAGTATGATCGTGAAGCCTCGATAATGAACCACTAGGGGCTTTTGCACGATGAAAAAATACGTTAAATATTTCAATGTAGACGCTAGTATTGCAACGTTTGATTAATTCTGAATTGCGGGGTATGGAAAGGAGCAGTCATATCCCCTTCTCGAAAATTCCCTTGTGTTTCAGCCCAGTAATACTTTTAGTAACACAAATGTTAGGACATAAAGTCACTTATAATGACTTCTAATCTATTTCCGCGTCTTCTCGCGCGAATATTTCTCGTACTTCTCCTACGTAACGAGGTCTTTCCCAGGGGCCTGCTTTTCTCGATCGGGTGAATTGTGTGTTTTTTAGCTACCTGATGGTGTGAAAGATATAATTCCGATACCCGCATGTCCGATATAGTACCCGAGAACTCTACGGAAAAGTCCAGGTGGCCTAAGTTCCTGTATAATTGATGTTATCCTTAGAGACACACATGATATCAGCTAATAAGACTGATCTTATGTTTATTGGACCGTGCACCATTGTAATAGTTGAAAAATAAAAGACCAACTTTATGTCACTTGCTATTTTATTTCACTTCTTATGTACGCAACATGTTTCGGATATTAATATATCCATCATCAGGAGCTTGCGAATGTGCTGTTGAATGACCACATCGGTCGTTATGTTCTCGGTTCGTTGTGTGTTGTAGATTTGGTGCGGCTGGGTTTGAGTGGTGACCGTGTTACAGTCGCTCGTCTGCTGAAATTGTGGCTTCGAATCCCATCGAGGGCATGGATGTCTTGTTGTTGTGAGTGATGTGTGTTGTCAGGTAGAGGTCTCTGCGACGAGCTGATCACTCGCACAGACGAGTCCTACCGACTATGGTACGTGGTTGTTTGTGATCTAGAAACCTCGTGAGTGAGGAGATCCTGGCCCACTGGGGGCTGTTGCTCCAAAAAAAGTATATACAACATAGGATATGCTGTCTGAGGAGATAGTGTGTATCGTTATCTTGCTGATCATCATCTCGATATTTGCTAGGTCTCCTTTCTACCATGAAGTTAGTGGCACGGTTTGGAGCGAGACTGGTTTTGACTGCAGATTGCATTTTCGATTTGATAACACCAACACAAAGGGTTTCCCTTTACAAGAAGTGAGTGTACGTGTTTTGTGTCGATGGAAGCACACCACTATACATCAAAATTACATTTCCATACTTTCATCGAAACTATGTTTTATGTAGATTTCTGTTTGTAATCATAGTTCATTAAAATCGGTGTATATTGTTGCATGATAATGAGGGAATACTGCACTGTTTTCACCGACGACCTTTTCACGTCCCTCACTTCAGTATTTTACAATTCAAGCAGTCTGCACGCAGTTGCAATAAGATAATTAATGTTTTCCTTTTTTAATTAAACGTGATGGTGAGGCATAGTTACCTCACAAGGTATAAAACTTATGGCGTCATGAAAGTATTTTGCACATGCAAACGTTTGATTTGGGGCACAGTGTTTTACGTGCATAGTTTATAGTAAATATTTGACAATATTCTTATTCAAGCAGAAAGAGGGCACTGTTTAATAAAGCAGTAAAAATTCCATGTATATTAATGAACGAACCCGTTCTTCGCGTTGGTTTTTCTGAAACTAAATTTTATTTACTTTATGAAATTGCTTATCTATTATGAAAATCTTGATTTTCCTTGACCAAGGACAGGATTAATTGCTGAAACCGAGAATTCCTCGCTTAGAATTCCTGTGAAATAAATTGTTCTGCAATAAAAAATTATGTGACTTTTCTCAGAAATCTTGGTACTTTGAACGATTGATGATCGTGGATATTGTACGTGGGCCTATGTTCTTTATTATCGTCATTCTGTTGTCTGGCTTGTGACAGGTTTCTAGCCTCTTTCAACGTGAGTTCTCCACTCAGTGCGATCTAGTGTTCTTTTTTCAATTAACGATATCCTCTCTTTTCCTTACTGTAATCTAGTAACTCCTTACGTCTTCTTCCCCGTTTTTACGTTATTTCTATCCTTAACTCTATTTTTCCTTCAATAATTTGTTTTAGAAGGCAGTTTCTACGCAAGATATGACCAAGTTTTTCATATCACACAAAACTAAGGAAGGCATTTTGAACTTATATTTCGTGCAATGTGTGCGTCTTGTTTTAAACGGCAGTTGTGTATAGTGCTGGGGTTTTAACACATACCTTTTGCGAAGCAATAAAGTGGAATGTTTTATGGTACGGTCTCACATTTTTATGGTAATGTGAGGAATTTGTACGTAGCAAAAGTCGAGGACCACAGTGTATATGTGAATTTGTTCCTTATCGTACCGTAAGAAATAACGCTTTGAAGACGGAATTAAACTTTCATATTTATTAGCACTGTAACCATTATATGGTATTTTTGATTATGTATTAATTCATTCAATCGTATTTCGAAAGGTTGTTGTCATCAGAGGTTTTACATCAATTCCAGAAGATACTATTGTAGTTTAACGTCATCCTCAGTAGTTCTTTCTCACTGTAGGCATAAGATGACTCTTTAAGACCAAGCATGTGAATTAATACGCTTTTTTCGTCAAATTCAGGTCTTATGTGTTGGACTTTTAGCCTCTTCCATTTAAGAATTAATTTCATGTTGATTCTTTAGGAATTTGGTAGGTGGCTCTGTAGGGTGTGTAGTTGCGGGCATGTTGGGGAGGAAAGCAAAGACATGACTTTTTCTGTCATTTTTGGCGGGTCGTACCATGTTGATATTAATATATTGTGCTGCGTCGAAATGGTAATTGTTTTTGAAGTTATTTGTCTGTTAGTGTTCACTTTGCATCAAGAGGACAGATGAATCAGCCACCGTTTACTACAGTTGATAGTTAGGAATTAAAAGAAATATAACTTTATTGTTGAGCGTGAACTCTAGTTCTGGATTTTTGGCGGTCTGTTTTTGACAATTTTCCGTTGACTTTTAAACAGGTTTGGTGCCTTTGTTTTATAAAACAAAACATGCACAAACGTAATTAAACAGAAACTTGGAAATATCGGAATATTAAAAAAAAACAAGGAAACATGGATTAAAATTGTACCGCTTGCACTCACATGGGCGTTGGATATCAACATTAACGGACCCCAGAAAGTAATTTGTATGACTTTTAGGTTTTTATGGCGAGTGCTATTTAAATGATGGTCTTTTGGATTTTTTTCCACCGTGTAGTGTAGTTGTTCGTCCGAACATTCAGAGTAAATATGTAGCACTGAAAGATATTAAAGTCCAGAAGACTCAAATTTAGAATTTAGAATAACACCAGTCAAACATAATATATTAAGCCTGAGCAACCACTGTCGAGAAACTAACCCCTCCGAGTCCAGAACAGTTTTGTCTTTCAAGTCTCGCAGTATGCCAAGGATTAAGGAACTTAACGTACAAATAGGGACCATTAGGGACCAAAGAGTAGGATAGTCAGATCTTGTCACAGGCATGGCTCACTAGAGGACTACAGTGAAATAATAGTTTATATATTATCTTACCTGCAGAAAGATGGGTTTCTGTGTGTGTGTAATTTTTCTGTTGGTTCGCGCTTGTTATAGACTTCGTAAGCTTTTGTAGCTGCGTCTTATGTGTGGAGGACTGATAAAATGAAAAATAAAATTTATTGATTTGTGTCACTCTTTTCGCAAGAATTAAACTTGAGAAATAATATACATCTAAATAGACTGATTGGATGCCAGAGACTAGAGGGGGGAGGGATATTATGCTTTTCGTTGCTATGACGGGAATAGTCTGAGGGGCAAAACATTGATGTTGATGATAATTTGTAAGATATACAAAATGTTGCATGTGTACCTCCAGTGACCCAGTAGCCATAACAAACAAGTGGATACAGTATCTCAAGAAAAATATATGACTTGACACTCACGTCATTTATATTGTAAGAAATAGGACAAATTTAGTAAGTGAGCTGACCAAACATTGTCCAGTCTGGTTCGGCATTTTGGGATCTTGTTGTATCGTATATATATCAATAAATAGTACCATGTGTACCGTCGAACACCATCCTTTGTTAAAAATAAATCGCATTCGCACTAAATCTTTCATCTTGTTCTCTGAATAAGTAGAGACGTTTTTTGCTAGACTTAATGTAACAAGATTTGTGTAGTGGTAAAAGTTGTGTTCGACGGTGTATAAGCACTATTTGTTAATTGTTAGATCAGTTAGTGCATGGAAAAATTAATCTAATTTTCTATATTTGGGTCCTGACTGGAGCTGTTTGTTAGATGTGTGGATTTAGGGTTGTACATAAGTGGACGAATAGCGACTGAACAATGGCATTTCAGTCAATAAACTCGTTTGTAAATTCCGAATTATTATTTACTGACCGCGTATTTAATGAAAGAACATTACTCAGCGATGTATGCCTAATGATTCTCCAATTCAAGATCTGATGTGTTGTATTGGGGTGTTCTCGGGCAGTGACATATTACAACCTGTGCAAATGATGTCAGAGGGGTGAAGCTGCTTTTCCTTTGATTCCGTAGCGCAGCATTTTCTCCCATCCACCCCATTACTTCCAAGCTAGACGCGAACATTGATATTGCAGTATTGCCTGTAACATTTGTTACTTCTTCTTCTCTATCGTAAAACTTTCAGTGCCACTAGCGGAGCGCTACATTGCTGCCTGTATTGGCAGCGTTTAGTATGATGTACGGAAGGGCGGGGCGGGGGGGGGGGGTAAATTTTACACACTGTGTTTGTTTTACATACGTGTTCCCAATATTTACGAAACAGCTATCGGTTGGCTTAGAAGTAAACCTCCAGACTTGTATTCGGCAGATGCTTGGTTCGAATTCAGGTTGAGTCGTCGACTACCATGACACTGATTTACTGTTATTTTGTTTGTCGTTTGTGGATTATCCAACAATAAGACGCCGTATAAACTGTTCCTTTATAAAGTAAACGATAGTTACGAGTTATACTTGAAAATTTAATATGATTTCTCTTTCTTAGTCATTAGACTGAAATAGTTAATCTTTTACACGCTCTTAATTGTACGACGTTGTTTTAATGTTGTCCTAAGTATAAGGCTGAGTTTATTTATAAACCCGATTGTTTAATATTTTATATCCTTTGTATTGATGTACATCGCTAGAATTTAGTGATTTTGAGAGATAGCCTGTATTCTTGTAGAGTTAAACATGGGTGGGCCAAACAGGTGAATGATCTTGTACGTTAATTTTTACTTAACAATAAATATGTCTTAAAGTTAAGTCACGGAAATAGATTGGTTTTTGTATTGTGTCATGTATTATTTCATCAAACTTCCTCTTCCAGTCGTCTGAAGCTTGTGATTCCCTGCAGAAAAATCTGCACTCGAAATTTGAGAGACTTTTTAATTAGATTGTTGGGCATCCTGTGTCTTTTATTGAATACTAATTCAGTTATTTTTCGAAAGATATTTCACGCAGGAAAAATACTTTCTGTAACTACTCTTTTTTCTACGACGCTGCTGGTGGCTGACGTTAGGTGACTATGAGCTCCGGGCATTATGCTTATTTCAGGAAAAAGAAGAAAATAATTCTTTTTGGGTTGTATCTCCAAGAGAATAATCTTTGTGTCTAATGTTTTATGCGACGCCTCATTTGGGAGAGATCAAGTGGGAAGGACGGAAGGACAGACCAACACATTTATCTATTTTATTGCTCTATATGAATTGATTTCAAATACACATTCCTGTGAGGATTATTATTGAGTTGAATGGCGTGTAAAATAACATTCTTATAATGCCTATAGCTCTGCTGTATAACAACTTGAAAAGATAATAAATCCATTGTCCATATAAAACTGACAGAATTGCTTTCCCCTGAGATGAGTGCGTTTCTGATAGCACATCAGTGGAATGATCATATGTGAGTATTCAATTTTAAGGCTGTGCTTATGTCATGCTGAAAGTAATGAAAGATGTTTAATAGGAGTATGCGAGAGACATTTGATGCAAGGAAATTTAAACTTTGTATATATTCGATGAACAACAGGAAATACTTGTACTGGTAGCCTATATAAACACGTTATTTTACTCGCTGCAAAGTAAACTACTTGATTTCCCGATCCTCCTTTTGATTCAGTGAGCCCCATACTCTATGCTCGACTGCTCATCTGCAATTCATTCCACTGCTTCTGTTGTGCATGTCTGAAGAAGTATATCCCATGAGTTGCGCGCCATCTTCACACTTTTGATTATTAATGTAAATAATTTTTTCTGTTTTAAGTTGACGTTACTGAGCAAGTACAACTTGTGGATCCTCGGTTAAGAAGTTTTGTTGTACCGTGTGTTATGCATTCCAGTTAAACGTAAGGAGAATTTTTCTTTGATTTTTAAAGTGACGACATATTTCTTCCTGAAACAAAGGTTCTATCGTCGCTCGCAGTAATCCCAGGCGTTGTGTTTATTGCTAGTAAATCTACAATGCTGGCGGGAACTGAGCTAGATTATCTCGACTTTAGCTTCTTTATCTCATCACAATTGGCTTTATCGTCTGCCCTTAAATTCCGTCTATATTAGCCTATGTTAGTAGTGGCTATATGTGCCTTTATCTTGCAATTCAGTGTTAAATAATGCAACATTTTAAAAATTTGTGGTAGATGTAATATCTCTACAAAATGATAAGTTTGTGTCGCTTATATAGGACCCCATATGCCTCTTTTCGAAGTAATTTGGTGTTTATAAAACCAACAGATTCCAAGAGTTAACGATCCCATTAAATGACAGGTATTAAATTTCAATAACCCATTCGTTTATATCCATCAGTAGTCCATAGTAAGTAAAATAATTGTTTCTGTTTTGTATTACATGAAGATGAAAATGATATTTAATTACAAAAGTAACTGTGTAAAACATGAAACTAGAACCTACCGTAAAGTAATTCCATTGTTATAAATGGTACAAAATCGCCTAATGGGCATACTATATTTATCTAGCATGCTTTGAAGTTGTTTAGGTTTTGTGATTTTGTTACACATTCTTATAAGTGTCCCTTACAGCGCAGGTTTTAAATGTTAGGATGTAAATCCTACCATTTTAACTTCTTGTCTCGTTAAGAAACATCAAGATTTTCTGTACCGGAAAATTCTAGAATTTTATACTTAGAAGGCATTTATCTCTACTGCCATTCATTTGACAAGAAAAGCCAACCATTAATGGGGTGTCTACACTGGAAATTGTGAGTTACCGTGAAAACAAATGGACTTTGAGCTTTGAAAAGTACAGAGGAAAAGAAATAGAGGTCTCTCAAAAAAAAGAGTTGCAAACATCAATTCGCATAATTTGAAAACTGTGCTTTCTTTATGCGACGCACGATTTTAGACAACTTATTACGGGGAACCTATTAAGTAAACATGTTTAAAGATTTGGTAAATATTAGTAATTCTATTTGTTTTTTGAGTTACACATAGCACAGAAATGATTGAACAAAAATTTCGGATGCAAGTTTATGCCAACCGTATGAAATATAGAGGGTGTTGCAGGAGGAATATACCATTCATCGGGAGAACGTTCCTTAGGTTAAATTAGATCGATATAACTAAACATACCTAAATCCGAGGTTAAACGGTTACGGAGATAATGACGAGATAGCTTTTAAAGAAAGAGAAGTTTACATTCATTGATTGCCAAATCCGTTTTAAGACAAAGGGGAACTTGTAGTTGCTGTAATGTTAACACCCGTGCTTAACGTTTAATTAATATGTGTGTGACTTAAATGCATTAATTAAACAAGAAAACACAAATTTTCTTAAAAATCATCCTTAGGTTTCCAAATACTTTACACAGAACACTCCCCTCTGCATAGCTTTGCTTGGCTTGGCTATCGACTCAAGAATGGAACTGCGTACCGTACAGACAAAACACCGTGTTCAACAGATGGTAGGCAGAACCGCAAGACGATCCCATTATCTCGCTTTTTCTTATTTCTGTAACAATTGGTTATAACGATGTAAGTTAACCTAAGCAACGTTATCGCGAACAGTGACCGATTCCTTTTGAAACACTCCGTATAATTTTCGGTGAATTGCCATAACGACTGAAACACGTAAAGATTTCAGATGGCTGTCTATGCGAAGAATAGTTACTTACATGGCCAACTCTTTGGTAAAGATTTAAAATAAAAGTATATACGAAATCCTATAATACATTTTTTGAAACCAGCATTTTGTTGTTTTTTAGTAATATAACATAGAACGTATTCTTTTTTTTTCGCCTGATTTGTTCTCGCTTTATACTTTCCCACTAATAATCATTTTTTTTATTGATGAATCTATCTAAATTGTACCAATTTCCTGGTAATTTAAAAAATGATAGATGATCTTTACGCATCACTAAAATATTCATAGAGTAGGGGGAAATCTGAGGTGCGATCAAAACAAGTTCACCTCTCGGGCTCCAGTCGGAACAAGGAATGTATTTGTTCACAGTTTTGACAAGCCATGGAGGAATATGGTGTGCATCATAGTGTGACGTCAGAGTAATGTAACACCATGTGTGTTTACAGCTTCAAACTAAATGGATCTAATTTCATTTAAACTCGTGATGACATTTATAATAAAGACTTGACACCACATGAAGCTCAATTAATTAAGCCGCGAATGTGTTTATAAATATTGGGATAATCAGCTTATCACGAGCATATTTCATCACTCCAATTAGTGATGTTTATTCAGCGGAACTGCTGTGATCTCTTTCATTAACTTAATTGTGGGTAATTTTGAGATTAGGACGAAAGAAATAAACATAACAATGTAATCGCATACAGGACACAAAATGAAAAGTGTGTCTGTACGCATATTCGCTTTGAGTTACAGGAACTATGAGGTTATATTTTTTAAATATATCTTGGTCATATTGTGTCTTTTATTATTGTGAGCTTATTTATCACTAAAGAATTTCATGCCTTAATGGATGAATAATAATAGTAAACATGAGTGGCACCAAACTGTTTCGTTTTTAGTACATGAATTCAACCACCAGTAAGAGTGATTAATTAATTTTCTTGCGGTTTGCTAACTCCATATCATTTATACGTGAATGAAGTACGGTGTTAATGTTGCCTGTTGTTAATGAACTGAAGTGCAGTCGCCTTTAGAAGATTAAGCTGTTAAAACAATAACTGAAATCTGCAAATAATTTAGTCAATTGGTATTTGCGTATGTAGATCATTTAACGGCGTTGTCAGTAACTCACACTATATGACGAAGGATTAGATGACAGTGAATTATCAAGGATGTGGAATGGAATTTTGGCCTGATTATGGCACTTCAGTCGTTTGCCTGCGGTCCATGCAGTCCAAGAAGAGTGAAATTCTTTATCCTGAATATAAAGGCACCACGCTATTTCAAAACGCCGATAACTGTGTGCGTATCGACACGGCATGCCATAACAGAGGGTTGTTCAACCTGCAGGCCGCGGGCCGCATTGGGCTCTCGAGGAAAGTATTTTTGGCCCTGGGTCACCAGAACAGTTTCATTAATACAATTTATTTGTAAATAACGGTGTTCTAGTTAATTCAATTCCCCACCCCTTCCGTTAAATGTATGCACATGTGCGGCCTACGGTCGAGTGCTTGCCAATTATGTGGCCCTCCTGTGGGTTGGAATTTGCCAGCCCTGAAATAGCGGAAGGCTTTGGATCTTGAGTTCAGAAACTGTCTGTACCTTTCTTGAAAAGGAAAGTTAATTAATACACCAACAAATGCACATATATGCATTTAATGATCTAAAATTTACATTAAAACACTTAAAACACTCCTACATGTTTCGATCACACGATCATCCTCAGGGAGCATACATTGTTCCTTGCTAAAGTTATAGTTTAAAAACACTCGTTTGTTGGTGTATTAATTAAATAAACTACAGAATGCACGGTGCAACGATAAAGAACGAAAGTTATATTTACATCTAATTCTAAATGTAGATTTTTATTTAATTTTGGAAATAGCATTTAATTAAAAATAAAACAGTATAATTCTGTCACGAAAGTTGTGTGTTGCCTGATACAAGGAAACAGTGGTGAATGCTTGTATCGAATTGTACACAACATGTATGAGAATCTCATTTTTAGATGATTTGGGAATAATTTAAAGACGACTTTGACCCTAGTGTACTTCAGATACATGAATCCAGTTCGTCTGAAAAACATTTTATGTGTTCATAAAAGTTACTAAAAATAATAGCACCCACTACAGTCGTGCGCTGTAATTCAAAAATAGAGCGTCAATGTAGAAATATTTGTGACAAAACAATTATTACGCTTTATTGTTTTTTACCTAACTAAACCAAGTGCTGAAAGACTAAACACATTTTATTTTATGACACTACATTCTTACCATTATGCCTTTGGAGGAAAAGTATAATTATTAAATAATATTTTTAAATATACCTTATTTTTAATAATAATCAGCTCTTAAAATTTGGTGCGGAATTGGCAGATTCAACGCAGGATATCACAGTTTATATTCAGTACCGTTTTCCTCTGTAATACAACCAATAACTAAGAAAATGTTTAATATTCTTTACAAAATTTTTAATATTTTCCATGTTTTTACGTGTAGTTTATCTTATATGTGAGGCGAAGATACTAATGTGTACCGTTGACACAAAACCTACTCTGAACTAAAAAATGAAAAAAGTAAGCATCAGTGACGAAATTGCCAATTGGCCACGTGGTCTGGTTCAATTGATAATATAAAAAAGAAGTTTGGAAAGTAGAGTATTTCAATGTTAAGTTACAAAGAACTGAATAAAATGCAGATTGTTTTTACTGGATAAATGACAACTTTTTTAAATATAATTTGGACCCAATTTAAAATGTACGCTTTATTCCTGGGCTAAGACATTACCAGGAAAGAAAATAAACAATAGGTGTTCTTAGTATCGTGAAAGAAACCCAAGTTTGATATATTGTCTTACTTCTAACATCACTGCATTAAAAAATATGATGGCATAATTTTATGTCCATTACATGTTTCGACACACAATCAAGAAGGATACAATGACTGTATCAACATGAAAACTAAATGCAGCCTGAAAGAGTAGAAAAATAATTTTCAGTGATATGTAACACATACTAGTAATATGAGTGAAACCGTGTGAGCTATTTTAACATATTATTATTATTATTACATGGATGTCTCTTGTCACAGGAATTTTCTTCCTGGTACTTCTCTTGAACCAACAGTGATCCCCACCGCTCAGACCTCAAGCTTCATACTGCAGTACTTTCCGTATTATGTGTGTTGTCACAAGTATAGCTGCCTTTTGTAGTGAATCTATCGAATGTTTTTCCGGTACAGCTTCCAAATTTTTCCTTAAGCTTCTCGTTACTATTCCGGTGGCTCCAATTATTACTGGTATAATCGCACATTTCAGGTACATTATTATTATTATCATCATCATCATCTCCTTTATGCAGGGTATTTATACTTATATTCCTGAGACAAATTACGTCCCTAGGGAATACAGTGTTGCAGCTATTCTATTGTTACTATTTATGGTGCTTATATCGTTAGTTCCAGTGTTGAATCTATTGCACTTTTACATAAGTACTTTCCGAAGTATGTGTGCAGTGCCCAATATGGCTGTTTTCTGGATTTCTTTGACTTCATGTTTTCCTGGTATGTTGCTCACGTATTTTCTAAATAACTTTGGAATAGTCCCAGTCGCTCCTATTATTACTGGTTATTATTATTATTATTATTATTGTTTTGCGGTAAGGAGTTGTTAGCTCCTCGCCCCACCCCCCTCCCCCAGACTGAAAGTCCACTACTGTGGACTGTCCGCGAACGATTATTTAAATTTAACCCACCCACCTTCCATATGTAGAGGCTGTCCACTTCATCCGTACGCTAAGAGAACGCCATGCCGTGGTGACAGACTCTCTTAATATGGGAGCATATTTTTGGAATGTAGGTTTTAGACACAGGGTGAGAAGACGACTCGATGTGAGTGGCTCAGGGCAGGGACAAGTGGTGGGCTCTTGTGCACGTAGTGTCCATAAAAATGAGGGGATTATTGTGGCTATTTTGGGAAAGTATTAGTTTCCCTAGAAGGAATCTGCTCCGTGGGGTTAGTAAATACGCTGTAGCGTCGGTGTTGTATCAAAGTGTGTCTTTTCTTACAGCGTTAATCCTGTTGCATACAGTTACTGCAGGAGGGTTCACATTGCAGGAATATAGACGCTGAAAGGTTAATACGTGCATGTGTTGTGTGCAAAGAGATTAATATTCGCCTCATAACTGTGGACTGTGTTACATCCAGGGGGAGATTCTCTTTATCCCGCGGGATATGTCATGATGTAACGCGATAAATCCAGACGGAAGGTTGTTTCCATTGGGTCTCAGTATGCGTCTTCCTTTTTCTTTAGTAATGAAGAACCTACGTGCCTGCTGTTGGGAATTCAACGCGCGTAGGCTTCTGATGGGACAGTTTGAATTTCCCCAACTTTCTGTATCATCGCCTTGATAGAGACTTTCTCAATTTTGTTGCTCGGTTTCACTGCTAAGGTTTGTTTGCTTATTGTTTGCTGTTGGTGCAGATTTTAAATCCTAACACTCTCCTTCAGACATCGCTGAAGAAATTGCTTGATGAAATGCGATTACAGCTGATGTTATCAGTCGTACCCAAAGAATGTTTCTACTTGAGAGTCAAATAATAAACAGAGATTTAAAAAATACGATTAAATTTTGCGGAGGACCACAGGATTTCGCAGGCAACAAGAGATCTTTATTCTTTGGAACGCGGAAGTAAGTGTGTGTGCAACCGAAAATCGCTATGCACAGCGCAAGATGACAAGACACTGAGCAAATGCATATGTCGTTTTTGTAAGTAATCTAACTAGTAGGAACACTAGAACTTCTAGCTTCTGGAGATTTACCAGTATGACGTTCTCTTCTTAATTGATGAGATCTGTACCGTCGCCATGACTGTATAAATGGCAGTAAGAGTAGTGATATTTACTGTAAAAATTTTATCTATATTTGTGTGAACCGTATGCATTTGAAGACCGAATTAATACCCCAAAGCAAAATCAATCCGTGTATAATATAAAAACAATAGGGTTAATGCTGTTTAAAAAATGCACACTTTTCGTTGCGATATCTGGTTTTACATGAAGTTATCATTGGGCTTTAAAATGTTAATAATTGAATTAGAGAAGTATACTAATTTCTTATATTTGAAGCATTTTTTCAAATTCCATTTGAACTCCGAAACACCGGTAAGAGGAATGATGATGATTATGGTGATAATAATTTGGTTACGTCAGTGAAATATCTGTTAGGTACAGCGTGATTTTATGGCTTTAGAATGTTTACGTAATCGTCAGGTAAGGCTGATCTGCCGGCAGAGAAAGGGATCTCAGTACACATTGGATAGCAGAACGGGTCGGCCCCAGAAACGGTATAAATGGTATACAGACAGAACAACTGCTCCTGCCGCAAATTGAAGTTCATGCGCTTAGAATAAGGAATTACAATTCCCCTATAATTTTCAGAGTAAGTTGTTTATCCTGAGTGGTCGTAAGTGAAGTGGTTTCCTTTCTCTTCACGTATACTGACGTTATAGCTGTGCGTAGCATTTTGCCTGATATGTTTGTTTACTGCCTTTTGCTCTCAACACACGAAAGTGTGCCCTAAAAAGTTTACAGTAACGAAAAATTGTGCGTTCCTCTGTAGATTTCTCATGCCCTGTAGATGCTACCGGTATTCGTAAATTTCGAATAGGAGCGTTATTTTATGCTGTTTCGACTTATCTTGTATTTCTTCTTCTTCTTCTTCTTCCAATCATTAGCCTCAAAATATCAACATATTATCCTGCACCAATCTCTGCAGATACAACAAGCATCATTCTTTTATTTTATGCCGGATCGAGGATGTTTTCTCATTCCTGTGTATTTGCAGCTAACGAGGGGCTAAATGATTTGTACTCCTCACCCAATATTGTGCGGGTGATAAAATCTAGAAGAATGAGATGGGCTGGGCATGTGGCGCGTATGGGTGAGGAGAGGGGCGTGCATAGGGTCTTGGTGGGGAAACCGGAGGGAAAGAGACCACTGGGGGGACCTAGGCTTAGGTGGGTGGATAATATTAGGATGGATCTCCAGGATGTGGGATGTGGGTATATGGACTGGAATGGGGTGGCCCAGGATAGAGACAGGTGACGGACGCTTGTGAGTGCGATAATGAACCTTCGGGTTCCGTGAAATGCGGGGAATTTCTTGACAATCTGCAAACCAGTTAGCTGCTCAAGAAGGACTCTGCACCATGGTGTAAGTAAGTAAGTAAGTAGGTAGATAAGTAAGTGTCTTTGCAGCTTCGTACAGCGATGGATCTTTCATTGTTTCGGTCGCCAAACCTATTAAGTTGCGCTCGGCAAACTACCATATTCTACGGCCTCAAGCTACACGACTCGGTTAGCCCGCTACCAGACAAGTACTCCCACGAAGTGACGTGTAGACTGGATGCTAATGTACGAATCAGAACTGGGCGGACCTTGGATCTGTAGCGGCAAACTTTCCTCTCATTCTCTTGTACAGGAAAAAGAATATGCCCCACTTTGTTGTGTCTGGTGACAGGGGTTTGACAAGTACAGAAATATGAAGCAATAAATACCACATCGGAAACTTATGACTAAAAATTTTAGAATTATATATGCATAGAGAATTATGTACAGAGCGCGGCCGTGAGCGAAATGCCGTGACGTGTGTCATCCGTGCTTGAAGGGAGCAAGTGACCGAATTTGTGTTCCGTTAAACAAATTCACTTCAGTCCTGAGTGGCTGTCCTGACCGTAATACACATTTAGCATCTTTCTGTTTTTTTGACTTTGACCATCTTCTAGTGTTTAAAAACACAATAATTGAAACCCGAGTTTTAAGGAAGTTCTAACCTCTGTCGTCGCGTGAAAGGGGTGGTGGAGGCGCCAGTGTAATACTAAAACGAATGTATATTAATGCGATTCATACGAATTCACAAGTGCAAAACGTTGCCTGCCGTCCAACTATAATGTATGAAAACAATCGTGACATTCGCATTCCATTAAATCACAAGAGAAGCTGTAAATTAATAGTGACGAAATTTGTGTGTCCATTTCTGCGTAAAAGTTGCAGCATTTCCGAGTCCCATTACTTTATATTTTTTTATATAACTTCGAATTTTCTTTAGTTATTAACATATAACAACAAGTAATTTGTGTAATTTGGCTTATGGTTTGTATCCATATCAGGTTTTACCTGTAAAATAGCATGGTTTTTTACAAGCTAAGATCAGGCGGAAATTTGGCCCTAAATTTGGATTATTCGCATTCACAATCGTATTGTAATAACAACGAAAGATCTGGGAATCACACATCACTCCACTAGTAATGCCACTGGTATTTCTCCTTACTCAGTCTTTTAACAGCCATCTTGTTGGTGTTACTGGTGGTGGGAGATTGAAATTGGTAAAGTCTGAGTGACCTTTGGCAGAGTAACATCCATGTTAAATTGACTCATTGCAACGTGCACTTGGCCAGCAACATTAAATTATATACCATCAAAGCACACTTTCTATACATAAATAACTTTTTATATTATTAAAAACTGCTATATATATGAAAATGTACTTTGATTGTATGTAAAGGTTCACGACAGTGCGTAAAAGTAATGAAATATTACTAGGAACAACAGAGCCATATGTGATGATACCATCTACTGGGATGTTAGTGATTGCCTTTCAACTGTACACGGCAGTTCGCTGTACTTAGCTGTTGTTATTTTAACCATAGGTAGTAGCTATGCTTTGCTGAATAAAGAACATTCATTGAATCAGATCTGTAGTGTGATAAAACTGGAAGATTGATGTCAGGACAAGCCCATTCGGTGCGCCTTGCACCCTACTGTTGCTTCTAATGTGGTCTGAATATGGCGACTCATGATACACTGATTAATCACCTAACGTGAAAGCTTTTCTGTATAGGTATCTAGAATATCTGTGTAATTTTAACTGTAATGGATTTCGGAATAACATTAGAGCGTAACTCTTAATGTTTTTTATTTGTTCAGAGCGACATTTTATTAATGATTAGGGACTACAATGGCCTCTAAGTTGCTCTGTTGCTAAAACATCTGAACTCCCCTTTTAAACATTCAACTACACGCTCTAACCCCCTCCCCCCCTCCACACACACACACACACGCCGGCACGAATTTATGAGTTGGGTGCGACACTGAAGCCCGGCACTTTTAAAGCTGAAATAAAGTGTGCTAATCGATCTTGAAAAAACACGCAACTTTGTCAAGGTCGTGTTTTCCTTCTATCTAAATAACAATATGGCGGTTTGGGAAACGTTTGTTATAAATTTAGTTTTGATGGAGTTAACCAATAAACAACTGTAGCCAGGCACTTAAAATTTAGTACCGAGGTAAATCGCAAACAAAACTAAATATTTTCCAAGAAATGACATTTGTGATCCAACGTTTTGTTTACGGTGACGTTTCGAAACTTCCAGGTTCCTGTTGTTGAATGTCACATATATCTGCACTACTGTGTTAAGTTCTTCACAAAAGTAATAAAACACCAATGATAATACTATAATACATCGCCTCTATTTCATAAGAACGGACAACCCAATGTATTTCAATTTTACAGGAGAAGCAAAAAAAAAAAAGTGGCTACGTTGTACATGCGACAAAAGCTTTGAGAGGATATCCCCAAGTATGTTGGTTATTTTTGAAGATGGTATTGTCATATTTTCACCTAACACAAGGGACCATTATTTGGATGATTTGCTACACAAAACTCTATTTATCTCAAAGTTTCAGGTTGTTACAAAACGGGGGCGACGCATGACCAAAATTGTATGAAGCAAGAAATTAGGGTTTGAATTCTGCACTGAACTCCTAGTATCCATTTTGGTATAGCGTACTAGACACATGTACCTTTACCATCTGAGTGGTCCTTTATGTATGGTTTCTAATATAAGAAAAGCCTCTACAATATTTTGGGCCGGGTCCTTAAGAGAAATTGAGATGCAGCCTTACACATTAGGTACAGCTTGTACAAACGCCCTATTATAATAAGAGGGCCATGCTACAGAAACGACTTTGCCTTGAATCTCCTTTTAAATCTCGTCTTCTGTCACTGCAAGGGAATGAAATTCTTTTGTCAAAAGTCGATAAAAGCAGTTATGTGGGGCTTCGTCCTTCATACGTAACATTTCTGGCATAATAACCTTTCCCTGTTCATTCCAAGTCGCCTGGTCTGTTACTTCTCACAGTACCAGTGACTGTAGCTGTAGGCCATATTATAGAAGTTGCAGGCACACGTCAGCACCTTCTTTGGCTTCTTCTGGTGGAATAACTTCATAGTTCTTGTTACAGGTTTCTATGTAGCGACCAAATGTTTGAGGGTGGATGCAGGTGAAGGCATTCGACAACTTTCCTTCTGTGATTTTTTTTTTTGTATTTTAAAGTTGTTACTAACCTCGCATTATACTGCACTTTGTAGGGTTTGAACTACCACATATCTGAGGGTTAAGGACTTCTGGAATGACAATCTTTGTCGACAGATAAATTTTGACTGACTTTTAAGGGGTGCAATGCCTTCATCCTTAGGATCAAGTAGTCCTAGAAGACCTTGTTCTTTTGGAAGGCTTTACCCTAAAAATGGAGACACTAAGCTCCATTGAAGTGTTGGCTACTAGCTACAAGCATCAGGTCGTAACATTTGCAAAGACATTGATTCTTCGTCACTACCATGAGCAGCTGACATCGCTTAAGCACGTATAAGTTGTTTTCTTGTGTGACTTTTAAGATGTCTAAACGTGGGTCCACACTTGTAACGTTACGAGGTAACGTTACAAGTGTGGACCCACCTTAACAAGTAACACCACAGATGTTTCCGTACTGCAAGTGCCAACACTCGTGAGTTAACGCGTGTTGCACCATTAGAGTCTATTCGTCAAATCTGAAATCGTCAAAACGGCAAGCATACTCAAAAGATGGTATACTCCTTTGTTCTTACCGTGAGAACCTAAACGCAGATGTTGCATGGTTGTCAAAAAGCGTTGTGAAATTCGTCCTTTTTTTATTGTAATAGTTTTGTTATCACATTGTTTGTTTGTTTGTTTGTTTGTTTGTTTATAGAATAAACTTGCTAAGCCCCTTCAACAAAATATATTAAGTCAGTATTTTGCAAAAGTTATTGACAGGTATTTATGATTGGTGTTTAAAAACGGAACGGAAAAATCAGAAAATGAAAAATAATCATGTTCTCGAAAGCCAACACGTTGCGAATATAAAAATCATAAGTAGAACCAACACTTATCTAACACCTTAATGTGGAAGGCTTTTTTCGTTATTCTTACGTTTTTAAGGGAAGCTATGGGACATTATCTTCACACAGATGCCGACTTATTATTGTCTGTTCTTTCCACCATGTACAGTTAATAATCTACTCATTTGTTATACACCATAAGACAGTTATGTTCCATAAACAGGCCCTACAAATCGTCAAAGAGAAAACACTAAAATGTTTCGTAGATTAGTACAAAATACAGGCTTCGGAGTTGAATGCGGACGTTAACTTCGGCTGCACTGCTGAGTAAACTGGCGAAATGCGTATTGGAGAAGGGCGTTTTTAAGAAAAGGTAACTTCGAGCTATATACAATAAACTCAGAACTCTCTTCAAGTGGCACTTCAAATTATTCATCAGGTCGTTAGAGTCGTCCAACTAGATAAGGGCATATTACTATCAGTACAAGGGGTATTCACTGCTGTATAGTTAGTACCTCCTGTGTACCTCTTGTGCCTGGCAGACTAAATATTGTGATAACAGAGCAATACGATGAACCTGTGTGCTTTCCCACAATCAGCACTGTTGCTTTCGCATGACAAACAACCACCGACACTATTTGCAATTTGTGTGGTTACATGTGAATGTGGGTTATCATTACGTACAACATATTTCTTTGTGTCTGTGCGTCACGTCACGGTGTACATTGCTGCACGTTTATTGACGATGAGACATGAAATGAAATTTATAAATTGTAAACTCTGGAGGGAAACACGTTTTATTTGCCATCTTTAGTTCAACAGTGTCATACCATTATGAAATATCCGGTTTTTAAAATCATATTTCACACGAAAGTAGGGGGCTTTGAAAACTTCATGTGTTGTCATAGAGGGACTACCGGCACCTCTATTCATTTTACAAAAAAGCGCTTGTATATGTATATATGAATACATAAAACGAGAGAAAATCATGATTATTATCTACACCACTTCCTGGTGCCCTTATGATTTTAACCTCCCCCGTCGAAGCATATAATACACCGACTTTGAGCAAGTGGATGGGAAAGGGGTAAATTTACCTGCCATAGCAAGGCGCTATTGCAGATGGGCAAAACCTTTATAAATAGTATCTGCTGATAAGCAGGTGTGTTTTCGGTTGCCTAGCGGATACATTTTTATGCTGGCTACTAGATTAACATAATGTTCGAAACTTAATATATGATCACCGTAAGAAGACTACTGCTCTTTTAAAAAACTCATGCGGAATTCAAAGTTGATTATACTGAAGTATAAACTGATTACTCTGCATATAGACGTGCCTCGAGCTCTTTATTATTTAGTTTCTCTCGGTATCCAACTTGAAGTGGCGAACTCCTTTATAAGAGGTGTACTGGCGTTCGATCCAATTCCGCGCTGATCATTGTGGCTTGAAAAGTAGGGATTTTGGTGGCTTTCCTCAATTTGTTCAGTTGAAAACCTATAAGTAAAACAAACAAACGAACATTATTTTTATTCCGCATCTATACAAATTTTCTCTGTGTAGTCATAGTGCTTACAGTTATATCCACAAGCCCGAAGCTGAAATGTGGGATGCTAAAGTGTAGAAGCAAATGATTTAAAAGAATCCACAAATTACCTTCGCACAACTATTGAAAACGGCCTTTTTCTGATGCGTTTAAATGTGGCTGACTCTGGCGTTGCAAACTCACAGATTAAAATATGGCCCATATTCTCTTAGAAAGGGACAGAACTTACTGTTTATATGTGTGAAGAAAGTCACCTGGTTCTGATATGTCCATAAATATCGTGCATAAGAATTTGTCATGTCTCATTCAACCGTGATAAAAGAGAGTTAACATTGTCAAGTGATAAATGCACCTAATTATGTCCTAGTGCACTGTTTTGTTAGGAGAAACAATAGCTTCTTACGGAGAACTTTACCTTCTTAATCTGTAGGCAGGCTGTGACATGCGTCTAGAAGTTGTAACTAAGGAAATGTAGTTGATGTGGTGTTGTGCGACAGATAAAGATAATAGTGCTTTACTTAGAGGCATGTAATAGAAAAGACACAGCTTTATATACTATTAAAAGTAAATTACTTAATATTTGTGTGTCAGGATATAATGTGACACACATCAAACTGTTTTACGTAAAGCTTCAAGATGGAACTGACGGATTAATTTTATGTAGCAGTAACGTTATAAAATTGTGTCTGGAATGTTTCTGCTTCCACTGTCTGCCGGGAAAACGGTTTTCCTCATTTCTTCGTGGTTTACGACAGTCACTCCAGATGAATATTGGAATGGTACCTAGATTACGCCACGACTCAGCCTCAGTCCTTTTCAAATCATCTTTCACCAATTATTTTGCCATGAATGCTACTTAGTCTGAGGTACTGAAGTCGTAAAATGAATTGGAAATAAACATATTAAATGGGAAGTGTCGTCGCAGTAAGTGAACCCCTTTGTCAGCATACGTAATCGGAACTGTTTGTTACAACATGCTGAACCGTATCAATTTTCACCTTAACACTCTGTACTGCATTAAATCCAGTACGCTCAAATTCATAACAGTTTTTCTCGAATATTATTTCCTTTCAATCCCGAGAAAACTATCAACAGTATTCGATGGATTTTGATGTGTATCATGCGATGTACAGGGTCATTGTATTATCTGACCACTATCTTTTAACAATACCTGCTTTTATTCCAAACGGCGGAAGGACGAGCCGACAGAAGGCGACATACTGTATTGGTCAGACATAATAATGCCCCTGTGTAACCGGAATATAATGTAGAAAATACGTATAGTATGTCCATCTCCTGGCCAGAGGAAACTATTGAAATAGTAACCAATCCTAATAATACTATTCACAGTGTCATTGCACGTTGTGTGCTGGATAGGAATAACTGAGAAACATGCCTCGATGCCTAGTAGCCATAATCAGGTTCAGAATTATTTTATTTTTATTGACGCATGTCGATGCAGTTCAACGTAAATCGTATGAGTACCTTTCGCCGTGAGACCCTGGAAACCGATATCGTGCCCCCCCCCCGTCCTGAGTCCACCTCCATGTGTAGCTGAATTCTACTTTCTTCCCTACGCGAGGATCTCCGTGCCAGTATTTATCTTTTGTTTACATGTGTTTGTCTTGTGTGTCCTATGAAGTTATTTTCCAAGGGTATCTCACACGGTAAAATGTTCTTTACAATTCTTGGGAAAGGGGGAATTGACTACACAGTATCAGTGTGTGTCTTAGCCGTTTCTTCGTCACCCCGGGTGTTTTAATCAGACAGTAAAATAAAATATTTCCCCAAAAATACTTCATCAAGAGGAACGCGTTTATTTTCAGTGCACGTTGTGAGTATAACAGGGTATCTAAAAGTCCTGTTAGTAGCTTGAAAATTTGTGAGTCATTTCAGAAATACAAAAATTTGATTCTTGTAGCGGGACACTGTATTGAACTGGGAAATTTCCTATTGTTTGTAGTTTTTCTTTCTAATACGAGCAGTTTGGGAGAAACAAGGTTGGACTGTATGGATCGGTAAGTTCACAGCGGACTGCTCCAGCATGTTGTTAGCCTGCGTTCGTTGTGACAGTCATGTTAATTGTATTCATAAACGGCTTGTGTTTCCTGTGGTGATGGAACAGAGATTTATCACGTCGTTAGCCAAGCAGCGTGAATATTTTAACTGTGATTCCATTTCAAATTGAGGTTAAGATGTATATGCATCTGCAGACTTCTTCGTTTTTAAACAGAAGTGACAATACTGGCCATAAATATCAAGAACTGAAATTTAATACAGAAATCTTCCTGTGGAATTTACTGCCTTTTATTTTAAAATAACAAGCAATTACTTTGTACCTAATTTTTCCCTAAGGGCTTTATTAAATTTCCATTATAAAACTGGATTTACATCTCTATAAACCTGCAGTTTTATTCGTTTTTCTCCCTGGAATGGTGTCCTTTTCATGGCATCTGCTTTTACGTCATCAGTGCTACTGAAATTACCTGACAGTGCTCTGTGACATTGTTATCATTCAATCACTGTGTGGTACGAGTCCTAACAGGCATGAGAACTACCCCAGAAACAGGGCAGTTTCACATTTAAGGTGGTCGTATTTGTAAGTAGGTTCTCTGGTATACTCTAATTCTAAGAGACTGCTTGACAATTTACGGCAGAAAGGTTTTCAACTTTATTGCAACGCTGTCTTCCAGACCAACGTCAAGCGCAGCATTTCCTCAGCAGTAAATAGCCTTAAATTCAACGTGTCGTTTTGGTGTGATTATTATAGTAAGGCTTATAATTAAACGCATTTATTTCTACAAGGGAGTTTGTCCTGACAGTGTAGTGGTCATAACCAAGATGCTAAGGATTAAATGTAACTAACGGGGTGACTGAGTGAGCATATAAGCAAGTAAAGAACTGTTTGTCTGCAGTAACTTATGTCCTGTTCCTGAAGAACTTTACCAATTTATTGCATGTATTTTCATTGAAATTGGTAAGTTATGGTATCTATCAATGGCTATAGTGTAGCAGAGTGTATCACTGGTAGAGGTAACAGCTAAAATCATAGATAGATATGTGAGATGTTAGATTTCTCCTCCGTAATCTTGACGGGCTTTAGGCATATACTGATTTGAAGATATAAATAGATCTCTATAGGCAGAAGGGTGGTCTAGAAGAAGTAAAGATTCATTCCAGGTCACAAGGAGGGGAGCAGCGTGCATTGTAAATGACTGCGGGTGAATCTGAAATGAATATGCCGTGAGCCTCTTATTGTTTGGATAGATACAAACAGCCGAGACTGGTCGAAAAAATGTCATCTATTGAGACGCTGTCTCGTCTGGTAGAAATATACGTTTCTATTATCCACCTGTCTCCATCATCACTGTAGGAATCTGATACAACAGACTCTACCAAAAAAAAAATTAAATTCTACCACACTACACGGCGTCATATTCCATAATGCAGTAGGCCTAACTTTCATAGCCACCGCCTTCAAAACGTCATAGTCACACGATTTGGTTCTTATTTCAAAAAGCCATTTTCCTCGCTTTTCTTTCATAAACCTGCCACAAACTGATATCACTATGAACTGCATGCATATCCTCTGTGCCCAGTCATACATAAACAACAAAGAACCGGCTGATGTAGTAAATCCGAACCCTAAACCTCCCGCTGACTCCAATAACTGTCATTCCAATCTATGTAGTGTAATTCAACAAAACAACCAACAGAAACGATTGCGAAATATCTCTAATGGTGTCAGTTCATTCCTGTGAAATCTGTAATCACTCTTGCCTTTTATCTTATTATTAAAACAGTAAATCGATTCGACAACATGCGATGGACGCGGGCACTGCAAAGAGCGTCAACATGCGTCAAATGACGTTACCCGGACGCGGTTAACTACAGCATGGGCAGAAAATAGTGACATTTCGTGTTACTAAACTACCCCCTGTAGCTCGGGACGCGTTTTATGTTTTTACCTTATACATAGGGTCGCAAACGTCACTTTGTGCTAGACACTGTTGTTAAACATAGAGTGTGAATTGACTTTTGTGCCACTCTGTACAGAAACAAAAGATTCTTTTCCATTTCATACCGAACATCTTGGTCAGGTGCTTGGCATTCATCCTTTGTATACTAGAGGTATCAGGTGAAGGTCTTGGCCCTAATACCGCTTGTACTGCTTGAGGTTTCTCGTAATTTTCTTCAGATTTTTTGGCAAATTCCGGGATAATACCTAAAGTTAAACCATGAACGTTTAATTCTACATGTATTAAATTATTCTTGAATCATTCCACCGTTTGACGCTAATGAAAGTGCAGTAAATATACATTGTCTAATGCCTGTGACACGATTGAGTCACACCAGATTTTTTATGGTTGCCAACAACGTATTTCTTGAGCCTGGCTACGATAGACGCAACCTTGTTACGGCAGCTTGGTTTGTTAGTGGTGACACATGTTTATTGTAGTTACACACGCGAGAAAGAAAAGGATATCCGGATGGATTGCGAGTGATGCCATTCCCGGTTTCATAAAGTGATGACAGAGGGACTGGATTAGAGCGTTGGTGTTTTGTCTTCCGTCACATGAGCGGCCGGTTCTGACACGGTATACACATATAAGTGCATTTCTATTTAAAACCTTTCATAGTACAACTTCAGTAATCTTGTCCTTTATTACGTATCCTGTCCACTTCCGCAGGTCTCATGAAGTTAAGTCCATATTTTTGTTGCTATCAGCTGTAGCCATTGTCGTTCCCCTGGATGTGAATCTGTTGCGTGCGTGTTCTTGGGTGCTATTGGAATCCTTATTTACACTCTGTTCATAATGCGTGTGTAACTACATTTTCTTAATTTGAGTGTTACTGCCTCTTCAAAACTTTAGCTACTATATCTTTTGATACTGGCAATAAAGCAACATCTTTATACCTATTTGCATAGTTTTAAATACACAGACATTTCGAGGAAAGAGTTAGTGTGGACTTTGAATTTTGTTATAGTGTTTTTATATTATATTAGTATATCAACGGGATTTACTCATTGATAATTTTTCGTTTTTTCGTATATTAGGAATAAAATCTGTGCAAAATTATGGAGTCCAAAAATTCCTGTTTGTACTTCTGCACATATCTTTAGACCGACAGCGAAATTTAAAGTATTTTGGGATAATTCAGCTTGTTACAAACATAATAGGCGTAAGACTTAAATTATGATTGATACGGTAGAGAAGAATTACTTACAAATTACTTTTGATTGTGCAGAAGAATTCTAAACCTTGGAGCCTGTGCAGGGTTCACAAAATATTGAAATAATGTGAAATGCCAACTTGATGTAACAAGGTAATTTTATTGATATATTCTTAGCTCTACATGTTTCGGGCGCATACACCCATCATCAGGAGCATTATATTTTTAGTTGCAGCATATGGTTTTCTGCACCGTATGTTTGGATTGATGGTGGCCTTGAGAGCCGCTGCGTAGGTCGTGTGTATGGTGCGGACGACCTGTGCAGCTGCTCTCAAGACCACCACCCATCCAAACACTCGGTGCAGAAAACCATATGCTGCAACTAAACATGTAATGCTCCTGATGATGGGCGTATGCGCCAGAAACTTGTAGAGCTAAGAATACATCAATAAAATTACCTTGTAGCATCAAGTTGGCATTTCACATTATGTCATGAGGAAGATGCACGGTCAAACAGCCCTCAAGTTTTCACAAAATATCCTTTGTGCCCTGCTTCGGACCTGAGTTGCGAAGAAAGTATAAGAAGTGTCTATAAAGTGTTTGACAATACAGACACAAAATCACGTGTACTTCACGCTTTCATAACTTTGTAATTAAACACTAGAAACAGAAAGCTCGTTTTAATATGCAGATGGCTTTCTTTCCGATCTTTATAGACTTACGTTTGTTTTAGGAGTTGATGCTATAAGACAGGGGGATTGTGAAGCTGCGTTTGCTAAAAAGTTTTATGGCCGACGAGAAAACAAACATGTAATAACATTTCAAATTACGTCTTTAAGCGCAGAGAAAGCAAGCAAAGGAGTTTGCATTCTTGTGAACTTATTATTATTCCATTTCTCCCTAATTACACAAACGAGAATTACTTTCTTATCTGGGTATACTTGTTTTTGAGGAAGAAATACGAGAAATTTAATAAAACGTTCTATGTACTCTTATGAAAGGAATCCATTTTAGTGACTGGTACCAAGCGAGTGAAAAACACTGGCCTGTTTGTACAGACAGCTACAACCTAACTTCGCCTTACACGTGAATCCACATTGGCCATATTAGTACCTGTCTTGAGGGGAAACCCCCTATTGGTCATAACACTCTGTATGCAAAAAGAGCAGAGTATTAACGGAAAAAGAGGAGTTTCTTTCGATACATAATGCAGCATACGATATCTACGAAACTTCTGGAAGAATATTAATTAAATGTAATTGGCAATGTGTGGGCCGGATAGCTCAGTCGGTATAGTGACTGACTACGGGCTGGACGGTCCGGGATCGAATCCAGGTGGGGACTACGTTTTCCGCCCGTCCAGACTGGCCCTGGGGCCCACCCAGCCTCCTGTAAAATTGGTACCGGGTCTTTCCCGGGGGTAAAGTGCGGCCGGGGCGTGCTGCTTACCACTCACCCTCTTCTAGTGCCGCGGTCTTAGAAGAGTAGAGCTATACCTCTACCCACCCTCTGGGCCACACCGGGCCTGTAACGGGATCACTTAATTGGTAATGTGTACCAACGAAATGCCTGTACTTAGATCACAACTCTCTTCGGCTTATTTGCCCAGCTTCAGGAGACGTTTGGAATACTGATGGAAGGCATTCAGTTCTTTAAAGTTATATGGTACTGAGTACCTTAAATACGCCTTTCTGTGGAATAACACGTGGACAAATGTATTGCAGTGTTGATTTACTTTTCGAATTGGGGTTATACATGAAGATTTTTGGAACAAATTTCTTTCATTGTCAGGATCCGATCTAGTGGATTACAAATCCAGCCATAGGTAAATAGCCGGCTGACTTTTATAGTTCATAAAATCAGTATGGGATATGGTTTGATACTGTGAGTTATATACACATTTCTTTCATTTTGATGCACTATTGCAACAATAAATCACTTTAGCATAGTTTATTAATGTAAAAATCACTTTTTTAAACACTGGCAATTGTAAGCACGTTAAGATATTGTTACTACTGGCTTTTCGAAGCAGAAAATTTTGTCCTCGCTCTTTTGTCGCCGCATTCTAGCTATGGCGTTGCATTCGGGCTTTGGATTTTTCCCCGAGTGGTAAACTTATGTTCATGAGATTTGCCTGTGTCTTGGCATTGGTGCTGGATTGGAATTTCGTAGATCCGAATTCATAAAGTTTACGTCCTTCGTAAACTCGGGCTTCCGCAATGTTAGCCTGATTTATTGTAGATAATTAAAGATTGCGGCTTAACATTCATACCGGTTTGCCTGAAAATCGATCAGCTGGTTCCAAAGTTGAAATGGGCGAGCAAGCTCGCGCGCGCACACACACACACACCACACCCCCCCAACACACACACACACCACACCCCCCCACACACACACACACACACCACACCCCCCACACACACACCC
>Ga0131853_10003243_pt1 | contig 29193 bp, 20 predicted proteins | sample TergutLab28metaG_FD_92764 | JGI IMG/M metagenome (GOLD analysis project Ga0131853, IMG submission 92764) | Labiotermes labralis P1 segment gut microbial communities from Petit-Saut dam, French Guiana - Lab288 P1 (version 2) (version 2) | ecosystem: Host-associated > Arthropoda: Insects >... | reverse complement strand
ATCTTCATGTTTGCACCATGCATCAATGATAATTAAACACTTTATTATCCAACTAATGCACAATATATAATATGTAGATACAATTGAAATTATAAAATATTTAAAAGTGCTCCAACATGTTTCGGATCACAGAGGATCCATCATCAGGGAACCTTGTACAGTGCTTGGCTAAAAATTACAAGAATTATTCTATCGTGTCCTTTGACGTGGACAAGGTCGTTGTTATGGCAGCATATTCTGACCCGTTGTGCGTGTGTGTAGTTCACTGTGTATGAAGACACTGCCTTACGGTATTCTAGGTAGGTCACGTGACCTACCTAGCATTTATACTATATTTTATCACTTCTGTACTTTATTTCTTCAGAGTATTAAGTCTTCGAGTGATATGACCATCCAGTTGCAATACTTACAATAGAATAAGCTGTAAATGTTGAAAGAAAGGAAGATTTATTTATTTGTGTCTAAGAGTCTGCTAATATAGCAGCTTTAAAGTCTTTACTTTCCAAACATTGTCAGTGTGGCTTCAAATGAAAATTGGAAAGGACCTAGTAGCATGCCTTCTACTGCAGACTACAACAAAAGGCCTTAGTCACAGCAGTCCAATCCGGACTGAGGCTTGAACCGGAACTTCTTGCATAATATTCATTTATTTTAACTCTTTTCTCTTGTGCTAACTGCCACATCACGATCTTCTGTCAAATGACCGTGGGACTAAATATATTCAGTGGTAGGATCTCACGGTGATAGCAGTAGCAATTATTTAAGACTTGGGTGTCAAAAATTCCTCTTTTTTTTTTTTTTTGCACTTCAGTAGCTTACAGTACATAGCGTCGCATGTTAAGATGAAGGGATGTGGAAGGAAGCGGATGTGATAGTTATTATCCCGACATTAGCCTGGAAGAACTGATGAATAACACGAAGACATCAGAAAAGTTAACCGGCCACCCGAATGCGTGGCTCGTGTTTTAGTTATTCAACCGTACCGTGGAATACCTGTATAAGTAATACAAATTATATCAAAAACTTTTTGATGCTTTAAAATCGAAATGACATGATCTTAAAAATTAACCCTTTACCTGCTAACGTGGAAAATATGGTGAGTTCCGAATAATGCCAGCAAAGGACAGATGGGATTTAACTCGCTGTTTAAAGGGTTAATATGGACCTCGCCAAAAAGAACAGTATGTCAAATGGGTAGATACCCTCTTGTATTCGGACTGGTTGCGTACCCCGAAGCGAAGGCTGTATATATTGAGGCTTTTCTTGACTTATCTCAGTATTTTAGGCAAATGCTCTTTAGTTCTTCATATTGCGCGAAGACAGATTCTTTCCACACCCTGTTCAATTCATTATTCGCTTATCATCCTATTCTTCGACACTTTATACTTCGCACTATTCAGAGCGTAATTAAATAAATCAAGATAAATTGCTAAAATCAAATAATAAACATCGCTAAGTCAATATTTTAGTTTCATTACATAATTCTTCTAACACATAACGCTTGAATATTTTCAGAGTTCTGTCCTTGTAAAAAAAAAACTCTCAAATTACAAGGTATTATAATTGCTACTACCTTACACGCCCGCAGGACTCCATTTTGGTATTACCGATGACACAGATGCAAATTCCTTTTTAGTTCCGCAACAAACTGAGTGGTACATGGGCAGAAAAACGCCTGCATTTCGGGATTGGTGTGACGAAGGAGATACAAGGTTACCGCTTTTTTTATGTTTCCACAATAAATTAGTCAGAATCGGTAAGTATTTTGAAAGGCACTGCATAAAGAAAAGGCGAGGCACGATAAAAGTCTTTATTGTACATTTAGTGTGAGGGTCACAAAATGACTGGTACCTTCAAAGGGCGAGAAATATTCAGTTGTTTGTTCGTAATTAAGAGGAAATCTTGATTAACGCTTCTCTGAATTGCAGGAAACAATTTGCTTCGCACTTTTACATTGCGTCATTTGTGGTCTTTGCAAGGTCAAGGTTTCTTTTCAAGAGTATGCTTTAGCCTTGGATGTTCTGCACGAAGCGCGATGAAGCCCCACTGCGCCTCTTACTATGAACCGGAATGAGCTCAAAGAAATCGTGGGACAGAATTTACGCAGTAGATTTCGCTTACCGACAAAGTACACGTAAAAACATTGTTATGATCAAAACACATCCGTCTCTAAGAGGCGTTACTTGGAAAATCTGTGACAAGTTGTCAGGAAAATACCTAGTGGTCAGATAAACGTGTGCCTCACAAATTTTCTGGATCTACTTGCGAAATTAACACTTAAATGACTGCGATATTTCAAGGCAGTGAGAAATGGGATTTATAAATTTGTGGGCCATTATGGATCCATAAACTTATAACAAAATACAAACAATCCGGTGAATTTTTGGTATTTAGGAAATCAGCTTCTCTTCAGTTAAGGATTGTGAAATTCTTCTTCCACACAAATTCACATTTAACTCTCAATGCTCTTTAAGTTGCGAACGACGTTGACTTATTTTACCAATATTATGCATGGCACTGCTAAATTTTGAGATATGTTTCATATACACCACATTTCATCAATTAGCTCTACTCCTGTCATCAGGCGATTTATTGTCATCGCTCTGACTGATTTTTATTGCAATATAACGTAATTTGTTTTGTTTCAAGAAGAAAGTACGAGAAAAGATACGACGAGGCCATTTGGCAAACCTAGACTTGGGTGTGAGGGTAATATTAAAACTGATCTTGAAGAAATATTTCTCTCTTCTGCAACATGTCCATCACCGACGCTGGTGCCCACCCAACGTCATGTTTAATTAGTACAAGGGCCTAGAAGTGGAAAAAAAGAATCTTTACTTAGTTCCGGTTTGACATCTGCGCTCTTTTGGGATTCTCGTACTTCCCAGATAATCGAAGACCTCGTATACATCGTGGCAGAAGCCTGAAATCACGCATATATCTGGTTTACTAATTACGAGTATGGTGATTTGTTCATTTAACCCCATTCACTTCGTCCACTTTATCAAATGGGTGTATAAGTACGTGCTTGATCCGGATTTATAGGTTACCTCTTTTGAAGTAATAATAAAATTGATATAATGCTCAGTTGTACATTGCTGGGAAGTCACAGAGGTAATGGACAGCTTCCTCTTTGGTTGGGGGTTTCAGTATTGCAGTATGTTCTGGATGGTCTTAGTTTTGCCTACAGGAAGCGACATTCCATCTTCCTCCGACCTTCCACATCCCTCCTCACATCGTTCCCTTTTTGGTTTGGGGGGTTCAGTACTGCATTATATTCTGGATGGTCTTAGTTTTGCTAACGGAAAACGACATTCCATCTTCCTCCGACCTCCCACATCCCTCCACACATCGTGCTCGCTACCTTATGTTAGTACCGACATTTGGCATAGGGATCGCAAACGTCGTCATCGGCATGTTAGTACCAAGAGTCGCCCATAGATAGAACAGGTAATGTTGGCGAACGCACGTCATTGATATACTGCATGTTGTTCGTTCCGTGCATTGTCAGTAACCAATCAATAACATCCAACGAAATGCACTGTTCCCCGTTTGATATTATAATACAAAGTATTCCTATGTACTTTAGTCTCCACAAGTGATCAACATCGGGGAACAAGTATCAAATAATATTGCATAATTATTATTTCACTATTTTTTTTACACCAAATTACCTCTTATGAATGATGTGAGTCAAGTATTAGAATGTAAACATACACAGTTCCTTATGGAAGAGTTGTGTACATAAGTGAAATGGCATCTTGATACACAGTATAACAAAGGTTGGCACAGTAATGTGTCAACTTTGCAACTTCAGTTCTTTTGGGTAGGAGGTGAACTGAATTAAGTATGCCAATACATTTCTGCCCATCCTACCATCACTCTGACAATTGTGGTGGCAATTTATTGCAGGTTTTGTAAAACATTTTGAAGTTACATACTTGCCCGGCAGGCAGACTGCAGAGAAATCACCAATGCTTTGCCCCACACACAGTTTGTATAAAAAATTATTCACATACTAGTGAGTAGGAATGAAGTGGCCATCATCAGGTCTTTGTCATTCGACACACTTAAGATTATTTTATATAATGGTGTGGCAGTGTGTTTGATGAGGAGATCTCAACATCATGGCCTTTGAGTATAGTATATTATATTAAGTGTGTGGGTGAACCACTTTATAATACATAAGGTATGCTTCGATAATATTAACAAGCCGAAGAAATAAAGGAACTAAAACAAAGACCAAGAAGGAACCAAGAACAAAAATACAACAAAGGCAAAATAAAGAGCATAAAAAACCCCCCCAAAAAAACAAGAACAAAAAATGCAAAAACCCAAAAACATAACAGCACAAAACATAAAAAGGAGGAGAGATTGGTCCTGTCGTGGGGAGGCTGCTGTGTACTGTCCTAGTGTGGTTCTGGCTTTTTGTATGTTTGAAACATGCAAAAAGTCAGAACCACACTAGGACAGTACACAGCAGCAGCTTTTTGTATGTTTGAAACATGCAAAAAGTCAGAACCACACAGTACACAGCAGCCTTCCCACGACAGGACCAATCTCTCCTCCTTTTTATGTTTTATGCTGTTGTGTTTTTCAATTTTTGTGTTCTTGTTTTTTGGGTTTTGTGTGCTCTTATTTTGCCTTTGTTGTATTTTTGTTCTTGGTTCCTTCTTGGTCTTCGTTTTAGTTCCTTTATTTCTTCGGCTTGTTGATATTATCGAAGCATACCTTATGTATTATAAAGTGGTCCACCCACACACTTAATATAGATATAGTATACTCAAACAAAGGCCTTGATGTTGAGATCTCCTCATCAAACACACTGCCACACCATTATATAAAATAATCTTAAGTGTGTCGAATGACAAAGACCTGATGATGGCCACTACCGGCCAAAACACGTAGTCTTTTGACGTGGAATATAATCATCTAATTTAACAATAATTGTGTTATTGACTTCATTCCTACTCACTACTTTATACTACACAACAGGGATGGCACAATTCAGTTATTCACATACATCATCATTTGGTAGTAATGTTAGTCAGACACAATCTCTGCTGCACTTTCAGATTATATGGGAGGGTTGGTGGGGCAAACAAAAACTTGGTACAGCTATTAATGCCACATGCCACATGTTTCTCAACCCTGCTGTAAGGCATATATCTTCTACCCTCAGGCACTGTCATTGTAAGCCTAAATTTCACCCAGGGCTTGGATGTATATCTGCATTTTTGGTCTGTGTTGTCTTATGCATGTAGAGCCCTTGTGATGGGCAACTCCATGTAAGGAGTCTGTGTGTCAGGAAGACAAAAGAAACTTGAATAACAGAAGGCCATGGGGCCAAGGTTCAAAAATCAAATTTTTTACAGCCACTTAAGTAAAATATAAACCTTGCTACCGGGTACGACATACAAATAAGATCACATTAGCAACAGGGCTTAGGAAATCCAGTTTTAGCCTACTTATGAACAGGTAATCATTTTCAGCATTTGTAGATTTTTGGTCTTGGATACACGTAGGACGTCATGGGGAGGCAGATGAGAAATACGTACAGCCCTTTCAAATGTAGTAGGTTTACTTGTGTCTCATTGTGGATGTCTGGGTTCAATCCCAGGGCATTAGTCCAGTGGGACTTGTGGTGGTTGAAATGGCCTGGGTAAGGTTTTCTCCAGTCACTTGCACTATTAGATAAACTTAACTATTCTGGAAAATGAATATTTAATTCAGTTCAGTAACATACATCCACACTTACACTTTTGTACACACACCTATACTCATACCTGTGGCAAACAAGATGTTATCAGGCAAATACGTGTTATGACTACCCAGTAAAATGTAATGCCACATCTCACAGAAAAAGAATAAATAACAGCAACAACCAAAAGAAATTCAGAAACAGCCTGAAAATATAAAATACATTATAGTACAATTCTGTCCACCCTACACATACTGTATTCAGTTATAAATACATTATCCTTCAGCACTAAAAGCCTGAAAAGCTTTTATTCCCAAATACCAATTTATCTTCTAGCATCTAACCTTGAAGTTTACTAATGTGGGATTTGTAAATTACCATAGTACTTACCAATAATCTTGTTTTCTTTTTGAATGCACTAGAAAACTCAGTCCATATGCAAAATCAGTTCAGGAAATTCAGTGAATCTATTTCCGATTTACCAGATGAAGCTGTCAGTAGCTTAAACCATACAACATCAAACGGCAGTAATATCATATCTCCAAACTAGGGTTGCTGTCACTTTCTTATGGTCTTAAAAAAAGTACAGAACCATGCACTAGCAAATCCTAACAGAACTTCTAGAAAATGCTGCTGGTAATATCTCAATGCAGATAAAAATGCATCAGTAAAATATGACCTCTAGAATGTTTCATTATCACTTTAAATGTTGGGACCAAATTTGTGTAATTAAATTTTAATATAACATCCAATAAGTCACTCACAAAGAATAACAATGTTGGTGCATCAAAATTTATTATCGATATTTGCAGGCTTCTCAAAAACCTGATGTGGTGTCACTAATTTATCAATGCTATGGTTACCTGGTATCTAGATAGGCTGAATCCCAGATACACAACTGCTGAGTTTTATTTTCCTGTCACAGCTAGAGAGGAAAAGTTTCAGTACCAATATCCTGTATTCAGTTCCATGAATCAATGCAAGGATTCTTGTTTTATCCCTCAGTACTCTCTAAATCAAAATCAAAGGCTATGTAATAAATAATCATACAGATGTAAACTAAGATGTTCATGTGCACTTGATACAGCACTGGTGACTTACAGATACATAATTATTCAATTATTGCCCACCCCCTGTTGTATGGCAATGATCTACTAGCATTCTTCTATTCTACCTATCTTTCCAAAGAAGGGACTGCAAAAAAACAAGGTGATCAGGTTTGCAGAAACAGGAAAGCATGCTATATACTCTTTGGCACTGCCAATAAATAACAGCATATATTTACTCCCAATATAATGAGATGCTATGGGGTGTATGGTATACTAACTGCAGGGAAATCCCTCACAATGCATTATGTGTCTGTCAACAGGAACAGAACCTGCCCAGCAAACATGGTTCTGAAGACAAGATATGCAGACCTCCCATCTCAACAGTATCCTATCCCCAAATAAACACATACGATACTTAAACGCTATGATTAGTTGGTTCCCAACTTGACAGTAGGTAACATAGCAGTAATGGCTTTTAAAAAGTGACATGTGCATGGTAATGAAAAATACTAGAAGAAAATTTGCTGAAACTCTGAAGTACCAATTGCATATGACCAAAAAATAAAGCCCATACAAATTTCCTTTTTTTCCAACATAACTACAGTACACTGCTGCTCTTAGATGTATTTTATACCAACAGGTGCTGCCAAGTTCCTCTTGTAACACTTAATTTTGAATGGAAATGTGAAGCTCCCTATCCATAGGCAGGGTTTTCTTCTGCACCCAGCTACGGGTGTTGAGACATCCGCTACGCACAGCCTCTCTAAAAGTTCACTGTACACCAGTTTTTCTTTTTTTCAGTCTATAACTCTCAGAGTTCATCCTTTAGGTCATCATCATCATCATCGGCACTACTTGGTGGAGGTGCCCCACCAGCACCCTGATACAGTTTGGCAATAATTGGTTGAACAACATCCTCCAATTCCTTTTTTTGTGTCTTGTAATCCTCTGTCTCTGCATCTTGGTTCTCTTCTAACCACTTTATCTTCTCATCAATGGCCTCTTCCATCTTTGTTTTGTCAGAATCGCTCACCTGTGGAACAATTGTATCACAATGAAAATAATGCAAAATTACACATTTGCTTCCAACACAATCCCACACAGCTTCTAAATTGTCCATTTAAAGCACATATTAAAAAGATCATATTGACATATACTCCATTTATTTTTGGTATCAAGTAGATATCAATACAAGATACCAACAAAGATCTTGTACTCTTCCTCTCATTTCCTTTGACTGCCAACCTTAAGGGTTAATAATACTGAATGTACTTCTAACCTTTGCACCAAGTTTTTCCTTGTCAGCCAGCTGGTTCTTAAGTGAATAAGCATATGACTCCAGTTCATTACGGGCTTCAACACGCTCTTTTAGCTTCTTATCATCATCAGCAAACTTTTCAGCATCCTTGATCATCCGCTCAATATCATCAGGAGTAAGGCGATTCTGGTCATTGGTAATGACAATTTTCTCCCTGTTACCTGTGCCTTTATCCTCAGCAGACACCTGTATAATTCAGTTTTACTTATTACTTTAATATCAAAACTAAAAGTAAAAATACAACTTCAAACATCACACTGACAATGCTAAGGAGCTTATTCTGTGCTCCTGTATTAATGTTCAGAATTTGTCAACCCAGTGAAGATATTAAAATCCTGTGACTATAAATGTGCATACAGCTGAATATGCAAGCAAGGTGAGTTTTGGTTGAAAGTATCAAGACAACCCATCCCTGCTGCTCATTTCTACACATAAGAAATTGTACTCAGAATGAATATTGGTAGCTCCTATTAATGCTTATGAACAAGATCTCTGACAGCCACCGAAAACAACCACATTTCATTTACTATAATGAACGCAATAACATCCACATACTTTCATGTTGCAAATCTGAAATTACTCTGACTTTTCACAGTAACTGCAAGTTGAGTAGCCAATGTAATTAATTTTTATGCAGTCCACACACAGATACAGTTGTGCATTACTTTCTACAAATAGAATATATGAGAGAAATTTGAACAACAAAACATCACCAGTCTTCTAATCTGTTACACCAGATCTATCCCCATGGAAACCTCAGATCTTAAATAAGCAACAATTTTTCTCATTGAGGGTTTCTGCTTGAAACAATTTTCAGACCAATGAATATTTGATAAAACTAAGCTAAGAATGTGTCTTCATCCCACCTCTGATACACTTACCTGCAGAATACCGTTGGCATCAATTTCGAATGTGACTTCAATCTGAGGCACACCTCGGGGTGCAGGAGGTATTCCTGTCAAGTCAAACTTCCCAAGCAAATGATTATCCTTTGTCATGGGTCGCTCACCTTCATAAACCTGTAAAGGTTATGATTATGACACAAATATATTCAATATCAAATCTCATACGAAAGTGGAATCCTTAGACAACAACTCTTCAGAAGGTTGAACACATGTCCAAGTTAAAACACCACAAATGGTGAAATTCACTGTCCAAGTAAGAAACCAATAAGTTATGTCACAGGGAAGAGTCCTTGACTAGCCAAGTGTAACTCAACTATGCAAAGCATTCACATGGAATTATGTACCATAGTGGGTCCTTAGTTTATCTGGCATGTATAGTTTGTCACTTCATGCCGACTAGTTTATCCATCTGAACTGATGACTCAGAGAGCTGCCTCTGCCAAGTGCACCATACATGGAACCAGCTAAATCCACCCTATGCCCTGTGTTTATAAACAGCCATTTCAATGTCATCATCATCCAATCTATGTCTATGTCTTAAAACAATCCATTCTATCCATACCCACCGCATACTGTATCCACACCACGGTGTTTATTTAAAAACTAATTACCCTTTGAAATGGCAAACAAATCATGTGGATTCTTACCTGAATTGTAACAGTATGCTGGTTATCAGAAGCTGTTGAAAAGATCTGAGACTTCTTTGTTGGAATAACAGTGTTTCGTGGAATCAGCTTTGTCATCACACCACCCACAGTTTCAATACCCATAGTCAAAGGATTAACATCCAACAAGACAATAGCATCAGTATCCTGTTCTCCAGACAAAACACCAGCCTGAACAGCTGCTCCATAAGCAACAGCTTCATCAGGGTTTATTCCTCTTGAAGGTTCCTTCCCACTAAAAAATTCCTTTACAAGTTGCTGGACCTTAGGGATACGTGTACTGCCACCAACAAGTACAATTTCATCTACGTCCTTCTTATTCATATCAGCATCATCCAACACTTTTTGAACTGGCTTCATTGTTGAACGGAACAAATCCTGCAAAGAAAAATGCATGCGACAATCTTGCAATAGGTAACACCTAACCAGCTGATCTATACTATTCAGGTATCAGAAGTTTATATTTCTGTACAGAATAGGAACAGAAAACACTCTCACAGTGCCGCTCTGTCCAGCACAAATGCCCCGTGGACTGGCCTAGGATCACACCACACCAAATGTTAAAAAACAGGAGCAATTTCTAACACCGCCTTTCATCCACTGACTACAGCATAATCTGCCCTTCAAGCCTCTATTAATATAAACCCTTCCCAGTGACTTTTGCAGGTCATCACAAATATACAGGTAAAATATAGTAAAACACAACTTCTTTAATGTTTTCGTTACTAAGATGTTCTTATACAGCTTCTCTCAACATGTTTCGACGTGGAAGGGACGAAACACGTAGTTGAGAGAAGCTATGTAGGAACAGCTTAGTAATGAAAACATTAAACAAGTTGTGTTTGATATATTTTTACCCATATACTTGTGATTCTATATGGGCCAGGTAGCTCAGTTGGCATAGTGACTGACTATGGGCTGGATGGTCTGGGATCTAATCCTGGTGGAGACGAGATTTCCCGCCCATGCAGAAAAATGGGTACCAGGTCTTTCCTGGGGGTAAAGTGCAGCCGGGGCGTGCTGCTGACCACTCACCCCCTTCTAGTACCACGGTCATGGAAGAGTAGAGCTATACCTCTACCCACCCTCTGGGCCACACCGGGCCTGTAACGGGATCACTTTTTTTTTTTTTATTTGTGATTCTATACAACACCAAGCAGAATCTCACCTGAAAGTTTGCTGGCCATCTCACATTTCTAGACATTTTAGTATGAGACAAAACATTTACAGCAGGACACAAGGGGTGAGAAAGTTTCAGTTCATCTGGATCCCATCGTAATCTGATTTTAATACTGTGTAGCGGTTTCTACATGCTACATGTTACAAAAATGTTACCATCTTCCCCCATAGTTTTGATATAATTTACTCACCATGTTCAGTTCCTCAAATTTGGCTCTGGTCAGAGTTTCTGAGAAGTCATCTCCCTCAAAAAAGCTTTCTATTTCAATGCGAACTTGATGGCTGGCAGATAACGCCCTCTTTGCTTTCTCAACCTCACGACGCAACTTCTGAACTGCACGGTTGTCTTTACGGATGTCTTTGCCCTTCTTTTTCTTGTACAATTTTATAAAATGATCCATTACACGCTGATCAAAGTCCTCACCACCTAGATGTGTATCACCATTTGTAGACACCACCTAGAACCATCAGTAGTAGGTATAAAAACCACACGAATCAAATGATATTCCTCTATACATATATACCATATCCACACTTAACTTCAAGTTTTCAGTACAGTCATTATTCAGTAACATATATTCCATATCTTTTGCTTGCCATTACAATGAAAATGAACTTAAAAAATGGCATATAACCAGGCTGATATAGTCCCAAGGATGTAATTGTATTGGTTATGAACTAGAATCAGATTTTCAATAATATCCTGAATTACTTATGTGGCCTATATAATTGTTTCTTCTGCAGCATACAGTAATGATAGTCATTCACAGAGTACAACCAATGAGATGCAACATTTCACAATTTATTTATTACAGTAAGACGCTCTACATGTTTCAGGTGGTTTTTCCATCCATCATCAGGAGCTCAAAACTGCACATACAAGTATTTCTGTAAGATGCTCTACATGTTTCAGACGGTTTTTCCATCCATCATCAGAAGCTCAAAACTGCACATACAGCATCAGGTATTTGGTCTGACAAATACCTGACACTGTATGTGCAGTTTTGAGCTCCTGATAATGGACGGAAAAACCATATGAAACATGTACAGCATCTTACAGAAATAAATAAATTGTAAAAAACTGCACCTTGTTGGTTGTACTCTGCGAATATTTTAGTGATGCACGGACCTATGAATGTTAAATTTAATGATAGTCATCTGTACTGCCTGAATGGCAATAACTAACCTCAAATACTCCATTATCTATGGTCAGAAGGGAGACATCAAATGTGCCACCACCCAAATCAAACACCAGAACATTTTTTTCGCCTTCCCTCTTATCCAAACCATAAGCAATAGCTGCAGCAGTTGGTTCATTAATAATTCTCATTACTACCAGTCCGGAGATCGTACCAGCATCCTTTGTTGCTTGTCGCTGAGCATCGTTGAAATAGGCAGGAACAGTTACCACAGCATGTGTTACCTATGAACACACAAATTGTGCAGTGATCAAAACATAACCACGAAGTTCCTGTTTTTCTATGGCAATTAGGCCTGTATCCAGACCATGGCCTCCCCATTCATCTCCTTCCATCCTTATCTCTTTCTTGCTTGTGCCACTAGCAATAAATGGAATGTTTAGTTCTCAAATATTAATTTCAAGATATGGGAATTCATATGTATAATACACAACTGATGTGTAAAGAAGACATTACATTAGGATACTATCAGCTGAAAAGTGTGACAGGTCAGGTCATATTGCATGATGCAACCCACAAATCAATGAACACTGAAGTGAAAGGGTGATACTGAAAGAATTACAGAGTTCGTTCCAAAGGGAAAGAACAACAATCATGAAACCAGCCAGCAACAACTATATGTGTAGAGGCAAGCTATTTCAAGAACAATATTATACAATCAGAATATCAGTGTTAGAAATAGACTGCTTTGGTCATCACCAATTACACCAGGGTATGTACTTCTGAAGTTTCAGAATATACAACAGGAAGAAAATAGTGTGTCCTACTCAAAACCACTTATGTGAAGTATCCGTTCAGGTATTACCTTCTTTCCCAAATATGCTTCTGCTGTTTCCTTCATTTTACCAAGAACCATGGCAGAGATTTCCTCTGGGGCGAACATTTTTTCTCCCTGTGATGTCGTAACTTCAATGTGAGGTTTATTGTTCTTTTCCTTCACCTGCAAAACAATAGGCAGTTGATTATGCAATTGATACTTACTGCTGAACAAATGTCAGTTTTGAGTCTACTGCAAAATCCGGTGATGGGCACCATACTGCCAACATGTACAGAGGGATGTGAACACTGTATTGTAAACAGGCAATACATTGTTTTTATTTCCCACCCTCATTCACACACAGTGAGCAGGGCATAAGTTACAGGTTTTGGTTGTGTGTACAGGCATGTAATTGTAACTGTGTGTGCAACTGTGAGGGACAGTACAGGTTCTCAAAGAATTATAAGGCAATGAATGTGAACAAGTTCACTGTGTTTATATAGATTATACAGAAAGTATACTGGAGTCACATGCTGTGTGTGTGTGTGTGTGTGTGTGTGTGCATGTGTGTAGTGGTGGGGGAAGTGGAAGTGTGCAATCAAGGGTGCACACAACACAAACCTCTAGCCTATGCCTCCAAACCACAAGCCATGGAATACATGTCAGTGTAGTGGTTCCCACTGCACATGTTGGCACTGTGGTGCTCACGGGATTCTTGAGTAAAACCACAGTTTCAGTCACTAGTCAACAACATCTGTCACATACTTGTACATTTTTATAGTAAACATAAATGTGCTTTTATGACACAAAACAATTCTCCACAATTTTTTACTCTTTCTCAACAAAGAGATAACCATATGTCTGGAGTCTCAAAAAAGCCATTATTCATTATCATACTGTTCTTAAACTTCAAAGTTTCTTAAAATACCTTGAAAGGGAAGAATTTTATGTCATGCTGAACTGCAGCATCTGTCCAGTCTCTGCCAATGAGACGTTTGGCATCAAATACGGTGTTCTCTGGATTTGCTGTAAGCTGATTTTTTGCAGCATCTCCAATCAACCTCTCACCATCAGGTGTGAATGCCACATAGGAAGGAGTAATTCGGTTTCCCTGATCGTTTGCAATAATTTCCACACGCCCATTCTTATACACACCAACACTGGAAATAAAAAAAAGATGTTTGAAACATGTGGTTTTGTAGCACAGAAGGACCATAACTTAAAATGCAACAAGCAGTTCTGTTTCCCCAGTGTACGCAGCACATCCCAAACATTTCAACTTTTCTTTGCAACCAACACTTCATCATTTCTACTTTGAAATATTCCACACATTTTCACAAATATGTTTAATCTGTATTCATTCAGAATGATAAGAAAGTTCCAAGTTTCACAACCACCTAAGACAAATGGTAGTTACACTAACATAATTTGCCACTGTCATAATGCATGGAACACAACATATTCAGTCCCCAACTTACTGGGGAGTCAGCAGGTCATATGTGTCTTGTTTCAACAAATGACTCTGGTACAAATGCACATTTCATATGGAGCAGAAACAGAGGCACCTAGAACTTTGTGTATCCTCAACAAACATCAGAAACCATCTCTAATGCAAGAAACATCCATTAGTTAGAGAAGTTGTTTGTTTTACAATCAGAAGGCCTGTTCATATATTATACACAGACACACCAAAGGTTGTAATTTTGTTCATTTTTATACCCTGATAAAATATTGGGTAATATTCTGGGGCAATTCAACAATACATTAAGGTGTTCGTAGTTTAAAAAAAAAAAAGGTATTATGCAGTATGTTGGGAATAGGGGCAAGATGTTCCTGTAAAGGTTCGTTTATGAAAGTAAATATTTTGCCAGTTGCATATTTTTTCATTAATAATGTTTGTATTTAATAATGTGGATAACTTTAAAACTAATTCATCATTGCATGATATTAATACTAGGAGCAAAAATCAAATACATTTTCCATCAGTGAAATTCACCTCTGTTGAAAAGGGTGTCACTTATTGTGCTATAAAAATATTTAATCATTTACCCTCAAACACATTGGCATGACAAGACAACAAAACATTTATTTTGTCAGTACTAAGAAAGTAACTCCTTACTCGTTTATTTTATTGTGTGGAAAAATTTTGGTACAAGACATAAATTTATAACTTTATTACAAGTAACAGTATTATACATATTTTATTTTGTTTATACATGCACTTGATACATAGCACTGTAATAATGTACTGTTTTTTTTTAAATTAATTGCTATTGTGTACTTATAAGTGACGTTGTGTGAAACAACTTAAAATATATATATTTTCTGACGTGTTTCATACTGAACCGTCATTTGACGGAGCTTGGATCTCTGAAATGTATATGAAATGTGACATGGGGATAATGTCAAAATGGGCCGTTGGTAAACCGAACGTGAGGTGGCTGTAACTACTTCAGGATTATGTCCCACTTGCAGGATTTGGTATCAGCGGTGCGGAAACATCTGGTACTACTACAAATGGTATTCTTAAACATAACTACAACACACAAACGAGTATCACACTTACCACGAGTATGTCGTTCCCAGGTCAATTCCTATTACAGTGCCAACGTCTTTATTCTTTTCATCCTTCGCAGCAAAACCTACCGCCAGAAGGCATATCACTCCAAATAAAACTCCTAATTGCATGTTTGTTTAACCTGAAATGTTAAAGAACTTTAACCTTACGTGCTGATGGCAGTAACATTCGTCAAGTGCACCGGCTGACAACTAATATAGAATATGCATGTTGAATTTCAGAAAACCGCCTTCCTACAACATTAAAACCTCATTTCGGTCCAACTAACTTACCACTAGTTATTCCTCCGTCTGTCTTACACGGTAACCTTCAAACATAAGCCACAATCACCTACCCACACACACAGAGTAAACGGAATGAACTAAAACCGAGCAGCCATCCGAATATCTAGTCTGTATTACGTCGTGTCGGAATGTCATTGGTCCAATTGAAGCAAACCTTTGTACGAGACGAATTATGATTGGGCAGAGTTGTTCGAGTTGGCTACATTCTATTGGCCCACGTTCAATGGCATAAAGATTTCTAGATCCCCCTTGTAGGTTCTACACCCGTTTAAGCTGTCAGTTCGATTATCGAAAAGTATCGCTCGGTGGGCTGCGTTTGAAATTTGATATGTTTTTAAAACACTGAGAATTCTCAAAAGTGCTCTGTGATACCGAGAACCATGGGATCAGAATGGGGTCTATGAACTCCAGAATTTAATAAGGTACTTCAAGCTTTACCCTGTCGAAATTTCTGTGAAGAGGTTCCAAGTATTATTTTAAATGTACCCTGAAATCTGTATCGGGGCAATACGGAAATTTTCGAACCAACTGTTAACATGTAATTCAAAACCCACATTTACATTTAAAGATCCCAAGAATTTTTCATATACCCCGTTAGATGCACTGTGCTTAGATTGAGTTTTACTTTTACAAATCCCCCACCAAGTTTTTGCATAAGACAATTAGGCAGACATACCTATGTAGCATAGTAGGTTAAAATAAGAAGTTTTCCCTGCCCACGTCAAGATAAAGGTGGGTAGTAAAGGTTACGCCCTAACCGCATTACCGCGAGGAAAAAACGCAGGTACCTATTGACCGCATATATATGTATAATGTAATATTATATTATATATAAATATGCAACATAATGTGTAGTTATTTTTCACCCATTGCCCTAACTGTGGGGGTAAGAGGCGACGCCGATTTCCTGTTCCGGTACGTCACGCTGTTGAAAGTGGTGGATGGATGCGGTGTGTAGCAGTATCGAAGAATCGCGTTCAGAGTGTTAAAAATGAGGGGTTGGAAATACGGAGTGTAACATCGTGAGCTAACGCTGATTCCGACTGATTTATGTATTTTATTATTGTAGGGCGTGAAGTTTTTCTGTTAACTGTAGAAACGGGTAACATGTCGCATGAATGCTGTGAAGCCATGCTACAGTGCGATCAGAATTCAGTTAGTTCTACTAAAACGAGGGTATTAACGTCAGAAGAACGCATGAAATTACAGCTGCAAAATAAAAGATTGGTGTCAGACCACCAAGCTGCAAAACTAGAGCTCAATGCAAAGCGATATTGGGATCTTTTCTACAAAAGGAATGAAACTAAATTCTTCAAGGATCGACATTGGACAGTAAGAGAATTTGAAGAATTGTCCGCTGATGGCAAGTCCCAAGTGCCAAAGGTGATGTTAGAAGTTGGTTGTGGTGTTGGGAATCTTATATTTCCTCTTATTGAGGTACATCCCGAAATGTACTTTTATGCTTGTGATCTGTCTCCCAGAGCAATTGAGTTTGTGAAATCACATCCATCCTACAATGAAAATACAGTTAAAGCTTTCCAATGTGACATCACAACTGATGAAATATTGAAAGAAGTGGCGTTTGAATCCATAGATATAGTTACACTGATATTTGTCCTGTCAGCCATTCATCCAAACAAGTTTCATCAGACATTAGAGAATGTGTTTAATGTATTGAAACCTGGAGGTGTTGTACTTTTTCGTGACTATGGGCTGTATGATATGGCTCAATTACGTTTTAACGCGGGGCACAAAATATCCGAAAATTTGTATATGAGACAAGATGGTACACGGTTAGTATGTTTCAAGTATTTGTATGTCAGTTGTGTGTTGTAATAGTATTTGACAGGCAGGGGAAGTATAAAGCAGCTTGATAGTTGTGTGTCTAATTGTGGAGAGGTTAAATTAAGTTTTTTTATACCTATGAGCAGCATAGTTATTTATTAGTCATCTGAGGATAGTTAACCTGTTTCATATACTCTCCTGTATCCAGCATTGAGGTATCACTTTTGCATGCTCTCTTTATAAGGTCAGTTTCTTAGTTTATGTGCTTTTGGACTAGATTATAATGTTTTATCTGCAAGTAGGTGAAATTGACAACAATCCATAGGGGGGGGGGGCTCATGTCCTAATAGTGAGGTCTGGGCAGCTAAATTGAGTATATTTGTATGCTGAGTATGGAGCTTGCCTTCTCTCACCTTTTTGGCGCCTAGAATTTTGAAGTTGTTCCTACATTTTTAAAATATTTATACGCCCCTGCAGAAAGTTGTGTTTTAGACTTGACACCATTCCTACAGTTCTTGATGTATTTTTCAGACCCACCATGGCTGTAGTTTGAATTGCCATTACAGCTGTAAGGTATACCAACAAAATGAAATCAGTACTTAACAATGCTGCATTGTTTAAAAGAACTTTTACAACATATCTGTTTAGTTACTACATGTTTTTGCTTTGTTAGGCCATTTTTCAAGTCATTGACCGGAGTAGCTGCTGCTGTTTTCTTGAATGTAATCTAATTTTTTTAAAAAGGCAGTTTTATATTGATTTGGTTGTGCTGGATTTTAAATTGTTAGATGTGCAGTGTTTACTTAATTTTTTTTTGTTTGCATGGTTTCTGAATGTGGTTTTTGCACTGTTCATCCTTTTTGCTTCTTGGTCGTGCTTGAGCGGAGAAACTGCCCTTTAAGCCCGTATGCTTAAAGTGCAACCCCTGAATCTTACTCTGCTGCTAACTTCTGACAGCTGGTGTATTATGCTTGTAAGGAGATTTAATTCAGAAATTCTCATCATTGCTGTTGAAAAATTAGTGGAGGACAAGAGTTATCAAATATTTTATTGCATGCATGCTAGGTACTTTTTTGTCCATTAAATTCTTTACTCTCACACTATTATATTTAGCTGTGCATGCAGGGTCTAGTTCATTCTTATGTTATTCTTAGGAGACTATTATTGTATAGGTTAAATACATTATGTGATTAAATAGTTTTTACAACAACAATGCTGACATGCTAGTCAGTGTTATCCTCTTCAAAATATGTGTCCTCATGACTTTGTATGATGGAGCCAGTGATTGTGCCGCCGTTCAAAGCATTGTGTGAAGTCCATGTTCAAGAGTTGGCAGGCACATCTAAAAATTTGATTTGAATAATGATGATACCATTCAATGTCCTTCCTTCAACACCATCTTGACTGTCCCAAGTGGTGGAATTTTAAGTCACTTGGTGCTAAATTTCATGATTAGAGGGGATGGAGTGGCAGTCAAGCTTCTGTTGAAGGTCCTGGCACATGACATTTCTGCTCCTCACTCAGCATGTTAGGCATGAGTTTGGCAGTAATCCAGAATTGGTTCAGGTTTTTTAAAATGCTCAGCAGTGACTCAAGTACAATTCACAGCATGTTAGCAACTTTACATGTAGTGACTATTCTGGTTTTTAGGATGGATACCTTTACTCAGTCCACATTTTCAACCGTTTTGCTCTCCAATGGACATCCCACGCATTTGGCATGTTCCACAGGTCATATGGCTTTGGCACTCTGAAAACTACTCAGAACTTGTGTTATTTTTTATTGTCTGCTGCTCCTTGAAAGCTTCTTTCATGATATTGAAAGTTTCTGTTGCATTTTCCCCATTTTTAAAGTGAATTTTTTTACACACATGTTTCAAGTTTGCCCATTTCTAGGAGTACCAAAATGAGAATGGACAGTACACACTTATACTTAATAAGATGTTACTCAACAGTGAAATGCTGCTAGCAGCAGTAATCTCTTGCTGTCAGTCTCAAAAGTACTTGATTGCACCACATACCTATTCAGATTTATTTAAGACTGTATTTTTATATTCTGTGTGTAACTCTGCAATGAAGATTTGCGCTGTTATGCATTTTTTATCTCTTCTGATTTTTTTGTTTATTGTTGTCTTATTTTGGTGCGTGTGGGTATGTGGTTTGTGATACGTGGAGAAAAGGTTTCTGCAGTAAGGTGTGTGATATATTTTTCCATGCTGGATTTATGTTGTGGCAGCTTTAGTTTGTAGATCTTGATTGTTCAAAAATCATGTTTCATTAGTGGACATATCAACCCTCTGAGGATATTTGTCGTTCTGCGGTAATGAATGACAGGACATTTGATTACTTCACTTTCTACATTAATTACGTTGTCTGACTCACGTTTATGATCAGACTTCATGAATGATGTAGTAACCCTTTGTTGCCAGTATTAAGTGCCTGGTATGATGTGCAGGAGACTTAAATTTAAACAAGAGCTGCGTAAGGGAAACGTGACATGCCCCGTCTATACCTGATGTTGGTATTTTGAGCATCACACTATGGTGCAGGTGCTCCACACACTAGGTGCCAGAGGGTTAAGCATATATATATATGTGTGTGTGTGTGTGTATGTGCAAATGGTAGCAACTTTGGATGAGAGGGTTCATGGGTAGTGATGCTTGAAGGCATATGTTTATTGGTGACAGGATTATAAAGCTTCATGCATGAATTTATACTATGTGACATGAATATGAAAATATGATAACACTGTTTTCTGTGAAGAATCGTTCACATATGTTGTGGTATTTGTTTCAGGAGTTATTATTTTTCCATTGAAGTTTTGGGGAATATGTTTGTAAGGGCGGGATTTGAAATCATCAATAATGTATACATTCACCGTAGAACTGTTAATAAAAAAGAAGATTTGGATGTTCCAAGAATCTTTGTACAAGGAAAGTTTCAGAAACCTACACGAGTATGAAGGAAAACAATTTTGAAGTAGAGAGAACAACAAAAAGTGAGAGGTAAGGTCAGATTTTTGCAAGACACAAACTATACATAATATGATGACACCACACAGAAAAAACTCAATACACTGGTTGGTTCAGTACCTCTGAATGCCACGTTTTACTTGAACTGACATGTAGAGGGGAATTTGAAACACAGCAGTAAGGGTAGCTGCTGTCTGCACACAGGTGAATGAGAAAAATTCAGCAAAAGCACAGTCTTATGGAATAAACTTTACAGTATAATATAGGGTCTTGCATATTTTTTATTTCCTGACTTGCTTACAGTAGAGTGGGCAACACTTTCTGTCTAGTGAGCAGTGATTCTGCATGCCCAGCAGTGCCCAGTCCACTAATCTGTTTCTGTTTTGCTTTGTTCTACATGGCATCAGCTGTGTGCATGTTGTGACTTGCAGCTGATGTAAAAGTAATAATATTTTGATTACAGTAATGTTGAAAAGAATGTGCCTTAAATTTAAAATCAAAGCATATTTGGGTTTGAGTAAATGTATATTATGTTCCATGACAATAACCAGCATTTGTATGGCTTGTACTTCACTTGAAAGTTCACATGTTATGGGTGAAAAGTCATGCATATTAAACTGTGATTATTTTGTTGTGTAAGTAAATAGCATGGCTGTTCTGGTATGACTTGTATTTGCATGTGTAGTTTCATTGATAACATTCATCTGTGGTGGCTCTAACAATTAAAAATGTAAACATATTTCATTCCATTTGTGATGTTTTAAATTTTCCAGCATGTTTGAAATGGTATCCATACTGTGCACCAAGTGATGATGTAATACATTTTGATCCATGATAAAGTATTAGCTCTATCTGATGGTGTGCATTTTTTCTGATAAGTGACTGCATCCAGTAATGTAAAATTCATAAAAAGAAATCGCAGCCTATATTTGTAAGAATCTGCAGTGTTATTTTCAGCAATATCAAACATAAGTGCCATTGGTTCATGTACCAGTCTTAGCAAGGTTGTGTTTATCCACATAACGCCTCTGATATGTTTTGGTTGACTTCATAAATCCTCATGGAATTTGAATGTCAAACAGGAAATTACTGTGGGCAATTAAATAGTTTATGTGCTTATACCAAAGGGGACATATGTAGTATATACAAATTATTGTTTGAATATATAAACAATTAAGGTACATTGTTTAATGACATCATAATATGACAGTTACACCATTTAAGTACCCGGTTATTTCCCAAGAGTGATGGCTGCAGTACACTGGTGTTGACCAAGTGACTGGTTACTGAGGGAAACTGGTATGAAGCTCGTTCTGGACACTTAAAGAATTGATATTCATGACGCCAATCACAACTCTCAGTGGGTAGAATTGCTGCTTTATTATAGGTTATGTTGGTTGATATTAACAAGAAAAGTAGCTGATGAAGTGCAATGTGGGTGATAAATGAAATAACGCATTGTTGGATAATTAAAACTTGAGCTCTTGGTGCAACTTGCATCACAAAGAAGTTCTGAAATGAATAAGGACAGAGATTTCTCCAGAAAGCGATGACCAGAATGTTCCCCAGATGCGTTCAAACGTCCTGCTTATATAGCATCAAATTCTTGGGTCAAATCACATAACAGGTTATTGCCAAAAGCCCAAGCATTACCAAGTATGGGCATATGCTGCAGCATCTAAAAACATGGCCTCTGTGTTAAAAACAGGATTCTTAAAACATGCAACCCTTAGTGATGACTTTAACCCTTTGGCGCTGAACGACATATATATATATGTCGTGCAGTGAGTCCTTTAAATGGCCGAATGGCCATTAAAGTGGACGGGGGGGGATTTAATTCTGGCGCGAAAGATAAAATTCCGGCGCCAAAGGGTTAACATGAAGGGGTACATGTACCTAATGAAGTAGGCATGGGGTGGGTGGGTGGTATTTCTGGTGACTTGTAAAACAGTGAACATAGCATGACACACATACCTTACATTGAACACCTTACCTGTAATTAAAAGTCACTTGAAATAATTAAACTTGGCAGATGTGACAACCCAAAGCCATTGCACAGTTGCTGGAACAGGCTGTCCATTTTGCTATTACGTCAGTATATTCTGACCTATGCAGCGGTCTCCACATCAGGGCCTGTTAATGCACCACGTAAACAAGGATGAAATCACAGATATTGCAACACTTTTTAAGTGTTATTTCGGATTCTCCCCAATTTACACAACAGTTATGTTCCAGATGGTCCAGCAAAAGTCAAATCTTGTGCAAGTTGCAATTGGTATGCACAGGGTCAAGCACATACATATATTTAAGCAAGTCCTGTTGAAATCCAAGCTTGAACACACTGGAACCTCATCAGTCACAGCATGACCACTGCATTGCCTGTATTGTGGCCCAGCATTATGTTTCTGCCATCTTTGTCTCGGTGTGCTTTCATTCCCACAAGGGGAAGCTTGGTGTGCAGTTAAAAAAGTTTTTATTCAACCTTCTTTTCTATTTGTGCTATTGCAAAATCTTGAAATTGCGTAAGTCTGGGAGAGTGTGTGTATTTTGCTCCATTCATGATATCTTGACTGTTACTGCAGTTCTGAGATTAAAATGTTTGTCAGAGGACTTTTACCACATAGAATAGTGTACATATTACATCTGTACTTTTTAAAGGTTGTGGTGTTCGTCATGATGCGTGATGGAATAGTTTATGAGTTGAATTTATTTCTCCGCTACAACACCACTTACCTTCTAACCAGTGTGTCCCCTTTCAAGTAGGCTCCCTGGGACTGCACACAATAAGCCTAGAGATTGCACCACTGTTTGAAGTATGGACTTTGAAACTCTTGCCATGTTGTCCTGTAAACCCATATCTCATCACTTGTGATTATCTTCTGACGCTTGTTCAGATTATCTTTCATGATCCTCTGAATAGACCCAAATGAAATTTCCAGCAGACTAGCAACTTCATGGGTAGTGACTTCTGTTTTGGAGAAGCAGTTTCTTCATTCCTCCCATCATGTTGTCTCTCTTGCTCATCAGTAGATTCCTGAGCGTTTGAGGGGCTTCTTCAGGAAAGGTTATACCATTCACTTGGAAAATCACTTGAAACTTGTGTTCTTCACAATGTCTACTATCCAAAGGCTGCTTTCAACATTTTGAAAGTTTCTGTAGCATTTTTACCTAGTCTCAAAAAACTTTCACACAAGCTTTTCTTCCAAGTCTGCCGTTTTCAAATACAAATGGAACAACACACTTCTATTACACAAAGCAGATTGCAAAAGTGATGTATTACAGCCTTATTCCAAGCTGGAAATGACTTGGTAGACACAGCTGTATACCTAACAGCAGAAATTTCTTACTGCAGTAGTCCAGAAATTGTGCACTTGGCATCTCATATATACAGAGATCTTTCTGGAATTGTATTTTCAATGTTTTGTTAAGTTTATGTCTGTAAAATTCATGTCTTTTAGGATATTTGTTTTTCAGATGCATTATCAGCATTTAATAAACATTTATATATTCTTTGTATCTGCCCCTTATAAGCATGCGTTGTAAGGGGGTAGTCATGGTTGACCAGCAGGTGTTGGATGGGATGTGTAAATAAATACAGAACTGATAAGACTTGTGAGTGTGCAGTTAATGTTGTTCATCTAGTACATGGTAAATTATGAGTGCATTGAAAGTTGTTATTTTTGTTATAAGAATGACTTTATACATAGTAGATGGAAACAAATTGAGATTCTCGTGCTGCCACTTTACAGCAAGTATTTTTGGGCTGTTTCTTGTCACTTCTGTTTCTAATTTTCATTCTTTTTCATCTGGTGTCTGCCATATCAGTCCTTGCAGTCCCAGTGACATTAATACCATAGTATTGTGTGATTTTTAACAAATGTGCATAGTTTGTATTTATTGTGTGTTGTTCAGATCCTTAGTTGCTAATGAGGAGGAATTAGTATCATCTTTACAAGAGAAGACATGCCATGCCGTATGTCTAGGCTTTCATCAGTTTAATCCTCGAGAGAGAGATGTTTGCTGTGGAGACACGCTTACTGTGGCAAGCATGTGATGTTGCTCATAAAGTAAGTATGAGGTCATTAGAATAACTTTGAAAGGCAGCACACAGAAAAGAAGAGAATTTTCCTCTATGTCATACTAGGTCCTTTGTCACTTCTTTTCACCACCTTTCTGATTTATTTTTAAGCCTAGGATTTATTGCTGTGTAATCTGAACTGGCTACGATCTTCCCACATAAAGAAGGACACAAAGTGACGTGGATATCCCCGGACAAAGACAAGCAAGGGGGAAACCAAATTGATCATATATGTGTAAGCCGGAATTGGAGAAAAGCACTCCTAGATGTTCAGAATAAGAAAGGGGCAGATATTGGGTCGGACCATCACATGATCATGGGAATACTCAGGATTAGGACTCAAAAGGTTATAAAGAGGACTATAAATAGACGGAGGTACAATATAAAGAGACTAGAGGACATCGAATGTCAAAAGACATTTAAAACTAAGCTGCGGGAAGGCGCTTCCGCTTTAAGGTATGAGACACATGAGGGAGTAGAAGAAAAGTGGGAAAGAATAAAGACCACCTTCCAGCACATTAGTGAAAATACATTGGGGCAGGAAGATAATACAAGAAAACTTGGATATCTGACAGCATGTGGAAGATGATGGAGATAAGGAAACAAACAAAGGATAAGCTGTGCGCAACATATGCACGAACTAGGAAAGGCAAGGAGTTGGAAAAAGAATATGCAGCCCTGAGTAAGGAGATAAAGAAAAATGTCAGGAAAGATCACCGAGCCTATGCGGATAAGATTGCGAATGAAGCTCAAGAAGATGCAAACCAAGGGAATATAAGAGGTGTGTTCAATGCCATAAGACAGTTAACAAAAAATGCACAGCCAACCATAGTCCCGATAAGAGACAAAGAAGGTAAACCTATTACATCTATAGAAGGCCAAATCTATAAATGGAAAGAGTATACGGAAGTGATACTTAACTCTTCCTCCGCTCGTAGGGAAAGAGAGGAACTGGTAAATATACCAACAGAGCTCCCAATAAGTGTTAGACCACCTTCGAAGAGAGAAATTGTTGATGCCATGAAAGCAATGAAGAATGGGAAAGCTGCAGGAGCAGATAATATTCCAGCTGAAGTTTTAAAGGTGGACCCATATATATCGGCAGATATTCTACTCCCATTATTTCAAGATATTTGGCAGATCGAGACATTCCCTAAGGAATGGAAGGAAGGAATTATAGTAAAAGTCCCAAAGAAAGGAGATCTTAGTCAATATAGAAATTGGCGAGGTGTCACCCTACTTGCAGTGATTAGTAAAAATTTTAATAAAGTAGTATTGGAACGGATCAAGAACTCACTGGAGATCGGCCTTCGGAAGGAACCAGCTGGATTCCTTCAAAATAGGTCATGTATTGACCAGATTATCACCTTGAGGGTGATTACAGAACAATCGGTTGAATTTCAGTCACCCCTTTATATGCTGTTTGTGGATTATCAGAGAACTTTTGACTCCTTAAAAAGGGCATGGATTTGGGATGAGCTAAAGGTTAGAGGACTTCCCAGCAAATTTATAAATATAATTAAAAAAGGCTACGAGGACTTCAACTGTAGGGTACTGCATGAGAATCAGGTATCTGACTCAATTAAGACATCATCAGGGGTTCGACAAGGTTGCCTTCTGTCACCATTATTGTTCCTGCTGGTTATGGATGGTGTATTGCGTAGAGCACTGAATGGGAAGAAAAGAAGGTTAACATGGAGATTACGGGAATCATTAGAAGATTTGGAATATGCAGATGATGTATGTCTTGTGTCCCATAAATATAAGCATATGCATGGGAAATTGGATGACCTCTGGAAGGAATCCAAAAAGGCTGGCCTTGTAATTAATTCCTTAAAGACAGCAGAAATACTTGTTAATACAGTAGTAAACCAAGGGCTCAAATTAAATGGAGAGGACATTAAAAGCTTATCAGACTTTTGCTATTTGGGTAGTATTGTAGCTGAAAATGGAGGTACCAGTAAGGAAGTTAACTTGAGAATACAGAAGGCTATGGGATCATTCTCCAAATTGAGAAAAGTGTGGCTAAATAAATCGTTACGCAAAGATACCAAGATTAAGATATTTAATGCCTGTGTGAAATCTGTACTTTTGTATGGATGTGAAACTTAGCTTGTTACAAACGAAATCCAGCATAAAATACAAACCTTTGTGAATAGATGTCTACGATATATATTAAGAATATGGTGGCCAAACATCATTTCCAATAAGGACCTATGGAAAGTAACAGGACAAGAAGATATATATTTAGAAATAAGAAAAAGAAAATTTAGATGGATTGGTCACACAAAGAGGATGGAGAGATACCAAAGGCGGCCCTACCTTGGAACCCTCAGGGAAATAGGAAGAGAGGAAGACCGAAAAACAGCTGGAGAAGATCGATAATTAAGGAAGCAGGTAGAAGCTGGAATGAACTAAGGTTCTTAGCAGCCGATAGACAGAAGTGGAAAGGACTCAGACAACCTATGTTCCTAGAAGGAATGATGGACTCAATTATTATAATTATTATAAATGTGAGCTGGCAGCATTGTTGTATAAACATCCTTTATTCCACATTACACTGTACTGTATGGTGCAGTGACATGCCTAGGAAGAGGCGAGTGCCACTGTACAATAGAACTGAGAGTTGCTGTACCACATGGAAGCTGTGTATAGTTCCTGAACACATAGGTGAAGTGTTGGTGTTTTCTAAATTACCACCATACTGTTGGTTATTGATGTGTAGTTATACTTTACCAGAAATCTGTCTAAAAGCTTTGGCTTGGAATTATCCTATATGTATATGCAGCTGGTGTGCCACAGAAGTCTTTAATTTTGTCAGTTTAAGAGTTGGTAGATGTGGTTTGCATTTACATATCTGTCGAGAAATGCAATGTGTAGAATGAATTGAAGACTTTCTCTTAATGAGGCAGTTTGCAGTACTGTAATATGAGCAGTGCTGTTATTTTAAAAGTACAAGCCACTATCTTCCCTCTTTTGTCCGCATTTTATTTAGACACTGCATACATATTTTTAGAGTAAACGAGTGGCTTTTCAGGAATTGTACATAAGAAGCAGGATTCTTGTATGAATATTCTTATTTTTTCATTGCATTCATTTGTAGCATTGTGTAGCAGAATTTAAACTCCTACAGCAAAATGTTGTGGAAGACGTGTCACATTGAAATTATTTGGTAGTAAATTGGGGTTGCAGTGGATGCCATGATGAGATTATAGTTCAAATGACTGCTGTGATATCAGTGTCTTTCGCTCCTATCTGATGACATCCATGCCCCAACTTTTTGGGGGTGAGAGGGGGCATGATTGAAGTGTAAATAGTACCTGAGGATCTTGTATCCTGATTTCAAAAAATTTTTTTCCAGGGTCAGAGACAAGTCTGGTACAAGTGGTGGATAAATACAAAGTAAGTGTCCCTGCCACAGAGCATTGTCACAGTAATGGAAATCTAACAGTACTATGCTATTTTGGCCAAGGCTTACCATAACCTGTTAAAGGCAAAATGTTTAACACATGTTGATGGAAAGATGTGCTATTGTAATATGCCCTGTGTGTTATAAATAGTTTTAAGTGAGTAAAAAATCCACAGTGAAACACTGGTGTATAGCAGTTTACATTCAACCAGTTTTCAGGATCAGGCAGCTATAATGGCCACTGTTACTGTGCAAGCAGTAAAGCTCACCAAAGTTTAGATCTATTTTCTATAATCACTGATAGTGAATGAAGGTACGATAATTTAGTCAATATTAATATCAATCTCAAATTTTTCTTGCTTCTCTGAATGATTTGTGAGGAAGTCAGGAAATTGGTAAGCTGTGGTTCTTGCTTTGTTTCAGTTCATTTCATTTGCGATTTACAAAAAGGCATATTCACACATTCTCAGTTACCTGCTGTGTTTGTGGGGTGTACTTGCAACATCTTGATCACCAGAAAGCTGTGAGGGTCGCCGTTTCCGTGGCACCAAACACTGAAGTAAATGTACATGTAGTTATTCCTGTTTATTATTCTCTGATGGTTTATGAAGATAAAATGATGATATTATAGTTCAGTTGATAAGCTGTGATATTAATGTTAATATGAAGTCTTTCACCCCTATCTGAATTATCTTCTCAAGCAGCCATTGAGACATGATTGCTGTTATGGAGCTGAATTAACTTATTGTTGCATTTTTGTTACAGGCTGAGAAAATATGAACTTGTGCTTACTGATGCTTCATAAGGTACAATGTGGGCATGAGTGAACATCCTTGGTTTAACATGCAAGATGTTACATGGCAGTTCCAGTCATTAAGTCCAAGAAGGCACTGGGTGTCACAGAAGGTCTAGAATGTACCTTGTATTGGTGTGTCCTTGCATAATGAAGTGTTCACCAGCATAAGAATAGTTTGATATATGTTAAGGGCATGTATTTTTTTTTTTTTGAAAATGTTTATTGCTTTGAAGTTTGTAGTACAGAGATACACCTGGATACAAGAATAACAAAATGTTCCCAATTCACCATTTTGCATGAGTTATGTCTCGTATGAAGGGGTTTGTCGTGTTAGGTGTTGATAGGTCGACAGTGAAAAAGCAGAACAAGGAAAAAACACTGCTATGGGAGGTGGATGTTAGAGGAGAATGTGTTTAGGGCGTTTGTGGATATATTTTTTATACTGGTAGCGTAGATCGGATAAGGAATAGTTACCTATGGAGCTGATGAGGGGGTTTGGATGGTTCAGACATCCGTTAT
>Ga0131853_10003242_pt1 | contig 29195 bp, 18 predicted proteins | sample TergutLab28metaG_FD_92764 | JGI IMG/M metagenome (GOLD analysis project Ga0131853, IMG submission 92764) | Labiotermes labralis P1 segment gut microbial communities from Petit-Saut dam, French Guiana - Lab288 P1 (version 2) (version 2) | ecosystem: Host-associated > Arthropoda: Insects >... | reverse complement strand
TTAAGTTCCCTAGACAACCTGATGATGGCCAATACAGGCCGAAACATGTAGTTGTTTCCATCACAGTCATTAAATACACCTCAGTGATTAAGTTGTGTTTGACTACATACCTTTTCCTAGTTTAACGCACACAACGGGGATGACACACTTCCTAGACTTAGTAAGTTGCTCTGAATTAGGTGCTCGAGCCCAAACGAGTGTGCAGCCTTCTTGCTTCGACGTTTCTACTTTTATGTATATCATCTTGAGGGTTCTGTGATGTACATTTCATTAATTACTTCGTGGCATCAGTTTGATGTAGTTAGATTCATAAGTTGTTGAGTGCTTTGGTGCTTTGAAATGTTTTTCACGTACTTTGGATTCACAGGTAGGCACACGGATGTGACGTGTGTAGTGTTCATACTGTCATGCAATTCTTGTGTGATAACGAAACTTTGCTTTGTGTAAGAGAAGAAATGCAGCCGGATGTTTGAAAGTTTATTCCAATCCAAGTACCATTTCAGTTCATCTAAATAATATTATGTTGTGAGTGAGTTTTGAGGTTTTCGTGGCGGTGTAGTTTGAGGATTCCCTTTTGGTATATGACGCCGCGCCACTTTGCCTTAGGTCCTGACGTTTCGAGGTTGCACAATATGTTCGAGGGCCGACATACCGATTCGTCTTGGGCACTACGATCCTTGAAACTGAAGACGTTAAGTTTCTTTCTTAGCGTCAGGATCGGATTACGCAGTCACGCAGCGTCTTATCCCAGAAGAAGGGAATCTTCGTATTAATAGTGACAGTGAACAGGGATGTGGTCCACTCTGGTAGAACCTGCTGTTTAGTTACACTGCTGCTAGTGGATGTGTGTACCAGATGAACTGTACTGGTTGTGTTGTGTTGTGTTGGTAATGTTTTTGTAGCTCATGTAATGATATGCTGTCAGATTGTGACATGCTTCACAGCATTTTGGTGTAATTGTTAACGGACAGGGAGTTGAATTGATAAAAGTCCGTGTAGGTTATAGTTTTTTTTTTTTCGTATTATAAATTTTAAGCATTGTGTCTTTCTTATTGATCGTACAGCATGTAGGATGTAACAGTGCAGTGAAGAGTCCTTACTGTTAGAATTGGCTTATTAACCACAATGATAACTAAGAATTGGAGACAGAAAATTTTCTTCAAAAATAACCTGCAGGTGCTTCGTTTTGGGGAGATGACTGTTTTTCATCAGGCTTTATTCGACAAGTCTGGCTGTTAAATGTATCAGCTTGGAAAAAAAGAGGTGCAAATACAGGTGTGTGGGATATCATATCTTTAGCCGATGTCGAGAAAGAGTCTTATTCCTTGGTTCCCTGGAAATCATTTTATGGGCTGTATTCAGTGATAATGAGATATGCTTGGTTAGACTCCTTGGACATGTGAGAAGATAGACGGGGTTTCATAAGGTAAAATTGGGAGGATATGTTGTTTACTCCTATACAACGCGTACAACACCTCGGCCAATGCTGTTTTGCCCAGTGAATTTTTGTTTAAATAAACACAGTTTAAAATAAGTAAATAAATATATGGATAAAAGACTGCTGATTGCTGACAATTTTAAATACTCGCATACAAACGCCGGCGGTTACACGCTCAACGGCCGTGATTGGTGGCGTCATCAGCTACCAAGGCAATTCAGTGAACCTGTTATCTGTCTTCAGATTTCCAACAATATGCAGCACACAGTTATTCTAAAGTTCTCACACAGTAAGTCCATAATCCAAAATGTTTCGGTGGCGGCCACTACTACCACCATAAGGGAATTCACCTTGCATGCTAAAACACCGCTGATAATACTGTCTGTCTTCTTATACACTGACAGTAAAATCCACATTGCGTCCTTGATCACGTAAGAACTTCGTGGATATTAGGTCGTTTGAGACGACCCCCCTTGTGATATACACCTCTGCGGTGTAAACAGGTCTGTAGCCATCGACCACCGTTTTACCCAACATGCAGTTGTCTGTATGTGCTACTGATAGACTTATATTTACAGCTGTGTTTCTGTTATTACGTTTATTGCAGGGTGTATATTACCTACATACAACAATACACCAAGTTCTCTTCGTTTTTAACAACTGCGTTTTGTCTGATTATAACAGTACATAAGCTGACATTTTGTGATCATAGTGAGAATCTGAGGCACTCATTATAAAGTTGAGTGGTTCTACTTATATATAAGGTGACAGTTTGTTGTATTCTTAATGCTGTTGTAAAGCCACCCTGATGATGATCGCAAAGCGATCGAAACATGTTGGTAATTGATAATATATGATAAAACGTTTTTGTTCGTGTGCATATGTTGGTTGTATTACACAAGTTTAAATATTCCTTTAACGCACTGTGATGGAACATATTTTCATTAATACACGTACGTTCTGTAGAGTGAATAAATAATGTGTCTAGCTCACATATATATTACTGTTTTGATGTTCTGCACATCGTGCATCAAGTTTCACCTCACTTTTATTAATAAAAAATTAATGCATACTCTTTTGTAAGCGAATCAGTTTTTAACTCCATTGTGTTTGGCGTTTGTCTACGCCATCTTCAGGGAGGGACTGTTTTTTGCAACACATTAAAATGACATAAGCACTTACTGATTCTAAGATCACAATTGTTGCACAGAATTCGCACTTTTTAGTGTCCATTGAGGTCTCGACACTGGTGTACATTAAAATATATGGATGATTAAAATGATGGAAATGTTAACCAAGTCATCATACTTAAAACATAGCCGAATGTTCTCCAACATATCACTTTCTAATTATTATCAACGTGATTATCTTACAAAAAAAAGTGTGCATTAGTTGTTGGTTAATAAAAAGTGGTATTACTGTTTTACAAATGCATGTAGATGCTTTTGTGTTTAATTAAATACGGACCGCTTTAAATACGGTATATTTTCTCGATCACTGCACATTTAGTAGTAGAACTGCTATCATTTGCGGGGCAGCGAAATGTTTTGACGTTAACGACGGGTTCTTATATCGGAAAGGCTGCGAACCACTCATTTGGATGGCGGGTGCGGCAGTGGGCTGCTAACTGTGAAGAATTTCAGTTCAGTAACGTATTTCATAGATTATAAAAGAGCGTTACTGTTCGCCATTTTGTGTAGAACTTCGCCAGATAATGGCAAAGTAATCGGCCGAAACGTGCAGCGAAACTGAACGACTATTGTGGCATGTACACAGCTACAGCTGTATTAACTGTTTAAGGGCCAACTTTAAGTTAAATTATATTTAACAAGACACGCAGTGTACGTATAAACGTAACATTGAGGCGTGGTTGCGAAACCATTGTTGTTGTGGAAAAGCAATAAATATTACATTTATGAGTGGATGTCTTTAGCCTTGGGTATCAGTAATGCATTGCGCTTGCGCCATATTGTCATTTGTGGCCCGTCTGCCTCAAAAGTATTTTTCCACATTATCTCATAAACGACGCAGTTGTCAAAAAAAGATTTTAAACATGAAATGTGTGTTTCGAGTTTCTCTAAAACTTTTGTCTGATACATTTCTCATTCTAGGACGAATTGAGCGAGATATGATAAAAAACGGATATTGGTCTTCGTGTAAATTACCCGTTATTCTTCACAGATTTTAATGAAAGTTGGTTTTGCTCTACAGATTTTCGAAAAATACTCATACATCAAATTTCATGAAAATCTGTTCAATGGGAGCCGAGTTTTTTGCATGCGGACGGACAGATGGAGGACAGATATGACGAATCCAGTAGTTGCTTTTCACAGTTTTGCCTAGGCGCCTAAAAATTCAGTTCGTACTGCACAGTAAACACACTCCGTCACAGTTAGGAAAAGCCAGTCATTTAATGCTGCATAGGAAAATTAGAGTTCTCTGTTCTGATATCCACGCAAAAAAGTGCTCTGTGTTCTGTGGGCACCATGTAGAATATTTGAACGTTCAACGTTGTTGTGAATAAAGTAGTCAGTGGGCATTAAATGGTAAAGCAGAGAATAATAAAGCATTAAATAACGTTAAATTAAATACATTGCGACACAGAAATGTTTTATTGCAGCATGAAACAGTTCTACTTTTCACTAGCCAAATGCAAAGTATTCCCTGTTTGCTGTTGTTGATTAGGTTAGCACATGACAGAATGTTTTGCACATTTCTTGTCCTGCTATTAAGCTGGAGTTGGTTTGAGACTGAATGCTTGATTGCTGTGTCTTAGGATGGGCCTTGCCTATTGGCCCCTGTTAAGAGACGAGTATAAAGCATTAGTGAGATGGTAGTTGGCGGAGAGAACTGTTGTATTTAGAGAAGCATATGCACCGGGTTGCATTTCATTCTTCACAAATCCTGCATGGACATTGTTGGTGATGAACCCGGGCCTCCATGGTGGTCAGCCAGAATGAATCCACACAACCAGGCCAGACATGTATGGTCAGTAATGATGAAGGATATGAAGCTCATATTTTGTTTAACAGTTGGTACTTGGAAAAGAAATGTGCCTCCTGTATGTCGAACTGTCAAAACTATCCTCATTATTAATCAGAAATGTTGTGGTTTTCTGAGTACCACCAGCTGACTTGTGGCATCATATCCTTCTACTGGATGATCCACTGCTCTATGTCTTGTCTTAATATCCAGTTAATCACTTCTAGTCCAAAAGGTGTCATGCAGATGATAAGAAAAAATTAAAACATTTAATGAATATTTTTATGGCAGTTGTTTAGAAGGACAAATTGTTGAACACAAGGCAGCTGCAAGTAGATAAATTTTTTCAGTTCTGTCATTGAATGAATGCCATTGAAGATGCGTTCAACTACTTCTTTCTCGCCTCTCCTCATTCACAGACCCTTACACCCCATTGTCATATTCATTAATAATTTTAGCGACTGTCATCTGAACCTCAGTAGAGGTGCTGAGAATTTCTTCTCTTCACCATTATTTCCAGGATATTTGGTAGCCAGCTCATTTCTTTACTTGAATAATTTTTGTGTGTATCCAGTGAAAATGTTTTCCCATATGCAGTATTGAAGAATGCTAAATTTTGTTCGCAGTGCATGAGGTTGAGTTTAAGAGTAGTTCATCTTTGATAATGGTGGTTCGTTCAAGCTGATCATCCAACAAGGTCTGTTCAGTCATCTTTATGTCTTCAGTAAATTGACAATTTATAATGTGTACAAAAAACTACCATATTTTTAATATGATCTTTGGTGAATTAAGATTGTCATGGGAATTGACATGAAGTCAATTTGACTGCAGGTTACATGAATGTATGGTACCTATAGAACTAGACCATGGAAGGCTGATCAAAGTAATGGTTACTGATGTCTAATTTGTACTTGCAGCTACTGAGTCATTCTTTTCCCTTAAAAATTGCAGTTGATTTTGTTAGAATTGTGTGATGGTTATTAGGTTTCAAAGAGACATAAACCTAATGACATAATGTGTTGTTGGCTGAGGTCTGAACCCTAGCAAGGAAAAACATAAACATCTAATGAGAGCAGCAAGTGCAAAATTTTTAATAGATATTCAAGCATCTTTATTTTATTTTTCAATTTTTAGGCTGAAGAGGTGCTGGAAGACATTTTATCTTATGAAGCCAGTGCGCTGACATCAGATGCTATTAAGGTGACGGATTCAGCGCTGAACATTTCATCAGACATTCAGGTATTCGACTGCTGTATTAGCATATTGCTAAGAGGGTAACTTACACTTAAAACAAATTCTCATGGGCCAAAATTATTTTCATCTCCAGATAATGTGTTTTGCAGGTATATATATCTGAAAAGTTGAAGCCTTGTGGAGAAAGAAAGAAACGTACCATCATTGCTGCATCAGTAAGAGTCTTATAGATATAAATTTGGGTATCATCATCATGTTGTATTTGTTCCTTCTTTATTAGTGATTTTCCGGTAAATACAAAACTATAAATGATTGTGCATTCATTTAACCATCGCATTCACTATGACATGTTTCGGCCAGTAATTGTAATGCTACAATTATTTAAAAGGGAAGAACTGAGGGACAGGCCTGTACCTCAGTTCTTCCCTTTTATATAATTATGGCATTACTCGATTATGACTGCAGTTACTGGCTGAAACATATCATAGTGAATGTGATGGTTAAATGAATATACATTCCTACTGTTGTATTAATCAGAAAATTAGTAAAGTAACATTGAATTTTCTAGATATACCTGATATTTTACCTCTGTTGTAACACTTTGAAGCACTGATACCACATGAATATATGCTGCCTGCTTTATTTATGTGTTGAATTACATGTGATCTCAGAATGAATAGCCACTATTTCCCTACAGAACATTGACTAGTTGGTCTTCATAATGTAGATTCTGGTGTGTAATGTGCCCATTCAGTTAGAAGATACTGTTTGTAATTAGAAATGTTTGTGTTCTCAGTTTGAATCCCTCATTTTCATTATATACACAGTGATTTATTTAAAATTGTAGTAACATAGAAGGCATTCTGTTTGGTAACTCACTGAACGTAGAATATAAATAAGTGTTCACAAAACATGCCGGAAGTATTCTCTGTTCTGAATACACACAGTACCCTCCTGACACTCTTTCAACGGACATGTGTCTGCTATAGATGCATAAGTCACATTTTCCTCAGTGCCTTCCTGTCATCAAAAAAGGATTGTGTTTAGGGCCTCAGGTGGATCTTTCTCTGTCTATTGGTGTGTAGCTGTAGGCTTGCTTATCTTTATTTAGGGTGGAACTGGAAGCCTTTATGACCAGCTAATAGCATTTGGAAATGGAACACTCAAGACGAGTAATTCTTGCCCTCCAGATCTTCCACAGATTAAGGCAGAACCACTTCAGTATAGTGATGCCGAAATTCATGCAATGGCCAAAGACAGACAGAAGAAAGATAATCATAATATGAGTAAGTATAAAAAAAAAATTTTAAGTAATCTAACCGCTAGGGTGACAGAAGTATAGTCTGTTCATTTCATATTAGCAGAAATTAAACAGAACAGATATTAAATTAATAAGGAACTTAAGAGAAAAACAAATTCAAGAACTTATCACAAATACTTTGCACTGAAAGCTGCTACCGTTTTGTTCTTTTTCAAAGCAGTGTCATTAGTCCTGTTAGTGCTGGCTTGGAAAATGGACTCTGGTCTCAGGAGAAAATGTGAAATTACAGTGTCCAAACATAACAGTTTGAGGATTTGTTTGGACCTAGGAATAATTAATTAAATACAAAATGGAGTGTATTATATAGGTAATGAAGAACTTTGTGATTGTTTTGAGATAAAGTGCTGTACTGTTGTACTGTTAACTGTATAGTCTTAGTTTTCCAATACATGCAGTACATTTCTTAGCTGTTTGACACTTTTATGATCCATGCATGTTTCATACTAATTTATTCCTTATCAAGGGTTACATGATTTCTATACATCTGTTAAAAGAGTTACTGTCAACACATACATGGGATCTGACAGTTGTCAATTTTTTGTTAGAATGATGGGTGTTGTTATTCCATGCCTTTGTATTGTCTAGAAGAACGATCACTCTAACAGAAAATCCCAAAAATGTTATATCATAGGCATAAAAACGATCACTGTAGCGGAATGATGAGTAGTATACAAAATGAAAGGGCAGCCCTCTGACAGCTTACATATTGATTAGGAATTGGTAAGAGAAATACATTCTGTGAGCAGTACAGGGGGCAGAGTGGCTGGATACCAGATAAATCATAATAGTGGGTTTTGCTATCACAATATTATACTCATATAATTATATCAAATAAGGTAAGGTGCTTTTGTATGACAGGACATGTTAACCAAATATTGTAATTGGTTATTTTATCACACATCATAATATATTTCCTAGATTCAAGCTTTATCTACTTATTTCATGTCAGCTCTCAGATTCTGCCTGTATGCTGATAGAGGCTTAATGGTTTTCTGGAATTTGTGTAACCTCTTTAACAAGATATTCTGAAACACCTTAGATTAATAAAAATGATAGACAGGCAATAAATATGTTGTGTTTGATGGAAGAGTAGCGTTATCTCTGTGCTTATTATTTTCTGATATAGCAACAGTATTTAAGTCAAGAAGGTGTGATGGCTCTGACACGTAGCTTATGGAAATACCCACACACAATTATTTAGTGGTTGATCCATCATGATATATGGCCACATGGCCATCTTGAGGAATTTTTATGGATAACATAGTAGCTACTGATAATGTAATTGATACTACAATCAGTCACAACATGGGTAGTAAACTTCTTGATAATGTAACATTTAACAACAGCCACATAACATGGAATAACAGTGCAAATAAAGTGCCATTCTCAAATAAATGTTTGTGTGCTACATCGTATATCAATGATACACAACTTGAGACTCTAATGAATAATGATACAATAAATGTGGAACATACATTAGTCAAAGATTCCAGTCAGATTCCACAAAATAATTCTCAAAAAATTTTTCATAAGAATATTAGAGGTTTAGGAAATAAATCTAATGAACTATACTGTCATTTACATCATGATCTCTCACACATTCTTTGTTTATCAGAACACCGCCTGAGTGAATCTGAACTACAGTTGATTCATTTAACTAATTACTCATTAGGGGTCAACCATTGTAGAAAAAAATTTTCTCAAAGGAGGTGTTAGTATATTTGTCTATAGAAGCTTAAAATATAACACCATAAATGTTGATGAGTACAATATAGATAAGGACACTGAAGCTTGTGCAATTTGGTTGTACTCAACATTTAATAAATTATGCATTTTGACTATTTATAGATCTCCAAGAGGCAATTTTACAAATTTCCTTAATTGATTAGACTTGATCTTGCAGAAACTTTACAATAACAAATATAATATCATCATATGCGGTTATCTGAATGTAAATTATCTAATAGGTAATAATAGAAGGAGCCAACTCGATGCTGTATTACACTCTTATAATCTTGCTGGTACAGTTGAATTTCCTACTAGATTTGGCCTGAATTCCCACAAAACTGCCATTGATATTGTTTTTGTTGACACATCCACCATTGGAAAATATGATCAATACCCTCTTATAAATGGACTCTCAGATCATGACGCCCAGTTATTAATGTTAAATAAGGGGCAGAAAAAGGAAAAGGAATGTCATACTTACATCAAAAGAAAAATCAATAAGTATACTATAGCAGATTTCTAATTGAAATTAAGTCATGAAATGTGGGAACTGGTTTTGATGGGAATGATGTTAATAAGATTTTCAAGTCTTTTCTAAATATTTTCTTAAGAATCTACTATTCTAGTTTTCCCTTAATTCAAGCAAAGAATAAAATGAATCAAAATTCATGGATTACACCAGGAATAATAACTTTCTGCAAACATGAAAGAGAATTATGCCAGGAATTACAGAATACTAATAATGCTACTCTTGCATCTTATTATAGAAATTACTCTAAAATACTGTCTGTGGTTATAAGAAAGGCAAAAATAATTGAACATGACAAATTAATCGTAAGTTCCCATAATAAAGTTAAAACCACATGGGGTATTATAAATAAAGAATCTGGAAAAAATGTAAAAAGGAGTGAAATACAAGCTCTAAACGTTGAAGGTAGATAAATTACTGATCAACAAACTGTTGCTGAAACTTTTAATGAGTATTTTGGTGCTATCGCAGAAGATTTTAAAAGACAAAGTAAAAAATAATCTTATAAATGATGATATTAGTATTGATAATCATACTCATTTCGTGGAACAGGCTTTTAATAAACCTTACCCAGGTATGGAATGTAAATGCACAACAATGAAAGAAATTTAACAAATTATAAAATACCTCATAACAAAAAAACTCATATGGATGTGACAAGATATCCACAAAGATCCTGAAATTAAGCTGCCCTTTCATAAGTTCTCCACTAAATTATATATGTAATAAAATACTGTTTCAGGATGTATTCCCAGATAGATTAAAATACGCAGTAATAAAACCACTACATAAGAATGGTATAGGTGTGAGGTGTCTAACTATAGACCTGTATCACTCTTTAACATCATTCTCAAAAATGTGTGAAATGATAATATTGACAAGGATTTTAAAACACCTCACCAACTATAATATATTAAGCAATGAACCTTATGGTTTCAGGATAGGATTGAAGACAGATAATGCAATTTATAAACTAACAACTGAGATTTTAAATGCTATGAACAATAAACTACTAAAACAAAAAGGAGCTTATTATTCGGGGATAAAAATCTTGAATAATTTACTCTTGGAGATTAAGAATGTCACTGGTAACCAAAAAAAGTTTAAAATTGCTCTGAAAATATTTTTATAAACTTACTCATTTTATACAATGGAAGAGTACCTTAGTCAACCACGAATTATGGACTCTATCACAAAATTACTTATTATATTGGTACTAGTTTTGAGGTTCTATCTATGTACATTATATAAGTATTCATTGATTTTCTATTATGAACTTATCATATTTCCTTGTATAAACTGATGTGTCTTATTTATGTATTAAATTCATAAATTATTATGATATGTATTTTATTGTCAAGACTCATTCTGTACTGTGCCTGTTGTAATCTAATGACAAGTTCTATATCCACTCTGGTGGATCTCTGGAATACGGAATAAATGAATATGAATATGGGTTGTAGTTTAAGAAAATAGATTGTGGTGATGTAGATTGAACTGAATTATCTTTGTATATATTCTAATGAAGACTTTTTGTGTTGATGGTTAAACCTATGAGTCCAACAACAGAGTTGTGAAAGATTAAAGGTTTATCTGCTTCAGCTAAAACTTAATCACTGAATACCCTAAAATACCACAATAGAACTTCCATCTAAACTTAACATAGTTTGTGCAGTAAGAACTAACAGGATGCACTATTTTACTCTCAATTTATTTTGATAATGAACCGCTACATGTTTCAAGCAGGTTTACCACTCGTCATCAGGAGGTACTTTTCTGTATGTATAGCAGTTGGTATGTGTCATGGTACCTCCTGATGGTGAGCAGTAAACCTGCTTGAAAGATATAGAGGTTCATTATCGAAATAAATTGAGAGTAAAATAGTGCATCCTGTTGGCTTATATTGCGCAAATATATCACGATGCACAGTCTACAAAACATTAATTTAACGCAGTTACTTTTAGTTGTAGCTTTGCATATATTTGCAGTAATAAAAAATGAACTATATCATTGCCCTATATATAAAATTGTCAGTCTGAATACACATAAGTTCACATGTGTAATTTTGTAAGCAAAGAACCTTGAAACATCCTTCATAGAGTCCTAATATGGCAGTGAGCAATTACCATCCACTTCTAGAATTTAAAATAAATCTTGGTGACCACAGATTTAAAGATGATTGCAAGGTGGAAACAGTTGTGACATGATGGTGTTTAAGACAAGACACTTACTTGTGTCAACAGGGAATAGAAAAGCTAATCTCACAATATGATGAATGCCTCATTTCTGGCTGGGACTATATGGAAAAGTAGCAGGATAGCAGTACAATTAACTGTGAACTCGTCTTACTACAAATGAACATAAAGATCCCAGTATGTGTGTATTGTAAATTGACTTTCTTACTGATCCTCATAAATGTAAGAGGAGGCAGTTTGTTACTGATTCATTGATTAAATTTGTCTGTTATTGATTCTGAAGAAATACTGTATTTTGTGCCTGGCAGATGCCATTACTTGTCAGACAGGATCATACTTCCATCATTAAGGGACCTAACAATGTATTTTGCTGTGGAACTCTTACATTAATTCACAAAATTAGTAGGAAACCTTCATGTCTGTAAAACTGCTGCATAAAATCGACAAACGCAAAAGAAAACCTCATATGGTTAGCAAGCATTTGGAGCACTGTTTCATTACCCTCAAGTTTGTAGTCTAGTAGTAACAATACCGATTTTGTTTCAGTTGAAAGGCGACGGCGTTTCAACATCAATGACCGGATAAAAGAACTGGGAACCCTTCTGCCTAAGAACAATGATCCGTAAGTAAAATTGACCTTACTTCATGAAGATTAAATGTTATGTGCATGTATAAATCTTTGAAGGATATTCTAGAACAGAGAGTTTTTGTTATTGTGCATCTGACAATAGAGAAATAACAGACTCAGCATGAATGGGCTTGTTTGTTGACATTAGGTTTGTTATTTCCACTGATAACTGGGTGACTGGAATGGGTATGTGTTAGGTAGATATATCTTATTGCATATGGACCTCAGGTGTTCTCACTGTACTTGTGATATTCATTCACTTGAAGAAGAGTGTTTAAGTGCAGTATTTTGCAAAGTATATATCATGGATGAAATGAAATAAAAAAAATGGTGCCTCGTGAATAGCACCGAGTATCAGCATACACAATGGTGAAAACTTTTGAATTACTTTCATGTTTCTGAATACAGAAACTTATTTTTATTTTTAAGGAGGCATGGCTTACATGAAGTAGAACTGTAAACAGCCAGAATAACAAGAATAACAGAAGTTGGTGTTACAAAAGTCCCCATGCAGTTCATGACTATTCTCTTGTGTCAGGGCCATAACTGGAGGAGATCTGGGCCTGGGGCATAGGAGTATTTGGCCCCATTTGTATGAAATGCAAAAATTAAAATTCTGTAGCATGTGCATTCAATATTGACAATGACACAAAGTTGCATCTGTATTAAATAATGCACTTTTTCCTATTTATTTTACATTACAGTGGAGGAATCCCATTCCAGTATACTTTTATGTACAACTCATCTCCATAGCATGTAGTGTAGTCTGTTAGTTCTTTTTCTTCTTCATACGTAGCACTTTTCACATTACAGCTTTTTCTCGTGAACCTTTCAAAGTTTTCAAAATGCTTTTATCTCCTGAACCTTCTTTTGCCTCTGTTTCACTCTCTGCTATCCATGGTGAAGGCTACAAAGTAACAGTTATTATGAATTTTTAGAAATAGTGGCTCACTTTCAATATTGAAAACAGCGCATTGACTCAGGAGCTAATTCTGTGCTGCACATGAGTCCATCTGCTTTGTGTCACTGACCACGTAACACTCCAAAATTTTTACTTGTATCCAGGTGCAATTTTCTCCAGGCCACCATCCAAACAACTAAACAAAAGAGACCCAAGCGACTGCAGACATTAATATTTACAGTAAAATTTCATTCATCCTGCACCAGTGGAAATAGACAGGTGCCAAATCGTCGGATGTTTCAGATTATCAGACAGTACATATGCTCACCTCAGTTCTTACAGGTATTTTTTTGTTACTGCTCCTATACTTGAGCTGTACAGCTAAAGCAGAGAAGTATTCCATTTGGATATCTCCTTCATCTGCTGGTTCATTGTCATCTTCTGTGTTTTCTGGAGTCTTCAAAGCTAAAAAAGATGAAGTAGGAGATGGGGCCAGGTGATAACACACTAGATTTTGTACAGACACTCTTGGAGGCCTTGTTGAACATATCCCTGACGTCTGCCTGTATCAGTGATAAAAACTTTCCCGGTAAAAGCAAAATCTCCGGTCTTGGGACTACTCTTCTCAAGTGTGAGATTTTTCAAGATTTATGAATTAGTGGACACTGGATTAAGGGAATTTTGCTGATACACTCCTTCCCAGACTTGTTCCCAGAAAGGCAATTAAGTTACAAAGAGGAACTTAAAATGTAAACGTTTCAACAGTATGCTACAGGACACAGGCATTTAGGTCAGTTCCATAACAAAACATTGTGCTGTGTGCAGAAGAGTGCACGTGTTCTCGGGTCTGCTGCTACGTTTCTCTTGTAATGTCGGAGGCATTTAAAGTGAAGGCATAGATAAAATTTTTGTGTGTCCCTTATGTTAGTGCATAGGGACCGTGGACCTGTCCTGCATGCCCTGCCCTTGGGAAACTTCTGCCTTGCATGACTTTACGGTGCAGGTCAGTGCCTGCAGAATCATAAGACTTGTGTTTTTTTAAAAAAAAAAAACAAATTCTGACCATTACATTAAACTAATTCTCAAATTGCTAGTCATTAAATTATTTGAAGAAAGAAAAATTTAAGACAATCCCCTTAAGTTTAAAAAGATTTAAAGTCAAGTTTTGAAGAGGTACTCCTGTCTTGTGTCCATAACTATTTTCAGTGGATGAAAGGCCTACTTAGGAATTGGATGTTGACATTTGTGAGACACTACTATGACATAAGGTAATATGAACTGATGGGGAAACACAAATTCTAAATATGTGGTATTTGCAGGCATGACTCTCTGTGCTGTCAGCATTGTTTCAACCAGGGTGTACACTTGGTTTTTGTCTAGCATTTTGTTTAACTCTTTTTCTGTACCTTGTAAATTTTCTCATACAGGTCCCCTGTAAGAAGCTTCCATCTACCAAGTTTACCAATTTATTGCCATGGAGTAGCTGCATGTGGACTGTGTTTCATTACACATTATGTTTATGGACATTTGTTGCTGAACAACAGGTGGCAGTAGTTTTATATTTTCTCATGCCAAAGTGTTTTCCCTTTTTAATTTTTGCAGAAATTAATTTGTAACTACTAGGACTGCTATGACAAATAAAAAGTACTGGAAAATGTTGATGTCTGTTCTAGGAAAATACTTGATTTTTGTGTCATCTTACATACACTGTGATGTTGAGCACAGATTTCTGGTCATTGTTCCTCTTATGGTTTTTTTTTTTTTATTTCTCTTTGTAAGTAGCCATGGCGAACAAAATAATATTGAAAATTTATGAGTTAATCTTGCCGTGATGCAGGTGGGGCATCTGTTGTGTCATATTATGACACTGGAAGGCTTAAGGTGGTCATTAGAAATGCATTATTTTTGTTATAAGGTACTTTGAAATTGTGCGAGATGTTCGACCCAACAAGGGAACCATTCTCAAGTCATCAGTTGAGTACATCAGAGTCTTGAAAAGTGAATTACAGCGAATGAAACAGGTGGAAGCGAGGCAGAAGGAACTGGAAATGCAGAATCGGCGCCTGATCATCAGAATTCAGGTACACCTTTATCATCTCAGGTTTTGTATAGTAGAAAAGAAGGGGAAAGAACATACAGTATATGGGTGAGGCAGCTGTACTTTAAGTGCATACCTGTGGTAGTGTCTGAATAAATGATAATTTGGAGTGGAAAGTCTTCAGAATTTGCCAAGTCACTGATATTTTTGCAGTGTTTAAAGTGGTATGATGCAGGCTTTTAAGAGATTTGGAAGAAAACATTGTTTATGGTCAAATGAGAGTTAAATCAATTTTTAAAAGTGACCTACATTGAAGAATATTTTCTGAGAATAAAATGTCTGTTAGATTGTAGTTGTTTGGGTTGTGACACTCTGTAGTAAGTATAAGTGGATGCCAGTGTTTTAGAAGAACTGGCTGCCTCCATATTCAGGACTTTTAACACCTTGTTTGGAAATCGTATATGTGTACGTGATTACTGGATGTCACAACCCAGAAAGCTACAGTAAAAATTCTGACCACCTTCAAACCCAAGTCTCACAATATACGTGTACCTGTAGTATATATCATATTTCCAAAATAATTGAGACTGTGCAGATGTTTGTTTAGGCTTTATAGCAAAGAGGGAGCCCTCGTTTATTACTCCAAATGAGACATTGTAAGGTCCTTTTGTTTCTTTGTATTAATCTATGGTGCAAAGTTTTTATCTTGTATTTCGGGGAAAGATGTAATGTCAGAAGCGGGCATAGACAAAAAGCTGGTCTTGTACTAGATCTTTTGGAACGGTTTGAAGGTACATACCAGATTCTGATAGTAGCAAGTGGTAGGATCATGTGAACACAGTAATGAACCTCAAGATTCCGTGGAAGTATGGATTATTTTTATGCATTAGATGGGATATTTTAAGCAGCTGAGCAGCCACCAAGTTTTCAGGACACATTGTAGAATGAATTTAGGCAGGTTATTTTGATCCCCTTTTCAGAGGAAAGGGGAAAGAATACATACATACACACACACACACACACACACACACACACGTACATACACATACATACATACATACATACACACGTACATACATACATACATGCATGCACGCGTACATACATACATACACACATACATACATACATACATACATACATACATACACACACACACATACATACACATGTACATACATACATACACACACACACACACACACACACACACATACGTACACACATACATACTCACGTACATACATACACACGTACACATGTACATATACATGTACACACATACACACGTACATACATACATACATACGTACATACATAAATACGTACATGTATGCTTATATGTGAGTGTGTGTGTGTGTGTGTGTTTTTTACATGAATATGTATATTAATATTCATATTTTATTATCACGTGGATGTTATGTGTTGTACACATGGTATTTTCAACACCTGAGAATTTAGTATCCTTTATTTACAGTATCACTTTCCCACCTGGTAAGTGATGGGTATGGAACACACTCATTAATGACAAGTTAATAATTGCTCATCTCGTCAAGAAATTTACCACATTTGTGGAATGCAAATGTTATCCTATGTACACAACATCCTTCCACCAGACTCTAATCAAAGACACTCTGAAAAGTTTGAAGCCCTGCGTAACATTTTGTATCATGCTAGGTTCAAAGGTGGGTGGCGGCAGGGGTGTTCATCACCTTTCATATGTCAGTGTTTCAGGACTGCTGCTCTTGGCTGTTTGTGACTACTTACTCATCATATTGTCAGCTGTGTATATCTGGAGAGCATGTGCTTAGGATATTTCAGTTTTTCAGCCACAGATTTCTCAGACTTAGCAGAATGAACAAAGGTTTTACCAATTTCATGTGATTGTACCTGTATGTACATACATATGTTGACATGTTTTGTATATTAAGTGTTTTATTGTAATTTATTTGAATGTTTAGCAGCTGGAATTGCTGGCAGAAAGGCATGGATTGGCAGACTACCAGCCCACATGGCAGCAATCTGCTCAGTCAAGTGTTACAAACAGCTTCTTTAAGGCCCATCCAGTGAGTAAAGTACAGTAACTCCCCAACTTATGTAATACTCAGCTTACATAATTTCGACTTTATGTAAATTTTTTTGCCCGGTGCAAATTTAAAAAAATTGTGGATGTATGTTTTACATCCTGTAGGAAATATATGGAGGTCCCAGCTAGGACAGCAAAAACAACACGTAGACAGTGTTGTCGTAATCTTTTTATTGTACATTTCGTGGCTTGCTATTTTAAGTTTTTCTGCAAATGATATAAAAGAAATTGAATTGAGTTTAGGCAAATTCCGACTTCAGTAAAATTTGACTTGCATAAAGTTCCACGGAACGCAACCCTTACATAAGTTGGGGAGTGGCTGTGTAATGTTAAGTAACAACTACATTTTTCTCAGAAGAAACTGAGAGTACACCACTCCATAAAGTGCAATCTGTGGCAGTGTAAGTGCAAGTGTGCTGGCCTATGTGCTTACCTGACACTGTTTACAGAATGTTTGTAAATAGCGGAAACACAGGTGCAAATTATCAAAGCTAATGTCTGTAAAGCAAGAGATAAATGTTCTAAAAGTCATACCCATATATATTTAATTTACTGCACATGTCCCCTGTACTGTTCAGTAGCATTTATGTCAGATTTGAATATTTTATGTGATGTCATTTTTTTCACTAAATTATTTGCATAATGCTAAGCACAGTTAATTTCTGATGGCTTCTTCCTTGCATCCAAAAGACTTTTTCTGTATTCATTCACCATCTGATTACTGAATCAATGTAGGATATAACACCATGTAGTCGGGTGGTATACAGGTACACTACTTAGAGGGTCCTGCCTTGAGTGTGGAGTCTGAAGGTTCCTCCAAAATGTTTGTCTGTAAGACTACAAAGTGTCACATCTAAAAACTCCTTGATCTTAATATTCATCACTGTGAAAACTTCAAAAGGTTTGATATGGACAAATAGTTAATCCTTCTGTATCTTCTAATTTAGAATACTGTTTATCTTTTAACTTCAAATATTTTTTTAATATTTATTTTTTGGAATTATCAAATCAGATATGGTGTAGCACACATTGCTGAGATGAGTTGTGTGTACCAGAAACATATGGGAAAATCTGAAGTTAGATACTCATTTGTAGACTTAGGCTTAATGGAAGCACAATATTAAAATGAATCTTGAAGAAATGGGGTGTGATTGTAGACTGCATTCAGCAGGGTGATGCTTAGCAGTGGACTCATGTAAATGTGTAACAAACTTTCAAATTTTTATATGGCTGGGAATTTCTTGACTATTGGCTTTCCAAGAAACTTGTGGTGTGGATTGTTTTACTGTTCAAATAATCCATCACTGATTAAGAAAAAGTGTGATTCATCTGTCGGAGGCCCCACCCTCCACCCCCCAGTATGCAGAGAATCGACAATTTGCAACCCAAAATTTACCCAACCCAAACAGCAAACATGCGGAAGCACCGGTGGGGATGTATCTCGAACAAGTTATCTCAGATCTAAACCAAGAGTTAAATGAGTAGCAGGTTACAAATTTATTATACAGTAAATTAGAAATAACAATAATCAGATACATACAATTCTTCTGTTGGAACATACACACACATAACACAGAACACAAGAATGAAAAGTGCCCCCACGGTATATAAATATAATACACAGAAATAAATTTACAGAGGCTCCACCCTTTGTACAACCACTAAATAACATACCTGTGAGATGTTGCTGCAAACTGAAGAAACAAACGACATAAATCTGGATTAAATTGAACACTGTACATTACCCACAATGACTGCAGTACACAACCCCACTCAAGACAGCCCATAATTTAGAATTGCATGTCTGAAACAAAATTTATTTACTAGATCAAGCATTGAAGGCATGGTGTGCAAAGGTAGTAGCAGGCAGTATGAAAGGGTAGATTGGGTGGGGAAGTAAGGAAAGATGGGTGGTAGCTCATACATAAGACAGTTGCTGGCAGCCAGTCCCCCTCTCCCCACATGTGCGCACACACACACGGCACACTTGTGCCCATAAAAAAAAAATTGTTGTGGAATATAGTCTGTCTTTATGTGCAATGTCACAGATGTTCATCAGGCATGAAGGATTCTCAAAATTTAAAAATTGTGATAACTGCCTAAGGAATTCTCAGAATTTATGAATTGTGATAACTAGTTAATTCTACGCGACACTCAAGGTTCTTATGATGGCAGTGACTGTGAAAAACTCTTAGTTTTCTGGGATATGATGCCATTTAGTTTGTTATAAGTGTCCTGACATGTGAGAGGATCCTGTAGCCAGCATTATAAGAGTAGATGAACAAGCCATGTATGGAAGGATTTTGTGGGTATGAGGACGGCCTGAACCATGGCAGAGTTGTGGCCAACCCAGTGGGACATGGGAAGAAGTGAGAGTGGAGAGAAACAAAATGTGGAAAATGGGCTGTTTGTGAGTGGAGTGAACAGGAGAGCAGAGGAGGAAACAGTGAAGGGAGAAATAAAAAGAGAGAAGTGAGTAGTACAGCACAGAAGGAATTCCCAATTTTATTGTATTTTTAACATACCAATGCCAAAGTGTACAAGGTTTCCTTTTTTAGGTGTGTTTGGAAAATTGCAAAAAGCAACTGAGTGTCATGTTGTGTCGTGTCAGTCTGTCTGTCCATCTGTCCACATAGAGCAACTCAGCTCCCAGCCAGACAGGCTACAGATGACTATATAATTGGGACATGCACTGCACGTGCTGGATAACTAAGGCTACAGACACACTCAGAATATGTATTACTTATTGCTTTTCCATGGCTACGATTGTTACGAAAACGTACCTCAGTGTTATGTTATACATACATCGCATATCTTGTTAAATAATTTGGTGCATTTTTTTATAGCTGCTTGACCAAACACTAGATGGTGCCCTGTCACAATTCAGCTTGCCAGATGTTATTACTGAAGGATCAGCACTAAGTGCATCACATGTAGATCTAATGGAAGATGATCACCCTGTGAATGGTGATCCAATGCTTTCATCTCCGCATGTACCAAGTCCAGGGGAGCCAAGTCACATTGATGATGATGATGAAGTTGACAATGATCCTGACAATGACTCTCTTGTTGATATGGATATGGTGGCATGATCTTTCATATCTTGACAGGTCCTGTTGAGGTATCTGCAGTTTAGTTAATACCAATAGGAAACACTTCATAAACTGATAGTGTGGTGATTGTGTCAGTGTGGAGAATGTCAGCATTTGTTTTGCTGGGTAAGAAGTTCAGCATTTATCCATAAATTATGTTTCACTGAAACAACCTGATTAATGACTGATGTGGTATAGGCCCTTGGATCATGTTGATTTTGATGAGGCTTTGTTACTTCAGTTGCATATGTCATATGCAAAAATACTTGGAATTTGCACTGCATTGACTGTGAAATATTGTTCAAAATAAGTGGTGTGTTAATGCTGAGCAGTTTCCATTGTGCCACAAGTTCCAAATATTGAATGTCTGAGTATAATGAGAGACAAGATATGAGGCTCTTGTGGCAGTAACTGTGAAGATTGTTGCCTTCTGGGGTGTGACGATGTGTAGTTTCATAGATAGGTACCGACATCCTGGGGGAAATTACCTGTCTCCATCTTCTGATGGCTAGAAGAGTGCACTATGCTGGAGGAGGTGGACAGTAATAGGTACAAGAAAGACAGGATGGGCTAAGATTAACAGTTTTCTGTTAGCTGCAGGCTTCGTTCTGCCATTTTTATACCACAGGCTTCTATCATTGTGGTGGAGGCAGCAGTTGTTACTGCTCTATAGAACTACATGGCATCACTTCTCTTCATAATGAGGGAGCATATGGTACCTGCATGTCTGCATGTATGCAGAGTGATTGCTGTGAGAATGAGAAGTGACACTTCTTGTTTTGTGTAATTAATACTATACATTCAGCAGTTTAGTTAAAAGGTCTTTTTTTGGACTTTCTGCATTGTTTTGAATGTTTCACTAAGTTGTATACCATTAGCAGAACCCTATAGACTTGAATTCCTGTAGTTGCTACAAATGCTAAGGATTATGTTCATTGCAGTCTTTATGATGATGACTGATGATGTTAAGTTTCTGAAATGTTTATGATTATTGTAGTGTTGTTCATGTTATATCACATTTGCAAGTGTTAGTATATTTTACCATAGAAAAACATTATGTTTTTATGTTTCCTAAGGAGGCAGAACATTAATGAAAGACATAACTTAAATATGTACACTATTTTCATGTCATTAGGCAGGTAACAGGGACAGAATATAACCATCACTGGAAATGCATGAAGCCTTCAGTAAGATGGCTATTTTCATAAATTACGTTGAACTGACTTACGTAATACTTTTAAGGAGTGTCAGTAATGGTGCTACAGAGTAAAGTGTTGCGCCTTTACATATAAATGTATATATATATATTTATATACATTCACATGTAAATATGCACTATATTTTACAGACCAAAAGACATACATTTTGTTCCATGAAAGTGTATAAAATGGCCCTACGTGTTTTGGTCCGAAGGTGTGTTAGTATGACCTTTGAAGCACCTGAGTTACCTGTGTTTGCTGGGGAGGGGGAGAGAAACAAGGCCTCATTGTTCCTTACCTTAGTTTTCAGTAGCATGGGGTTATAATGAGTTTAATGAACATAAAAAGATGATAATTCTGTATACACTGGGTTTCAAATTCAATGTGATAAAGTAATGCGAAAGAGCATGGTTAGTAGTGCAGCTGAAAGACATTTTGGTCCATCTCCAGTAAAGAAAATGATATGCAAATGGAGATGGCATAAAGAATAATTACAGAGTTAGAGAAGAAAAACACTTGTTTCATACATGTATTGTAAAATGGCCTGACCTAAGAGGCAGAGGTGAACAACTGGATAACAGACCACTGGAGCCATGGAATTTCTGTCTACAAAAGTGATCATTTCTGAAACAAGAAGCTGAGCGGTCACACACAACATCACCAATTTTGTTGTTGAGACAGACAGCTTGGTGTTACAGATTTGTGAGAAGAGGCATGGACTGTGAGACACAAGACATTTGTGTAGTATTTTAAGAAATGTGGGCTCACTAATGCCCCTTATGGTGCTTAAGATGGTGCACTGTTTGACGAATATAAAAGTTCAGACAATAACAGTAGTAACAATGACTGTGATAGTAGTGGTGAGGACTTTAAAGGGTTCTGTGACTGTAGAAACTTCATACTGCATTGCCTTCATCGGGAATAAACATTGGTGAATTTGAGCTTCAGATGTGAATAAAATATTTTGTCCCTAAATTTTTTGATCTGAAATCTTGGTGCCTCATATGGTCACATGTACTTTATGGTCTGGGAAATGCGGTATATACATTCGTGCACAATATTAAAAAGTACTTTTATGGTGTATACATGAAATAGCTCATATGCTGTAGTGTGAATTTTTGAACCAAAATATGCAATTAAAACACTTTATTATCCAACAGATGCACAAATATATAATTCATAGATACAATTAGATTTATTATAAAATATTTTATAATAATTCTAATTGTATCTACGAATTATATATTTGTGCATCTGTTGGATAATTAAGTGTTTTAATCATCATTGATGCATGGTACAAACATAAAAAAAAATTGCAAATTGCAGAAAGTTTATTTTTGAGCTTAATAATTTATGCCTTGTGGTGGGCAAAACCACATGGCTGACTGTTTTGAGTGAACTGAATGTTGATCTTAAAGTACTATAAATATTTGGTTTTTGAAGTATGTGTCAGGTTTCCAGCCAGAGACATATTTTCATAAGTAATTAAAGTTTAATCTCAGGTGCTTGGACACTGCTGTAGAGGCCTTGTAGGTGTATGCAATTTCTGTTGTGATTTTGGGTGGTGGTGGTGATGATGATGATGATGATGATGGAAGCAGTATGATAGGGCCCAGCAGAAATACTTGCCCTCTATGCAGTTGGATATATGAAAATTAATATTCTTTAATTGTCATAAATTTGTTTAGGGTCATTCACCTAAATATTTGTTTGGCTTGTTACATTTGTAGCTAGATGACCAGGGATGAAAAATGTTTGAAAATGTGGAAGACAGATATAATTGGTTGTCAGAATAAGGTATGATCATTATGTTCTGGTGTCTCTGTATTGCCTTGTTTGGCTTAAAAGATATTCTTCCTGTTGTGCTCTTGTTTATCCTAACACAGGGAGGACAGATGCAAGATAATGGCAAAAATTAAATTTGTAAGAGGAGTGTTAGGATTTACCAATTACATTCAGACAGATGTTGTTAGATATTGTTCATCACATCCTTTGTGCCACAAGTGACCAGTTAGAATTGCCAGAACACTGAAAAGTCACCAACAAAAAATTTTTGTTAACTGGCAACCAGGTAACTGTAACTCATGGAGAGGATGCTACGAGTAATTACATCTTCTGCCTAATGAAACATCTGTTATTCCTTTTTCTGTGTCAGTGTATACTGACCACACAGTTTGTGATGCCTTATTTTAGAGAATGATGCTGTTATTAATTCTGATAATGATAAAAAGTATAGTTGAGAGTTGTAATATTTCATTTTACATGATATGAAAGTCAAAATAAGGATGTGTCATGAGAGTCATTAGGACATTAAAATGTCATCAAGTATTCTGTGCCTGATGGAAAATTTGTTCACATTCTTGTGTGAATATTCAATTCGCAATACTTGCATTCATCGTTGTTATGTACTTGTAGGCAAATATTATGGGCAAGATAGGTGATGGGGGACATTGCTTGTACAATTTATCACATTCTACTGATATTGAAGTCATATCACCAAAATTATGAATTGAAATTCACTCATGTTATCATACAAAATAATAGTAGTATGTGATTTGGTCAGTTTATGTACCACATTTTACATGGTGCATTAGTCTTTGCAACAAAAGTAGGACTATGTTTCAGTCTCTCATACAACACAGTCCAGTGCATAGTTATGTGGATACCACACAGTCCACCCATGCCGACACAGTACATTACTACAAGTGACATTATACACCAATGCGAACAACATAATTACATAGGCCCTGTTCAGAAAATATGTGTGGAACCCCTATATTGATGTGGGCCAGGATAGCGTAGTTGGTGTAGCAACTTGCTAGGGGCTGGATGGTCCAGGGATTGAATCCCGGTGGGGACAAGATTTTCCACACCCACCCAGACCAGTCCTGGTGCCCACCCAGCCTCCTATTGAATGGATACCGGGTGTTTCCTAGGGGTAAAGTGGTCAGAGCATGGCACTGATCATGCACCCCCTGTAGCACAGAGGTTAAAGAAAGAGTACCTCCAAACCTTTACTCTCACACTGAACCTGCAAATACATGGGGTACCCATTGTCTGAGTCCCCAATGTCCATTTCCTCTCCACACATGGGGGCAAATAAATAAGGTGTTTGAATGTAAAAAAAAAAAAAAATCAGTGGTTACATCCATGAGGCATAAATTTCTACCAAAAAAACAGTCTGAATCCCATGCATATGTCATTTTCTCCCACACTCCTGTACATGATCTGTGGTTTTTGCACAGTTCCTGATGCGACACAACTGCAAAGAGGCAAATAACTAGTTATTACACTGGGTAACATTGATGACTACAGGAGAAATGCAAACAATGTGCATAAAGTATATAAATAAGGTACAACCCCAATTAAAAATTTTTCTGTTTGAACCTTGAATTGAGAAAATTCTTAAATGTAGTCGTCAGAATGAAATGGAAAATTACTACCATTGTTACAAAAACATTATATACACTTTAAATGTGACAAAACAGAGAAAACTTGAAAAATAAACCAAAATTACAGTTTTGCTTCACAAGGCAGTGTACAAAATCTATTCTTCTGTCAGCAGATTTTCTGAAGAGAATAATACTGGACAGAGCAGAGAACCCTTGGTTAATGTGTGGTGTGTGATGCAGTGAAGTGTTAGATTACCAGTGCTTAGACATATATGCCGCCAGCTATACTTCCCCAATCATGTGCCTGCAGACACTTAAAGATTAGTAGTACACTGCTGTAGTAGTGCACCTTTGATTCTGACATAGCTGGAATTCCATTGTGCATAATGATGGGATCATTTATTCCATCCATACTCAAAGATGTACACATGAACCCTAAGGGACTGAATTTTTGTGTCTGAAATGCAGGAAAAACTTAAAATCAAGAAACCTGAATTAAGTAAAATTATACATTATTTGTGTTGGGGTTTGGCCAAGACTGCGAAAAGGAACCTAAAATGCAGGAAAATCTTAAATAGGGAAACCTTAATCCATATTCTGCTGTGAACAGTGCGTTATATACTAGGAAGTCATGTTATTTGCAGTAGCCTGTGATAGGTTGTTATGTATATATTGTGCATGCTGGCATTGCTGGTAGGTAATTCGAATAATTTTCAAAACCATAAACAGTCAATTTTTTATGAAAAGTTCATTACATGTGATTTTTAAATGGATAATTCACTCTACTGAATATTTATGTTGCAAACATACGACACTGTTTGATATATTGATGTTAGAACAGTGATATGTTGAACCTACTGATGGCTGGAAATGGGGTCATTCAGTCATTTCAAAATATTTAGGTCTGCAGTGCAGTGAAGCTGCTTGTAACAGAATGGGCTGGTAGACCTCAGAAATCGCCCATTTTTATGGATAGATGTAACTAAAATTTATTGTTCACAAGTACCATACACACCAGCCTGGTCCATATTAATCTGTATTTTCACCATTTCCTGTGGGCAGAAATTTCTCACTTAAGGGGAATTTACTGTAAGTGGTGTTTTTTTTTGGTCCCAGTTGAATGCAAATAATGATGGGAAATGTGGTTGTACATTGAATGCCCAAACTTAAGTGGGGGTTACTGACTCTGGAGTAATAAAAGGCTATAATGAATACGGCTCCGAGTATCACATATGCAAAAATTTAATAGTTTATCACACTGCAAGACACCAGGCATTAGTATAACAATGTACACACTGTTAGACTTAAAATTACATTTTCAAAAGTCTGTCAGCTCACTATTAATATTTCTATTGTGTTCACTAAACATATCTATTGCATACTATGGTTTTATTTTATCTTTACTTTTATTCAGTCTTTCTACTTCTTCTTGCACAAGTTCACTGAGGTCGTCAAGTGGCCGATAATACACATGCACAGCTTGTGCTCCCAGCAGCATAGACACCATGGCAGCAACAAAGAATTTTATGTATTGTGGCCACGGTACACCAGCAGGCATGGTACTAGTTAGTTGTCTTCTCTTGATCTATTAGTTCATGGGCCAACTGCTGTACTTGTCGACGCTTGAAAGTACGATCTGCAACACAGTATGCAGTATTCTTCACTACATATCACATGCATCTGTATAATACACCAACATTTTCAGATACCAAATTATTAAAGTACTAAGATAATTCTAAACTGGGGGAAGAAAGTGACAAAATTTTCTCAGGCCACAATATGCATCAATTTTGAGTTGAAAGTCCAGGTTGTCATTTCCTGGTCACAGAGATAGAGAAGACCTCCAAAATGCCAAAATGCTGGACTTTGATTCCAAACTGATGTGACTGTTTGCCTCAGAAGATTTTATCATTTCTAGTTGCCACAAATGTTTGAAGATACAGACCAAGAAATCATTTATGAAGGGGTGAAGTGTATTTGTAAACATTAGTCGTGCGTTTTGTGTCAAAATTGATATATTCTACAGAAGAAATGTCATATGTGCTACGTCTGTATGACTGAATTACAGAACATGTTCTGTTCTGACCACTAAAATGAACTGCAAACTTCAGATGTTGGAAACTTACAACTGATGATTAGCAGAGGCTGGTTAGTACTGTTTGGTCCAAGATAATGTTTCAGTTTACTATAGTGATATTACATTAAGTTTATGTAGCAATCACCCATGCAGGACAGGCACAGGTGTATGTTCAGGCTTCTTCTGGCCAAGGGAAATGTCAGCTACTTGCCTAAAGATGTACATTGAAAATATATATTTATTTTAGATTATTAAATAATTGAAAACCAGTACATATGCAAAATATGTAAAAATACAAAATGCCATACCAGAACAGCTCTAAGTATAAAACATACAACACATGGGTATGGCACCCATCCTGCAAGTTGGAAGGTCACAATGTGTGAACATGGCAGTCAAAGGTGCATTGTGGGAAAAGTAAAGAGCATATGTATGTAACTTGGCACAGACCTGACAAACTCGATGGAAAAGAGTCTTTTTCGTGAGAAGCTCAGATAGTCTATAAATTCCCCACATTTTATGTAACCCAGATGTTCATTAGTGTTCACAAGAGACTGCCACTTTGCCTACCCTGAGCCAGAACAATCCAGTCCATGCTCCCATTGTTTCTTTAACCATTTAAAGACAAAGCGCAGACCGCTTTATTTAAAGACCTAGTTCATACCATGCGGTAAACACTTTTCATCTTGGTTATAAAAACCAATCAGTTATGTTGTATGGAGCAGAATTCACTGTTTATTCTCAGATAAATACAAAACACACAAATACAGTGTGGGCAGAAAGTACAATTATTTAATGTTAAACCTGTTGGTGCATCATGTAACCAGTATGCAGATGCACAGCAAAAAAATATTAAAACAAAATTAACATGTACAACAGTTGGCCAGAATTGTTGTAAAAGATATTGTATCAGTATGGCATCTGGCTGTAACAGCACCTTCTGCAAGACATACATATATGGCAATAGTCCTGGACGGGTTCTGTGCAAAATACATTTATGTGACGTGCAACAATAAGTGCCAGTCTATATATCACAATGTACAGCTGTGAGAAAACATATCTAAGTTTTGTCACCAGTGATATCGTGTATGATTGGATTTTCACTGTGGAGAAGACTAACACAAATTTTTGATCATATACATATCACATACATTTCTTGAATTTTGACAGATGAAATGTGTACTAACAGTTCCAAGTTTGGATGCCATTATTGTGGCAGTCAAACTGTCTGACCTGTGAAGATGAAGTGATTTCTTGTTCAGTCACAGGCTGTCTGCTACGATTCACACGCATCCACACAGTGAAATATCTTGGGGTGCTAAAAGGAACATCACCTTTTTAAAAGTTAATACATCATTCCACAGCCTCGGTTGCCATAAATGAAATTTGAATATTTAAATTTTCAAGTATATAAACAGGATGTTAAAGGTGACAGATTTTTAGCCCTTTATTACTGATGATGGTTCAACTCCTGCAGATTCCACAGTTATGACAAAACAACAGAAATCCTCATTAGAATAATTGAGGAGTCACAGGCAGAAGGTTAGAAATAAAGAACAGTAAGATGGAATATTCAAGCGGATGCAGCACTATACGATATTTTATTAATTTTGCTGAAGAGTAAATTCTTCTCTTCAAACTAGAATCAATGTTACAATCCATGTAACACTACTGATGAGAAAGAAATGTGCATTTTACTTCTTGTACGATAGCATATCATAACTGAATGCATAAACTTTATGGACCACGCCATCACCTAATGTATTAAGGTAAGTGTAACTGCTACAATACAATGTTTCTGGGGCCAATCCTGCCCCTGGAACGCAGTGTTACAGTAATTAGACCAATCATAATACATTAGATTATGCAAAATATGAGTCACCTATAAACACAACTTACAGAAATTCACTTGCCCTACATGCCAGTTGATCATTGTGAATTCAAGTGCAGCTCCCATAAAAAAGAAGACAGGCAGAAATCTATAAATCCCAAAATATTTCTTTCCAGGCCACTTATCCAAGAAACTCCGCAATGTGCTGCTGTATACCTTCATTTGCTGCCCTGAAAAAGGTTTACTTGCATGAATGTCCAAATTGTAAAGGTGTTAACTTCAACCATCAGACATTCAGGAATATGCAATGTGCTTCCTTGGTTTTTATGAATACACACAGCAGATCAAACATGGAGGAGAAATCCTTTGAGACATGGACTGGGAGGACATGCAGTCACCAATGTGTGATGTCTGAGGTTCTAACATGGGTACACAGTCTTTGGGTGGGGTGATTTTGGAGGAAGGTTAAATGAGTGAATGGGGGGGGGGGGGGGGGAAAGCGGGAAAAAAAATAAATAAAAAAAAGGGAAAAAAACGAAAAAAAAAAAAACTAACTTTTAAACA
>Ga0131853_10003241_pt1 | contig 29196 bp, 18 predicted proteins | sample TergutLab28metaG_FD_92764 | JGI IMG/M metagenome (GOLD analysis project Ga0131853, IMG submission 92764) | Labiotermes labralis P1 segment gut microbial communities from Petit-Saut dam, French Guiana - Lab288 P1 (version 2) (version 2) | ecosystem: Host-associated > Arthropoda: Insects >... | reverse complement strand
CATCCCCGTTGTGTGTGTGAAACTAGGAAAAGGTATGTAGTCAAACACAACTTAATCACTGAGGTGTATTTAATGACTGTGATGGAAACAACTACATGTTTCGGCCTGTATTGACCATCATCATGTTGTCTAGGGAACTTAAGGGCTAGCTATATGCATGCGCGCGCACGTGGTGTAGAGATCTCTACATACGCCCCTGTTTTGATTCAGTTTGTCAAGCTATGCGTATGTAGAGATCTCTACACCACGTGTGCGTGCATGCATATAGCTAGCCCTTAAGTTCCCTAGACAACCTGATGATGGCCAATACAGGTCGAAACATGTAGTTGTTTCCTTCACAGTCATTAAATACACCTCAGTGATTAAGTTGTATTTGACTACATACCTTTTCCTGACTTCATCTTGCTCAGGATAGGCGCAAGTGGAAGGCTCTTGTGAACATGGTAATAAACCTTTGGGTACCATAAAATGTGGGGAATTTCTTGACTAGCTGAGAAACTTAACTTTTCAAGGCGGTCTCAGCCCCAGGGAGGTAGAAATGCAAGTGACTGAAAAAGTTTAATGTGTGCTGGACCGTGCATCGTTGTGATAATTGAAGAATGACTGAAAAAGTTTGATGTGTGTTGGATCGTGCATCGTTGTGATAATTGAAGAATAAGAACCAACTAGATGATACTTATTGTTTATTACACATATCATAGGCTCAACATGTTTCAGGCACTATAATGCCCATCATCAGGAGCTCATGACTGTAGTGTTGATTACCACATGGGCCGTCCCGTTCTTAGGTTGCTGTTGGTTGGAAGTTAGGTGCAGGCAGGCTGGATAAGTGTCCGGGCTGCAGGCTGTAGCCTGCAGCCCGGCTGTTGAGATGTTTGGCTACTTTGCATTTTGGCTGTTAACTGGAGGTAAGCCATACTGACCGATTATTTAAATTACTTATTTCAGTGAGTTGTTTTCGGCAACAAAATTACTTTTCTAAATTTCGCAATTACCACTTGGGATTAAATAGTGGCATGACAATTAACTGGGTTATTAACTTGTGTAATTCACTTGTTTATAACTTGTGTATATATGATTAGTCAATAGAACTTAGTGTTGAATTAGTTATGATAATTGTCACTGACTGAACTATATAGCCCTCTAGCCCCCAATTACTTGGATAATCATGAGGCCTTCGATTTTCGGCTACCGCTACCATTCATTTCTGGTCTCCTTGGAAATTCCAGAATAGGTTTAACAAACGACCATAGTAGGCTTGCCTAAGTTACCACTCAGCTTGGGCACTACATAAATTGGTTGGATAAGTGTCCGGGCTGCAGGCTGTAACCTGCACCCCGGACACTTATCCAGCCGGCCTGCACCTAACTTCCAACCAACAGCAACCCAAGAACCAGACGGCCCATGTGGTAATCAGCACTACAGTTGTGAGCTCCTGATGATGGGCATGGTATTGCCTGAAACATGTTGAGCCTATCATAAGTGTAATAAAACAAAACGTAACATCTAGTTGGTTCTTATTCTTCAATTATGACTGAAAACGTCTTTGAGAAGGAAATAATGGAATTTAGCAAGATTGTTGTATGAATATTTGTCATACATGAGCTGCTTTTTTTTATGTCGAATGCTTTAACACTTAAGGGAATGTTTTTTGCATTTATCTGTAATACTGACATGGAATTAAAAACATAATAGAGTACTGGAATAACATGATTCCATGTATTTGTGCTGGGCCTTGACTTGGAAAATGGAAATGAGATGATTATTGTATTTTCTGTTTCCAAATAATGAATATGTATTTGTTATTGTTTCAGTTATTGTATTCATTTATTCTTGTTTGAATTTTGTAGGTGCATATATGGATGTATTATATTTTTTAGAACACTAGATGTTCTTTAGCTTGTTTGTTACAAATTTAAGTATGTATTAATTGGGCAGGTAAAGGCCATGTTTTAAGTAATTCATTTTTTCTTAATTTTTTGTGATTGAAATTCGTAAGATATTTTTTAAGAATGGATATCCTGATCTCATATTACCATGTTTACGGGTACCTCACTCTTTTATGTAGTGTAAAGATCATCTCAACCTTTCACAGTAACAAAATGTACCTTGACATTTGGTTTGGTTCATTATAACAAAATCTTGCACCACTATTGTTAATTAGTATGTGTCAGCACATCTCTGTTCCTATTGTCTGCCATTTGTTAATTATATTTCTTGGAATAAGGAACAATGAAACATGATTGATATAAAGCCATATTGGCATAATTTTAAATGTCTTAGATTTCACCATACCTTGAATGATTTTACTTGTACTGGTGATTACAGTTTATTATGTAATTAATAATATGATTATACATGTTTTATGGGCAGACTTTGTTGATGGAGAAAAAATTACTGGAATCATTTGTAAGAAGTGGTGTGTCTCCTAGTTTGGGTTCCATTCGTTCTAAGTTTATTAAGAGATTTGAACAAATCAAGTTCATCAGCAAATTGTGTATGAGTATGAAGATGGAAAGGAACATGTGGTTGAACGGTAATAGTTCAGTGTTACTGCGTGCATAGAAGTTGCTTGTGGCCAGCAGTTTTGAAGATGACTTGTGAAGACATTCATAAACCTGCAGGTGTGCAGTATTTTCTTACTTTCTTTTGACTTACAAGCTGCATTATCTGAGTCAGAATATGGACTGACAATGGGCTGGTGGACAACCAGATTTAGATTCAGAGCAGAGCAGGAATTTGACTGTATGCCACCATTATGTCCAGACTGACCGTTGTCCCACCGAGCAAGCTGTCTGTGGGCTGCCTCCCTGCAGGCAAAGCAGTTGCCCCTTGGAGGTGACCACTCACCCCCATCTAATGCCAATGTTAAGAATGTGTGGTGCTTTACTTCTACCTTTATGGCATGTCACTTGGGCACAGGGAAAACATATTTTAATTTCATGGGGGGGGGGGGGGGTGTTAATTTGGTATGGCAGTGGTGTGGCTGAGGAAGCAGTTTTTAATTTCCATGAAACTCTGAGTGCTGAATTTATCCAGATTATTGTTAATAGACGGGTGTTTGGGCATACTTTATCCTGTTCATTGCAGTCAAAAGTAGTGTGTGATTTTTATGTAACTGAATTGCAACTTTAATTCTCTGAGTTCAGTATTTTACATCAGAATTCTCGTTTATATGTGTGTGTGTGTGTGTGTGTGTGTGTGTGTGCTACATTTCTTTCGTTTTCCAACCTTATTGAAAAATATAAGCTCATGCTGTTTTGAAAGGTCAGCACCAACTTGAAGAGTGGGAAAGATTTTAATGAATTTTATCTGCTTGAATCCAGTTTGCAGTGTGTAAAGATGTGCTAGAGACTGCAAGGAGTTTGGATTTGTGGTGTAGTTATTGCATATTGAGGAAGAAACATTGATAGGTTCAGCCAACACTAAAAGCCTCTTTCACATCTTTTGTAAAGATTGGAATTAGTGTGAGATGTTTTGCTGACTGTCTTAAAGAATTACCTCAATTCTGAAGATCAACTTAAAATTTAATGTAGCACATATCTGTAGGTAATTCAAGATTCCGTTCTTGTTTAAGTAAAGGACTGTTTTGGGGAAGTAAACAGAAGCTTTAGCTCAGAATAAGAACTAGCAATAGTTTTGCCAGATGTTTCTTTCCACTCATATGGGCTGTATTGAGGTAAGTCAATTGTTTAAAATAAACACTACATTAATTATAATTGCTCAAAATGTGTATATGTAAATAAAACTAACCTAGAAAAATTCATCCAGATGCTTAACATTATGATATAAAAAAAGTTAAACAAAATTAATTCCTTACTTTATAAGTGATAAGACTGTCATGTAGTCATACAATTCACCCTCTAAACTGTATTGATATTGACAGTTCTGATCAACAACCAAAAATAAAATCAAATGTTGCAAAATATTTCTTAGTACCATTGTATGTGTTGTTGCAGTACTGCAAATACAGAATTGTTTTGCTAACAGTCACACACTTAAATGAGGTGATATTAAGATATTGAGAGAATCAAAATCAAGGCACTGATACATGTAATAATATTAGAAATTCATACTTGGAAGAGTGATTGCTTTAACATGAAAGCATTTGCTGTTTCTTGTCATGACACTGTTGAATCCTGTGCATTATGGAACCTAAACACAAACAAGTAGGGAATTATTATGTAAACTGAAATAGAGTAGATACTGAAATTAACTTCTGGAGTGGTGTCTTATTGAAGCTGAAGAAACTTGTTTTAGTTTTATTATACTGAAGTGGATATGAGCCTGCTGTTATATATTTATGTACAGTATATTAAGATACAAATTTATGTAAAATTGATTCCTTTATTAAACCTGGAAAATTAGTGTTAATATTGCCCACTTCATAGTTCACCTGCCTTCCATTAAATATTAAAGCCTGTTAGTATACTCAAGGCAAGCTGCACCACCATGTTTAGAATTGATCACACTTTTGTTTATGATTGAAATTATTTAATAAATTAGCCATCATCATAGCCATTTTGGCAACATGCTTACAAAATCCAATCCATTTGCATTTCCATATCACGTACTGTATCCATAACTGCATAAACAGGCTGTGTGTCTTAAGCCAAGAGCACTCAAATGTGCCAAAGAATACAGAAAGGATTTTTCAAGAGCTAGTGGTCCAGGTTTCATTATTTTCAAATCTTCTTTAGAGACCTTGCGAAATCTATGGTTTTTAAAGTATTGGTAGGTACTTTTGTTTTAGAAACAAATCATTACAACCAAAAGTAGAGTTTGTGAAGAACTTATTATTTGTGTTGCAGTTCCTTGAAATATTGTTGTCATGCGGCACTGTTAGCAAAGTGTGTCTTGCAGCTTGTATGGCCTCTGTATGTGGTTGTCTTACTATGATCAATGTTAGATCACTTTGTGACTTTTCAGAAATTTGGGAAAAGGCTTATTATAAACATGTATGCATTTCTATGTGTGTTCTTGTAATGTTGAGTCCATTGCATGGCTGTGTACTCCTGTAACAGGGCTGCTTTGCTGTTTAATTTTCAAAAAGATGACAAAGTGATATCACAGTTTTTCATAGCCAGACTTCAAAATAGTTTCAGTATATGTGACAATGAGAACCTAAAATCTGTTTCTGCCACTTCTCACTTGTGAGCTAAAACTCCTTAAGCACAGTAGATGAAACTTAGCATCAACATAAATTACTACAACGGCAGGTGAAGCTTTAGCAGAACTCTGAAGACCAAGTAAACACTAGATCTTGAGTTTGTTTCAGCTGCTGTGGTAATTTGTATTACTTACTAGGACATACTATCTTTGCCTGCTGTGCTTGGGAATTTGTAGTTTTTACAAGTCAACTGGTAATTGCGGATTTTTGGGACTGTGCTGTAATACATACATAATATAAACTTTTACATGAGCCAACCAAATTGATTGAAGAGATGAGCTCTAGTGCCTCATGATAATCGTAGTCACTGTATGTTGCAGATAAGTTTCATATGACTTTCATTTTTGGCTTGTATGGTGAACATAAGATTTGAATATGCAAATAAACAATCATGACACATTAGCAATACGAATATCTTACTATTGAGCCTTCTTGAAAATACTACAATTTTTAAGGCAGAATGTTGATAAAACAAGAAGGTGCAGCTTGAATATGACTGTTTGCCATGTTTATATGTGTCACCAGAATTATATTGTTTCAAACTCTGTTTGTTATTTTATGATTTTTGTTCAACTGGTTGCTTGTATTTTATGTCTGTTATTCAGAGTTTATGGTGCAGATGATACACAGGGCATAAGCAGGGTAACTTGGAGTTTCTCAAGTGTATTAAACTAGCCTTGTATAAAAAATTTCACTACAAAAAGCAGTATATATTTTCCAGCATCATGCAGATGTATAACTTCATTTTTCCTTTGTATTTTGAGCTGTTTGTTAAACTTTTATACAGTACATTTTGTGTTTCCTCGTGAAAGGTAGACATTTCCAGTTAACATGTGTGTTAATACTCAGACTTGCTGTCTCCTGTTTACAGTCTTTGTCTACAATATTATTTACATTTAAGTTTTAAATTAAAAATTTCCATTTTACTGTACGTGAATTGTTGTTGTTCCAGCACCTACCCAGCCTCTTATCCAGTGAATATAGAGGGCTTTTTCCTGGGGGTAAAGCCAACCACTTGTCTCCATTTAATGCTGAGGTTACAGTTGCAAGGAGCTATACCTCCACTCCCATATGTGTCTTCACGGTATGGTGCTTATGAAATATGGGAACAATTTTACTTTTACACATCAGATTTTTAATTGAAAATTGTAGAATCGGCAGCCATGACATTTATGTTACTGACCACATGGGGCAGTCATTGCACCTTCCTGTTCCACTGAGCTACCTCCCTTTGGCTTCAATCAGGATCTGATTTTTTATCTCTGGTTTGTGTAATTCTGCTGGAAGTCCCCCTCTGTGATATATAATCTGTTTTTATGTCCTTGTAAATCAAATTTAATCAACCGTAAGATGCAAAATAATGCTACTTGAAGATTTATAATATTTGCATGCCCGCAACATTTTTAGTTCAGTACTCAAAACTTAATAACTTTTGCACCAAATGTAGGTGGTGGTGTTTCATCGTATTTGTGTTATCAAATTTCACAGAATAATATCATATATGCACACTGAATTAGGTAAAATATGTGTATACAGAGGTGAATATTTATAATGGGACAGTTGACTGTCACACTTTTTATCGGTAGCCGTGGAAGGAACTACGGTGGGTCATTTAGTAAAATGACAAGTTGTGAGTTGGACAGCGGGACAGAATTTGTCTCTTTTGTCACCACTTTTACATTGGCTCAAATGTAATGGTGAGTAAATAAACTGATCAGTTGCTCACATCCACATAGTGTTTAGATTAAGAATGTGGAGCAAATTACTATCAGTTACCCTATTATCCTGTACTCTGTAGCACTTAAGTATAGGGACATGGTTTACTTTACCAGTGAAAGGGTCAATTAAAGTTGCTAGGGCCTACACTCTGTAAATGTCCTTTCTGTGTTTAGAACCATTAACTTGGATGCCAAAAACGTTTCCACAGTAATTTCTATATTATCTCATTGCACCAGGGACTCTGTGAGATGGTAGGGTATGTTAACAGCACTGACACTCTGAAGCAGTAATCTGTCTAAGCTGTGTTTTCAAATGCAGTGCCCAGCCTTGAAGCCAGTGCATTAATTTATGCCACAGCATTTTGCACTGTATGATTTAAGGTACAGGATTAGATGAGTTGTAATGACATGGTAAAAAAATTCAATGGCACAGTGTCGAGAATGCTATCAAGAAACTGTCTTTTATAGATCAAAGGCTCCTTAACATGTTCATAACAGTCTATCATTGGACTGTTCTGAGACATGAATAGTATTGGCCCCATCTGACCTATTTCCTGTAAAGATTTTGTGATTTCTTGCGAATTTCATATATATGTATGTGTGTGTGTGTGTGTGTGTATATATATATATATAGTGTAGGTGAGGAATTAGGAATTCAGTAATTTCGCTAACATGTCATGAATAGAGAAGAATTGTTTGAAAAAAAGGAACTGAAGAATACCAAAATATTATCACTAAACCAAAAATGTTGTAGTTTTTTCACTCTTTCAAGTGGTCATTTTTAAAGAGCTATCCCAACCAAAATTTTGTACATATTTCTTCTTTCCCTCATCTGAAGTACAATTCCAGTGAACCTTTATCTTATTTTTTTCAGAACCCTAAGCGATCCATATAAGTTGTGCTGTCAATGCGAAGCATGCTTGAAGTCCACACTAGTCTTATTAAAAATAGTTGCTCCAGAATTATATTTTTCTAAACAGCCTGTGTATTTGAAGAGAGAAATAGTGGATTAAACCATAGACACCTCCTCATACTTGTTCATTGGGTCACATTTATCACATGTGGTAATATGATATAATAAGTAACACGCCGAGACCAGGTCTTGGTAAAGTTCTGAGGTCTGTGCTGTAGCCTGGTCAATATTATAAAAAGCAATTTGAACTACACCAGAATGTAACATTACGTTTCCTGGTGGCCGTTTGTTCATGTGACAAAGTTCTTTTCACCCATTCTGTTCAGATTTCAAGCTGTAACAATTATGAAACATGGATAGTTCAAAGTGAAGTTTTCTGCAGTATGTTTAGTGATCCCATGGTATTATGGAGCAGCATATTCCCAAACCATTAAATTATGTATATTGTGTATATGGAATTTATGAGACTTTTTGTGTATACTGCTTAGGACTGATTTCTTTATTCCTTTGTAACTTTAATGTACAGCATTTCTGGTACAGGTTTTGAAACGTTTTAAATGTTGGTCTATTGGTAATGGCCATTCATTCATTTGGACAATCACAAAAAATGACATTCTGTAATGATTTTCATTGAATTTCAGCTGATCTCCTTTTTTAATTTTCTTATGTATTAGTTCCCCTCCCCAAATTAATGTTGCAATTAGAAAGTTATCCCTAATGTTGTAGCAGTTTAATAGGATAAACTAGACTCTTCCATCAAGTCCATTAACATAGCATTTGGTAGGACTAGGATGAAAGCCACAGGCCTTTAAATATTCTGGCACATTTGCTCATCTCTGGGATAGAAGAATTTTTTTTTCCCCATACCTTTTGTACATGAGGTCCATCATCAATGACAAAAACTGTTATGAGAGTTGTATGTTACCTCATAAACTGCAGTTGCAAATGTTACAGCTGGATTGTTGGAATAACGTAGTGAGTACAGTGACTTCGATATAGGCTGGATGATCCAGGGTTTGATTTCTGGCAGGCAAGAGATTTTTTTTCCCCTTCACCAAAATGTTCAGACTGGATCTGGGACCAACCCAGCCCTCTGTTTAATGGGTACAGGGGTTCTCAACCTGGTGTAACATAGCTGTGGCATGAAATTGGCCACTCACCTACATGACATGGATTCCTTCCTTTTTTTTTTTAAAGTTGACTATGTAGATTGATTGATTGAATACACACTCTTCAAAATTATTTCTCAGCTGCAATGTGTGTGTTGAAACTATAACACATCCACAGTCACATTCCATAACTTCTCCAGGTAACAAATGATGGTCATTTATCAGTCTGGGATGCATTGTGGGGGCTGTAGCTAAAAGTTTTCTTTCCACTCATTTCCTAAATCCCCATGTAAGATCATTGTCATACATTTAATTTTGATTAACTGCAATTTTCATTCAAACTGACACATTTTTGCTAACCTTTCATGAGGAAACAGTAGATTTAAATTGAGTGATACCTGATACGGTACGTTTTATCCATATAATTGTGTTACATGAAAGTTGTTAAACAGCTGTTCATTTTCATTAGCTGCCATGAAATGAGTATGTCTTATTCAGTTTAATGTTCTGGCAAGTTTGTTGGTTTTTGCTGGAGGTGGCATCTGTTTTCTCACAGAACTGTATTTGTAAATTTTAATCAGTCATTGCGTTCATTTGTGCTTTATCATTAAAAGTTACATCTTAATGACAGTCAATACTTATAATGAAGTGAAAATCAGAAAAAAATGTACGCTTCAACTACTTTGGTAACAAATAGTAATAATGTTGTTAGAACATGGCTAGAAAACATTAATGATTATCTCTTCAGTTTGGTTACTTCCAATTACAGCATCCTCATGTGCAGTCACAATTTTATTACAATTGTAAGAAATGATACAATGATAATTTTTCCACATTTGAGCACATGCCATGCTATAACAGTAACCAGACTTTAGGCATATTACAGAAATCTTGTTTTAAGTGTTGATCTGTTGTTGTTAAAACCATGTTTTAAAAAGATTAAAAAATCCAAGTAAGAGTTTAAAATAAACTAAAGTTGTTTTCATTGTATGAAATAGTCACTGTGATTTTTGCAGCTTAGTGTTTTGCTAATTAAATGGCCACACAAGTATGCAGTTTTTCACAGCTATATTTCATATTATTAATCGGCATACATTTAATGAGTCTTTTACGTCGCAAAGGAATATTTAGGCCAATGTGTTGGGTCATTCCTTCCTTTCGTCGTGTTTCTACCTTTACAACAAATAAAGGAGTGGTCTTGTGTGGGCCATGCCATAAAGAATGGCCGTAAAAGTGTCAAATTCACCGCCCTCAATATTCAGAGAGGCCTAAAGCAAGGTCCGACCCTGCCGTATTTTGAAAATCTCAATCCAGAGCGTGAAATGCCCACGGTGCGTGATACTGTTTGCGTGCCAATTTTCGATATTGTCGGTCAATATTGTGACGTCACAGGTCACGTACGTGCGCAGGTGCGCGAGGGCACCATAGATTTTCTCTTTGATTATGTACCTAAATCTTTAATGAGTCCTAATTTGGTGGTGAAATGGGATGTGATTTAGTTCGTATATTGGAACGCAAGATGGCACAACCGCCATGCGCAGTACGCATGGCAATTCTATATGAGCCAATCACAACAGTACTTTGCTGCGATAAACTTTCCTCAATTCCGTGTGATCTTAGCACCACCTAGTAAGGGAATATTATAACCTAATGGACCTGGTATGTGGCTATACGAGTAGCTATAAGAAGTCTAAGTTGTACACAATCTGGATTTTCTTCCATCCGGGTCTCGACAGTGAAGTAGCTTTTTCCTATCTTATTATGATCGCATAAGAATTGTTATCAATAAAACAATTATCTTTGTGTGTTATCACGATCTGTGATAAGTTTGAAACCATATTTAAGTGAAATGCTTGGAACGTGTTTGTTAATTGCGGCATTTCTACGATTTGCTGCATCTTCATTAAATGTCACAACGGGGCCATCGGCAGATGGTGGTGGTAAGTGAATTCGATTCATGAAATGTGTTTTTAGAAAACTGTCTAGCCTTTTCTGATTAGAATGTTGTTGGACAGTGCTTCTATTATGTATATAAAAATGCTATAGTGCTAATACAGATTACTTACTAAGGCAATTTAAGTAACTTCCATCTCGTATGAGAATTCAATGGAGATAACGGAGAAGATGGTAGACGCCAACATTGATATGACGTTCTCTTGGAGACAGAAGTTCACACATTCGTAATTTATAAACACAAATTCAAAGCAAAGTAAAAAAACTAGAGAATGTTACTAAGTGCGATAAAAGCGTGTTTGTATTTGCCCAATAATCCGCAGTCTTTTACGTAAGGTACAGTTGACTTTATTATATTACTAGACACCTTTATATAAGTTAACGGAGTGAAATAATTTCATGTCTCATACTTATGATTTGGTCATGATGTAGGTCCAACTGTGGTGTTTTTTTTTTATTTTTACTTTTTTATATTTCGTTGTCTAAATGTCTTGAGAATGGAATGGTATTATTGACATGTTGATGTATTATGAGGGAACAAGAAATAATAAATCTTTATTTAAATAATTAGAGATTAATATCAAGTTTCTGTAGAGAGGGATTTTGAAAGGGGGAGAATGTATTATGACAAGGAATGAGGTAGAGTTCAATACAATAGATTTAAATAAATTTTGTTGTGAAAAGACATTTGAAATCTTTGAAATTAACCACCAACACGATAAAAATGGTTGCATGTTGCATACACAAGTATCCAACCAGAAATTTGGACCAGTTTTATATATTATTGGAGGATACTTTAAAAAGTCTGTATCTGCCTACCCTCACCTTTCTACTTGTGGTGATTTCAGTATAAACTTTCTTACAGAAAACTAAGCCAAGCAAAAACTTGTAATAGCAATGAAAACCTTCAACTTAACTCAAGTAGTGAACTTTCATATTGGGGTAGCTAACAATAAAGGCTAACCTAAGTAGCTTCTTATTGGACATTATGAAAAATAATAATATAACAGCATACCCACTTGAAAACAGTGTATCAAACCGTGACGTGAAAATTGTTATCTTGGCTAACCTAAGTATTTCTCTTCATAGAACAGTTCCTAAGAAGAGTGTTTAGTTAATCAGTGATAAGACACTAAATAACTTTCAGTCAATGTTACTTGAAGAAACATGGGATATGGTTTAGAACACGAATAATGTTAATAAAGTGTTCACTAATTTTCAGTGCATCCTCTTTAAGAAACTTTGAAAATAGTTTCCTTACTATGTACGTAGGAAATAGGCCAAAAAATAATAACTGAATTATGGAAGGAAGTAGGTTATCATGTACAAGGAGAAGAGAGCTGTATATTTCATATAAGAATACAAATAATCTTCAGATAAAACATTGCTAAAAAATACTGCACAATATAAACTACTAGTAGTAGTTCAGCCTGCACTCGGATACCACATCACCAACAGCCAGTCCCGCAACATAACACCAACACACCTCAAATCAGCACATTACAGCCTACACAGTAACGCACCAACTAGTCACAAGCTCCTGAAGATGGATGTATTAATATCCGAAACATGTTGAGCAGTAAATTGACATAATAAAGCAAATGTCATCAAGTTGTACATTCATTGTTCCGTGCATCATTATAATTGTTTCAAAAAATAACCAACACGATGACACTTGTGGACTGTCCTTTATTTTCAGGGGTAGTCGTCGTTCACGTAGGAGAACGGGAGGGTTACAGCAAAAGATTACACACTATGCCAGAGGCTGACTGTACAGGGAAAAATGAACTCCTGATGATGAGCTTCCCGAAAGCTCGAAACATGTAGAGAATGAACGACGACTACTCCTGAAAATAAAGGATAGTCCACAAGTGTCATCATGTTGGTTATTTTTTGAAACAGTCATCAAGTTGGTCTACCTTTATTCAAAAATTGGGTGACATCTAGGAAGTGTGTCATCCCCGTTGTGTGTGTGAAACTAGGAAAAGGTATGTAGCCAAACACAACTTAAGTCGTGTTTGACTACATACCTTTTCCTAGTATTGGGTGACATGTTTCGATTCATGATACATACCATATGATTGTCGTGTTTGACAGAATATTATTGCTAATTATATGCGTATCAAACACTTTGAGATGGAAAACATTAAGGGTGCTGCACAATCCTAAAAAAGGAATTACAGAAGTAAAAACAGTACATTTTAATAATTACATTAAAACAGCATGGAAAATTGTAAAAAATTCCACTAGTCAGTCCCAATTATACGATTCAGTTACTAAAATAAATCTCAAATCTGGACTGATAACAGACACTAAAGAAAGAGTCAACTATCAAAGAGTCAGTTTCTTTAATAGATTATGTATACAAATAGCAGAAAACTTCAACAGCAAATACATCAGTTTACATAAATCCTTACAGCTATTAGAAAAGACTGATATGAATTAAATTATGGAAATGACACTAATCCTTGTTCCAGAAATAGAAGTGATAAATACAGTAACATCCCTCAAAAGAAAAAATGCTTCTGGGTATGAAATAGTATTTCCAATACAATCTTAGAGCATTGTGCAGGCAAGCTCATTAGCAAACCTGTTATTTATATATGTAATTATTCCTTACTAACTTCCAGAACTTATCCATACGGATGTAAATGTGCATTAGTAAGACCTATCTATAAAAGAAGGAGATAAAACCAATATATCTAATTGTAGACCAATATCACTATTACCATCATTGTCAAAAGTTCTGGAAACTTTAAAGTTTGATTAAAACCAACCTTTGCTCTCGAACAAAATTTTAGCTCCTGAGCAGTTCGGATTTAGAAAAAGAACCAACACTGAAAATTCAATCTTTACTTTAACGGATAACATACTTACCTCAGTAAATCATTAGGAGCAGATAGTAGGCATTTTTTATGGCCTGTCTAAAGCTTGTGACTGTAAACAATGTAATTCTTCTAAACAAATTATTCCACTCTGTAGTTGGAGGAGCATTTTACTACTGGATTTAAACATGTCTCACTAACAGGAAACAAAAGGTTAGAATGTTTACACAAAATCAGGGAGAAGAAAGTTCTTCCAGTTGGGAAACCATAATCAGTGGTGTTCCCCAGGGTTCAATCTTGGGACCATTGTTGTTTTTACTGTATGTAAATGATCTCCCATATGGAATATGTCACACTGCTAAATCAGTAATATGTGCAAATGACACAAATGTATCAATCACTTCTAATAATATTAATGAGTTACAAATACAAGCTAAGACTACACTGGCCCACATGAGCAAATGGTTTAATTTTAAGTATAGATAGTCAAATTAAACTCAAAATGTTATGAAGATGAAACATTTCTAATTAACTTTGAAAATGATTCAATAAAAGAATCTACTAATACCAAATTCCTGGGGTTTTAAGTAGACAAACATTTAAAATGGAAAAACCATATTAATAAAATTTTACCTAAACTGAGTAGTGCATGCTTTTTTTGTTAGACCTCTGTAGTGTTACAGTAACATTTCCACTCTCAAAATGATCTGTTTTGTGTACTTTCATGCTACAATGGAATGTGGCATTCTATTTTGAGGGAACTCAATAGATAGCAAAGAAGTCATCCTACAACAGAAGAGGATAATTAGAATTATAACTGTTTTGAGCTCTAGAACATCATATAAACCTTCATTTCGTAGTTTAAAATAATTAACCTTGTCTTCGCAATACATACTATCCTTGATAAGGATCTTGTCTCAGAATTTGGAAATTGTATATGTAATTCTCCAATTAATAGTTTTAGTGCAAGACATGAATTACATTTACATAAACTGTCAACCACCCTTAAAATATGCCAGAAAGTATATTATAATAGTATAGAAATGTTCAATAAATTGCCTGAATATATTGCTGAATTGGTTCAAAGGAAAAAATGTTTTTCTATCAAATTTGAAGAAGTATTTAACTGACAAAGCCTTATTTCAATTGAAGAATATGTTAACACTTAACCTTTTGGCGCTGGAATTATTTTTTTAATTTTAGCACACCTGTATATAAAATGTGAATAATACAAGAACCAAATATGTTAGAATTATGAAACAAACTGCATTTTGAAGAGAAAAAAATGGAGAGTAAATACCATGTTTAAAATATTTAGTACCTATATTTGTTGAACAAATTTATAAAATGAAACTTTAGAGGTTAGCGTTGGGGTACGACTACTATAGTTGACACTAGGCGTCAAAAGGTTAATATTCATATGAGACCAGATTGGGTTTTTTTTTTATTTTTTTAATAAGTATTTATGATTTCTGTTAGTGTTTTATAACAGACCTTTTTTACTGTTTTTAGGCTTGTTCACAAAATTGTGAAAAGCCACTATTAGCTTTGTCATGTCTGCCTGCCTGTCCACACATGGAACATCTCGGCCCCCCTCTGGACAGATTTTGATGAAATTTGATGTTTGATTATTTTAAAAAAAAAGAACTGTCCAGATAATTCAAGTTTCATTAAAATTGGACAGGAATGATGGGTACTGTACATGAAAACCACTACACATTTCTTCACTGAGTGCTTCTTGGAATGAGAAGTTTGTCAGACCAAAGCTGTGGATGAAATCAAAACACACATTTTGTGTTTGATAACTTTTTTTTCAAAAAACATTCCATTTGTGAAATAATTTGGAAAAATATTGTAGAGCCCAGCAGACCACAGATGACAGTACGTTGCATGCGCATTGCAAGCTGGATAACCAAAGCTACAAACACACGCTCAGAATATATAATACTGCTTTTCCACCGCAACAGTGGTTGCAAGTATGCGCCTCATTGTTACATTATACGTACATTGCCTGTCGTATTTAATATTGTATTATTTTTTATGTATAGGCTTTCGACCATTTTTGTGCTCATGTGAAGTTTGTTTATTGTGTGACTGTTGATTGTTTTCACTCAGGCTTATTATGTGCTTTATATCCCATGCCAGTGTGCTGTACGGTTTGATAAAAGTGAAATCTCTGTATGTATTTATGTATATGTATGTATATATGTGGGTGAGCAGTGTACACACAGTTTTGTGGGAAGACCTCAAGGCAAGAGATCACTTGGCAGACCTGGTTAAGGCGGGGGGAGGGGGTTTGATAATGTAAAAATACGTCTTGGAAGATGAATAGGATGTTGGGGATGTGAAGGTGTGGACTGTGGTCCATACAGGTGTTACTGAGAACACAAGTGAGCATTCCTGAGACCCTTAGTAACTATCTGCTTTTCAAGGAAGTTTTGGTAGTCTGTAATTAGAATAGTGGTGTATTTAACAGTGAAGTCAATGAAAATTAACATCATATAGCATTAATGGTAGGTGAATGAAATGTGAGTGCAGAGCATTGGTGGGATGATGCTGGACAGTGAAAAGCTAAAGGTCTAGGAGAAAAACCTGGCCTGGGCACAGTTTGTCCATCACAAATGTTGTATGGCCTGGCCAGTAATTGAACCTGGGCCTCTGCAGTGAATGGTTGACGACAAAGTGCCTGTTCCGTGGCATGGCTTGCGTACTGTATAATTGATTAGCCCATTAAAGCTTGTTGGTAATTGGATGTACCGACTGCTTTAGCATTAAAAATAACCATATTTTTTTCTGCAAAGTGTGCTCGTGTGTTCTGTATGGTTCTCACATTAAACAGTTATTACATCTTTAAATCCTATTAAGTGATTCAGAATTGTTGTTCGTGTAACAGAAACATTTCTGGATACTTGCCAGTATTTGAAGATCTCAAACTGATGTTCCCAGGTGCATGCATTCAACTTGCCACCCACCATAGCTTCCTCAAACTGTGGAGATTCTGACAGGAAAGATCAGTTTGGAGTGGCATTTAGACACTTCTTTAAAAAACACAGCAGTGTTGTCTTTGGGTCCAGTCTTTTTTTGTCATTGTTGCATTGTAAATGATGGTACAGCTTGAAACATAAAATCTTTTTATTGTCTCAGCATACAATTACTGGATACTTATATAGCCCTTTTCCACCACTGGGAGCCAAGATTGTGTAATCAGTATAGTGACTAGGCTGTGTACAGCATGATTCATGGTTGGATTCCTGATAGGGGCAGTAAATTTTTCTCTTCAAGATGTCTGAACCAGCTGCATAGCCTACCAAACCTAATATTTAAGGGGTATCAGGTTTCTTTCCCAGTGGTGTAAAGTGGCCAGGGCATGAAACACATGATTTGGCTCCATCTAGTTCCAAAGTTAAATGAGTGGATCTGTACCTCTCCTCCCCCTATATACCTTCCTGGTGTGGACAGGAAGAACTTTACATTTTCCTTGTTCCACCACTGACCCACACTAGGGGAGGCTGAGGTGGGGTGGATGAGTCCAGCAATCCTATGCACAGTGTGTATTTGAATTAAGTCATTTATATATTAGCAGCTTTGAGCTTTATTTGTGATCCACCATGATAAATTGACTCGCCTTCATCTGGTTTTGAGATAAGAATGAGTTTAGCTATGTGCCCAACCCATGCCTTCACAGTGCACAAATTGGCTTTGTTATTCTATTATTTTGGGGCTCTGGTCCTTCTTTGATTTCATTTGGTTTTCTTTTTAAGGAACTCTGTTGTTTCATTTCTTTCGTGTTACTCACCTTCATTGTAAGAGTCAACCAGCTAATCACATCTTTTATGTGTTTTGCACAAAATAAACACAATTATCACGTCTCTCTGTTTGCCAGTTTTATCTCCCAACCCATCCTGTGACAGTTGATAATGAGTCCACACTAAAAGTTGTGAAGTAAATTTAATTTTGGTGTGTGCTAAATTAGTGGTAGACTCCAGTTGAAACCTGATGGCACATGATGACGCACGGTACGGGAAGTGAAGGTGAAACATGCAAGTGGAGTGGGTAGCCAGTAGTCTTGCACTCTACCTCAGAACATGGTGTATCCAGCATTACCACAGCTGACGCGCACACCTCGGCTGCAAGTAGTCGACTGAACTGACCCCCCCCCCCCTCCTCCGCCAATTTAAATGTACTCGTCTGTTTCGCTGAAAGACCAAATCTGGTTTCTGTGCGTGTGCCATCACGTTTCAAACGTGCTTTAACTCCTAATCTACATGGTCCAAATTTAACTTCATCACTGTCCTGTAAAACCAACCGGATACACAAACTGTCAATGTAAAATTATATTTGAAGTTTAAAACATATCTGCAATATGTGTCGACTCCCTATGAGTTATCATTAGTGAGAACAAACATCAGTAGGATAGGTACAGAACATGAAGTAAAACCTGTGTTTAAGAATTGCACTAGTAAGCTGTAGTGAAACTTGTCTTGAGCAGAATGCAGTACCATAGAATGTAAAAGGTAAAGCAGTCCTGTTACAGGCCAGGAGTGGCCCAGAGTGTTCCAGGAAGTTAAGATTCCCAGATTTCATGACAACGGCACAAGATGGTGGTAAGGTTGTCAGCCTTACGCACCGGCCGCCTTTACCCCCAGGAAATACTCCTGGTACTCATTTTTGTTAGAGTCTGAGTTGGCCCCAGGGCCATAGTGCGATCGGAAGGATTTTATATCAACGAAAAATTCCAATGGCATCAGCTAGGATTGAACCACCAACCTTCCGATTTGTAGCACAGCACCTTAACCACTGTGCCGCTGCGGTCCCCCACCATAGAGTGTAGGATGTAAAATAATGCTGTATGAAGTCAGTGTGCTCATAAAGCAGTGTGGACTTCAGTATTTCTGGATAGCATGTGCATGATAGGAGGTAGGCACGGTGCTGGAGTACCGTGCCTACCGTTTCTAGATTGATGAAAAATTTGTAGGTACATTTTTTATATATATGCATCTTCGTGGAACCTTATCTACTATATTTCTATTATACAGTTATTGCTATAATTATGTATCATTCACTTTATATTTATGGGGCCAATTTACTTAAAGACATATTCCAAATTCGTGCATTTCATTTGAGTCTTGTTGCAAATTTTTATTTAACTTGACGGGTTGTACATCTGTTACGCTTCGCACATATTACCATGCATACATTTTAATTCACTTTAGTTCATTTAAGGGGCAATTTTTACTAACGTGTTTTGGAGTCCTTTCACAGATTTGATGAAACTTGATGTGTATAGCATCATTATTTTATTTGACAAATATTGTTTGTCACTTCTTGTCATCTTGCTTGCCCTGCTATCACAGCCTATGTAGCGAACTACCCACCTGCATGTCAAAATACCAGCAGGAAGTAGTAACTGTATTTGTCAAATAAAGGCATGGTCTTGAATATGGTGTTCACACAATGTATAATGATATTTTTTAAGGCCTACATAATGTGGGTGCATAAATACATGTTTAAATGTGTCTTTTGAAAACATGCATCTTGTAGTAAACGTCTTTAATAATAGTTGCGGGGATTCATGTTATATAAGTTATGAAGTGTTTGGATGAAACTCTGTGATTGATAAAATTATTGGTATCCAAGCTGTTGTGATTGTTATGTCACGTAGCTGATGTTTGTTCTGATTTGTGTGTGCATAATAGTGTATGTCCTTGAGAACCTGGGCAGAACAGCTGGCAGTTACCAGTCTATTTACCCATTTGTGGGTGCTATATGTAGGCATGCCATATCTGTGTGTAGCTGTTGCTTCTTTAAACAACTGAATTTTGTTAGATTTTGAAGAAATTTTATATTGGAAATTTCTTGTAACACACTTTGTCCATGGTAACATCTTCCCATGAGCAGTTAACAATCATTTGTTCATCAGATTTCCTGATGTTCACCCTGTAACAGGCTGTGAAGGCCCATAGGGGGAGTAGAAATATAGCTGTACTCTTTCTTTAACCTCAGCACTTGATGTGGGGGGGGTCAAGGTCACACCTTGCCCACATTACCACCAGGAAGGAGACCTGCTACACATTGTACAGGAGGCTGGGTGCACCCCAGGGCAGGTCTGACCGGGTATGGAAAATTTTGCCCCCATCCCTGGACCATCCAGCCTGTAGCAAGTTGCTATACCAACTACACCATCCCAGCTTGAAATCATGCATTTTGTGATGTGGATTTTGGAAGTTTGTCTCAGTGACAAATGCAAACTGGCATTGTTCCTATCTTCAACCAATGAAGTAAGATGCTGAGATTAATAAAAATGTTTGTGCTTCTTTTTTAAACAAACTTTTATGAGCATATATGTACATGTGTACTGTGTTTTGCCTGATTCCATATACATGTAAACTATATGTTGCTCATCAAATTGCTGACTGTCAAAAAATGTTAAGAAGTCTTCCCCAGCCCCCAGCTCTGAAATATCTTGAGTGATTGACATTGGATCCTCATTATTATGAGTTATTAATAATGCTTATAACTTTTTTTTTAGTGTTGTGTTGTGTTACAAAATGAAAGAATAAAGAGCTTTTTTTCACAGGCAGTTTATTTGTGTTGACAGCTCTTTATTCCTTTATAGTGATTATAACCATTGTTCTGATCAGCTGTCTGGCTAGGCATTGGACACAATCGTAGGCAGTTCGTGTCATGATCCTAATCTGTCCCCCCAAGATTAATTTTATTATCCTATCTGACCACTCCTAAGTGACTATCTGAAAGGTTTCTACACCCATTATTCTTTAGGATTATGTCTTCTTCCCTAGTCTGGAAACTGAACCCATTTTATTGTCATTTGTCTACCACTGCAACACTTGCTGACCTGTTGAAATTATATCATCATCATTTCTGTCTTCAGTGCCGGTATTGAGCACATTTTCAGATGTATGTAAGCCCAATTTCTATTTTATTTTATTTTTTTTTAAATTGTTTTAATGTTGGATTTTCTGTTACAGTGCCCCGTTTGGACCTAGCTAGTTTAGAAAGTGGATATCATGGGTTAGTCAAGGAAAATGAAACACTTGTGGAGGTCACACCACGAATTAAGGCAATTGGTGGGGACATATGCAGCTTCCGAATTGTCAACAAACACCATGGAGAGGCACCGTTTGAGGTAAGGCTGAAGTTCATTTGGCATGTAAGTCGGTGTGTCTTCAGTGTAAGGTTTCCAGTCATTGATGTGTAGGAATGCAGGTATAGCAATATAGTGACCACACTTTGGGAGGCCACTTGGCCAAGATATCACGGTTTGATTCTCAGAACAGGGAACTTGTTTTTCTCTAGTTGAAAGCGTCGTGACTGGCTCTGGAGCCCCCCCCCCCCCCAGCCTCTTGTTTAGTCTGTGCCAGAGTCCTTTTCCCCAGACAAAAAGTGGTTTTGGGTATGAAGCTTATATTAAACTCTATCTAATGCTGAGATTAAGAATATCTGCCACTATCACCATGATCTCATGTGCATGGGTACAGCTTCCTTCTGTTGACCTCGTTAATACTTAATTTCTTTGATCCCAACCAAGATATCTAAATTATTAATTGTAAAGGCTTCATTGTTCTCATGTTCACATCTGTTAACATGCAATTGAAACTATAATTGGAGAGTTGACAGCACACTTCACAGTCATGCCCAAAGTTAGAGGGGAAACGGTAATGCTTTGTGAAGATTTTGAGTGTTGGCAGGGGTGCACAAAACTCGAGTGCCAAGTTGTGTGGGTCACATAATTGTTGTAGGGTGGTGCCTAATATTTGTGGTTGCTCAGTATGAAACTTGCTTCACGTCACACTTCTGGCACCTGGAATTTTGAGGTTGCTTTTAGATTTTTGGGAAATTTTTGGACCCCTGAGTGATTGAATGGTTTGATATTGTAAATCAGTGCCGATAATATGTTGGTTGGTGTAATTTGAGACTAGCATATTTCAACCATTAAGATACTCTGTGCCAGTAGGAAGAGCAATGTGAAATAGTAGGAAAATTGCTCATTATATGTCCCACTGCAGAAAATGCAAAAATGGTCCTTTTAAGAACCCTTGCAGGAGGTAAGTGGTGATGTTGATAAAAAAAAATGCTCATTTTGGGGCCAAAAACAGCTGTTTTAAGAACCAATTTTGTGGGAGGGGGAATGAAAGTATTGAGAAATAGTCCCATGTCAGTGTCACAGTGGGTAATAATATGAGACAACAGCTAGACTGGGGTTGGGAGGTGGATGGGTAGAAATGATAAGATGTACAAAGAATTTGGTTCTAAATAGAGGGAGACAAATCAATCTGGTGAGTTAAAGGAGTTGTCCTTGGCTCTGTTAAGGGATGTGTTTGTGAACTGATTCAAGGTATTGTCATAGCATTTGCATGTTGGGGCAGAGAAAAACCACAAAAAGCTGCATGGGTGATTGACATCCTGCCTCAGATTTGGGCACCCATTAATGTGAGAAGTTGTGGTGGTGTTTACTTTCAAGTGGATGTAAACTTCATACAAATTTGTAACATCTTGAAACCCTCATGGTGTGAAGTCATACTTGAATCATGCACATGAAAAGATGTAGGAGGCATGTGTGAACTGATGATTCAGAGGCCAGGCCCAGGGAGTCTTTATCAGTACAGAGCAGGCCTATTTATATCCTAGTTTTATGAGTCAGTTTGCCTCTTGAATAGGATGCAGAATGCAGCGCATATGGTGCCTGTGTAATCAGATGCTGATATTTTGCATTTTCTGCACAATATGCTTCAGGGTTTTGTAATGTGCATCCACTGTTTTGTGTCAGTAGTGGTATATTTTAATGAACCGATAAATATCTGTCAAACACAACTTGACAGATATTTATTGGCTCTTTTCATAACTGCACAACAGGATTAATATCTTAAACTGATGCTTAGGTCCGTAGACTTAAGAAGTACAGAATACTTAGCAGAACACTAGTTGGTATTTCATCATTTTTAAATTTTTATGAAGAACTTTATGGTTGCAAAATTTACTGAGCCTTATCTTGTATTGCTGCATCTTCACTGTTGACTGATTATCAGTTACGATTTACTTAGTATTGTGAAATATAGCAATTATAATAGGCTGGAAATATAGCTTGGGAAACCGGGCATGCTTACAGAATTTTTGTGGAGAGATCTCATGGAATGGTGGCCACTTGAAAACAGAGGAGTTGGGAGATCATTAAGATGGATTTGAAGTAGACTGAAAATGCAAGAAACTAATTTGTAGTACAGGGCTTTAGTGTTAGTGTTGGTTTCTGATAACAGCGAATTGAATTTCTAGCACAGGGCTTTAGTGTTAGCAGTGTTGTTTTCAGCTGACAACAAATTACATTTGTAATGTAGGGCTTTGGTGTTAGCAGTTTCAGCTAATAGTGAATTAAATTTGAAATTTGTAGGTGTTCTTCTGTTACATATTGTAAGCAAACATAAAGTAGTCTTAATGGTCAACACATTTTTATAAAATCTGAAGTCAAAATTTTCAGAAGAATGGAAATGTGAAATGAAATCTTGAACCACTTCGGCAAATCATATTTACTCCTGTACATGAATTACTTTGTAGCTTGTACAAGCTGCTGGAAATGAAGAATGGTAAAATGTTACAAAAATTGAGTTAAAATATTTTTAGTATGTTGTTTTAGGCATATTTAAAAAAATGCAAAAAGGGACTGTTAGCTTCTTCATGTCTGTCTTCCCTTCTGTGCGTCTGTTCACTTCGAACAATTGGGCTCCCTGGGTGGATATTCATGAAATTTGATATTTGATTTTTTTTTTTTAATTTCTTACGAAAATTTAAGTTTCATTAAAATCTAACAAGAATAATGCGTACTTTACGTGAAGACCAGTATTCATTTTTGATCATACCTTGCTCATTTCTTCTTTGGATGGGAACTGTTTCAGACAAATGTTGTGGAGAAAATCAAAACACACATTTCGTGTTCAGTAACCTTTTTCCGAAAATTGTGTCATTTGTGAGATAATGTGGAAAAATGTTGCATAACCAGACAGGCCACAGATGACAATATGGTGCATGTGCATTGCATGCTGGATGCCTAAGGCTAAAAACACACACTCAGAATATGTAATACTTATTGCTTTGCCGCTGCAACAACGGTTGAACGAACGCACCTCATATTTACGCTTTATGTACATTGCGAGTCTTATTATGCACAAACTTAATGTTGGGGACATGTGATGTGTTGTCTCTTTGTATGTGTAACGTCTTTGAAGATTCAGGTGTTCAGGGATGTTATGCCATGTTGTCTGGTGAACAGAATTTTCAAAGTGTCCTCTACTGCACACACAGCATATGTCACTTTATTCTTGTTAAGCTGCACATGCAGTCAGATTTATAATGATGCCAATTCATCATTCTTATTGAGCAGGAGATGCAGAACATTGAAGGCCATGTTACAGAGCTGCTGTGGTGTGACGTTAATTGCACACACCATTCAGTGACATCAGAGATGTATGGTGGCTGTGGTTGTGGATATAACATGATTGTTTTTATGCTGACAAGTGTTATTTGCTGCTGGTCTACTTCCCTATGTCTGCCTGTTTCTTATATTACATTTTTTTCAGGGGGGTGTGTGGTCATTCTTCACCTGCCCTCATTTAAAGTTATTCTCCACCTCATAGGATGCTGCAGGTGATAAGATGTACTCTATAATTAGCAAGGTCTTTTTATTACTTACATAAGTGTTAAGGTGCTGGGTGGTTTTTTGCCCCCCCCACACACACGCACACACACACACACAAGGAAAAACTACACATTATGAGCCAGAAATAAGAAATACATTAATTATTGTGGTTTTTATTTGTTCACTCTTCTGTTGGTAAGATGATGTGGTTTGGTTTGTCTGTACATGTGCTGAATGTGCAAAATGAGTGAAACCTTTTGTGCAGGGTAGTATGACATTCAGAAATGGTTTGTGCCTCATTTGTAAAATGTGGGTCAGGAACTTTAGCTGAAACAAATCATATTCATTGAGTACAAGGACCTTTTTTTTTCTTCTTTTTCTTTCTCATTTTCCCTTTTTTCTTTCTTTGTGTTCTCCTGTGTTCTTTTTACCTTCCATATTTCTTGGTGTTGGCATTATGACACATTTCTGTGCCTCAGTAAAATTTGCATGACATGGCTTCTATACCAGATTTCACCAAAAGTCAGTCATAATCAAATTGTTTCTTTTGGTCTGGCAGATGTGCATGCCAGATATAGTATTAATATTACACTCTTACATAAGGCTGTGTTCTGATTGTTGTAATTGTTTAGAGTAGCAGAGGTTTTATTGCATTGAGAATATGTCATTAATCAACTGTGTTGACATTTGATTTTTAAACATAAAGCATTGTATTTTTTTACTTTTTTTTTAATACTTTCAATTCTTTTAAGTATTCTGAATCAGTGATTTCTTTCTTTTTCAATTGTGGCTGATTTACATTGATTATTAGATGGTTTCTGCATGATTATTTCCCAATTCAGTGAACACATGAGTGAACAAAAATTGGAGGTGGATGAAGTTGTCTCTCTGTACATGGTTGCAAATGCTGTTTTACTGGTTAGTTGGTACAGCAGTAGTTAGTTGCCTAGTTGCAGCACAGCTACACTACAGATTGTGTGTGTCATCAGTTGGAAATTTCGTGTGGTTGTAATTTTTTCAAGCAGCTGTTAGTGATTGAAAATAATGATGGATGTTGATCCAAAGAAGAAATTACAAAAATCTATACTGAGTACTGGAGTGTGCAGCAGAACTAAATTGCTTCCACACAACCTGTGTCAGTACTTTTTAATGAAAATTTCTTTTGTAATGATCTGAACTCATTATCATGGAAGTCCCAGGCTCAGATCTTGCACTGCTGTCCTGACTTTAAGTGTAATCATTTTTCTGTCATCCCTGCCAGGGCGATAGGAGCATACAGCAGGTTACTCTTGAAGGCCATTTGCATCTTACAGTCCCCATTAGTACATCATGTGACTAGCTAGCACATTTTGTAAAGTTCCATTAAATTACTCAAGACAAAGATTTTTTTAAATTTTTGTTCTAAAGACTGCTATATGTGCACATATTTTATAATTGAATTGTCCAGATTGTTCAGTTGCAGACTTTGTGTGCCCACTTGTTGTAAGTGATAAGTGTTTGGTATTAGTTGTCATAAATGAAATTTTCTTTTCTTTGTTTTAGATCATATTGAAGCCAGGAGGGGAGGCTGAACTTCGGGCACGAAAGGTTCTAAACTGTGAGAAGAGGAAAAATTACAAATTTGACATTGCAGCTGTCAGTTGTACAGGCGAAGTGTCAGACAAGTAAGGGGACTCATCTTTCACATTTGTTTTTGGAGTGCAGATGGAGAATGAGTTGTTCATAGAAGTGTATCTGAAATGATACATGAAGATTTTCCTTTGCCATGTTTATTGGCTTCAGGAACTGTTTATTGACTTTAAATACTGTTTTTTTAATCCTTCTGTAATCTGGATTATTGTGTATGGGGAAATACAGATTTGAATGATATAAAAACCATCGAGGAAGAAGAGAACTGTGTAAGAGTGAATAGTGAGTAAAAGAGTCACACTGTTCAGTGATGTGATTGCTGCAGAAATATTATGGACAAGAAGGAAGCGTAGTGCACTTTAGGTGATGGTTGATTGGTCATCCACTGGCATGACTTGCAAGAGTACCAGTGGCTGACAGATCACACGCCTGGTGCTAAGAGGGTTAAAATGATTGTGCTCTTGATCTTTTGAACAGAAGCTTTAATTAATGTAGCATTACTCATGATATCTTGCTTGCATTAGAGCGATGAGTGGGTGAGGCTCGGAAGATATCTTGGACTGTTAATTAAATTCCAACAAAGTACAGTTATCGGGCAGTATATATACCTTTTTATTTTCTGCTGTATTTGCTGTTACATGTTTTGACCCTGGTCCATCATCAGGGAGCTACAGTGCGAGGAATTATACATGGTATACGAATATAGGTTTTCATTAAAGAGTGCAACTCATGTATCCCTATATGCAAGAGGTAGTGTGGTACTAATAGTATTTAATGCACAGGTATCCAACGCATAAATTAAAACGTCAGTTTTTAGAGAATTAAAAGTTACGGAGCATGTTTAACATTTATATATGTAAAATGTTTAGTTGTATATAAAATTATAATTTATAATTGTTTTTGCATTTAAACATCTGTCAGATGTTATTAATCTTTATTATAAAAGTATTGTCCTGTAACGGTGCTGTACAGTGTGCTTCACTGTTAAGAGTTTACCTACATTTATTAGACACCTGAGATATGATTTTATTCAGTCACTTAAAAGACTGAGAGTTGTGGAAATGTTACTCATCAGTATATATTATCGTATGCATAATTGTAATTTGAATATGAAATTGGGTGTGATTGTTGTTTTCGGTTTGAATCTTACAGGGGACATGTATCATCACTGGCCTCCCTAAATCCCTGCAGACAGCTTCTGTACTGTACAAACCAACTCATAATATGTATCCTGTCACTCTCATATGATACTGTTTGATTTTGGTAGACTTTGTGAAGGTGTCTGACTGTGGAATGTGGTACTAATCATGACCATGTTCATGAACATTGTCCATGGCCTGAGGTTTTCCCATTGCCAGAGTTTTGTAAATTGAACCTCTTTCTGTTATTTGTTACATTGAAAAGGGTTTCCTACTGCTGTGGGTTTATTTGAAGGAGCTATTTTTAAGTGTTGGGGTAGCTTCTTTCAACAGAGACATTTGAATTTTTGAACAGTCAGTACAGTCATGTGACGCATAACGTTTCAATCAACTACGGACTACATATACAATGATGGTCCCATAAGATTATAATACCATAATATAATAGTATAATACTTTCCATTGTGTTCCAGTTGCTTACAGTATTCAGAACAGTAACATGCTGTACAGGTTTGTAGCCTAGGAGCAGTAGTCTATGCAGTATAGACTAGGTGTGTAGTAGGCTATACTGTACTATCTAGGTTTTTGTAAGTACCCTCTGACGTTCACACAACAACAAAATGGTCTAATGACGCATTTCTCAGAGCATATCCCTGTCCTTAAGCGACACGTGACTAGACCAAGAAGCAACTGTTATTTTGTTGTGTTTCTCTATTCCAGTGCAACAGTGCATATCTCCGTTGTTGACATCAATGAATACGCACCAACATTTTTGGATCCATCTTACGTATGTCAAGTGGATGAAGGCCGCTTGTATGAAGAAATTGTGCGTGTGGAGGCCACGGATAGAGACTGCACACCGAAATATGGAGATGTGTGTAAATATGAAATTCTGACCAGTGACCAGCCTTTCACAATTGATAATGAAGGTATGGAACACATATGTTACCTGCATGGAAAATTATACAATTATGCAGATAAGTGAGATTTGTTTCAAGATGTTGTACATGTTAATTTGTGGTTCCACCATACTTAAACCACCTGAAATCTGCTGTTAACACATAAGTTCAGTAGTCCTTTTGTAACATTATAGAAGGCATAGGTTATTTTCAGGACAGTAAGTACATCATGTTATAGTAGCAACACGTGAAAGTTCCGTGGGCTGTGACAAGACATACTTGGCATATTATAATGAAATTAGTATCCTCAGTTATCCATCCCCTTTTTCAGAGACCCCTTTTCCATGACATGAATTTATTTTTATTTTGCTGTCAGACAATTTGTGCTACGGAGTCACGGTAATATGTGTAAATTGAAGTGTACATACTATAGGTAAAAGCTAGTCCAAATTTAAACCATTGATGCTTGAGTAATAATGTAGGGTGTGTTAATATTTCCTTCTAGGTGCTATTCGTAACACAGAACCTCTGGACTATGAAAGAAGTCATAATCACATTCTATCAGTCGTTGCATATGATTGTGGCATGAAGCAGTCTGTTCCAGTTATGGTCACCATAAAAGTGAATCGCATCTGCAAACTTGGCTGGAAAGGTATGATTTAAATACAACCATTGTGAGCAAGAAATATAATTGAATTAAGTAATTAAAATAAGGTTGGTTGTTGCTTTGAGCCTACAGTAATCCAAGCAAATATCAGGCCATCTGCTGTGTAACAGCTGTGCATACATATTTACCTGACATTTGAACAGAATGTAAGATCTACCACTTAGTTTATATCCCTTTACCTGTTAGAGTTTTTTCCTCTGCTGATTTGAGTATCATGTCCAGTTCATTGTTACCTGTGCATTTTTGTTTATTGAGTCAGTGACTTTATCACATTAAATATAGTTTCTGTGTATTGCATAAGTTTAATTTTTTAAGCTTTTTTGCTGGAATCAGACCCTCAGTGTTCTGTGTCTGTTACATATACAAGAATTATTTCTGTGTTCTGAAGAAGTTCGAAAAACTCCCCCCCCCCCCCCCCCCCAAAAAAAAAAAAAAAAATAAAAAATTTTAATTTTTTTTTTCTGTTTTATTTTTATCTTTTTTTTTTATTTCATTTTTTTTTTTTTTTCCCCCCCCAGACAACTCT
>Ga0131853_10003238_pt1 | contig 29203 bp, 14 predicted proteins | sample TergutLab28metaG_FD_92764 | JGI IMG/M metagenome (GOLD analysis project Ga0131853, IMG submission 92764) | Labiotermes labralis P1 segment gut microbial communities from Petit-Saut dam, French Guiana - Lab288 P1 (version 2) (version 2) | ecosystem: Host-associated > Arthropoda: Insects >... | reverse complement strand
TGTCTGTCTGTCTGTCTGTCTGTAACTTAAGGGTGAAACGAATATCAAATGAAATTCTATAAAATCTGTTCACTTAAACGGCCAATTAATTCACTGTCTTCTTATTGTGCCATCGTCAAATTATGCTCTTTCCTTTACGGCCTGTGAAAAAAATTGATTTATTTAATGGAACAAGTTTTGCGGGTCAGAAGTTTTGGTGATTATAAAAGCCGCTGAAGGAGAAAAGTTTGAGGTTTATTGATTCAGAGTTTTTGGTGTTTTCTTTATGCTAAGTTACAAATACGAACTGTAAATATAAGTACTCTGGTTGCAGTAAGCCACTTCAAGTGATCGATATAATGTGTGGGTAGTATTTAAATTGTACCAATATTTTCAAAAGTGGATACCTTAATATTCCTTCAAAAAGGTCGGTGTCCTTAAGTATAGGTACTGGGATGAATTCAAGAAGTAAGGCGTTAAGTTATTATAACAAAACCAACTAGATGCACTAATTTCTCAATTTTATTTTTGGAATAAAACTCTACATGTGTCGGAGATTTCCTCTGTCCATCAGCTTGCAAGCTGTCAGCAAACCTTTATGACGTATACCATTGTTGTGTTTACGGTGAAAAACTCCTGATGATGAACAGAGGAAATGTCCGAAACATGTAAATTTTTATTCCAAAAATAAATTTGAGGAATTAGTGAATCTAATTGGTTTTATTATAAGAATTTATCATGATGCACCTGAAGGTCTAATAAGGCGATAAATTTCATCGAGTGTCCCTCCGTATGGGCACGGTTGGTACACTTTCTTCCGAGAGTTGTAATGCTTGATTTTCAGCAAAAAGACTGAGTTATGCCGTTAGTATTCTTAGCAGAAATAATTAATTATCATTAGAGCCTAATATGATCTTTCTTTTCCCGTTGACGTGTTGCTTCTCTCATGCTTAGTCTTCGCCTTTAGATGAACATATGTGTTAGCTTCAGATCCCGGCCGCTTGATCACCAGGGCAAGGACCCCACATCCGTTTGAAAGGAGGGTGACTCCATCCCTGATCCTGTCTTTACAGTGTAGAGAAAGAAAACCCTCAGACCCGCTAGTTATCGATCGAGGACTTATGGTCGTCCAACCATTATTCTAGTCACTGGACTGACACAACCTCCCGACTTCAGGCATTCATTGGTACTTGTAGGGCATTGATGCGGACCAGACAATAACGCCTTTTACAAATCCTTGTTTCACATAATGTTTTTAGGTAAATAAAGATCATTTAGAACATTAAAAACCATAGAATTATGAATTCTAGAATTTATTTTGGGGAACACCATAAGTACCAAAATCTATTGAAGTAAACTAAAATATTGCCCTGAAATTTTCTCTTGTTAAGGCACTGTTTGTGGCCTATTTTAAGCTGCTATAACAGTCAAAATATTTTCTGCAAGATTCCTGTTGTTTAGTCTACGTTCCAACCAACTATTTTTAAAATACCAAACTTCTACCCACTGCAACCCTGCCGTATCGAATAAATTAATAAAAAATATTTTTAATTTAAGCGTTATGAAGAATTCCCTTCATATTTCAATGTAAGCTTATTTCACATCTTTCCTTTGAACATTGCCTACTTTTTTCGAGATCAGCCCACCAACGTCTTGCAGGAGGGGCTTGTCTATCAAGATTTCTTCTCACGTCCCTATTGACACAGGGGTTTATCCTCAGCTCCGCTCTCCCTCTTTCTCTCCAGAACCCCCTTCCCTATCTGAGAATTGTAGACGGGCTTATATCGTCATTGACGCTACCATATGAGCAAAGTACCGTTACAGTTAACATTCTGCACTGCTCCGTCTTTTTACCCTCTCCAAAGGAATAACTGCTGGATTCAAACTGTGATATGTCGTGTAAAAGAATAGAAGACCACAAACACTGTTTGTGGTAAGAAACTTCGAATTTCATGCGCCAGTTCTTCATTTACAAAAATCTAATTTTGTTATGTCGAGAAATTAATAATAAATGTGAAACTAATTTTGTGGGCCTCTCGTGAATAAGTGCAGAAGCGTGTTCGTAAAAAAAACGGAACGTGCCATTTTGTCTGTGTATTTTGAGGCTAGAAATAATTTATATATTTTGCTAATTCTTTAGTTTTTGTTAAATAACTTTACTACAAAATTCCCCATTTCTTTAATTTCAACCAGGAATATGTTACATGATTTCATGTAATAATATTATTCAAACTCTGTTTTCATTCAGACGATTTTTTACTAACGCAAGAACAATAAAATTTAATTTTCTCTGAAGTGTGACGTGGCCTATTTTCTTTTGCAGTTACCAAGTTTTCGGACTATCTACTGCCGTTATGTTTAGCAATCCGTGCTTGGAAATACGGCCAGTAATACAAGGAAAAGACGAGCTCTGCTGGTAAGTGGAAACCAATGGAAGCGACAACACTGTAGTTTTCAGAAGGACTTCATGGATAGGAAAAAGAGAGACGAAAGGTTAAACGCAAAGAGAGTAGAAAATAAAAATAAGTAATAAATGAAATTAAATTCGAATATGAAACCAGAATTCAGAAAACTAAATAAAAAATTAATAGAATTTGAAATAAAATTAATAAAATCTTACATTTAAAATTGTAAAATTAAGTCAGGGAGTAAGTCAAATTTAAAAGAGTCTTTCAAATTCTTCGCATCAGATACAAATATAATAAAATCGATAACAAAATAGTACACAGAAATGTCATGTACAATAAAACCAGAGTAGTAGCTTAGGAAATTCACCAAGTGTCACTATATTCAGTAGTGTTTAGTAGTTTAGACTTCCTGAAAATGAGAAAAATTTAATTCCATTCGACCAAATTTACGTGACTAACAGACAGACGACGAGGAATCTGAATAAATATCTCAATAACACAAAAATTAACTGCGGATAATGTTTTAAATATATTCTTCTAATTAAACCCAAATAGGTGCACTGATTTCTCAAATTTATTTTGTAATAAACTCTACATTTATCGGATAGTTCCTCTGTCCATCATCAGGAGTTCTTCACTGTACACACAGCAAACCTGTATGACATATACTATTGCCATGTGTACAGCAACGAACTCCTGATGATGGACAGAGAAACTATCCGATACATGTAGAGTTTTATTAGAAAAATAAATTTGAGAAATTAGTGTATCTAGTTGATTTTGTTATAAGAATTTATGACGATGGACGGTCAATTGAACGTAAAACATGTTTTAAATATACTATTTTCAGTATCGCATTTTAAACAACACGTCCCAATTAAAGATGTCTGCCTTACAGCTGGAAAACATTTTGCTGAAACAGAATTTCTGTGATACACAGCAACATGCACAGTAACATGTGACTAGAATCTTCAGTCATAATATTTAAAAGAAGCAAAGAAAATTCGAAGTAAATTAGACCTAGCTTCAAACAATATATTAAATTTTAGGAAACTAATAGTTGCTGATCTGGCAGAAAATTTCGCCGCATATTATGGAAGTCACACTAAATCACCATGTTCACAAGACTTTATCACTGTCCCCATGTGGAACCAGACGAATCATTTCCACAGCTTTCCATTCAGTATTTGTAAGATCCATACTAATATAAACCTAGAGTCCACGACGAAGTTGGTCTCTTCTTCCTTTTGCTCCACCAAAACTTGCTTGAATTTTTCTCCATTATCATTCTTGTGATATGGCCCGATCATCTTATTCTCCTTCACTTGACAATCCTTATAGTACATGGTAACTTGTACAGATCATAATTTTTTATTACGCAACTGATTCCATCCTTCTGATTCTTCTTCCTTCTCAGCCATTAATACACTATTCAGCACCCCGTTATCACTTACCACCAATCTGTCTTACTCATTTAAAGACCAATTTTTCAGATCTCAGAAAGAAATCAAAAAGTACCCGACGTTTCAATTAATTGTGCAGTTTCAAAAGTTAAGAAGAAATTTATTTCGCACTTACACGGGCACAACGTACACCGTTCTGGCATGTCCAATTCCCTGCTTGCTCTAGCCACTGACTTGCGGGGACTCCGCAGAGACGCCTCACGCACTCTTTCAATGTTGTCATCAGACACACGAGGTCGACCAGGACTCTTGTCTTTACACAAGCATCCAGTTTCTACAAACTGTCGGTGCCACCTAGTTATGTTATTCCTGCATGTTGCGTCTTTTCTAAACCGTGCACGAAACTCACGCTGCACTGTAATTACAGATCTGGACACCTCAAAACAGAGCACACAGAAAGCCTTTTCCTGCTGCGACATAATCTTGGAAACTGGCCCCGCGGCCCCGCAGTATGCATGAGAAGCGAAATGCTGGTAGCGCAAGCGAAACTTGGATAGTTGCCGCTGCTGACGGTGTACGTTGTGCCCGTGTAAGGTGAGAAATAAATGTCTTGTTAACTTTTGAAACAGCACTATTCTTTTGTGTATACCTTTTATATATATTTATTTATTTTATTTCAACAATTTTATTGCTACAACTTAACGTTTTAACTTCAGCATCACACATCCTAGAAGACTCATAATTTTACAACAATCTACTAGTCTACTACCAGTTATGTACAATTTTTACTATTTTATACAATTTTATTTTGTAATTTTTTGTAAATTTGGGGGTTTCCACAAAGTGCACATATTTGTCATGTATTTTTAACATTAATTTTCAATGTGGTTTTGATGGTCGAAAAAGGCCGACACATTTAGCTATACCACAATAAAGAATAGATGTTTTTCCGAAAGAACATCAAACGATTTGTTTTTGAATGACAAAATTACAGTTTTATAGATATGAAAACGAAATATTCTTCTGTTAATGATAGCAAACACTGCCTGAATTTATTTTGATATTAATTTATTCATGAATGCAATTTTTATTAGAAATTAAAATGTAAAGGTAATAATAATAATAATAATATGATAAAATAAATTAATATTGTACTAATTACCAGAATAGAGAGAGAAGGTATAATTGTAGAAAATCGATTCTAAACAAAATTACTAAATGGGCAGCACTTCAAGACTTTTTGTAGGATCCTCTACGAATGGCAATTTGGACCAACTGGGGGTGTAGTTTGGTATCGGATGGAGTTTGCTACATTATTTTCTAAAGCATGTGAGCTTTTTCTGTGAATTTTTTCAAGCCCAAATTTGCCATCCTTTTCCTTTATGGAACATCGGTTAGGATGGCTCATTTTTTAAACACTGAAAACAACAAATTTGATATATTAGAATTTATTTTCAAGATGTTTTAGAACACGAAAAGTATATGGTTGTTTACTCTTTAATTTCAGCAAACTCCTACATCCTCATGTATTATCCTGATGTGGTCTACTGCGTCCATCTTCAAGGTAGACATGTACTCATGTAGCTTCATGACCATGCACTCAGCTGAAGCAAGCACAAATTCCCCGTGGAACGTCTGTACCCAGCTGCAAGATATATCATCCCAATGAGCCGTGTTCGTGATCACCAACCTGAGAACCTCAAATTAGGAAAGAGAATGATGGAACGGGCCGTACTTCCATAAGTGCGTGAAGTTGAAGTTACCTTTTCCTCAGTTCCGTTTGCAAGTTACAAAAGTTTCACAAATTCTTGTCTCTCTTCGTTTTCTTTGCCTTTAGTCCAAGACGCTTTCTACTTGTGTTCGCAAACCAGCCTGTGAAGCAGGCGAAGATAGAATAAGGTAGGATAGGAAAGAGACAGACGGGGAGAGTCTTGGGGTTCCATTTCCTCACTACCACGTGACTTGAACAACCAATCACATTAATTGGTAGGGTCGGCATCTTATAGCATTCAGGGACAGTCCAATACAAATCAACGTAAACACGTGATCAGTTTTGTGATAAAGTTACTACAGCAATGAGTCAAAATGCAGTTCGGAGGAAAATACATTCAACTTTTCTCTTAGAACATCCCAGACTTAATAGCATTATGTGCAGATAACTAACCAACCAAAAGGTACTGATGAATGCTCATATACACAAACAAAAACAACGGCCGTTCTAAAAAAAAACCTCGTTATTTTGAATATTCACAGCAGCATACATGCATCAAACAGACGATAAGACATGTACAACCTTCTTTATTCTACTACAGATAGCCATTTTTCCGTTCTATTTACGTACGCCACGGATTTATGCAGACAAATGTGTCGGTAAAGATACTGCAAGAGCAAGGCAATGATAAAGCAACTTTATGTCATGCGGTTTCTGTGAGTCAGGAACTGATGCTTATCACTAGAGTCAACATAAATACAACAAGTGTCTGTCATTACCATGGAAGTGTGCAGACTGTGGGAGCTGATGGACAGGCTAATGAGGCGACCGATGGGTCTCAAGTGTAAGGTAACGGGTGAAAATCCGCGTTGATTATTGGATGCTCGGAAAGAGTAATATGCCTGGGAAATTAAAAATTCTTACCGAATAACTTCACAGAGAAGACCGCTTGGGAAAAGCTAAACATGTGTTACAGGTCAATATTAAGGTGCATTTTTAAGATGTAGGATAAGGATATAACTGGCTTAGGATAGAGTGCAATTCAGCAAATTGTAAACACTAATAAAATTTAGGATTACTTATCAACCTGAAAAATATCCTGACTGAGCTCTTGTTCTATTTCCAACTAGCACTCTTTCAATTGAATTTTTGACTTATTTAATTAATTAACGTCTTCATTTACCTGCGCTTAATTAACTTTAATTTTCAGAAAATTAGGAGCTTAATTAAGGTATAATTCTCTTCTGCCTAATTTGAAACACATGTTAGGTTAAATAAACACTTTTTCGACTTCATGAAAGTAGGCTTTATGTTTTGAAATTTGACGCTCTCATGGATATAATCGTAAAAATTTAGTCTTCCCTAATGTACTTACCGGCGGATGGGTATACAAATTTAGGAGGAAGAGGTTTGCTGTCATTGATAGGATCCCCTCCACGTTTAGGCTCTACATTCATCCATATCTTAATAACCATTCACCGGAATGCAAGGCTTCACGTCCCAGAAGGCCTAATCTTGAGACTTCAGCATTCATTGTTTAAAATTACCCTATTTATGAAACCTAAAACACTGCTTAACTTTTGCCAATTTTGTCACTCCTATTATTTTTAATTCAGTAAATACTCTCACTGTGCTGAGACGTTTGTCAGAGAATGTTGAGTGGTCACTTCTAGCAGTGACTGTACCTTGTTCGGAATCCAGCTGTAGAGTTGTAATGTTCGGGATGGGGGACTGGCATGATTCTCTTGTAGTATTAGCGGCTTCTACCAAACAGAGTCAAGCAGGCAAACCGAAAGGAACGAGCAGGGAGTTACGAAAGTCTCCGATAAAGAAAGTTTCCCCTATTCTGAAAAAACAGACTTTTCTTTCAGACTAGCCGAAAACGATATCTTACTGAGATGCAGTTCAAGTTAGTTAACATACAACTAGATGTACACGTGCGAATAGTTCGCAAGTGGAAACAGTTAAAAAATTGATCAACAAAAATTACAACATCGTAATGTACAGTACAAATTGTACGTACTAATGCTTGATGCTAGGTAGTTTCTTTAGGAGAACAATAGACCACAGGCAACAAGTAAATAAGAAGCGAAAGCTTCCTAGCACGTTTAAATTTTTTTAAAAAGTTGAAATTGATAGTTCTGCCTCAAGCGGAAACCAAAAGAAATACCTTAAATATGTTATCTTTCCATGGCCTCCGCTTGAGACAATGCTGTCACTTCTTAACGTCAGACTTTTTTAATTAAAAACGATTTTTGTAAAGGAATTAAAAAAAGACGACTGCTATCAATGCCGAATCATAAACTTTACAACAATGTCTGTTTTGAAAAAGAACCTTGCGGTAGTTCAATAGATGGTGATGTTCGCAAACGAACGTTGCTCTACTAATACAGATAGATGATGATGATGATAATAATAATGATGTTAAGTATAATGATGTCCATGATACTTGTCCATGTTTCGACACTCCAGGACCTCATCGTTAGTGAAAAATATTGAAAAATTGAAACATAATTACAACACGCTACTTTCAATACTTGAAGTTTTTTATGGGAAACGTGAAACATGTATTGAATTGTAGAATCACTGGGAATATTAAAATAATGTAACTAGGGAGAGAACTTCACGTCTCTAAAACATGAAATATTTAAAATTTATTCTTACAATAAAACCAACGAGATGCATTAATTTTTAAAATTTATTTTTGGAATAGAACTCTACATGTTTCGGACAGTGTCCCTGTCCATCATCAGGAGTCTAGCACTGTACACGCAGCAATAAGTATATGTCGCAAGCAGTCAGCATAACCTGTATGACATACTTATTGCTGTGTGTGCAGTGCTAGACTCCTGATGATGGACAGAGAAACTGTCCGAAACATGTAGAGTTCTATTTCAAAAATAAATTTGAGAAATTAGTGCATCTCGTTGGTTTTAGTATAAGAATATATCACGATGCACGGTCCTTTGAATATAAAAAAAAGTTAAACTATACTTCCATATCTTCTATGTGCATACAATGACCGCTAGAGTAAAAAGAAATAAATTATTTATAGCCGTTCCACGCTTATCACTTCGCAATCCCTATAAACTGCAGCAGTACTTGTTTTTGCAGTCAATGCACCACATATTTATGATTGCACAATCTTGTTTATTCCGCTCCTTTCAGAGGAAGTGCACTTTCATTAAACTTAATGTTTCATCTGCATTTAATATTGCATTTTTTGTATTCAAGAACGCATATTTGTGCGCGTGACTTCTAGTGAAGTCCAGCAACTACTGACGTAGCTAGATTGGCAAACTTGGTAGAGAATATCACCGTTGGCGTATCAGTTCACAAATGTATGTTTAGTAAATTATCAACCACGCACTACGACCTCCGTATATTGTTTACAAGCGGTTTGTTGTCCGTTATCGATAACTGAATAATATGCTTTGTTCTTATTGTTTTTATTACAACAACAAACATGCACGGTACACGCATCAAAATAAATGAATAATATGCATTTGTGACTAGACTGGCAGTTGTTTGATAATAACTGTAAAGTTCGCTTTGTGATGTTCATATGCATATACCATAATATTTTTTACGTGAATCATTCTTGTTTACTTGTTTAATCAAATATGATTTTCGTGAGATATTATGTTTCATTTCAAAATGTTTGTAATCATTTTGTGTATAAAAATTAAGGTTTCCTTATACGATTATATCCATCTTATGTTTTTTAAAGAAATCCTGTCGTCTCTGTCGTGTCTAGTGTTCAGATTTGCCCCCGTTATGTGTCTTCTGTATGTGTCGCCTTCTTCTCGTGTTTTCTTGAAAACAGTGCGACTCTAACCATCGTAAGGTTTTGTTAACCCATTCAGTTTGCAATGTTTTTTTCCTATTTCCAGGTGAGCAGGGAAAGTAGAAAACATTTACTTGTGAGACATTTTCTCTTCTGAAATATTAACGTGGCGTAAATCGGTAGTTATTTACCGATTTACCGACGTTTCGGGACACCCTATAAACTCCATCTACAAGATAGCAATCCTGTACTGCTTGGCACTTGAAGATCCGACCGATAGGTTGTTCCGAAACGTCGGTAAATAACGACCATTTTACATCGCATAATATCCCAAAGGAGCGAAGTTTCATTTACATCGCAGTAGGAGCCTAAAATGACATATGTTTGTGTTTTTAGTTACAGTATCCTCCAATTTCAATTCTTCTTCAAATACCCTCTATTTTGTCCCTGAATCTAAGAGAAGCAGTTTCCAGTCCGTACAAGGAAACACTCAGAATTGCACTTCGATATACTTGAGTTTTTACGAATTTAGGTAGATGAGGGAAAATGTTCTGTGAATTGTCTCTGCGCTTAATTTATTTTTAAAGAAAGGTTTATTTTTTAGTGTTATCCAAAATGTTTGAAATTCGCTCCATTATCGCAGAATTTATTGGTTGTCTTAGGCTGTTAAATTTTCCTGGATTCTGTTCACGACACCCTGACATGTGCTTAAGTTCTCCCGGAATATTTCTATGTCAACTTTTGTTTTAAAAAAAGCAATAATTATTACTATGCATTTTACTTTTTTATTTCTACATAATTGTCTGCCAAATGAAATCAATTTTTTTCCATTTTCATATGTGGCACACTTTAAAGCCTCGTACTTTCTGAGTTTAATATTTTAATTTTTGAAATAAAATAACTACTCATACAAACAGACATATATGAACTCCATAAGAGAACGATTCAGTTCTAGAATTGTTAATATTCGCAAAGTCACAAAATTGAATCCACCACATGAACCCCAATTTCCTTAAGATCCCTTTTATGTCTAGGTTTTTATCTGCCCCTGTGTCTGTGATTTTTATCTGTCCTTCAGGTTCTTCTGTATATATTTTCATTTTTCTGTCCAAAGAATATATTTGACCCTCAGTACGTTGTCAGTAACACAGTCCTCAAATTCTTTCAAAGAATTATGTGTAGAATTGGTGAAATGTCAAAAGCGAATTGTTACAATGCATATACATGGCTCGTATTTCTCCAGAAACGTTTCAATTGTTTCACTTTCATATATTATGTCCCTTTAGGTTTGCTACAAAATAAAAATTCCATGAATGCATGCAATAGAAAGTTGAAAATTTCTTGAATGACGGCTTGTTAGAATAACGGGTGCTACTACATAGGAATAACGTCCATCGGCAAGGTCGAGAATGCAGTACGGACCGAAATGTAAGTATCTCTAGGTTGTGCCCTAACAAACGATTGCTTTATGAAAAGACTACTTCACGGAATGTGCCACTGTATCCGCACGTGTAGTAGTCAAGACCAAACAACGACAGAATTGAAACATGTGCATAAATTTATCTCAGTATTTAACCAACTTGATGCACAAAATTTGTTTCACAATAAGTTTTATTTCATGCCTCTACATGTTTTGAGCACATATGCTCGAAACATGTAGAGGCATGAAATAAAACTTATTGTGAAACAAATTTTGTGCATCAAGTTGGTTAAATACTGAGATAAATATACTGAGATGCATGATCAATAAAACGTAAAAAAATGTGCATAAATTTATTCATTTTCGCAGGTAACATACACTCTGCCTTCGAAGAAGTCTCTATGATATTTTATTTAGTACCTGAGTTTATATCCTTCTCTCTGAGTATCGTTCAGTATATTATAGCATTTCTCAGGACTATGTAGCTTCAGTCGCTAATACAATCTGAGACACCTACAAACAATTTTGTGTAATATTCTCACAAGCTGTTTCACTCTTATCGGCACATAGCATGTGCTTGCCGTCAAAACAGCCTTCCGTACAGAAGTGCTGACATTCAGTGGGACTCCGCGAAGGACGGGAATGCTTCACAGATGGTGAAGAATATTGCGACTTGGGTTCAATCATAAGAGTGATTGACGCTCCTGTTACGTTTGCACACACTGTAGTTGACATTTAGATTATTGGAAGTACTGTCAAAGTTGCTGACTTCTCTGTATTATTCGAAATGCTTCTGTTTGTCTGCTAACATCTCCCCTCCTTACAACATAAAAGAGTAGGTCTGACTAAAGTGCAGCTTCCTGTCGCGGTGTCGATACACGAATACGTGTTTCGAAGAAATGCATTTGTAACTGTGTTTTAGCTTTTTTGTTACAAAACGTAATTCTGTTAATTAATATTGAAGTATGCTTGTACATTATTTAGCCGATTGAAGTGGAGATGTACCGTTTACCGTCATGTGTGTGTTTCTTGCGATCTCAAACATAAACTACGAAAATTTTCGTACACAATATCAACTAATTGGTTTTCATGTACAAAATGTGGGGTTTGCACTTTTATGTATAATACAAACGCACGCCAGTCGTCAAAGGATCAATGTCCACTCTGTACTGTAAAGACAATTAGATACAGTTTTATGCCTTGTGTGTTAAATGACGTTCTGATCTCCTCTTATAATGGAGTTTTGTTTCTAATTTCATGTTCTATTTATAATGGAAATATCGCACTCCATGAACTTGGCTCATAACACTTCAGTAACTGTAAATAAGTGATTATTGCTGTAGTGTTTAAAATGAGCAGCATTTTCCCAAATCATATATCGCACTATTCCCAGAAAGAAAGAAGGATTGTTTCTGGATTAAAAATTAACAAGCTTGTAAAATTGCTGTAATAACAGTGAGAGAGAAAAACAGAATTTTTGACTATTGTTTTAAAAAGTTTCGTAACACAAATGTTCACTGGCTATTTCCGGAAACTACAGAAAATATGTGTACAAATATGAATACAGTAGAAATGAAATGAATGCACGTTTTGTGCAGCCGAAATAATATTTTTACAAAGGAAGGTAAGAATGCGTGCTACAAGACCATTCATTCTTATATCACTCAATAAAGTCATCTAAACTGCAGGAGTTGCTATGGTTATTGTATAGGAATTTTGAAGACACGGAGCTCATTTGGAATTTCAGCAGAATGAAGATAGAGGTGTATTCAGGAAGAGGAATTTCAGTTCAGATATTTAATTCGCCCTCAATTGAAAATTAAACCACAATCAAACCACACAATATCCTATATTTATATCGTTTGTCTTTAGAATGAATGTTGTATTGTGTCTCTTAATATTTTGCTATTTGTACGCTGAAGTGTGATCCGTTTTAAGTCAACGTTCTGAAATTTTAATGATTTATAAGTAGTGCGCAGTTTCCTTTGTCCGATTCTTTCCGTCAAGATAATTGTACCGAAAGAGAACATCTTTAACGCTAAATGACAAAGACATTCTGCAGTACACGTTGCATTCCCTGAAGTGGGCACTGAGTGTGGGATGAAGTAAAAAGGTTATTAGTCACGGTGGCTTGCATTACGTTCCCCAGGGACGTCGCGTCAGTCTGGAACTAATACAAACTCCAGTCGGAAAGCAAGTGCTGAACTAGACATTTGCAGCTGTGGGAGTATATAGAAAGGAAGGAGGGAAATGGAATTAAGGACACTTTAGTATTAAAAAACATTTTAATTTGCACAAAAGTATGGAAAAACAGTGATAACGTGATAGTGCTACAGGTTTAAAACGCTAGAGAATCAACATAAGTTTCAGAACAACTGTAACTAAATAGGAAATTTTTTTCATAACAGAACAACACCTAGAGGGCCAGGGCCTCCTCATTATCAAGGTTTCACGTTCACACTCAGACACACACGCACTCGGTAGTACTCCTCTGGACGAGTGATTAGCCCGACTCAGAGACCCCTACCTGACAACACACAACACTCATAACAGACAGACATCCATGCCCCCGGCGGGACTCGAACCCACATTTCCATCAAGCCAGCGGCTGCAGACCTTCGCTTTAGACCAAACGGCCACTGGAATCCGCAGTCGGTGATGCTTAATGTTCTCTCAGTATGAGGTGTCACAACGTCTTGCACCAATGATTGATAATACTATATACTGAAAAACTACACGACTGACTCGCTAACTCGTTAACTCGATTCATGCAGGAGAAATTTTATACAGAAACCAGTAATTTATCAGGTAAGTAAACCAGAAAATTCCTGCGTTTATGGGACTGAAAGATCATTATAATTTCACAAGATCTGAGCCAGATGACTTCAATCCACACTATACAATCTTACTTCTTTAATATTTATTTTACTACTATCTTCTCACTTACGCTGCGTGATGCAGTCTCTTCCCTTCTTACAGAAGAGTTCTGTTTTCCAAACAGTTCCACAATACTCTTTTATTTATGCTTTTTATACCAGTAGGTAGGCTAGCGTACATCAACACCTGTCGTTATTCATATTGTGTAATTATGGTTTAGAGTAACATGTGGTCTAGTAGCCCTTTACCCACTTAACAGAGGAACCTAAGTACAGCCACCTGAATCGACGATGTAGACAATCTGTCTACAAAATTACGTAGTGTCAAATCGCAGAAGATTTCAGTGTTAATACTCCCTGCCCTTAACCTTCAATCTCGCATCTGAAAGTAATACTGTCCGTTAAGTGCGTAAATAAATTATAGCTGCTCGTTTTCTCTTTGATGCTGAGTGAAGGATGATAATTGCAGTGTGGTAATGGTGGTGATAATTATTGTGACAGTAGTATCAAAAGTAATACGTTATTTTTTTCTCCTTTTCGTTATTAACGTTATACGTTATGACGTTCTAAGCTTAGCTGCTTCGCTCGTAACCGTGTGTGCGATCGAAATACTCTATCAAGCTCGTATTGTTCCTAAACTCTGTTTTCTGCAGTTTTTATTCCAGTGTCTACCTTCAGTAGTCTGTGATTTTATGTGCGTGTTGCAACGACGTGTTTGATAATAGTCTCCATTATCACAAGTAACACCTTATAAAGTTATTAGAATTCTTTTGTTATTTATTTGATCGATAAGCCAGACTGTACTAGTGATGAGAAGTTAGAATAGTCAGTATCATCAGGGCACAAATTCGGACACCTACATTGAATGAATACTTCGAATAAGAAAGAAGGAGAAAGAAGGCATGACATCTTCGTTCTTCAGATTGGTAGTTATTTTCCGAAGTTTCGGGACACCCTATTGGTACCGCTGCCCTTTCAAGACGGAAGCGATAGGCGGTGCCGAAACGGCGGTAAATAACTATCAGTCTACACTGGTAACATCCAAGAAGAGCGAAAATCTCATTCAAACCCCGGCGGAAGTCGGAGATTACGCAAGAAAGAGAGTAGCATACATCATAATGCAAACATAGCTATGTTCACTTTGGCTCTGCTCTGCGTCAAGACCGACCAGAAATACTTGATATCCAACCTCACGCATGGTCTCTGAATGTCAAGGGCATGTACCGAGCACAAGCCACACCCATTAACTTGATTGGAAACCCAACGAAAACTTTCAACCAGCCGCTCTTTTGCAGTCTGATAACATTAATAAAATTGATTCTGAAAATTATTTTTGAAAGAGACAGTTTCAGTGCTTTTTAAGACAAGCAGGTGTGGGTAGATGACTTCTGCTTACCTTCCATAGGTATTGTAATTCAGTGCGGTCAGTTACAGATCTTGCAGATAACGGTAAGCGTTGCTTTTGTGATGTTCCGTCTGCTCTGGTTCGTCCGACAAAGAACATCGCTTATCGCCAATGCTTTTGAAATGCATTCTGCCTGTGATATAGCATATGGAAATTTAAAAAATTAAGTAGGGGGATTTAATTTAGCGAGACTGCTCTGTGATTACGTAAATTGAGTAGGCAAAAAATGACTAACTAAACGCAACACAAAGTTTTATAGACTTCACGATAAGCAGGTGACGTATTTTGTATCAGTATTGCCTCACTTTCCAAGACACGTCTTAACGATATGTACTCATATTAAGCGCAGTCTTACAAACGGACGGTTTCTAAGAATTTTCTCCACAAGAACGCACGAACCCCTTGACTCTTCATGTCCATTCGTCCCTACACTGCTAAGAAAAATTCATATTTATATAAATTAATGAGGTACTTGTTTGAGAAATGTTCTAAATGTATCACTTTGTTCCTCTTCGGTATAAATACATATTTGTTTAATTCGGTTCTTCTTCTTATCCCCCAGTCTTTTGATTGGATGGCAGCTTTCCATCTGGATTTGTAGCAAGTCATTATTTTCATTGCTGTATAACTGTCAGCTCCTGTGTTTCTGGTGATTAATTTGGTCATTTCCGTCAAAAGCACCGTGTAGTGTTGTACATCCATAAAAATTGATAAATTCAGTACTGGATTCAAGGGAATTTTTGATCGTACATTGCAAAATTAATACCAAGTAGCAATTAATTTATTTAGAAGTCGTAATGTCTCAGTTAGAACAGTGGCTGGACTACGGACTGGACGAGCATTTATAGTGGTTCGATTCCCAGTTCGAGATTTTCTCTTATACAAAAGGCCCAGACCGGCTTTGAGACAGTCCGAGCCTTCAACTCAGTGTCTAACGTGAGTTCTTCCCGGTGGTACCGTTGCAGTGGCATGACGCATTCGCTTCCATCTAGTACCAAAGTTAAGAAACAGTGGAACTTTACCTCTGCTCCCGAAAGTCTCCATAGCTTCGTGCTTAAGTAAGGATGGGAGCAGCTTTGCTCTTGATTCAACAGCGATCCTTACTAAACTGCTGTCATTTCAGTGTACTTTAAAACCTTGCGGGGCGCAGCAATAGGCAGAAGCTGCAAACTGTTTACATTTTCACAGCGGTATAATATTCTAGAGACGATATGACGTCACTGCCTACACGGAATTTAATATAATGAATTGTCAATATGTGTTATTTTATGAAATTTAAAGTTATCTGTGCACGATATGAAGGCATGTGTGTTGGAATTGTAGCTGTACTCATGACTTTGTACTAGATGGAGTTTAACGGTGAGATTCACGTTCCGGGTGTTTTATTCCTGGAGAAAGAAGCCCCTACAGGTTTTGAATGACCAGCAGAGTGGGTCACAGAGACGGTGTGATTATTTTGTAGAAGATTAAAACCCTTGTCACTGTCGGGAATCGAATTACAAAAACCCCGAAACTATTCAATACACCAGCTGCTCTGTCCTCGGATATGGGTGTCAAAACCACTAACTTACGAGTTGAAAATTTGAATTTTTTAATCATACATGAATTGCTTTTTTGATAAAATATTTTGCCAGCTCTGGATTTACGGGTTAAAGTATTAAAAACTTTCTACCTCTTGAATCGCACTTCACCTTTTAGCCGTACTCAAATCTTCTTTTCCACATGTGAAAGTCTGCGGATAGGAAAGAAAAACAAAGGCTCAACGCAGGACGTGCTACAGTAGAAAATTTCGAAGTGGATGTCAGATCAGAAGAGAAAACACGGAAAGAATGTAAGGGGAATGTAGATGGGACGGAGAAAAATCCATAAGGCAGTTATACAAACTTTATAGTGCAGAACTTCCAGACAAATTGTAAAACCAACTCCCAGCCTCTTCGTTTCTACTGACATAAGAAGAAACGGCGTTTTTTTTTAAATTATCCTCCTGCATGGCGCACTGTCTTAGGGCAGCCATACTCTAGTATAAAATTATTCGGCACAGTTTTGATTTTCAATACCAATTCTGCCCTGAAAAGGGAAGCAGTATACTTATTAAAAACATTTAATTCCAACTACCAAAATTCGGGTTAAGAGGGGGGGACGATATCTCACACGAACTGCATTTTGATCTGTGAGGCAACCAATTTTTTAAATTGTGTTTGGCAGATCGAGACTATAACGAGTGGAGATCTTTGTTAATGTGTTTCAGAATCCTTTTTTTTGTCAAGCTTTACCCTAGTTTTCCTCTAACAGTTTTTAATTCATAGGGAAAACACCTGTCTGACGGAACTTTGATAAAAATATGAAATTTTACTTTATCGCATAGGTGAAGTCTTGGATATGACGCCGTGTAGTGTGTTATAAATTTGTCAAAGTGTTCACAGAAACATGCTGTCTTCTTCTTCAGTGTAAATGTAGTCGAAAGCAACCAATTCTTCCAAAAATGTAGCAAAATTATACTGGGCTAGAAGATATCGTGGCACGGAAGACGCTACTGTATGTCTCAGTCAATACAATGACAGCCGTTAACCCTTATATTACTGGACCTGTGAGTCAGAAGGGTGTAAATCCAATTGTATCATACATAATCAGCCATTTTCCTTAGAATTTCAAAGTCTTTAAGACGCAGATGTTTGTAGGTCCGATTATTGTCCCACTGCAAATTTGTCTACAATTAAACACAAGTATGACACATATTGGCCAAAAATGATATATTACCTCAAATACAAAACAGAAATAACACTCTTCTAGTTCTGATTCTCAGATTTGTTACAATAATTGTTAAGACAGTGCATTACAATGGCTGTAGTAATAGATTCGTTTCACGACAGTGCCAATATTCCGTTATAAGGCATTGGATAATTTGTGAGGTTGCGTATGAACAGCAAGCCTCCTGCTTAATTATATATAATCGAATTCAATTAATTGTACTGTTGAATTATTAACAGCTGTTTCACCATAAATAAAACTAAATTCATATCCTCAGGACTAAGAGTTAATTACCATTGTTTAGTTTATTAATTGAATTCAATTTGGCACGTGCATTCAACCGGAACTACAGGCTGAAAGCTCGAATGTATGTGTGTGTGTGTGTGTTTGCACAATGAGGTGCCTACGTTTGGGGCTTGAGCCAAATGTCGTGAGCTGCGTACGCGTTTGATGGCCACTTGTTTTTTGCGTAATGTAATGCTTTTACTCAGGACAAGGAACAAAGACGAGCTGAAATGAAGTGAACGTGTTAAAGAGTTTATGTATATACGTCTTAGTAATATTAATTACTTAAGTACTGCAACTCCGTGTGGTTATTAAATTTCCCCTCATCCATCTCCTTGTAAGTACTAGCATCCCTTTAAAAATGTTTCGAATGTTAGCAGTTTTTGCTTTTCCCTTACTCTATCAAAGAGACTAATATGTTTTCTACGAGCACAGACTTTTTCCTATAAATGTGTAATATCACTAGCTTGTGTCTTCCCCCAGTTCGGGACTTCCTGAGGGATTGTTTCTACAAGTAGGATTTTTTGTTTCTTTAGAGTATGCTAACAAAATATCTAGTTTGGTTATTCCCGCACTCTGGCATTCCCAGACATTAATGATAAGTGAAAGTAAGGGCTCTAGATTAATCTTTGGGGAATCTAATGATGAGCTCCTCTGGAGAAAGAGGGTGAAAAGTTCGGATGTACAGGCAGCTGTATGGAAATTTTCATCCAGATTGTGAATCAATTTGAGGAACTTGGCAAACGGCGTTCTGGTTGTCGATCTCAGGAAGAAAAGAAACCGCGTGTTCGCATGTTTATTTGTGGAAGGCAGTTGAGTTCTACATCCGAGGTAACTTTCACAGACACACAGAGTAAAGCCGGGAATTCGGGAACACCTCCCAAGGGAGCTGCTGCTGAGCATTGAGTACCCGCAACACGCGGGCCCTACTCCTGGAAAACCGAATCTCGCCGTTACCACAGGCGAAAGTCGCGGGTTGGTGCAAGAGAGACAGTAATGGGGCCAGCCCCAAAGAAGGAGTTACGATTTACTGCCCGACATTTACATCACACAAACCGCCAGAAGGGTTGCAAACCACAATATTTTTACACGCTACAGTATTTACATGTCGATATATCCCATTATACAAGAGCAACACCGGCTCTATTATTCTTGTTTATCTGTATATATATATCTGTATTCTACAAATAAGTTCTAGCTAATGTTCCCTCCTTAAATTTTTAAATTATTAATTATGAGCTTTCTTCGTCAAACACAATAAAGATTATCAGGTAAACGAATATGTGGTGGGAGGTGCATATAACATGATTGTCTGACAACAGGAATGTAAAATCCTTTGGTTGGGAAAACATGAAGAAAGCAAATATTACGTTATTCTTACCGCACATTTTCTTACAATTAATATAACATCTAACATATGTACTCAGTGATAAACCATTTATGACGTATGTTAACTGTTACATGTTTCGACACCGAGGTGCCGTGTAGCAGGCTTCAGCCTGCTACACGGAGACCACCCCAGCCCAGCCACACCGAAACTCCAACACACATCGAAACAAGAACACACAACCAATGTGGCGATACAATAGAAAAGTCGCAGGCTCCTGATGATGGATGTATTAATGTCCGAAACATGTTGATCATAGAAGAAGTGAAATAAAACTTAATAACTAGTGACATAAAGTTGGTCTCTTATTCTTCAACTATCACAATGATGCACGGTCCAGTATACATAAGATTTAGGAGAGTACTATTGGAATGGATCTGAAAGCAACGCGATGGGAGGATATGGACTGAATTATGACTCAGGGTAAAGTGAGGAGATTCGTTCAATACAATAACAGCTCTACCCTATATAAATGTATTTTAGCATTTAATATTTTTTTTTATTTTATCCATATGTTGTGTTTAGGAGTTTGTGTCTCAGAAGAAACTGAAAATTTTCCAAAGAAACCTTAGCAAAGTGAAGTTTTCTGTGTAGTTGCGACATTTCTCATCATTAGATATAATAAATATCTATAAGTATTTTTCATGTTCCAAAAGCTAGGTCAGTGAACTTAGGGGTCTTTATTTACGAGTGTGTATGTGTGTTGCAGTAGTAAACATTGAAGCCGTGTATGAGAGTTTAACATAATCTATGATAAGAAGACGATAGTGGGGATATTGCCTTCGCCGTACTCCTTAAATTTCGTGAAACTCTCCAGTTTGGTAACGATAAATTTTGCACGGAATAGAATATTTACATTATGTAATACGTCAGTGTTTTAGTCAGATTTGTGTAAAATTTAGTACAAACAATACGTCAGTCGCATTAAATTCTTTTCTCATGTATGAAAGGAAAATTTTTCTTATTTGTCATTTTCTATGTCAGCAAGTATTCACGAAAGGGAGCAGAAGATTTCAGTTGTGGAAAGGGGAAATGAGTCTATGTTCATGTATTCGTCTTTACCCAGAAATGTTCTCTATGTGCCCATATACCCTAATGCATATAGGATTTGTAGTTCCCAATTTAGTGTCAGGAAATTTTTGAGAAGTTTTATTTAGGGGTTTTGAGGAAATTTGTTTAATGAATTTCAGTTGAAATTTCAACGTGTTTATTGTAAAGTTAACCTTGTTTAATTTTATGTTTATGGTTCTGTGCATCGCTGATCTATATTCATAATTGTCCAACGAGATGCAACACAAAGCAGTCTATTTATTATTCTGCAAGTTCACTCTACACGTTTCGGGTGTCAACCACATCATCAGGAGTACACAAAACTGTAATTACGGCCTCCGATACTGTGCAGCTACCTCCCTCCAACGCGAACAAGCTAGCTTGGCCGCGTTGGAGGAAGGTAGCTTCACAAAAATTATGACCAGTACCGGAGAATGTAGTTACAGTTTTGTGTATTCCTAATGATGGGTGAGGTTGACACCCGGAACATATAGAGTGAACCTGCAGAATAATAAATAGAATACTTTGTGTTGTGTCTCGGTAGAAATGATTAATATAACCCTTGTTAAGTTGTGACAGTGAGTTAACAGAAGCTAGAAACTTAACGATCTTATTTTTGTGCCTGTCGAATTATATGAGAGGTAGATACAGTCTTAAGAAACCTGATGCCCTGAAATTTGGTAAAAAGCCGAAAATTTCTAACAGAATGCAAGCCGCATGACTTTCCCTCCAAGAAAATGTTAATATTCGCACTCAAAGCGCTCAGAGAGTTATATCTCGTAATTACCGTAAAACTGAAGGAAACTTTTGTGATCTGTCCCAAGCAACTGTGCTGGCATTAGTCTGGGAGGGAATGAGGAGATTCAAAGAAATATCAGTTCATGATTTTTGGACCAAGCCGAAATTGGATTTGGAGACTTTTTGAATATATTTATCAGGCTAATCGTTTGTTACTGATTGCAAATACGCGAATTAGATAGTTTGGGAATTTTTGCTTGAAAATTTTAATCTTATTATTTTGTTTTTTTCGCGGAGCGTAGTTTGACGTCAAAGTGACGTCAGTGATGGAAAACGTGAGAGTTAAGTACAAAGGATGCAGATGATGGAAGTAACTTCTTACACTTCCATAATGAAAATATTGCATTAAATTGTTAAATTATCCGTTCAAGTTTTAAATCTAATTTCCATTACAAAGTGACAACTTCAGGAGAGAAAGTTTAAATCCACTTGCGGTTTATGATTCACGTAATGGCCTAAATACCACCTGCTCTTGCTAAGAAAGTTACATTATTCTAATCTTCAATGAAAACCAGCCCATCTTGTTAACAGCATAAGAATAATTATTGTCATTTTTGGTAAAGGAAGATACAAGGTTTTATTCTATATTTATTCATCTGTAATGGCGGCCATTCTGATCTTGGTAATGAACCTTCGATTTCTAACAGAACTAGCTGTAGTTCTTGATCACAAAAGTAATTCAATATCTTCTCAACAAGAACTTTGTTTCGTGGAGTTACTTTTAGCTCCTAATTATTTTTTAGTTTGTTTGTTTCATCGTGTATCTTTATATGTATTTATACGTCATTACTTGTCTTACAGCAGACATTTGTTTTCCTTTTTTTACAAAATTTAAATTTCCTATAACTAACTTTTTTCTCAGATGACATTTTCTGATCTTTGGAAAAAGTTGTTTTCCTTCAACTTCAGTGTCAAGCAATTAGCTTTTTTACTTCAAGATGAAGGCAGTTTACTCCTTTGAAACGTCATTAACATTTACCATTCGATATATTGTAACATTGTGGGGATTTCGATTTCCTCCTGCAGCAATATGAGAACGTCATAATGCGAATTGATTGCTTGAGTTTGGTGCGTGATGATTCGAAGTAAAATACAAAAATCTTAAATGTGAAAATATACATTTTCCTGGCATATTTTATTCATCTATCAGATATCACGCATAATTTTCTTGGTCTACATGAAGACACTTTCAGTGTTTCTGTTTATAATTACATGTGAGTGAGTACTACTTCTGAAAACATGAGTGAGAATATAATTGTGACTTATTTGAAGTGCTAACTCCGCAGTTACTTTAAGCTGTTGACGAAAACCACGAAGGCACTCGGTCAAAATAGCTGGTTTGAACAAGAGACACCACGACTACAGAACAGGAGAGCCACCCAATGTGCCTCGATGTTTTGTCACGCTCGACTGCTACGTAGAAATCCCTCATATAAATTTAGCGTTCGTAAAGCCAAACACTGCTTAAGAGAAGCTGATTGTTTCTGACAACTTCATTTGTGTGCGCTGTGACGTCATCATCTTGGCTTTCAGTGAAATTGTGAGTACTTGCGTCACGAATAAATGGAAAAAAATTTGAAAATTTTAGAGCAAGTTCCTTATTTACATTTCCTTGGTAGTAAATCAGAGCGGCGATTTTCAAATTACGTATTCTGGGCCAGTGCGATAATATCGTACAAATTTATTTCAACTATATTACCTTTTGAAAGCATAAGACTTACTTTATGTACCACCAACTTTAACATTCAGAAATTCTTTGTTCTGTCCACAATGAATTTATGTGTTTTGCGTGGATCTCAGAACAAACAGCGACTTTTTCTCTATACATCAATACCTTATATGTTTTTATAACCGTGGCAGAGAGTGTTTTCTTCGCGGTACGAACTTGGTCTTTAAATCAAACAGACACACTTTCGTCCTTAAAGGGTTAAGTTGAAGTAACGAGCTTTCACGATCTGAATTATTTTTGTTAATTTTTATTTTTACACCGTGCATGTTGTTGAGTTACTCAATTATCACACCAACCACTGCACATATATAAAATTTACACATTAAAATATTAAAAAATGCTCCGACGTATTTCGGTCCTAAGACCATCATCAGGGAGCTGTATATGCCTTACTAAAGTCACACTAGAAATAGTCACAGATTAATTTCGTTGTACAAGTTGAGTGTTTTGGCAGCATGCCGTGTTGTGTAATGTTATGTTGCGAAGAGTGTCCTGCTACGGATGTGCATTCTGTGCTTCGTTGCGTACGTAACGAAGCACAGAATGCACATCCGTAGCAGGACACTCTTCGTAACATAATATTACACAACACGGCATGCTGCCAAAACACCCAACTTGTACAACGAAATTAACCTGTGACTTTAGCAAGGAATATATAGCTGCCTGATGATGGTCTTAGGACCGAAACATGTCGGAGCGTTTTTTGTGCAGTGGTTGTTATAATAATTGAATATTTTTGTTAAGTTTTATACAGGTGTTCTTTTACGAACGTATTAATGCAACGCTCAGTCCCTTGCCTGTGTTTGAGAGTTTCCTGGATTGATCCTCCGCTGTCAGTCGCACCAGGCCAGTTGGCGGCCTATTGCCTCCCTCAGGCAAGGCTACTTCTTTATATTTAATTTCTTGTTCAGCATTTTTTAAAATCCTGTAATTCGACCCTGACGTCTGTCCCGACGTCGTAAAATACTCCACGAATATATTGAATTTAAAAAATTGTCTTTTGAGGATACTCTACATGTATCTCTGGACCAATCCTAAATTTTTAACCAGTTAGAGCCCTTTTTGCGGTAATTAATGTTTACAAATCTTGTAATAATATTTCATCAATAATTCTTCGCAGTATTCTTAATATCGACTTAGTTATCGCACCAAACGTAAATTGAAGTCTGTTTCTTCAGCCATCCTGCAAATATATATATGGTATTAAGTTGGTTTCCAAATACATCAGCTCACATGTTTATGTGCAGGCAGTATCTCACGTTCTGACAGAAAACTTTTGTAGGAATGTTTGTAGACATAATTCCTTGAAAAGTGCTAAGAAATGGACTGTACATTCGCATTAGTGATCTTCAAACAAATAATGTAATTTAATACACACTTAGGAAATACAAATGTAGACGTAGAGTTAATATTAAACCTGAAATTGGTTCAAGAAGAAAGACAACATAAGGATGCTGCCTCTTGGTGTCACTTTACGTACCTTAACGGCGTTCAGGTGTACATGCGTCGTAATTTAAAATTGTGTGGCTTACCTCGTGGTTAGAAGTTCAGTTCCGTAACCAGAACTTCAGAGTCTCTTGTCTCCGGTGACGAAAACCTGTGCGTTCGTTCTAGATCTTGTCGCAATGCTCTTTGTATGCTTTCGTGCTATTGTAAGGGCTTACTGCTAAAAAAAACCTACTGTAATTCAAACGGTAATGCCTACGCGCATTCCTCTAGATCAGAAGTTCTGAAACGAAGGTAATTTTAGCCGAATAGGTACGTAAACCTTTGTACACACGTACGTGGGTTTTACTTCTTACACCGTCAAACATGGACCGAAAAGTCTAAGAATAACATGACTACGTCTTTTGTTTAAAAGTAGAAAACACCAATGTGTTGTGGAGTTTTGGTAATAAGAGATAGGACCTATTCTGAAGTAAGATATAAGTCGTATTTGCACTGATGTAGGTGCAATATATTTCTGAGAACAACTAATACATCAAATGAGGAGTGTAGAAACATATTCCAGTATTTGACTCTCCAAACACATGTCCGCCAGTTTTTTTAATTCTCAGAAGTGTTTTTGCGTGGCCTTAATCGTAATAAATACTGTCCCCTTACTAATGATAAAAATCACTCAGTAATTTAATAACCGAATTCTTGTTCAGGACATCTTAATGTTACAATGCGTTTCGGGTGTGAAAATTTGAATGAATATATCTTATTATTAAAAATATTTTTTCGTAAATTATTTTATGTCTAAATCATATTCTGGTTAATATCAAGGTGTGAAAACATAAGGTGTAAAGGTGATAATAGTATATTTATTTCAATTGTTATATTTTTTCTGGAAGATTCATAAAATATTCGTTATAATTTATAATCACTTCTTTTAATCGGGTCACGGAAATAAGGAATACAGGTTCTTACGCACCCGCCCTCCCAGCAGCTAACTACCTGTCGTCTTCATGATTCCCTCCTTCACTTCCATCATCTTTCTCTTCCATTATCGTTCTCCGTCTCTTTAAAATGCTGAGTGAATTAAATTAATTCTCCAGCACTACGTCCGTAGTGTTGGAGGACGGTCGGCTAATTTTAAATTTTACTATTTGTGTCCATTCTGTCTGTGAAGTAACTTGTGTGGTGGACACACTATTTAAGTTATAGCAGTTTCATTTTATGGAATGAATTCTGTGTATTGTTAAAATTTCTTTTGCCCTGCCATAATTTGCTAATAGAACAGAGATCTAGCTCACTGAATTTCAGGTTTTTTTTTTTACATTCGGAAAACATTTATTTTGACAATTGTTCAATGTTGCCCCCAATAAATGTAGAGTACTATTAGTATTTAATGGTTTACAAAATAAATTGTTATAGCGCTGGAAAACGATACTAGACGATTCACGCAAGCATTTTCAGTACGAAATTGCTGTTGTAAAAACTGCCATAAAAAGTTTTATCTTGATTGTGAAACTTCTGTTCGAAGGTAAAAATAAGTTCCCATTCCTTCAACTGATGATAATAACGCTGGTAGTTTTTCTTTTGCTATCATCTTCCACTTTTCTTCCACTGTAACATCGTTTCCCTCTTTTTGGTTCACCACTTCTTGCTCGCACTTTGAGATAAGTGGAGGATAAAAGGGGCTCTTAGAGTGACCAGGAAGTGGCCAACATTTCAGCGCACACACGACTAAGATTTGTCGCCCACTTGGCTGCTGCAGAAGCTGCTAGGTTGTGTGAGATATGTCCCGCGGGAAGCATAAAATACGGGAGGAACTTCCTCCGTTTGTAGCCTAACCTGACTACTGACGTCCAAGATCCAAGAAGAGTTTTACGACTTCTTCGTGCTCCATAAACGTACTTGTAGCGTGAAGGAGGTAGTCTGCTGGAATGTGATACCGTGTACTCTGGAATACAGAAGTTTAAATAAAATTGCAGCTTTCGCCAAAGTGATAGATGAGCAAATCCTATACTTTGATAATAGAGGCGGAAGCGTCTTTTGAAACGTCGGTACACCACCAGACTACATAGCATCACTTCCAAAAACCATAAGAAATTCTAATCTCACGTTTTACCTCTTAAAGCCCGTCGGTTACTGGATGGACCAACAGGTTTAATTTTAAAAACTGTACTTTCTGCCATCACAGTATTTTGTATTTATCTGAGAACAAACAACAAATTTTGTCCTGTATAACACCAACTGATTGGTTTTTACAACTGCGATAAAAATGTTTACTGCGCGGTACGGACCGGGTCTTCAAATATGTTTTGTTCTTGGTCTTTAAACAGACGTCGAACTTTTTGACAGGGAAGCGCCTTCGAAACCCAACATAATTGTAAGAGAAGCGGGTTGTCATTTTAGCAAATGCAATTGTATATTTTTTTAGTTTTTTTTATCAAGTATTAGCCTGATGATGGCCCTTTATGGTTGCAAAATGTTGTAAAAATTACTAAAAATAAAGTTTCATTAACGGTTTTTTACTAACTAATACAACAAGGTTCTACTTTATATTGGCAAGTTTACAAAGCGCATATCGACCAGCGAATTACATTTAGTTTTCAAAATTCCATACCTATGTGGTTTTATTACAAAATTATGCACGCAGCAAGCAGAAGTCAAACTACATCACGAAAATGAAAATTATCGCAACATTGGACAAAGCGAAACTTCATCACATTCATTAAAAGATGCTTAAACTTAGCGGCGGTCATGCGTACAACGATTAAAATGTCTCAGTGCTGTTATACTTCAGCCTTGGATAGCTAAGGCATTATTTTCTGTAGGGGACATGGGCTGGGGGATATATATATATATGTAAATATAAATTTTAGACTGTTTTATAATTATTTACACTCTATGTAAATATTCATATATATATATATATATAGCAAATATATAGCCTATTACAATCACAGTCCCAGACTGTGACCCTTGACGTAGGACAAACTTACCTTCCCGTCAAGGGTTGGAAAATCTGGTCGCGAGCCCCAGGTGGGGCTAGATAGCAGGACGGACAAGCTGGCCGACCGCCAGTTGTAATGTGACTCTGGTTCTGACTCATCTTTAAAGGCTTAAAAGTACGTTACAACTCCGAAACTTTGTATGAATTTTAAAGTTCTCGCTGCGTTGAATACAAAAGACTGCAGCTTTCTGGGACGTGATGCGGCGTAATTTGGTACCAGGTAATTTTTAACGGATTTAACGGGGTGACATATCTGACAAAACTTTAGTTTTAACAGTTTATTGAGTTAGGCACTTTATAAGTCTATAAAATGTAATTCTCCTATGCTGTTGACACAAAAAGCTTAAAAGCATGATTATTTCTTTAGGAGAAAAATTAATTACTAACATAAATTAAAATTAATTTTATATTATTAGGTTTCACGTCACACCGTGGTCATGGAGAGGGAGAAAAGACAGCCAGAAAGATTTTAATAAATGTTCATCTGCTGGACGAACACATTTCAAATTAATTTAAATTTATTTGTTTCAAATAGTGGCCATATTGGCAATACTTAATCCCTTAACATTGAGTCATGTAACTGAACATTTAACTTTTAATGGACAACAGTAATTGTGTCGACCACCTCTTTCAAGGTTAAGCATATAGACGTTTCGCTCACTGATGCTCAGATGGTTCTCAAAAGTAAAGACATTTTTCCTTAATATCATTCGCCAAATTAAAACCACAACTGATATGCTCTGTGTTTTCTTCCGTGTTGGAACTAAAATATTTTACATATATAACTGTCATATCAGATTTTTATTAAAAGCTAGAAAATTCTCACATATATTATGTATTTTGTCCTATGTATCATTTAAGCAAATTCGTATGGATTTTCGAAGAACAACGACATGTGTTCCAGTTACACCTATGCCATTATTATTCTGCCTAACGACAGCTATATTAATCTCCTTTTATCATAGCAGTCTTCATATAGAAACTTGCTTTAACCTTAAAAATAAGTCTGGGGTTTGGCTCGACAATATATTTATAATGGCTGACTCCTTCCGGAACATCTCAGTGCAAAAGTATGTTATGTATGATCCAGTAATACAGGTTGAATATTCCCTTGTAATGGGCACTGTCAGTGTTTACCGTGCAACAGGACCTTCAATATTAAAGGATTATTAGTTGAAATTAGTATATGTAAGTATACAAACGAATTACGTTGTTAAAATCAAATCCTAAGCATTTATGTTTTGTTTTTATATAACTTTTTTTATGAAATCTGCGTTTTGCATGAACCTAGCCACAGTTTCCATTAATCTGAGTCCATATCCTGATTACCTGTCTCAAACAAAAATGTTAATTAAAGTAATTTTTTTTCTCATGCCATAACAGCCCTAGTGCACTTACGTCTCCTCTTAGTTGAGGTTAGGTGATCACACTCAAACACATCGCGCTCAGTGTGACTCCTTTGGGCGAGTAATCGGCCTGTAGCAGAGACCTATACCAGACAACACATAACACTCACAAGGGATAGACATCCATGCACACGGCGGGTTTCGAAGCAGCAATCCCAGCAAACAAGCGGCTGCAGACCCACGTCATAGAGCGCGCGGTCACCGGACTCGGTCATTATCTTGGTTATCTATATGTAAATTTAGTCTTTACTTACTTACTCCATGGTGCAGAGTCCTTCTTGAGAAGCTAACTGGTTTGCAGCTAGTCAAGAAATTCCCTGCATTTCACGGAACCCGAAGGTTCATTACCGCACTCACAAGCGTCCGC
>Ga0131853_10003236_pt1 | contig 29216 bp, 21 predicted proteins | sample TergutLab28metaG_FD_92764 | JGI IMG/M metagenome (GOLD analysis project Ga0131853, IMG submission 92764) | Labiotermes labralis P1 segment gut microbial communities from Petit-Saut dam, French Guiana - Lab288 P1 (version 2) (version 2) | ecosystem: Host-associated > Arthropoda: Insects >... | reverse complement strand
CCAACTTTGGACATAGGTGTTTTGGGTTATATCGGTATACTTTAACATAAGGAACACTCTCCCGAAGTCTGGCACATTCCTCCTGGGACACCCTGTATATATATATATATGCATGTATGTATGTATGTATGTATGTATGTATGTATGTATGTATGTATGTATGTATGTATGTATGTAGGTAGGTAGGTAGGTAGATATGTATGTATGTGTGGGTGTGTGTATGTATGTATGTATATATGTATGTATGTCTGTATGAATGCGTGTATGTATGTATTACCTATACAAGTATATATGTGTGTGTTTGTGTATGTATGTATGAATGCGTGTATGTATGCATTATGTATGTATGTACGTATGTATGTATTCATATATGTATGTATGATTGTATGTATATATTATTTATGCATGCATGTATGTATGTATGTATGTATGCATGCATATGTGTGTATGTGTGTGTGCGTCTGCATGTATATATGTATGTATGTATGTATGTATGCATGTATTTATGTATGTACGTATGTATTTATGTATGTATTATGCATGCATGTATGTATGTATGTACGTATGCATGTATGTGTTATGTATGCATGTATGTATGTAGTTATGTATGCATGTATCTATGTATGTGTGTACGTATGTATGAATGCATGTATGCGTGTATGTATGCATGCATGCATATGTGTGTGCGCCTGCATGTATGTATGTATATATGTATGTATGTATTATGCATGTATATATGTATGTATGTGTGTATACGCATATATGTCTGTATGCATGCATGTATTATGTACGTATTATGTATGTATGTGTGTATGTATATATGTATATATATATATATATTTATGTATGTGTGTATGTGTGCATGTATGTATATATGTATGTATGCAGACATTTATATATGTGTGTGTCTGCATGTACGCATGTATGTTTGTATGTATGCAGCTAGCAAAATGCACTGCCGGCCAAATGACACGTACTCCTGTGAACCGGAAGACCCCTCTCAGTAATCCGCTCCCTTGCTTGATTTAACGGAATGGTTCATCCAGTATTGTATTAATTACTGCCTAGCTAGGAGGGTACACACACACACACACACACACGAGCGCGCGACTGCTCTCCACGTCTGCAGAAATATCTCACGCAGACTGCTGTGCCAAAGAACGCATCAGAAAATAACTGATGTATTTATTTGAAATATTGCCTGTCATGACGAAGGTGGCCATATAATTTAGACCATTTTACGAATAGTTTCCAAAATCCATCTGTTCACATTTCCGTGTTGTTCTGTCCGTCCATCTTTCCGTCTGTCGATGTGTCGCTGCGTAAGTAACACCGCGATACCAGCTGAAAAGGTTTTCATGAAATTTGACATTGCGGGATGTCTCTAAAAATCTGTTGCTGCCTTCCATTTTTTTAATTTATTACAAATATAAAGGACCCTTCATAGAAAGCCTCACACGCGTTTCTGCGTGCACCTCGAATGTGACTCTCTACATATCCGATGGAGACAAAAGTATTTCGGGCAATGTTGTAGAGAAAAATCAACCACACATTTTATGACCAAAACGTCGAAGGGTTTTCAAGACATTTAAAAGAGTGAGTGCCATGCAACGTTATTGTGCGTGTGTATTAAATAATCTATAATGTCTTCCCCAGTTGCGTGATTTCCCACGTGGAAACGAAAGAGATTGACTCTTGATACCACATCAATTTCATTCTTCTAATATAATAATCACTTACAAAGTCTAGAGGAAATGAGGAAATGAGAGAGTAGGACTTGTAGTTAGAAATACTTCACTATATATATATATATATATATATATATATGTAAGCTATGCCTATATATGCTTATATGAACATATGAGATTGGCACCTGACAGAAGACAATAATTTATTTCGATAAACTGCAGCTACTACTATTAAAAATAATGGATATGTACTTGCAACAACCCGTTTTTACCAGTTAATATCCATAGACGTAAATGAAACACAACTAAGCTTGAAATTTTAAATGTGAAAAACTGGAAAAAATACCGATAATATTCACCGTCAGACATCCGGCAAAATACCAAGAAAATTTACCTGAGATGTCCGATTAAATATCGAGGTAATTCACCGTCAGGCGTAAGACAAAAGAAGGAGATAAATCCGTACCAACATACCAGGCTTCAGTCCAAAGACAGCCTCATCTAACGGATGACTTAAAATTTTGAGAAGTTCTTTAGCGCCGTACTGATGCGGCTACCTGTCAGACAGGACAGTAAAACAGGCAGGCGTAATAGCCATCTGCAGGCTGAGTCGAACTTTGATAATGTAGACAGGAAGGACAATGTGCATGGTCGGAGTGCAGGCACCAGGCAGACAACAATACACAAGAACAAATCGAGAAATAATAAAATAACGTAGTTACAAAAATAAGACACCAGAAGCAGTAGAAACAATTTTTTACAGGCTATGAACCTCCGATGTAACTTCCTTCTTACAAGAGGCCGATCGCTTTCTTTGATGTTCACCAAACATTTGTATGTTTACAATTTTCTGCAGGTGTCAGCGTCCTTGATTTAATTACCCTAACAGTATTTAATGGTGGTTAAGGTGCTGTGCTACAAATCGGGAGGTCGCTGGTTCTATTCCAGATGACGTTTCTGGAACTTTTTATTGACGTAATCCTTCCGATCGCACTATGGCCCTGGGGTCGACTCAGCCTCTAACATAAATGAGTACCAGGAGCATTTCCTGAGGGTAAAGGCGGCCGGTGCATAGGTGCATTTTTCATGTAATCTGGGAACCTTAACTTCCTGGAACCCTCTGGGCCACTCCAGGCCTGTAACGGGACCGCTTTACCTTTACCTTTAACAGTATTTAATGGCCGGTCCCATTGGCCGCGCGGTCTAAGGCGTAGTTCTTCGGTCATTCGCTTGCTGAGATTGGGGGTTCGAATCTCGCCAGAGGCATGGATGTTTATGAGTGTTGTGTGTCGTCAGGTATAGGTCTCTTTGTCAGGGTGACCACTCGTCCAGAGGAGTCTTACCGAGTGTGGTGAGTCTTAATCGAGTGTGATCGTGAAGCCTCGACAATGAGGAGACCCTGGCCCAATACGCACTGTCGCGCCATGGGGTGGGGAACAATATTTGTTAGATTATGCGCTACAAATTATTCAAAATTCATGCCGCAACTTTAATCGTTCTTCTCTTAGCTTTCGTGCACGTCTTGTTTTTAAACACTCTGAACCTGCTCGCGCGTATTATATTACAGTGCGCGAATCCTGATCCGTAAGTCAGGTATAGCGAAAGGGTGAACAATGCGGCATTGTAACATTCCGTATACCCGACCTCCGGATCAGGATTCACCACTGATTTACACCCTTATAAAATAGCACACAAAATGTAGTTTTATAAATTTTAATTGTCAGGTTTCTGGTAGAGGTCAGCGCATTGTTGTAGCTTTAATAGAAATAAAAATACATTCGTAAGTGAATATCGGTTTGTAAGTTACACACTAGTATTATCAGCCAAACGTGAGTTTAGAAATAAAAAGTCATGTGTGTATATATATATATATTAAATTTTATTTCCCTTGCTTTATCTATGTGCAAATGAACAAGTTCTGCGTTGGAATTTCGTCAGTAAGATGGCATTCAATAATGAACGCTGCAGGCTAGCTCCAAGATCTTGTCCCTCTAACGCCATTTTCGGATATGGAACCAAGAAAGGGCGTGTTCCTTACATCCTTGTGCGTGCGGGGAAAGGGGAGACTGTTCGAGTAATTAGGCAACAAACAAGAGTCAAGGCTCAACGTCACGTACGCAAAATTAGCCCATGTACCAGGACTTCATGTTCCCGGCTCGTTACTTATGATTATGCCATACTGCTTCATGGATGTTCTGTGATCATGGGCGAATGAATCGGTGGGTGAGAGGGAAGAACATTCAGTATGCAGAAAATAAGCAAGAATGAATGAAAAGCTGACTTACACACGAAAAGGTCAGATGACAGTGTTGAAAATTATAAATTATGCCGATTAGTTATTATTTAGTCTACCTAACCTAACGCGTCATCTCACCTCAATTCAGTTATCACACTGAGAGAGGCACATCGGTTCTGATGATGATGATGATGCCCATGATCAAGGACTGAGCAGATGGTAGCCACATTGACACTAGCTCAACAGAGCAGAGAGAGGAAAGCCGGGTGAGGCGTATTTTATACAGCAAGAAGGTGTCTTCCTTCCACTTGCATCTCTCTTCCTTCCGTCCACTTACTTTGCTAGCCATGGCGATGCTCCAAGTCCCAATGTCACAAAACGGATCTCATAAACAAACGACAAAACAATATTGGGCGGAAGAGAGGTCCAGGACTATGGGGATATTGGCTGGAGAGAGAAGGCTATGAGCTATGGCGTAGGGAAACTGGGCATTTGGCTCCGGACAGGGGTGACACACTCCGGCGATGTTTGTAGATTTTTTTAAAAAAATAACGGGTAAACAGAGATAACGCAGCAAAAGTACTCATAAAAACTATAAACCCGACACAGTTATTTAAAGAGAAACAGACTTGGAATAACAAAGCTTAGTATTAAACTACTGAACAGCGCTGCCGTAAGTGACGCTGCATAGCGCTGAATGGCTGGATGACAGCAAATTATGAATTCTAAAGGATGCGGGAGGATGTGTTCGAGGGAAAATTACGGGAACTATTTCGAAATTCATATGGAGGGACTAGAAAAAATAACGAAAAACCTCAGGATAATCGTCGTTCCTGCAGATATTCAAACTGGGCAACTTCCGAATACAAGCAGAAAAATTTATCACTTGAGGAAAGGGCATAGGGGTTCGTGAAAAAGTATATTTTGCTGTTTATGAATTTGGAACTCATAATATTCTTCAAAGGCAGCATATTAGCGAAAAAGCAAACATTTAAAGAGACTCCGTAAGTATACTGTGGATTAATGAAAGAAAGACACATGACGCCTCGGTTCCTGTTTAATGACATCAACATATGTTTACTCTCGTTGTTTTTTAATGAGTAAGATACAGATATATGGAAGACACAGTGCTGGTATCATTAGCAAAGGAAGTTTGTTTAATCCAACTTTATTCATTAGGAATTCTATTCTTAAAATACGCACGTGTTTTCTGAGGCGGTAAGCGATGAACGTTACGTGTCGGTAAGCGACATTTACAGTGCTCTGTAAGAGAGTGTAAAGTCAACTGTTTATTTTTGCACGTTATTTAACGTCGCTGGAAATAACGAAGGCCATATAGCCTCGAAGGGTAAGGATATTGACCTATCACGAAATGGAATGTATTTGGGTGGAACGGGTCGTGGCCTAATGGTGTACTGTCTTGTAATTTGTATAAAGGTACAGAGAAAAGCCACAAAAGACATCAGACAAGACATGATGTTCCACTCCTCCCATATAAACCGTTATACCGAGCGAAAAGCTAATTTTGACAAACGCCAAATTATACCACTTTTGGCTGTATTAAAGCTTTAGTTTCAGACATTATACAACTACAGAAATGTAGGGTTTAATTCTATAATACTGAAACTGCAATCCGATATAGGCCAACGTACGTTTAGTAACATTTTGCCGTTGGCTGTATGTAAAATCTTCCTTACCGCGCGCTTGAATCGTCCTACTTGTAATGCATAAATTATTACTATGAAACCTGCCTGTAACGGAACCGTAGGGGATCGAAATTGCTTCCGTCTTAGACAGGTTCCGTTTCGTACAAGTACTTTAAATTTGGATCCTCAAGACTGCAAATTTTTCTGCTAAAGACAGGTTTCCACTATTCCTGGGCTCCTTTTAAGACGTGTTTCACTGCCTGTAACATCAGTGTACGTCCACGTAAGTCTGTATGGTCACGCAGACCACTGCAGTACCCGTCCTAATGGTTTCCGGATCGCTGCATTTTGTTGAGGGAATTCTCGAAAGAGGAATCGGTCCGTCGCAAGGTGTCTGCCTAGACACTTAAAATGCAGCCCTACTTCCATTTCCTAAGGAGGATCAGAACTGAAAATCCGACTCAAATGAAAGGTAATGTTTCCCCTACGCGAAATTCGTCAAAGCTACGAATACTTACGCATTTTGGCGCATTAGCAAAACTATGAAAGCGACTAAGCTGCGTCATGTATTTATCTGTCCGTCCACATGGAACATTTCGGCTCCCACTGGATGGATTTTCAAGAAATTTGAATATTTTTCGATAAACTGTGCAGAAAATTCAAGTGTCATTACAATATGACAAGAATATGGGGCACTTTACATGAAGACTTATGTACATTTATTATACTATCTCGATGAATTCTTCTCAGAATGAGAACTTTTTCGGAGAAAATTTGTAAAGAAAATCAAAACGCACATTTTATGTTCAATAACGTTTTCCCGAAAATCGTGCTGTTTATGAGATAATGTGGAAAACTCTGGTAGAGTCAGACAGGCCACAGATGACAATGTAATGCGGAGCAAGCGCATTTCATGCTGGATAATACCTAACGCTACACACACACACACACACATTGAGAATATGTAATACTTACTGCCTTTCTTCGGAAACAATGGTTACGCGAACGCGCCTCAATGTTACGTTATACTTACTCTGCGTTTGTGTTAAAATTAACAATACACGAAGCGACCATTCGGTTTTGTGGCCCCGTTGACTTAGGCCGGGCAAAGAACCTGCGGAACACATTTTACTGGAGGCTGCTGTGAGTCAACCGTCTGACTTCCATTAACTACATTAACTGAAATGTTCCGGCTCCTACTAATCACTTTAAAATCACTTGCTACAATACAGACGCTGAAGTATTGATATTGTTATTATTCACACACACTAGCCTGGAGCCGTGTGTCAATGTACCACATTCAGTTCCCGTCTATGAAATGCCACCATTTCTTCTCACTTGTCAGCGAGGCGCAATTTTTTTTTTTTTTTTACTTTTTCATTCAACCACCTTCCGCTGTTATTGTCAATAGTATTCACCATTTGCCGCTGTCTTATCAAACTAGTGAGGTTAGGTAGGCCTATACGTCATTTCTAAAAATAGAGGTCGTTTCACGTAGTAAATGATTTAGTTATTTTCATATGAGTTGGTAAAAATGGAAAGCGCTGACACTGGCCAAACTACGGACATTCTGTGTGCCTTGGTCTGATATAGGCTACTTTCTCAAGTACTGACAAACGACTTTGGATCTGTGTTGCACCTCCCCAACCCTCCCCATTAAAGCATGCCTCCTCGCTCAGGGAGATGCTCAATGTCCCATGAACAGGGTTGTCCATAGCAGAGTTTACAGTTTTCTTGTACAGGTTATAGTAACGAATTTGAAACCAAACTCACTTTTGTTGTACGGAACTTCTGGCATACGCACGTACATTATTCACTCCTTCCGAACACAATCGTGTGATTACGTTGGGACTATAAACAGAACAGCTAACTTTCGAGCTCTTTAGGTAACCAAGATGAGGCAACAAACATTATTTGAAACGTCGATGATTACTTAATTTATCAATCCAGACGACACAGTTTTCAGGAAGACTCAGTCTTCATCAGTAATTTGCTAAAGCACCGCTGTCCGTTGTGGGTCACACAGTGGTCTTATGTCCAGATACTCAAGTACATATACGCAGTGTACAGACAGACAGACAGACACACACACACACACACACACAAACTTTCACAGGGCTTGCAGCAGTTTTGTGGACACCAAAACTTTGCGCCTTCTTCTCGACGGCCATCGCGGAATTTGATAATGTCTGAAACAGCAAATGAATGTGCTACTTAAACTGCACTATTTATAAGTTATATGAAAGGACGTGTAAATTCGGTAGGCCATTTATTTATTATACATTTCTATTACATTTGTCGGCCACACGACCAAAGCCGCGAAGATCTGATTAATAAAGAGTGCTAACTGCTTAATTCTTTCACGTGCATGGCTTCATAACGGTGACAAAATTAATATGATCTGATGTGTCGTGATTGAGCAACAGGAACGCAAAATTAATATTGGCGTTACATAGTCAACATAAAAACATGATTTTCTATTAATTTCACACTATCAGACCACGGAAACTAACAAAAGAAATCAAAATTGAGGTAAATATTGAGAATTCAATACTAAAATTTCACTCAAAAACACATTTCTATTTATCTAGTGTGTATGTCTATCTATATGCCGTTCATGTACCCAATAGGATGTGTAATACATACTTACTGTGTGATTACAGGTATTCTTATTAAGCAGTTCACATTTAATTCTTAATGTTAACTGGATGTAGTGTGTCTGTTTATTTACCGACACCAGGTTTGTGCGTAACTAGGCAGGCCATGTATCATAAAAAAATTTAGCTGTTCTAAATACATTATAAACAGCTGCATAGGCCATATATAGAGACACAAGGTTCCGAATAAGTATAATGTTAAACAAAATTGTCTGTTGGCAGAAGTGGCTGGCACAAAGCTTTGACATTCTTTCCCAAAATACGATTTTGCATCTTCCTCCGGAGTCAGCTCCTCTATATAATGGGACGAACCGAATACTCAGTAAGTTTTGTTCGCATTCTCCATTCCGTGCATTATACTTCAATTATTACAACTCGAACCAACGAATGCACACAGTTTTATTAAAGTCACAAAAACAAATCAGCACACCAGCTGTGTGCATTCGTTGGTTCGATTGTAATAATTACGTTTTGTTCCTTTCCGTGGTCGCTGTCATCAGCTTTATATTTTTCAAGACGTCGGACATTTACTTTAACACAACGGTGTCTAACCCAAGTCACCACCATGGACCTAACGCCACGGAGTTTTTGTCCCTCTTTCCAAGCAGCGGGATTTGAGATGCCAAACCGAATACTAGTAGTGGTTTTCAGAACTGTAAAAAAAGGGTTGCAAATTTAAATGGTTGCGAAGGTCAGAAATCCCAAACAACGCAGATGGGACAAGAGAAATTTAATGTTACAATACCGCTCGTGATGACACTTGCGCCCGCTCGCACTGTGTGGTCACGCCCGTCTGATGACGAACCACATCCTTCTATTGAACAGTCACACTCTGTCGCCGTGACATGTAGACAACCCTCGACACACAGCCCTGGTTGCCAGGGTTCCGGTCGTTTCTTTATTGCTAGCAAATTCTATTCATATGTCCAAGAATCTCCATCACACATAAGAGTCTGTATAACACAGCCAGGAAAGTAATCGCGATAGCCACAAATATATACACATGCCTTCGAGAGTAAACGAAGGTACTGTAAGCAAGCATTCAGTACAAACAGTTCACTGCAATGGTGGTACATGAGGATGAGGCAGAAAGCTCCTTCGGAATGCTAGTACGTAAAAATCAATAAGGAATAATATTCCAGAACAGCAGAACCTTCACCAACGCCGCAGGGAGACCCTCAAGGCACACACGACTGCACATGTTAGGATACATGAGAACAGGGGGACTTTTGGCCACCTGAACAACTGCCTAACTTATAAGGAATACCGTGTATTATACAGTAGCAAGCGGTGGACGGTTGCAGTCACTGACTTATCCTACATTAAATATTTCCTATACGAGTGTGTATTTGACCATTCTCTTAAGCTGCAAGTTGTAAAAAGGAAAGAGCAAGAATCTGCTATAAAAATCCGCAGTGTATGTCGGGGGAGGTGGGAGAGGGGTGTGATTGAAAGTTGCGTTTTTTCCGCGACCACCAAATGGAATAACTCGTATAAAATCCTTATTATTCCAGTACCCCGACACTCTCTTAATTGCGCTCTGTGTGAGTGTCAGTATGAGTGTGAGTGAGAATGTGTGTGTGGCCAGCTGAGTGTTGCGATGAAGGATTACGAATGTTTGTTCTTTGAATTGCAATTCCCATGTGTGGAACCTGAAAACACAGAAGTATTGGTCTCAGTTTCAATATCAAAGACTAGGGGCCGGAAATCAAAGCTTTCCATAATTTTTATCGAAATGTTGGAATTACACATTCACAGGCAGAGATGTCTAGTGGCAGAACAAAACGGATCCTATTCAATTTCAGATTATACGTCCAGACTGAGCCGTGGAAAGATCTAGCCAATTGTAACCTGCCAAGCCCTAAACATTACAAAAATCCTGTAGAATGCAGAAAACACAAGAGGGTTGGTGCTGGTAAAAGTAATTGGATAGACATTTTACAAGTGAATACAATATCGTTGCAATGTAAATTTCGTCTATAGTCTGAACTGCCACATAGCTCTGCAATCCGAAATACCTGTCCATATCGGACGGAGAGGCAAGTGAATGTGAATCGAACCACCAGTTGCGTGCTATGATTACACTACACCTACTTACAATTTTTAAGTTTATGAGAAGCTGAAAATTTTTATGAAATTCAGGCTTACTGAAATGTCTATCAGGATAATTAAATTACGCATTCGAAATATAAAATAAAAATACATATAATTCAAAATTAGTAAATAACCAAACAGAAGAAGCAAATAAAACAGGAACATTCAAGAATAAACGAGCATAAGGTCACAAGAAGAAGCCTGGATGCTACATATTCATTCCCAAAAACGAAACTTATAAGGTTAAAATCGGCGGTGGTGTAGATTTTAATTAATGCACTCAGGTAACAACTTTTGGTATATTTATCTCCTTTAGGAATAAAACTGTATTGACTGGTTTGACACAAACACTTTGGGGTACATTATGGAAGTACCTAGTTTAATTTGGTACGTAATTCCGCCTATCTTATACATTATTCGTTGTTACCTCAAACTCTCAACTGCGTTATGGCCAACGTCTTCAAAATTCATGTTTTCTCAATGTCCAATTACACTTCCCCATTTCACTTGAAATTACATAACCAATGCCGTTAAGGTAGCCTAGCGACATAATGTAAGAATCCAACATTGAGAATAAATTTCAAGTAACTATTACGTGTGGGGTAATGTTAAGGACGTCTGGAATACTTTAATTATTTTGCACCATGTATAAGTGTTTGATCCGAGCACTGTCGTTTTAACCAGTAAATCAACACCCACATGGGTGACAGAGGACGTCAGAAAACACGCACGAAGACTTTTGAATTAATACCATCATGTAGAGTAGTCTGAACAAGCCGCCGAATTCCTTGTGAACTAGTGCAGCATCGAACAACAGTCGCATACGGCCTTTGTCTTACGTTGTCTGGTTATCTACACCGTGTGAATGACAGAGTCCCAGACATCGTAACCATTCCGACCCGCATCTCAATATCTTGAAGGTGCAGATAAAGTGACAGGCAACAGAGGAAAAGCATACAGGCCCATCAGGGTGAGTAAAGACATCTCGATTCACAGAGAGCAGTTGTTGAAGGAAAACTTCCTTTGACGTGTCCAACAGATTGTATCTTAAAAATATACTAATGCCATGCCGAGGTCTAGAGACCATTCACATGCTGACGGGAACAAGATACATGTACGAGATTGTATTAACTGGGAATGGTCGTACCCGTGTGGGCGGTGCGAGTAACTGGACAGACAGAGGAGGACTGTCGTCACAGTCATGCTACAAGAAGGTATGAACTTAGCCTTTTAGAGACGAAAGTTAACCTGTTTAAGTATTCAGTTCGTACCGCGCAGTAAACACAATTCGTCTCCACTGCAAAACTCAATCAGAGTGTACTGTGTAGGGAAAAAATTGCTGCTTGTGCTGAGAAACATAAAAATCACGGACATACGATCTGTTAATAGAATGTAGATCTTATGAATGTTAAAACTTACGGTAAATGAAATGAATGCTGGGCTTAGAATAATTGACAGTTTAGAGCTCTGGTTCATATTCTTAAGGGAAAGGATAATCTGAACTTTCTTTCTTCTTTTACACAAATGACAATGCGCATTACCTTGGTGAAACTGAAACTGAATGGGGTATATGATTATGTGTTATGCTGATAACATTTATTTAAAGGGAGAAAGCGTAACAGTGTACGGAGTAAAACAGAAGCTCTTTAAGGGACCAGAAGGAAGGTTGATCTACAAGAAAAGGATGAACTGTATGAAGTAAATTTTTGCTTCGTCGGCAGTATGCAGGCCAACATCATACTCGTAAATAAAAACGAAGATAATAAATCCTCTGAAAATGTGGCAATTTCGAAATATTTGCATATGAGAGTAAAACATAAATTTTCATTTAGGAAGAAATTTAAAAGCAGATGAAATTCGGAGAACGGTTAAATCATTCAGTTCGGAATATTTTGTCTTCCCGTGTGCCATCGACATTAAAAATACAAAACTGTAACGTTGGCTCTTTTATTGCGTCGTTGTTACACGTGGACTCTCTCTTGACTGTGAATCTGAAAAGGCTGCTGAAGACAGAACAATCTGACCCAAAGGAGAGTCAAGTCCCAGGATATCAGAGAATACTGCATCGTAAGGAGCTTCATAACTTGTTGCGTCAAATATTGTGATGGTGATTAGGTCAACGAGGACGAGATGAGCTGGGCGGTCGGCACGAATGAAGAGCAGTGCGATGTGTGTTGGACCGTGCATCATTGTGATAACTGAAGAATAAGAACCAACTAGATGCCACTTATTATTTTATTGTACTTCTTATAGGCTGAACATGTTTCGGGCACTTCTATGCCCATCATCAGGAGCTCACGACTATAGTGTTGCTTACCACATTGGTCATCTCTTTCTTGGGTTGCTGTAGGTTGGATGTTAGGTGCGGGTAGGCTCCGGACACTACTCTAGCCTACCCGCAACTAATATCCAACCTACAGCAACCCAAGAAGGAGACGACCACTGTCGTAAGCAACATTATAGTCGTGAGCTCCTGATGATGGGCATCGTAGTGCCCGAAACATGTTCAGCCTATAAGAAGTACAATAAAATAATAAGTGGCACCTAGAAGAGAAATGTATTCAACATTTTGGCTGTAAATGTTGCAAGAAAATGGCAGCTTGAACAATCTAGGTACAGATGAGACGATAATTTTCAAAGCTGATATGAAAGTGATGCAGAGCATAAACTAGATTTGTTTCATACAAATTCGGTAATGAAATAAAATAAACAGAAAAGATCTAATAACAAATTTGACGTTTGCAGCAACAGAGGAAGACCTCAGGTGAAATTCCTGCACAGTGGTAGCACGACGCGCCACATTACTGGAGACACACACACACCTTTCGCCTTTCTACAATCAGAAAAATAGCCTGCGCTAGTAAACTGGCGTGGAAGGAGAGAAGAAAAAGAAGAAAAAAAGTGGTGAAGGAAATCAGCTGAAATCCTTCGGTTTGCGGAAGTGAGAGCTAAACCCAACCACCCACCCATTTCGCCCCTCCAGCACCCACAAGCTCTTCCAAGAAGGTGCTCACTTCCACTCGACTGCCTCTGAATGCCCCTCTAACTGCCGAATGCTGAAGTTCCAATGGGGAATGAACGATGAAAATCATCGCGGCATAATGACATTAAACTCATTAAATCAAAATGCAGAGAAGCTTTTTAGCAGCTTTTTAAGCTTGACTGCCTCCCTGAGTAGTTAGGTGGGATATGAGAAGGGAAAGAAGAGAGGTAAGAGAGAGAAAGAAAGCCCGAAGGAAGGAGAGAGAAGTTGGTGGGGAAGGATCACAATTTCGAAATTACTTTCCCGACCAGGGCAGGTTATGTGAAATTGAGACATTCTTTTATAGCGGATTTGGGATTTTATAATGCTAACAAAATGATGTGGAATGATCCAGGGTCTGACATATCGAGATTGGCAGAGCGGCATCGGCACACAGAGACGGGGGAAATGCAAATCCCCGGCCACTTCACTAGAAGAGTCTATAAAGATGCGAGGGATTGTTGTATTAATTAAACTATCACTTACATTCAAATAGCATAACTCAGCAGAACCGCCGAGCGTAACACGAGAGCGCTGTGCTTTCTGAAGGAAGGGCCGCGAAACGGTCCTGGAACAGCAACGGGAAACAGTCTTCATGCTTTCCTTTACCAGCTCTTGATGAGCTAGACTGAACACTATTACATGTTTCTTAAGACTCTATATATAACTGCATATTGGAAGTCAAATGCAAGCAAACTACAGACGAAATTGCTTCAAGCAACTTTCGTCTTTAATACCCTAAATTTAGGCTGCAACTAATCGTTACATTCCCGGCGTCGGGAAGTACTCAGATGTCAAAACAAATCGATTGCAAATCCTTTCTTCTTTTCCTTCTGTCTTTCTTATTTACTATGTTCTATTTTCTTACCTTTCTTTCTTTCTTTCTTTCTTTTCTTTTCTTTTCTTTCTTGTCCCCTTCCTTCCACTTTCATTCTTCTATTTCTTATTGTCATTTTTTGGTTCTTTCTCAAAATTTGTGAAAAAATTACTACCGGCTTCGTCGTGTGTCTATGGACTCGTTCGCACAATTTCGAAAAGCGACTATTGCCTTCGTCATGTCTGTCAGTCTGTCTGTCCCCGTGGAACAACTCGGCTCCTACTGAACGGATTTTCATGAAATTTGATGCTTGAGTTTTATGTTTATTGGACCGTGCATCATCTTGATAGTTGAATAAAGACAGACCAGCTTGATGTAACTTGCTTTTTATTTCATTATTTAATGCTCAACATGTTTCGGACGTTAATACATCCATCCTCAGGAGCTTGCGTCTTATTTGTTGAGTTATTTCATGGGTTGTATTGCTCAGGTTCGATGCGTGTTGGTGTTACGTTGTGGTTTGGCTGGGGTGGTGTGGTATCCGGATGCAGGCTGAAGCCTACCACACCACCCCAGCCAAACCACAACGTAACACCAACACGCATCGAACCAGAGCAATACAACCCATGAAATAACTCAACAAATAAGTCACAAGCTCCTGAGGATGGATGTATTAACATCCGAAACATGTTGAGCATTAAATAATGAAATAATAAAGAAAGTGACACCAAGTTGGTCTCTCTTTATTCAACTATTGATACTTGAGTATTTTTCGAAAATATGCAGAGAAAACACAGGTTCCATTAAAAACTCACAAGAATAACGTGTACTTCACGTCAAGACCTACGAACATTTACGATAATATCTCGCTGAGTTCTTCTCATAATGTGAAACGTTTCAGACAAAAGTTGCAGACAAAATCAAAGGACGCATTTTATACTCACTAACTTTCATTTCGAAAATCGTGCCGTTTGTGAGATAATGTGGAAAAATGCAGTAGAACCAGATAGGCCACAGATGACAATATAATACAGCGCACGCGCGTTGCATTCTGGATAACTAAGGCTACAGACACATACTGAGAATATGTAATACTTATTACTTTTCCACGGTAACAATGGGTACACGAACGCGCCTCAATATTACTTTTATACGTCCTTTGCCTGTTTTGTTTAATCTGGCCGTATGGAAAAATACTTATTTTTTCACTGAAGGAATTTTTGTAAATACTGATACTTAGTACGTTTTAACTAAACCTACTGCTCAAATTTATTTTGGCTGAAATCGAATAAAAATAGCATACACTTTACATTTATGATTATATCTCGCTATTTACAAGTACACAAGTAATAATTACTAGCAAAATGTTATTCGCTTTTAAACAGATACGATATTTATGCCGCGTAATCAGGACAAAAATAGTCATAATATACAATATTTATTGCATTACGTAGGACGTTTTATTCTTGCTTGACCAACAAGCGCCGGCCCAACGCTGCACCCGACGCTCCGCCAGCGTTGCGTCGAAAGCCGAGTGTCGGGGACGTTTAACATTCGATGTCAGGAGGCAGTAAAATTCTTTAATTTTAATTAGTATAGATTAGTGTGTACGTGTGTATGTGTGTATGTGTGTTCGTACACGTTCGCGTGCCACTTTTTTCTGCTGTTGTTATTCATAAATACGAGTTTCTGAATAAAGTACACTTCAAATATTTAGACCCACTAATTACAAATCGAAACGAAAAATGGTAATTTAGCGAGACTGTAGGTCTTTGTACAGTATGATTAGGGCTATAGTACGTGAAATGTGTAAGCAGTGGATCTAATTCACGACCGTGTATGTCCGTAGGGTAAATAGGGTATTTACGTTATGACTTGAGCAAGAATACAGACTTTGTGAATAACAGACGAGGGAACTCTGACCGCTTTCGAACCACAAAACATCCTCAATATTTCAGGATGTATCAAAACACGCAAGTGAAGTGCCGTCCAGTCACAACGCATGGCACAGACAAGCTACAGTCCTTGAGAATCGTTAATGTCAAAACACAAGACTGCCTGCTGTATCCAAGCGAAATATTGGGCTGTTCATTAGCTGAATGCATGAAAAATGCAGACGTTTGCGTCATTGTAAGACAAATAAAGCTTCCGATAGCATGTTGGCTCGATAACAGAAGAATATGAACCTCATAATTTAACCCCCTGCGTGATTAGGGCCTTCGAGTTGAGACACAGCATGAGCCTTATGGGCGTTTAGAATAGCGTGTTGAGATGTCACTTTAGTGCTTATCACAATGCAGGTCTGCATATTACCAACCCTACGCCAATTAAATATTAGCTTTCTTCCCCATATGAAAATTTTTTATTCCGGCTAACTGGAACTGGAACTGGAACTGTCTTCTAAAACACGTGTTTGAAGGAAAGATAGAGGGAAGGAAATAAGTGACGGGAAGACGAGAAAGAAGAAGTAAGCAGCTACTGGATGACCTTCAGGGAAAGAGAAGCTACTGGAAATTGAAAGCGGAAGAACTAGATTGCACTCTGCACAGAATTCGCTTTGGAAGTCGTAGCACAGACTACGGAATACGTGAATAAATATGTATGAAAATGGGCAAGGTTACCCAACCGGCCAATGACGCCTCATCATCAGATACTTCGAAACCTTAGCACTAGGAAGCAGCACATATAATGCAGCTATGGGGTTCTCCTTTTCTGAGTCTGGAACTGTGCAAGTCAGAGCTGCTGCTTTTTCCTCAATGTCCTGGAACTGTTTTGTAAAGTAAGTGCCTTGGTTTGTGACCATGTGTATTTCAGCGGGCTATTATTTAATAATATTCTGTTAGTTTGTGCTTATAGTAATTTTACCAAAAGTTTACGTGAAGGAAGAGTGGTCCTATCTGTACTATTTCATACCGTTACAAACATTAGGAAATCATGCGAGTCACGTAATCGGCCAGGGCATCTTTGCTCCACGTTTGAGTAGAGTCGCCCCACTGGAAAATGGGTAAAGATACCCCACTGATATTTTTAACTCTTGTTTGGCCTATGTTCATACATCAATGTATACCCTGCACTTTCATTGATACGTTAATAAAAGACTCCAAATCCCAGTTATCTACTAAAATATATTTCATTTCCCCACATTATTTGTTCAGGAACCTATTGTAATGGCACGCCCTCACTCCTGCATCTGTCCATCCGTCAACACCCAGTCAGGTGTATCAGGAAAAAACGTCAACGAAAATTGTCATGAAAATGTGTCCACGACGAAATTATTAAATTCAGGGCCATCAAAGGTAACGAGAAGTCTCCACGGAGAAGTTCTCACTAGAACACCAATCACCAGGAAGAAGAAACAAAAAGCCAGATATACGAAGAATAGTTTCAAGAAAATGGTTTACTCTCCGAGCTCGGGTAATTCTGATAGAGCGACTGTTGAAAAGAATGTGAGGAATACCACAAGTTAACGAAACAAGAATGCGACTGGTAAAATGCTCAGTCTGTGAAAAGTTGCTGCATGAAAACTGCACGGTTTTCTCCAAACCCTTCACTGATTATGGACGCAACAATCGTAACTAGGATCTTGAAAAACGCAAGAAATCTACAAATAAGTAAGCAGGAGTCTCATAGTGATAGAGAACATAGATTATTTTACTTGATTACAGTTTTGTTTGCTACAAATTTATTATTTTATACTGTGAGGCATCTTTCACCACGCATATGCCAAAGATGTCCTGTTGCATAACTTTGTAACTTTATTGTTGTTAGAGAACGAATTTAAATTAGCTACAAAGGATCTGACAGCTGTGTAGCAGAATTCCCATCATAAATATTAAGCACCCAAATAACTGCTGTTGCTACATATGATTGTAAAATTCTGTCAGAACCAAAAGTGGACCATTATTGTCCATTTTCCTTTAAACTTGTCCAATGGACCAATGAACTTAATGGTGTTGTCATTCCCAAGTCCTCAGACTCTAGAAGTACTCAGTTCGAAGCTCAGACGCGGCTACGCGGTTGCCTTCAGCATGTCTCAAAGCCAACACTGCTGCCATCTCCTCCATCGATCAATTATTACAGACATTTAGCTTCCTAGCACTCAGAGATAAAATGTAAAGGTAAGGATGTCCATGTTCACGCCATTAAGGCGTATAGGGGGAGCAGAATTTTAGCTCCACTCATTCCTAACTCCTCACCACATGGTGGTGAACTGCCAAAACCATGTCTCCTCCGCTGTACACCCAAGAAGGAAGCCCGGTGTCCACTGAGTATGAGGCTGGGTGGAAAACGGCGGCGGTCTGGACATTTCGAGAAGAGCTAAATGTCTTGCCCCTACCTCGTTTCGAACCCCGGACCATCCAGCACATAGGCTAGTCGCTATATCGACAAAGCTCTTCCGCTTCATTTGTAGCTACACAAAAGCTTCGAATTAGTGTGGTGGCACAAATAAAAATAATAACGGGAAATAAAAAAAAAGAGCTCTGTACTGCAGTATCATTCCATAGTTCTTGGTTTCATATTTCTCCTTGTGCCGTATTTCTGCCAAGGATTGTGACTATGGCTGAGTAGTTACTCCAACAGTGTGTTGCACTTTGCTCACTGTTTGAAGTTGTGTGTTTTACACGGAGTCTCGGAGCATGGTTCTACTTCCGTGTTAAAGTGATTGCTTTCACTTCGTCTACAGAATTTTCATTTAATAATGTTATCACTTGCTAAAGCAGTAAAATTCCCGATTCCAATGGCCGCACTGTTTAAGGCGTGGATCTACGGCCGATCGTTTTCTGTGATTGTGGGTTCGAATCCTGCCGTAGGCACGGATATCTCTCTCTTGGGAGTGTTGTCTCTGCGACGGGCTGAACATCGTCCGGAGCCCTATCGTGTGTGGTGTGTCTGAGTGTGATCTAGGAACCTCATAGAGGCTGCCTAAGTCCACTAGTGCTGTCGAGCGATGAGAAAAAATAGTAAATTTGCTTTTCATTTTTAAAATTAAACCTTAAGCAATATGACAAAGTGCATTACGCCGTTTTTTAATGTATCGTGAATGGTGAGTGAATTACGAAGTTCATTTCCAAGAATACATTTTTTAGTGATGAAATGTATATTTCAGAGCGCCAGTACAGTCACTAGGATGCGGTAGGAAATATTCATTTTATTCGACTAGAACATATAATAACAATAAAATAATCACTATAATTCTACTTCTAGGAATTAAACATTTACGAGTTCTGTAGAGTTGATGATGAATCCGAAAATTCTAAACTAAATTCTGACGCAACTTCAAAGGGACTGCAGTTACAGAACACCAGAAATTAAACGTATGTAGAAATGTTTCCATCAAAAAGGAAGCTTCTAGTTCTTTATATAATATATTTAGAGGACTACAGACCCTACCTGCCACACTTTCGGCGCCCTAGAATGCCGTTCTGAAACAAGCATATCGCTTTGTCTCATTCCTGGAGTATCCGTACACCAGAATAACTTTGAAAGAATAGTATAAAAAACCTTGCGGTACAGCCGTCCATGTATCCCGTATTCTTTGATGTACTCACACAGAAGGCTTATCTGCAACGCACCCTCTAGGCTTGGCAGTAAATTTCAATTTGCTGTCTCTTCCCGCCACACATTTCTGCTTTTGGTCATACTTCTTTCTTCAGTCCACTTGTGACTGGTAAATATACATGGAAAAGGGAGACAGAGAAAGAGAACAGAAGAGAAAGATGACGAAAACTGGGGTGCGAGAGACGAACAAAAAAAAATCAGGTGACAGGTTTAGGTGGTTCCTGTGAAATCAAAAACGAAGAGGCAGCTGCACACAGAATTAAATTTCCATGCTGCACAGGGTAGTATACGTCATCAGGCGAGGCATTGCTGGATTTTTCATTTGCCTACACGGCTGGATAAATAAAACAAGTCCTGTGAATCTCGCAATTCCTTCAATTCGGGATTAGGGGCTAGGCTGCATGTGCTTCCAAGCACTTCACTTAGAGGGGTTGCCCACACGTCAACAATAAGCCAAGCGTGGCCACTATAAACTACTGAAACCTGACGTTAGGAGCTGTCTTCCTAGGAAGGTTCAAATCACGGTATCAAAATAGCTGTTCTGCCTTTTGGTTACACAAAGAACAGGCTTACTCCGTGAGGTTAGCGCAGTGCGCAAGCGCCATGTCGTACTTGAAGGCACAACCTTACGACTTTACTGGGCAAACTGAGGAAAACGAAGAACAAGTCAGTGAATACAGCTTGTCTCCTGGCCCAGTGCTAATCATTACATCATTACGTGCGGCGCTACTCGAAAAAATACTCGTCGACATCAGTCAAACATTAAAAGGCATCCTAGACAGGAGACAGGCTTATAGCTAGCATTACAGTCGGAAAACGTGAAACGAAAACATCACTTAAAACAACATGGCAAAGAACGGGTTACAAAAAATAATGTTGGCTGGATTCATCTGGCTCAGGATCTGAGTCCACTGGCAACGACTTTTGAACTCAGTAATAAACCCTGGATTATATAAAACGCTGAACATATTTGCGCATGTGGGTGGCTTTAAACTTCCGAAGGAGAACTTTGCTCCATGTAAGGAGTCAGTCAGGCAATTGGGAGAATATTTATTAAACAGGAGGAGAGGCCTGGTTTCCTTAGCAGCACGCCGTGTAGCGACCGACGATGTCCCATACCAAGGACACCATATTGTCGTGATCGCTTGCTTTTCGGTAGAAGTTTACCAATGTTTCGAAGGAAAATAATTACCCCATTTTCGGGTTAAATTACTTTGTTTGTTTCAGTGCTTACAGTGAACTGTTATTTAGCTTCGACGCCGAAGTACAATATTACGTTAAGTTTTATGGACAAAGAAGAACGTATACCTTAGATATTGCAAAGTATTGCTACTACATGAGCATTATAAGTAACTACTACTGCAGAAAAATCACAGAATTTTAACTTCCTGTTTGTATTTTCATTAATGCCGGAAGGGGCTTTTATGAATACCGCCAGCAAGCCAGGGCACATTGGAACATCCCGACAGACCTTGAATAATTATAGGGCAGCTTTAGTTACAAGACGATGCGTGTGGTATGTTACTTGGTTCCAACTGGAGTGGACGAAAACACCCGCCATTACTACTACTACTACTAATAATAATAATAATCATTACTGTTACTACTACTAAAGGCAAAGCAAATCCTATACAGGCCTATTACAGTTACAGTTTTCCAGGAGGCTGAGGATCCCAGATTTCCAGTTAGCACATGAAGGTGGTAAGGTCGTCAGTCCTAAGCACCGCCCGCTTTTATCCCCTAGAAAGTATTACTTTTTGTTCGAGGTTGAGTCGACCCCACGGCCATAGTGCGGGCGGAAGGATTATGTCAATTAAAAATTCCAATGACGTCACCGGTAATCGAACCCGTGGCCTTTCGGATTGTAGCGCAGTGTCTCAAACAACTGTCCCTACTACCACCACCACCACCACCACCAACAACAACAACAACAACAACACTACTACTACTACTACTACTACTACTACTACTACTACTACTGTCATTACTGTGAACACCACCACCACCACCATCAACGTCACCAACTTCACGGCAGAGTGCTGAGTCTTTTAGGATTCAATTGAATCCTGTGTTTCAATAATATTTGTGTTGAAAACCAGAAGGCCTGAAATAATGTCACTAATGACGATATGATCATGACGGTTTACTCCTAAACGTATCCTGCATTTAACCACACACGGTCCACTGGCTTTGACTGTATTGGTCTTTCTATTGCGGAAAGACTAAACCTGAAATTTTTTACATAATTTAGCAAAATTGTTTTGGGCATCGGGGAACACTGGACAGGGAAATAGTCTTAAACAGTCCATACCCCATCACACCATCAATTACATAGTTTTGCTTGGTTATTCTACACTGTCTGATCCAATAAGCGACACAGCTCCATCAGTGACAGAGGTGGACCAGGATGTAGATGCCAATAAAATAGTATTTTCAAGGAACGCCTATGAAGGGTCAGCTTCACGTATTTACACTATGAAGTTATAGAATACAGAGCATTGGATTCCCGCGCCGTACGATTTAGGAGGAAGTGCAGAAATTTTCATCTCCATCCGCTAAATAATGTCATGTGTGTAATTCATTAGAAACACAAGTGCATGCGAGAATAACAGTCCGCAATATGTGTCAGGCTATAACCGCATATTAAAATTTATCTGCCATTCGTATCGGATACAGAAGGAAATAAAGATTATCAGTTTGAAAATTTGCTGTGGCAAGTTCCTGGCCTTCGATTAGGCATGATACTGTCACTGCTTAACTACAGTCATATTACTGCGGCCATGATATTTAGTCACACGTTATAAATAAATGAAGAAAATTATACTCGACTTTATTCTTGATGAAGAAACAAGATTAACATGTCTGCCTTATTAAACGACGCCTTATTTATTGCTCCTTGCGTGTAGTTGAATAGCAGGAAAGGAAAGGTACAGTGGTCCCTGACCACCACACCATAAAGGTATATGGCAGTACAGATATAGCTCTACTCCTTCTTAACTTCGGCGTTTGATGTAGGCACACTCCGGTCACTTTGTCCCCGGAAGAGAAACCCAGTATCCATCGAACAGGAGGCTGGGTGGATCCCACTGAAGGTCTGGACAATTTGGAGACGATAATGTCATGATAACTGTGAATTATAAACTGGAAGAGACAAGGCCCGTCTGGCCACTGAGCTGTCACATTTTCTTCTGCGAATGAATAAACCACAAATATATCTAGGCATGGTCGTTATCCCATCGAGGTTCGAATTGGAAATCTCCCGAATACAAACACAGGCTAACAATTTCATCGCAAATTAGGGCAACAAAAACAACTGCTGTGTTAAAAGGACAAGAACAGCTCATAACTATTTTTCAATAAGGCTTCGGCTTTCACGTTGATGTACGAGTATATTCGTCATCCGTACTGTGATTTTCCGCGTTATGACAATGTGAGATGTCGCTCTAACATGAAGACGGAGGCAGTACGATTACCCGGAACTTTCTTTCTCACCTGCCACACGAAACGGCGTCAAAACCCCGAGGAGTAAATTTATTTATGCGTGACAAAGCAGACTATCGTAACGACTGAAACGTCGGTAAATTTCTGCCACAGCACATGGCGTAACGACCTGTAATACATTAAACTGCTTAGGCACTCTCCCAAGAAACTATGTTTCCTTGTAATTACATCCTTTTACGTTTTTACGTACATAACCTACCCATACAGATGGACAGTAGAAAGTAAAAAAACTGCTTCTTGAGCTACACCACCGTTAAGACGAAGTCACTACATTCCTTCGAAATTTCGGTAATATTTACCAGTGGACTGGGCGAAAATCCCAGAAGACTTAGGTCTTCAGTACATCTTCGGTACCTTATTTATAAAAATTGATTATATGCACTGGGTTACAAAATTTGAACTATACGAGGAACAGATAAAGGCAAACTTTTAACTACACGTCTCATGAAAACATGAAGGGGGGGGGAGGAGGTACAGATTCACTCACTCTTTACATCGGCACCAGATGGAGTTGAATACATCTTGAATGAAGCGCTGTGTATACAACCCATATATGTTCAAGAATGCGGCTGGCAGGAAGCCAGGTGGTAATTAAAAAAGTGTAAGAGAAAAGCACACATCCTTTGATTCACAGTACGTAAATTTCCGTAAGTAAATGTCTAAAAAAAATAGATTCGCAGTAACGAAATTGCGGACATATTTGTTATGATCATTTTGATTTTATTATAACAGAGTGAATAGAAATTTATATGCCCACACTATGTATCATTATCAACGCTACGCTATTTGTGAAACGTGTTCTTGTGAGTAGCAAATGTTTTCTCCACCGACATTCTCCCCCAGTCACTGCTCAGACCACTTTTAATTTTTAAACACTGTATCTTCAGAATCACATTGCACAAACAAAACCAACATATACAGCGATTTATAATTGTTTACTTCATTTAATTTTCCGGGACAGAAAGAGATAAGGGTCTTTGACAGGACCTAGTTACGTGTTTTCTCCGCAAGGTCAGCCAGGAGATAATGGACCTCGCCCACAGTGTCAAGGTCAAAGCCGTTATGCTTATTCGAGGAGCAATATTTTTGAGGTGAAGAATGTGTGGAGCCTTATTTCCACCATCCCTTCATGTTTTTTTTGCCCCTGTGGTTTTTTGACACTGTCTGTACGTGTATAATCAGACGAATAGTAAATTGGAAGGTAAGTGGAAGGAACGGCTCGAGTCTTGATTTAATTTACGATCCGTTCTAGAAAGACTGTATAGGTCCCCTAAAGTGTCGGAAGATTCGACATTAAAACCTGGGGCCTCCAGAATACCATCCAAGCTTTACGTTGTCAGAGCATTGGGACACCTTTATCTTTACCCACAGACACCTCGGATTCGACACAACGCAGCCACGGTCGCCAGTGTGTGCAACCCTTGATTAGAGAGTTCTTTATACTCATTCACACTGTACTAGACCGTGCAGCTTCACTCCCACATCAAATATGAATGTCCACGTCATTGTTTTCTCTGCTCGTAGCCGAAGCGACCCCAAACCTACCCCTCTTTGCCGGTCTGACACCACGCCTGCTCAGAAGTCTGTAAGCATAACAGCAGTTTTACTGAGCAAGTTATTTTCCACTGTCGCCTCGGTTAATGATCGCATTTTCGTCTCTCGACAAACTATACTAACGACTAGGAAAATAGAGCTCTAATGGAAAATGGGAGGGGAGCACAGAAGAGACAAGACATATACGAAAAGTTTTCGTTTATGACAATACTAATGTATGGTAAAGGTAATATTAGGAAAGTTTCTTCATATTTTGCGTCTTGTTGTCTCCTGAGTAGATACACCATCCCGTCAGTCATTCTCTATGAGGAACACAATATTACGTATTACTCCAGTCTGGTTGACTTGTTATCTTATTTATGACGATGGAAATTGCAAGTAAACTGGAATTCCCTGAATCTTATACACGTTCGCTTCCATCACAGGCATCTCGTGCTGCAGAATGCTGTTTCACTCCACTGAGAAAGTTTTGAAAGACACGAACCTGATGAACCTCTCGCCATTATACTAGTTCATTACACAGTAGTTACATCAGAATTTGCACACTAAGTGACATGTACTTCGTATACGCCCTATACGACGTTTCGGAACTTCAGTATATGCCGCTCTCAGGTGAAATTTTGTTGATGTAAACAATTGTTATTCTTTAATTACACACACCAACATACGCATATATATATATAATTTAAGAAGTCTAAAATTTACATTAAAACATTTAAAACGCTTCTACATATTTCGATCACACGATCATCCTCAGGGAGCATATATTGTTCCTTGTTAAAGTTATAATTTAAAACATTCAGTGAATTACTTCGTTATGTTAATTTGGTGCTGTGGCAGCATGTCGTGTTTTTATGTGTGAGTCGTATGCTGTTTAGAATGAGCTGTGCAGCGTGAGACTGCAGCCTCACGCTGCACAGCATACGATGCACAGCCATTACCAGGCATATATATATGCATGTGTTGGCGTGTGTAATTAAATAAACTACAGAATGGACGGTGCAACGATGAAAAAACTGTTATTCTCCTCCTTTTGTAATTTCTTGCGTACTGTGATATGCTCCGTGTCAGAAACTTTTCTAGAAGAGCATAATTCGTGTTCGTCTTATGTCTCTTTATAAGGCACATTCGGAAAATCCAAGGCGCATACCCGCACAGGACCACAAAACATAGAATGTGAACTTCCGAAAAAAAACTTATGAAGACTTCCGAGTCCTTCGGATTTATTATTGCTTATTATTTAATTTTAATTTTGTGACAAACTTAGTTACTTAAAGACGGGTTCTGCATCTTTTAAATTAGTCAGATATAACGTCGAAGTTTCACATGGCCCTGACGATGATTTAATAATTACTTCGTAATTAATGTTTTCACCCTTCCATGATCTGCCTTTCTTCCAACATGACAATAATGATTATGTGGACAACAGCAAACTATTATAATATTATTGAGCTGCATTTTAAATATTCCAACAAATCTGTATATAAACACAAACTACGAATAATTTCACGACACTTCACGGAGGGTAGCACGCACTGTATATTCCGCCACCAGGCTGGAAAAATAGTTCATCTTTGTGACAGTTGCAGACAACAGTCTCTTCCACAATACATGAAGAAACAAATTAAACTTTGTACATAAAATGCTGAAGTCTGTATCATACAATATGAAAGTGCTATACTGCTTGTAGTCAATAGCGACGTCATACAAAATTGAAACCAACAATTTTCAGAAGTCGACAATTCTAGATAAAACAAGACAGGCAAAGTATGTATAAACATAATATTGAAGGGCATTCGCGTAGTCATTGTTAACGTGGTAAGCCAATAATTATTGCATATTCGCAGTGTGTGTCTGTAGGTTTAGTTTTCCAGCACGTAACGCGCATACGCCTTATTATACCGGCACATGTGGCCTTTCCTGCTCTATAATAATTTTCCACATTAGCTCATAAACGACATGATTTTCAGGAAAACGTTACTGAAAACAAAATGTGTGTTTTGACTTTCCCAATAATTTTGTAAGAAGCATTTCTCATTTTCAGAAGAATTCAGAGAGGTTATCATAAATGTACATACACGTACGTCCGCATGTAAAGCACCAGTTACTCTTGTCAGATTTTAATGCAACTTGAATTTTCTCGACAAATTTTAGAAAAATGCTCAAAATACGAAATTTCATGCAAGTCCGTCCAGTGGGATACGAGTTGTTCCATGCGGACGGACGGACAGATGGACATACACGACGAAGCTAATAGTCGTTTTTCGAAATTTTGCGAAGGCGCCTAAACCCTTAAATATGTTATCAACATGATAACACTTTCCTCTCCAAACATGATGGCCTATTTCTTTTCTTTCATTCACTGCTCTGAAGTACAATTTATTGACAACTTTCAATACCACGAACAAGACTTCTTTTTCAGGCAAAGATGATATAGTGCTCCTCTGATACGGTCATATTTTGTTACATGATGACATCAGTAATGAAGTAAAGATAAATTCTTCTGTTGCCTCTTTATATTCCAAGCTCGTAGTTTTCAGCAATGAAAATTACAAAGTACAGAAACATGCAGCGCAATGAAGTTTTATATTTTTGTGTTTGTGTATTTTCAAATTAACTATCTGTAATGTTGAAGAATAAAAGACCTACTTGATGTTACTTGCTATTTTATTTCACTTCTTATGTGCTCAACATGTTTCGGACATTAATATATCCATCATCAGGAGTTTGCGACTATTCTGTTGAATTATTACATTGGTCGTATTGTTCTTGGTTCGATGTGTGTTGGAGATTCGGTGTGGCTGGGTTGGAGTGGTATCCGTGTTGCAGGCTGAAGCACAACTTGTGCTTCAGCCTGCAACACGGATACTACTCAAACCCAGCCGGACCAAATCTCCAACACACATCGAACCAAGAAAAATACGACCAACGTGGTAATTCAAAAGAACAGTCGCAAACTCCTGATGATGGATATATTAATGTCCGAAACATGTTGAGCACATAAGAAGTGAAATAAAATAGCAAGTAACATGAAGTTGGTCTTTTATTCTTCAAATATTATGATGATGCACGGTCCAATAAACATAAGATATCTGTAATGTATCAACATCATACCATCAGCTCATTTACACTCCTTTTTTATACAGTTTGCATACTTGTTTCCGCTTTATAAATGTAACCACAGTGCTTCTATTGCATATAACTGTTTTGTACATCAATTACATTTAGGATTTTTTCCACATTATTTAGACAGGTTTTCTCCACTTTACACAATACGCAAATACTTGTTTTGCCTCCAAACTCAATGTCTTTCTGTTTTACGTTCAAACAAATAACTCTGTATTTCGACTAATGCCATTCACCATACATTTACGTTGAAAGTCCACGTTTTGCGTACGTCTAATGCTGTTTGCGTGCTGCTAATGCTGTTGCAGATATTGCATGTTTTAAATGCTAATTTATCATTAAATATGAACTGTATTTACCATTACCTGTTTCCTGTACTTTTCCATTAAATATTTGTTATTCCGTACTTTCAGCTGTTCCCTCTATTTACCATCAAATCTTTTCAGTATTTACAATTAAGCTTTTCCTGTAATTACAGTGAGCATTTTCCTGCCTCTACCATGAAAGTTTCCTGGATTTGCAGTTACCCTTTTACTATTCCTTTGCATTAAATATATCCTATTCTATGCCATCAGCTGATCCCTGCATTTACCATTAACTCTTTCCTATATTCAGCATTAATCCTCTCCTTTAATTACAATTATAAACACTATTCCAGCACAAGTCAGAAAACTCTTCATAACTACAGTAGCGTTTGGCCTTAGCTGATCGAGTAAAGGAAATCCTGAACAATTAATTTCTATTGAATTGAAAAAAAGCATGCAAAGTGTTTGATGGCTTTTTTAAGTTTTCATTTACGTCACTTTTTCGCATGTTACCAAATGCTAATCCTGGCCGCTATTTCTCTCAATACAATTTAATAGTAACTGACGTGTCCTATCAATGGAAGAGGGAAAGTACATGATACAGAACAGCCAATGAAATTCATACGACTGCTTGTGTACCGGACCAAATCGTATTAGGCCATCTACTGATACGGCTTTTCATATACAAATGAATATTCAGCAGCATTATTGAATACAACGCCGCCGCATCTTATGACTGAATAAAGTGAGTTTCGCACGAAATATTCACACTAGGTAGATGCTTGTTTCACTTCCTTGTTTCGAACCACAGCTTTTGAAACACAAGCTCGCAGTTCAATTTTATAATGGAGCTCCAACTGCTTCAGATTCCTTCGCAGTGGCGACTGATAAATAGTAACAGCCTAACATTCCGGAAGTCTTGGACCTTCATAAATAGTAACAGCCTAACATTCCGGAAGTCTTGGACCTTCATAAATAGTGACAGCCTAACATTCCGGAAGTCTTGGACCT